>UMDO01037892.1_pt1 | contig 36741 bp, 27 predicted proteins | sample 1964511 | NCBI WGS metagenome assembly UMDO01 (sample SAMEA4835996, study PRJEB28245) | human gut metagenome | biome: gut microbiome; material: fecal sample | place: Denmark | collected 2008 | reverse complement strand
GTCGGGCCAGGGAAGGGCGTCTTTGCTGATAGTCTTTGTTGAGAGAGAGAGCTGCTTTTATTGCGGCTCTTTCTTTGGTTTTGGGTATATTTATTCTTGTTGAAATGTAATCCGGATGGGCTGGTGACTTGGCTTTCCGCTGTTATTTGTAGCCGTCTCGGCTTTGGTTGAGAGGAGACTAACTTTTATGCGTATTGTGTTTATGGGTACGCCTGATTTTGCTGTGGCTTCGCTGGTTTCGCTTGTCGAGGCTGGCAATGAAATTGTGCTGGTTATTACTCGTCCTGATGCTGTTCGTGGGCGTGGAAAGAAGCTGGAGCCGTCCCCTGTTAAGGCTAAGGCGCTTGAGCTGGGGTTGCCGGTTGTTGAGGCTAATCGTATGACGCCTGAGGTTGTTGAGGCGCTTCAAGTTGCCCAGGCTGACATTTTCTGTGTGGCTGCTTATGGTTGCATTTTGCCTGAAGAGGTGCTGCATATGGCGCCGCTCGGCATTGTGAATGTTCATGCGTCCTTGCTGCCGCGTTGGCGTGGCGCTGCTCCTATTCAGCGTGCCATTCTTGCTGGTGATGAGGTTGCTGGTGTTTCCATTATGCGTATTGGGCATGGCGTTGATACCGGCGCTTATTGTGCCCAGGCGTCTACGTCGGTTGCCGGTAAGCATGCCGAGGCGCTGACTATGGAGCTTGGTGAGCTTGGCGGCAAACTGCTTGCCGATATGCTTCCTTCTCTTGCCGATGGCACCGCCGTGTGGACTGAGCAGGATGAGTCGCTCGTCACTCATGCTGCCAAGATTTCCAAGCTGGAGATGCGTCTGGATCCGCAGATGGCGGCGCTCGATTGCGAGCGTCATGTGCTCGCTTCGTCCGATACCGCTCCCGCCCGTTGCGTGATTGCCGGCAAGACTGTGCGCGTGCTCGATGCTGCGCCGGCTGATGTGTCGCTTGGCGAGGGTCAGGTTCTCGTTAAGGCCAAGCGTGTTTATCTGGGTCTTTCCGATGGCTCGGTTGAGTTGCTCGAGGTTAAGCCTGATGGCAAGCGTGCTATGGCCGCTTCTGCTTGGGCTGCTGGCCTGCAGGGCGCCGATCTTATCTGGGGTGTTTTGTCATGAGCAAGTTGTCTCCCGCGCGCAAGCTTGCGCTCGATGTGTTGATGGAGGCCGATCGCCGCGGCATGTACGCGCGCGACGTGCTGTCTTCCCGTGCTTCGGCCAAGGCCATTGACCAGCGCGATTCTGCTTTTGCCGCTCGTTTGGCACTTGGAGTTGCAGCCACCCAGGGTATTTTGGACGAGCTGCTCGATCAGTTTCTCGATAAGCCTAAAAAGGTTGCGCCGCGTGTTCGCATGGCGCTTCGTATCTCGGCCTTCGAGATGCTCTATCTGCATACGCCTGGCCGCGTTGCCGTAAGTCAGGGTGTTGAGCTGGTCCGCTGCGGCGCTAAGTCCGCCGCTGGCTTGGCCAATGCCGTACTGCATAAGGTTGCGGACAATGTTGAGGACTTTGCCACGGCGTCCGATGTGGATGAGTCTGAGCGACGCTTGGTTCGTCTGTCGCGCCTGATGGGTCTTCCTCGCTGGCCGTGCGCTCGCATTATGGCGTCGTTTGACACGCCAGAGGGTGCGCTTAACTTTGCCGGCAATCTGGCCCCCGCGCCGCTGGCCCTGCATGAGAACGCCTTTGTGACTAAGCCCGATCCGTATATCTCGCAGCTCGTCGCGCCTGTCTTCCCGGGCTGCCATGCCCCGGTAGATGCCCAGGTTACCGTTGCTTCGGGTGTGTTTGACCGTGCTGCCGCGGTGGCATCTGATCTCAACGCACAGCTTATCGCAACAGCCGCCACCCGCCCTGGAAGCTGCCTTGAGATTGGTGCCGGTCGTGGCACCAAGACCTATGTGATGATGTGCCAGGCCAAGCGTGCGGGCTATGAGCGTCAGCATACGGCACTTGATCTTCATGACCGTAAGTGCGATCTGAATCTCGCTCGCCTGCATAAGGCCGGTATTCAGGGCGTTCGTACGGTTTCGGGTGATGCCTGCGAGCTTGATGAGGTGCTCACATCGTTTGATGCCATGCTTGGCGAGCCGGTTAAGTTCGACACGGTCTTTATCGATGCGCCGTGCTCTGGCACCGGAACCATGCGTCGTCATCCCGAGATCCCGTGGCGCCTAACCGAAAAGGATGTGACGGTTGAGCTGCCCAAGTTGCAGCTGACGATGCTCAAGGAGGCTGCTGCGCGCGTGGCTGCCGGCGGTGAGCTCATCTATGCAACGTGCTCGGTCTTCGACGAGGAGAACACGCAGGTCGTGGACGCGTTCCTTGCTTCTCCCGAGGGTGCTGGCTTTAGCGTGGCACCGCTTTCCGAAGCACAGATTCTGCAACTCCCCGAGTTCGATCAGGCCAAGAAGCTCGTATCCGTACGCCAGAACGAACGAGGCCTCTTCCAAAGCGTGCCGGTAAACGCCGACTCCTACGACGGCCACTTCTGCGCCAGGCTGGTCCGCAAGTAACGACTAAGTTGCGGTGAAATAGGGATTGAATAGCGGCTTCTGCCCGCCAAACAGTCCTTATTTCACCGCAACTCATTAGGAAACTTGGGTAGCTAAAGAAGCAGCCCCGCGATCGGTGTCGGTCGCGGGGCTGTTTGGTTCCTAGTGGTTATGCGGGCAGTTGGCGCAGCAGCCGCTGGTGGCGCTGGTGCTGGCGCCACCGCTTCGCTGGTCGGTGTTGTAGAAACCGCTACCCTCAAATTTAATGCCGCTGGCCGAGAACGTCTTGGCCGCCGGGGCACCGCAGCTGGGGCACACGACCTCGGGAGTCTCGGACATGGGATGCTCAACCTCAAACACGTTGCCGCAGCTCGAGCACTTGTAATCGTAGCGCGCCATAATACTTCCTTTTCAGCACAAAGCGGGCAGATTACTCTGCCCGCAAAAATTCAAACGTCTGTAACTGTACCCTATATCGGGGGTTTTATCACGCTTCGCCCCAGAATCTATGGTTGTTGCGCAGGAGCTGTGCTGTTTTATTCTCAGCGGCTGCAATGACCGCCTCGTCAGCCTGCCAGGTCCAGTTGCCCGTGGCCACGCCCGGAACGTTCATACGCGCGTCGTCGCCAAGCCCCAGGACATCCTGCAGCGGCATCATCACCAGGGGAGCGTCGCTTGCCAGCGCGTCGCTCATCAGCTTGGCCGCAAACTCAACACCGCTCGGCTCGTCGCCGCCGGCAAAGGAACGCGTGCACCAACCGGCGAGCGTCGAGGTGTCGTGCGTCGACGTGTACAGAATCTTGCCGGGCGTGGGGTGCACGCCGCAACGGACGTCGTAATCGCTAAACTCCAGCACGTCCATGCCGGGGAAACCGCAGGTCGAAGCCATGGCGCGAACACCGGGCGTCAGATAGCCCAAGTCCTCAGCGATAAAGTTGAGCGGACCCAGCTCGTCGTAGGCGGTCTGGAACAGGTCCTTGCCCGGGCCCGCCAGCCATCGACCGTCGGCGCAAGCCTTGCCCGCGGGGATACTAAAGTAGCTGTGGAATCCCAAGAAGTGATCCAAGCGCACGCGATCGTAGAGCGAAAACGCGCGGCGCAAGCGATCCATCCACCAGCTATAGCCGTTCTGCTTCATGTGGTCCCAGCGGAACGTCGGGTTGCCCCACACCTGGCCCTCGGGTGCAAAGTTGTCGGGCGGCGCGCCGGAAATCTCAATCGCCTTGCCGGTATCGGACAGCCAGAAGTTCTCGGGTTCGCTCCACGCGTCTGCCGAATCGTCGGACACGTACATAGGAATATCGCCGATAACCTCGATGCCCTTCTTGTGCGCATAGTTCATGAGCTCGCACCAAGCGAGGTCAAAGCGGTACTGCATGTACGCCTGAAGCTCGGCCTCGTTGTGGAAGCGATTGTCGTCGATCAGATGCTCGTTGTAGCGCGCGACATCTGCCGGCCAATCATGGCGCGAATCGCCTTCAAAGTACTTCTTAACGGCCATGTAGACGCAGTACTTCTCGAGCCAATCGGCATTGCGATGTTTAAACGCGGTGTACAGCGGATCGGCATCCTCGCCTCCGCGGGCCTTCCAGGTCTCAAAGTCGGCGGCCAGCTCCTCGTGGCTCTCGGGTAGCAGGTCGATATTGCCTGCAAAGGCCGAAGGACCGGCGTAAGGGGAGCGGAAGAAGTCCGTGGGGTTGACGGGGAGAACCTGCCAGTAGCGCATGCCCATGGCGGCCAGATGGTCGATAAAGCGACGCGTGGGCGCACCGATCGTACCGGGCTTGCCGTCGTCGGTCGGCACCGATGTGATATGGCACACAACACCCGCACCGTGATCGAGCGGCTCCTGCAGGCGCTGCTCGGCGTGGTGATAGATGATCGACGAACCCAGTGGGTACAGGTCGAGCGTGACCGTACCGTTGTGGATCTCGCACTCGTGACCGCTAATCACATCGCTCGCGCATTCGCCGAGCGCCGGAATCGTCACGCGGTGTGAATTGCGCAGGCTGCGGTTGATGATGACGGTCGCGGACTCGCCGTCTTTACCGGTACGGCTGTAGGCCAGCACCTCGTCATTGAGCGCAAAGGCCTTGATCTCGCCGTCAACCATAAACGGCAGCGCGCGGCGCACAGCAGATGCGTTCTTGACGATTGCAAACGTATCGAAGTCGTGCAGGTCTTCCTTGGTCGGCATGGTGCGGCGATTACCCGGATCGGTCAGGCCCTCAAGGCCGTACTCGTCACCGTAATAGATTGAGGGAACGCCCGGGAATGTCATCTGCATAAGCGTCGCGAGCCAAAATCGGCTCTTGGCCAGGCCCATCGAGTTCTCGTCCAGGCGCCACTTGCTGCGTTCGCTCTCGGGCAGCTGCGACTCGTCAGGGCCGCCGCCGAGCACCGAGATAATGCGCGGACGATCGTGGCTCGAAAGCAGATTGAGCGCGCAAGACAGTGCCTCACGCGGATAGTTCTCGCGTAGGGTCTCGATATCCTCGGCTGCCTGGTAGGCGTTCTTGTAGCCCATCAAAAAGCCGATGACCATGTCGCGGAAGGGGTAATCCATGGCCGAGTCGAGCTCGGAGCCTTGCAGATAGCGACGCAGATGGCCGTAGCTGATCTTGTTGGAGGCGTCTTCCCAGACCTCGCCGAGCAGCAGCGCGTCGGGCTTTTCGGCAAGTACGGCCTTTTTGATCTCGGTCAGGAAATCGTCCGAAAGCTCGTCGGCCACATCCAGGCGCCAGCCGTGAGCGCCGGCGCGCAGCCATTTACGAATGACGCCGTCCTTGCCCAGGAGCCGCTCGCGTACCAGTTCGGAGCTCTCATTGATGGCGGGCATATTGCCCACGCCCCACCAGCAGTCGTACGAGCCGTCCTCGTGGAAATAAAACGCATCGCGCCACGGCGAATCCTCGCTCTGCCATGCGCCCACGCCGGGGTAGTTGCCGTAGCGGTTGAAGTAGATCGAATCGTCGCCCGTGTGGTTGAACACACCGTCCAGAATGATGGAAATGCCCAGCCTCTCGGCCGCCTCGCACAGTTCAGTAAAGTCTTGCTCGGTGCCCAGAATCGGATCGATCTTGGTGTAATCGGCGGTGTCGTAGCGGTGGTTGCTCGCGGCTTCAAAAATGGGGTTGAGGTAGATGGCTGTAAAGCCCAGCTCGGCGATGCGAGGCAGGTCTTCCTGAATGCCCTTGAGCGATCCGCCGTAAAAGTCCCAAGTCTTTATGGAGCCGTCCTCGGCGCGCTCGTACACAGGCGGCTCGTTCCAGTCCTCGACCATGCGGCGCTGAATGCCCTTACGCGGTTTTTCGACCTCGGCCAGCGTGCGCTCGCGCCAGTGCTCGTCGCGGGCATAGCGATCGGGGAAGATCTGGTAGACCATACCGCGCTCGTACCACTCGGGACGAACCTCACGGTGTTTGTAGACAGTGACCTGGAATGACGGCACCTCGGCGTAGTCGTAGGTTACGCCTTCGCCGCCGGTGCGGCCCTGCGGTGCGCCCAGGCGAACCTCGGGCTGGCCCTCGATATTGCAGATAAAGCTGTACCAGATAAGACAGGGCTTGGTGCACTCAAGCTCTACGCTAAATATGCCGTCGCCCTCGTGCGTCATGGGATATCGAGACTCATCGATATCATCGACCCAGGTGCGCAGCGTAAGCGTTGCCTGCGCGGGATCGGCATCCTCCAGAATCACGGAGAGCGAAAGGGTTGTTCCTGTGGTCACAGCGCCAAACGGAGTGCGAAACTGCGGCAGACGGCTGTTGTGTATCAATCTCATAGTACGGTCCAGTTCAATAGAATCATGGCCTGCTGGCCATGGGCTTTACGCACAAGATGTAAGTATATCTGTTGTACACAGGCTGTATAAACAACATCCGTTTACCATCGGCGAACGGTTGTCCTAGAAAATCGTTTTACCACACAAATTATCGCGATATTTAAAAACGTCTATACCAATACTATTTGTAGCCAACCAAAAGTACTTCGGTTTACTACGATGAATTGGATGATCTCAACCACGGTCATTTTGATGATATTAAAACCGCAGGTAGAGGCGTTGCCAATTTCGTAGATTACTTGTCGTGGTCAGCTGGAGCCATTTTGTCGTAGTAAACCGGGCTTCTTTTTACTAGAGAAGTTCAACCAAGAAGAGGGCGCCTGGTTGGGGCGCCCTCTTTTGCGTTGAGGATTAAGTTTGAATCGTCCGGATTAGTGGCGCTTGCGGGTGGCCGTTGCCTTACGGACGGAGGTCTTCTTGGTCGGAGCCTTTTCCTCAGTCTTAGCGGCGGGGGAGACCGGGGCCTCCTTGGCGGGCTCGGTCTTTGCCGTAGCCTTCGGAGCGGTCTTGACCTCAGCAGCCTTCGGTGCCGGCTCGGCCTTTACTGCGGGCTTGTCCTCGGCCTTAGCCTCTGCCTTGGGAGCAGCAGCCTTGGTCGTGGCCTTTTTGGCCGTCGTGGTAGTGCGCTTGCGCGTGGTAGTCTTGGCGGCCGGCTTTGCCTCGACAGCTGCCTCGGCCTTGGACTCGGAGGGCGTCTCCTCGACTTTGCCGGCCGGCTTTGCGACTGCCTTCGGGGTCGTCTTCGCGGCGGCCTTCGTCGTAGTAGCCTTCGTGGTCGTCGACTTCGTTGCCGTGGTCTTCTTGGCTGCCGTTGCCTTCTTGGTGGTCGCGGCCGTCTTCTTGGCAGCGGTCTTGGCCGGAGCCTTTGCCGCAGGCTTAGCCTCGGCGGTGGCGGTTTCGGCCTTTACCTCGGGAGCGACCTCGGCCTCGGCGACCTTCTTGGCAGCGGCGGTCGTGCGCTTGCGCGTGGTCGTTGCCTTGGCGGTAGTTGTCTTGGCAGCGGTGGTCTTGCTCGCAGCGGCCTTCGTGGCCGTAGCCTTCTTAGCCGTTGCCTTGCGGGCCGTCGTCTTCTTGGCGGCAGGCTTCGCTGCGGGCTTTACCTCGGCCTCGACAGCCGGCTTCTCCTCGGCCTTGGGCTCCTCAACAGCGGGCTCCTTAACGTGCGCCGCAGGCTCGGCCTCAACAGCAACCGGCTCCTCAACAGCCGCAGCAGCCTCCACAGCCGCCGGGCGCTCAATCTCCGGATGCATATAGAAGTACAGGTCCAGATATTTATCGGCCGAGCGCGTCCAGCTAAAGTCCTGGCTCATGGCCTGCGTGACCAGCTGGTTCCAGGCGTCGCGGTTATCCCAGAACAGGCGTGCCGCGCGGAACACGGCGTCGCCCATCTCGTCGCCGTTAAAGTTGCTAAACGAGAAGCCCGTGCCCTCGCCGGTAAACTCGTTGTACGGGATCACAGTGTCCTTCAGACCACCGGTCTCGCGAACAATCGGCAGGGTGCCGTAGCGCATGGCGATAATCTGCGACAGGCCGCAGGGCTCAAACTTCGAAGGCATTAGGAACATATCGGCGGCAGCATACATGCGCTGTGACAGCGCCGGATCGAACTCGATGCGTGCGGCCATGGTTCCGGGGTACTTGTCCTGGAAGTAGCGCAGGCCGTCCTCGTAGTCGCGGTCGCCGGTGCCCAACACCGCCACCTGCACGCCGCCGGCCAGGATGCGGTCGAGCGCATACATGACCAGGTCCATGCCCTTCTGGCGCGTCAGGCGCGTGACCATCACCATGAGCGGACGGTCGTCGCGAACCTCGAGGCCCAGCTCCTCCTGCAGCTTTGCCTTGCACACGGCCTTGCCGGAGCGGTCCTCCACGGTGTAGTTGGCGGCAATGCGATTGTCAGTCGCCGGGTCAAAGCCCGCGACGTCGATGCCATTCAAAATGCCCTGCAGCGCGTACGAGCGCTCGCGCAGAACGCCGTCCAGGCCCTCGCCAAACTCGGGCGTCTGGATCTCGTTGGCATAGGTGGGGCTCACCGTAGTGATGGCGTCGGCATAACGCAAGGCGCCCAGCATGTAGTTGATGCTGCAGGCGTCGCAACGCAACTGCGAGGCGGCCGCAGGAATATGCGCCACACCCAGGATGTCCTCCATCACGGTGTCGCTAAACTGGCCCTGGAACGCCACGTTGTGGATCGAGAAGACGGTCTTGACGCGGTCATACAGCGGCAAGCCCTGGTAGAACTCGCGCAAAAACACGGGTGCCAGTGCCGTCTGCCAGTCGTTGCAGTGCAGGATGTCGCACTCAAAGCCGGCCGGCAGGTGCTGCAGGCTCTCGGTGATGGCCTTGGAGAAGAACGCAAAGCGCTCGCCGTCGTCAAAGAAGCCGTACGGGTAGTCGCGAGCAAAGTAGCGCTCGTTGTCGATGAACATATAGGTGACGCCGTCGTGCTCGAGCTTCTCGAGCCCGCAGTACTCGTTGCGCCAGCCCAGGCTCACGTAAAAGTCGGCAAAGTGCTCCATCTGCGCCTTGTACTCGTCCTTGATGGTGGCGTACTTGGGCACCATCACGATGACTTCGGCGCCGGCACGCACAAGCGCCGCAGGCAGCGAGCCCGCCACGTCGCCCAGTCCACCTGTCTTCACAAACGGCGCGCACTCGGCCGAGGCAAACACGATCTGCATCTTTTTGCTGGAATCAGCCATATTGTCTCCCATGTTGTTATTCGAGAATAGCCGCCAGGCGCGAACCGGGCGGCTATTCTACATGTTACGAGCGATGTTGCGGTGCCAACGTTAACGTACGATGGTGGTATCGGAAGTTAACGGAGCCTTGCCCAGCACCAGGATGTTCTCGGGCGTGCCGCGAAGCTCGGTGTTGGTGGGAACCACGTTGTTCTTGTCCAGGATGGCGTTCTCAACGCGGGCGCCGCTCTTGATGATGCAGCTCTGGTTGATGATCGAGTTGGTCACCGAGGCGCCTTCCTCAACCACGACGCCGCGCGACAGGATCGAGTTGCGCACGGTGCCCTTGATGATGCAGCCGGCCGAGATGATCGAGTTGCAGGCGTGGCTACCGGTCGCATAGCGCGAAGGCGGCACGTCATGGGCCTTGGTCAGGATCGGGCGCTCGGGGTCGAAGAGCTGGTCGGCCACGGTCTGGTCGAGCAGGTCCATGCTGCGGCGATACAGCGACTTCTCGCTAAACACGCCCACGACCTCGCCCTTGTATTCGTAGCTGCAAACGTCGATGTTGCCAAAGTCGCCCTGGAGTGCCTCGAGCAGGTCCAGATAGTCAGCGGCCTGGTAGTGGTCGATGATCTCGAGCAGTGTCTCGCGGTTGACGATGCAGCAGTCCATAGACGCGTTGTCGCCGTACACGACGCCGGCGCTCACGCCCGTCAGGCGGCCGTTCTCGTTGATCTGCAGCTTGGTCTCGTCATCGACGTTGCGCGTGGCCTTGCAGTACACCACGGTCATCTGGGCGCCGGAGTTCTCGTGCGCCTCGATGATGGTGTTGAGGTCCATGTTAAAGATGATGTTGGTGCCCATCATCACAACGTAGGGCTTGTCCGAGCGTTGGAACAGCGTCTTGTTGGAGATGATGTCGCGCAGCAGGAAGCGCATACCGCCCTTGGTGGTGCCATAGGCGTTGCCGGGCACCATGAACAGGCCGCCCTTCTTGCGGTCCAGGCCCCAGTCCTTGCCCGAGCCCACGTGGTCGATCAGCGAGCGGTAGTTGCCCGGCATGACGACACCGACGGTCTTGATGCCGGCATTCATCATGTTGGACAGCGGGAAGTCGATCAGGCGGTAGCGACCCAAAAACGGGACGGACGCGATGGGGCGATCCTTGAGCAGCACGCTGCCGTAGGTCGAAGAGTAGTTAGCGGTGATATAACCGATGGCCTTGCGATTGATCATCGGATCATTCCCCCTTCCCGATAACGACGTCATTTCCAACGACGGCCGTATCCTTGGTGGTATCGACAGAGCCGAGCTTCACGCCTTCTTCGACCGTGGAGTTCTCGCCCAAAATAGCGCGGCAGATGTGCGCGCCGCTCTTAACGTGCGCACCCGGCAGCAGCACGGAGTCCTCGACCACGGCGCGCTCCTCGATGATGACATCGGTCGAAAGAATCGAGTGGCGAGCGGTGCCGTAGATCTTGCAGCCGTTGGAGACCAGGCAGTCGTCCAGGCGGCCGTCCGGGCCAATGTAGTGCGGCGGACGCGTGGTGATGTTGGACATGATGGGGAAGTGCTTGTCAAACAGATCGAACTCGGGGTTGTTGCCCAGCAGGTCCATCGAGGTCTCGTGGAAGCTGGCGATGGTGCCGACGTCCTTCCAAAAGCCGTGGAACTCGTAGCTGTACAGGCGCTTGCCCTCGCCGAGCAGCTTGGGGATGATGTCCTTGCCAAAGTCGTGGCTCGAGCGCTGGTCCAGAGCGTCCTCCTCGAGTGCCTCGATCAGCACGTCGGCCGAGAAGATGTAGATGCCCATGGATGCGAGGTTCGAATCGGGCTTATCGGGCTTCTCGGTGAACTTGGTGATGCGGCCGTCCTCGGGGTCGGTGGTCAGGATGCCAAAGCGGCTGGCCTCCTCCCACGGCACAGGCATAACGCTCACCGTGAGGTCGGCGTTGTTCTCAATGTGCGTCTTGAGCATCTTGCGGTAGTCCATGCGATACAGGTGATCGCCCGAAAGAATCAGGACGTACTTGGGGTCGTTGGCCTTGATGTAGTCGAGGTTCTGCGTAATGGCGTCGGCCGTGCCCGCATACCAGGCGCCACCGGTCTGCGTCTCGTACGGCGGCAGGATCGACACGCCGCCATCGCGGCTGTCCAGATCCCACGCCTCGCCGGAGCCCACATAGGCATGCAGCAGGTAGGGGCGATACTGCGTCAGAACGCCCACCGTGTCGATGCCCGAGTTGGAGCAGTTGGAGAGCGAAAAGTCGATAATGCGGAACTTGCCACCAAAGCTAACCGCCGGCTTAGCGATCTTTTGGGTGAGTGCCCCCAATCGGCTGCCCTGTCCTCCTGCGAGGAGCATCGCGATGCATTCTTTCTTACTCATCGATTTCTCCTTCTGTCATCGATGTTCCTAAACCCATTAGCGACGGGCGCGGCGCTCGGTCGTGCCCGTCGAGTAATGCCGTGCTGGCATAGGGGAGTTCGCGGCCTTTACGCGTGCCAGATCTCGTCGCGGTACTCGCGAATGGTGCGGTCGCTCGAGAACCAGCCGCTCGAGGCGGTGTTGAGCAGCGCCTTGCGGTTCCAGGTCTCCTGGTCGCCATAGCTGTTCGTGAGCTTTTCCCATGCATCCACGTAGCTGCGGAAATCGGCCATGACCAGGTCGGGGTCGTTGTTGTTCATGAGCTCGTTGTAGATGCTCTCGAAGTTGCCCGAAAGACCCGCAAACGTGTTGTCCTTGAGCTCGTCCATCACGCGACCCAGACGCTCGCGATCGTTGTTGAGCGTATCCCATGCGAAGTAGCTGTTGGATGCCCAGAGCTGCTCGACCTCGGGGGCGGTCAGGCCAAAGATGGCCTCGTTCTCGCGGCCGGCCAGGTCGGCGATCTCGATGTTGGCGCCGTCGAGGGTGCCCAGCGTAATGGCGCCGTTCATCATGAGCTTCATGTTGGACGTGCCCGAGGCCTCCTTGCCGGCCGTGGAGATCTGCTCCGAGATCTCGGCGGCAGGGTAGATGAGCTGGGCGTTGCTCACGCGGAAGTTGGGGATAAAGCAGACCTTCATGACCTCGTTGACGCGCGGGTCGTTGTTGATGACGTCGGCCACGGAGTTAATGAGGCGGATGGTCTCCTTGGCAAAGGTGTAGCTCGAGGCAGCCTTGCCGCTAAAGATGAAGGTCGTCGGCGTCACGTGGAAGTTGGGATCGGCGATGCGACGGTTGTAGATGTCCATTACCTTCATGATGTTCATGAGCTGGCGCTTGTAGGCATGGAAGCGCTTTACCTGAACGTCGAAGACGGTGTTGGGGTCGATGACCAGACCGGTCTCGGCCTTAACGTAGGCGGCCAGACGCTCCTTGTTGGCGCGCTTGGAGGCACCCACGGCCTTCAGGAACTCGGTGTCGTTCTGGAACTCCTTGAGTTTCTCCAGCTCAAAGGCGTCCTTAAGCCAGCCATCGCCAATGGCCTCGGTCACGAGCTTGGCATAGGTGGGGTTGGCCTCGGCAAAGAAGCGACGGTGCGAGATACCGTTGGTCTTGTTGTTGAACTTCTCGGGCGTCAGGGCATAGAAGTCCTTGAGCACGATGTTCTTGATGATGTCGGAGTGGATCTTGGCCACGCCGTTGACGCTGTGGCTGCAGATCACAGACAGGTTGGCCATGCGAATCTCGCCGTCCCACAGAATGGCGGTCTGGCGCAGACGCTCCTGCCAGCCCTCCTGCGTGGTGTCGAACGACTCGTGCCAACGACGGCTGATCTCGTCGATGATCTGGTACACGCGGGGGAGCAGCTTGGAGAACGTGCCGATGGGCCATTTCTCCAGAGCCTCGGGCAGGATGGTGTGGTTGGTGTAGCTCACGACCTGCGTCACGATGTTCCAAGCGTCGTCCCACTCGAGCTTCTTTTCGTCGATAAGGATGCGCATGAGCTCGGGGCCGCACATGGCGGGATGGGTATCGTTGGTATGGATGGCCACAAACTGCGGCAGCAACTCCCAGTTCGCGTCGTGTTCCTTCTCAAAGGTGTCGAGCAGGCTGTAGATGCCGGCCGATACAAACAGGTACTCCTGCTTCAGGCGCAGCAGACGGCCGTGCTCGCCGGCGTCGTTGGGGTAGAGGATGGCGCTGATGGCCTCGGCCTCGGCGCGTTCGGCATCGGCCAGGGCGTAGTCGCCGCGGTTGAAGGCCTCCAGATCGAAGTGCTCCTCGACCGGCTCGGCGGCCCAGACGCGCAGCTTGTTGACGGTCTCGCCGGCATAACCTACGACGGGAATGTCATAGGGGACGGCCAGGATGTCCTGCGTGTCCACCGTGCGGTAGAACGTGCGGCCGTTCTCCTCAAAGCCCTCAACGTGACCACCAAATTTAATGGTCACGGCCTTGTCCTGACGGCGGACCTCCCAGGGATAGCCGTGGGTGAGCCACTCGTCGGTGGCCTCGACCTGGCTGCCGTTGACGATCTCCTGCTTAAACAGGCCGTAGCGGTAGCGCATGCCGTTGCCGTAGCCGGCAATGCCCTCGGCTGCCATGGAATCCAGGAAGCATGCGGCCAGACGGCCCAGGCCACCGTTGCCCAGTGCCGGATCGGGCTCCTGGTTCTCGATGACGGACAGGTCAAAGCCCATGTCGTCAAGCGCCTCGGCGACCATGTCGCGCACGCCAAAGTTAAGCAGGTAGTTGTCGAGCAGGCGGCCGATCAAAAACTCGATTGAGAAGTAGTACACGCGCTTCTTGCCCTCGGCGGTGGCGCGGGCGTCGCTCTTGGTGGCAACGGTGCGGGCCTTCTCGGCCACGAGCTTGGCCAGGGCGTTAAAGCGGTCGAGGTCGCTGGCGGCCTCGACGCTCTTGCCGCTGATGCTCACGACGGCATCGCGATAGAGCTCGGTAAACTCCTGCTTGTTGTCGAAGATCTTATTCATACGTTCCTTTCCCCCGGGGATGTTTCTCCCGGAACGGTTATGACATGTATCCTACGCCCCCACGGGGCGGGTAATTACAGTGGTAACGCCTTTGTTACGCTTTCTTGGCAGGAGCCTTAACAGCAGCTGCCTTAGCCTTGGGAGCAGCCTTTTTGGTGGCTGCCTTTTTGGCCGTGGTGGACTTGGCCGAAGCTTTGGCAGCGGGCTTGGCAGCCTTTGCCTTGGCCGGAGCCTTCTTAGCAGCCGCGGGCTTGGGCTTTACTGAGGACGTGCGCTTGCGCGTCGCCTTCTTGGGCTTCTCGACCACGGGCGGCTTGTAACTACTGGGACCGCGGCGCTTAAGCACCACGCCTGCCAGGCCGGGCACCTTCATCTCGATGGAGTCCATCTGCCCGTTCCAGGGATAGGGCTCGCTCGAGCAGGTGTAGGGCTCCTCACCGGCGTATCCGCTGCCACCGAACTCGGGACGGTCGGAATCAAAGATGACCTCCCAATCACCCTCGCGCGGCACGCCCACACGGAAGCTCTCATAGCTTGCCGGGTCAAAGTTGATCAGAATCACCAGGTCGTCATCGACGTCCTCGCCCTGGCGCACAAAGCTCACGATGGACTGCTTGGAGTTATCCGCGTCGATCCAGGTAAAGCCGTCGTCGGTGTAGCCGCGCTCGTACAGGGCGGGCTCGGCGGTGTACAGGTGGTTGAGCGCCTTGATAAACGCCTGATGATGACGGTGGGTCTCGTACTCCTCGGTCAGGAACCACTGGATGGACTCGTAGTAGCGCCACTCAATAAACTGGCCGATCTCGTTGCCCATAAAGTTGAGCTTGGCACCGGGGTGCGTCATCTGGTAGAAGGCCAGCGTGCGCAGACCGGCAAACTGGCGCCACCAGTCGCCCGGCATGCGGCCGATCAGCGAGCACTTGCCGTGCACGACCTCGTCGTGGCTTAAGGGGCAAATAAAGTTCTCGGTAAAGGCGTACATGATGGAGAACGTGAGCAGCCCGTGGTTGCCGGGGCGCCACGGAAAATCGGTCTGCATGTAGTGCAGGGTGTCGTTCATCCAGCCCATGTCCCACTTGTAGTGGAAGCCCAGGCCGCCGTCCTGCGGCGGATAGGTCACGAGCGGCCACGCGGTGGACTCCTCGGCCATCATCATCACGTCGGGGTAGTGCGCCTCCACGGCGCAGTTGACCTGGCGGATAAACGCGCTGGCGTCCAGGTCCTCCTCGGTACCGTACTTGTTGAACTTCTTTTGCCCCGGATCGTCGATGCCAAAGTTGAGGTACAGCATGCTGGACACACCGTCCATGCGGATGCCGTCCACGTGGAAGTTCTCGAGCCAGTACAGCACGTTAGAGACCAGGAAGGAGCGGACCTCGCCGCGGGCGAAGTCAAACTTGTGCGTGCCCCAGTTGGGGTGAATCTCGTGCTCAAACAGCATGTGGCCGTTAAAGGTGGCAAGGCCGTGGGAGTCGGCACAAAAACCGCCTGGCACCCAGTCCATGATCACGCCGATGTCCGCCTCGTGGCACGCATCGATAAAGTGCATGAGCTGCTGCGGGTTGCCGTAGCGCGACGTGGCGGCAAAGTAGCCGGTCGTCTGGTAGCCCCAGGAGCCATCGAAGGGATGCTCCATAAGCGGCATGACCTCGATGTGCGTGTAGCCCATGTCGTGCACGTAGTCCACGAGCTCCACCGACAGGTCGTCGTAGGTGTAGAACTCGCCGCGCTGCGCGGGGAAGGGATCCATAGGACCAGGGTAGTTGCCGTACTCGTCCGGATCGCCCTGTGGCGCGTCACCGTGGCGCTTCCATGAGCCAATATGCACCTCGTAGATGTTAAGGGGCTGCGACATGTGGTTGTGACCGGCGCGGCGCTTGAGCCACGCGGCGTCGTTCCACTTGTAGCCATCGAGGGTCCACAGCACGCTTGCGGTACCCGGAGGGCACTCGGCCTTAAAGGCATACGGATCGGCCTTGTAGAGCTTTTCGCCCTCGTTGGTCTCGATGAGATATTTATAGAGCTGGCCCTGCTCGGCGCCAGGAATAAAGCCTTCCCAAATAGCGCTCGTATGCACGGGCACCAGCGGGTTGGCTTCCTCATCCCAGTCGTTAAATTCGCCAATGACATGGACACTCTTTACATCGGGCGCCCAAACGCAAAAGCGCCAGCCGCGCGTGCGCTGCTGCGTGTCGGGATGCGCGCCCATCTTTTCCCAGCTGCGCTCCCACATACCAATGCCAAACAGGTAGACATCGTCCTTGGAGAGCTCCGGTGCGTGCGGAGCCGGTTTGCGGGTTGCGGGCTTTTTAGCCGTTGGCTTTAGCTTTGTATCGCTCACGTTTGATCCCATCATGACGCGGCAGCGTGTTGCCTTGGTGACTAGATGCGAAAGGTCCAAGGCTGCACGAATCGAAGGGACGGCGAAGTTTCTGTGATTCGTTCCACCTCGCGTGCTCGGTGGAACTTTCGGCAGAAACTACGATAACACCTGTACGTTAGTTTTATGGACGAAAGCGGATTTGCAGGGGCGTTTAATCGGTAAGCGACATGTTTATACCACTGGCAGAATTGCTGTGGTAAAACTCTTGACAGTTTTACCAATTAGGGTTTCAAAATTGTTTGGCTGACGTTTGGTAAAACGTTTTTAGCAGGATGTTTACCATTTGATATCGAAAGGTTCGTTTATGCCCCATACCGCCACTCCCAAGGTTGCTTTTATTTTCGATTGCGATGGCACGCTGGTTAATAGCACCCCCGTTTGGGCTTATGCTCAGCCAGAGTTATTGCACCGTCATGGCATTGATGTAACGGTTGACGATTTTGCCCAGTTTGAGCATCTTTCGCTGGAAGCTGAGTGCCAGGCCTACCACGACACCTGGGGCATTGGCGCGAATGGCGAGGAGCTGTACCGCGAGCTGAGCAATATTCTGATTGATGGGTACTCCAAGGTGCCGCCGCGCAAGGGTCTCCTGGCATTTTTGGAGCAGGCGAAGGCGGCGGGTATTGCCATGTGCGTTGCCACGTCCACGCCAGCCGAGCTGGTTAAGTCTGCGCTTGCGGGTGCCGGGCTCGATGCCTACATGGAGTTTGTGACCACCACGGGCGAGGCAGGTCGCTCTAAGCAGTTCCCCGATGTTTACGAGCTGGCGCTGCGCCGCCTGGAGGAGCACCATGGGTGCAAGTTTGAGCGCGCTTGGGTGTTTGAGGACGCGGTCTTTGGCCTAAAGAGCTCTGGGACCGCCGGCTTTAAGCGCGTGGGCATCTATGACCCGCACGGCCGCATGAAGCGCGACGACGTACGTGCCAACTGCGATATCTTTATCGACAGCTATGAAGAGCTGGACCTTGACCGTGTGCTTTCGTTTGAGGGATAGGCGAGGGCTGTGGCTTGCAAAGTATTAGTGGCCTGCGGCTCGTCCGTGGTGGCAAGCGCGGATCTGTTGCATAGACTAGCAGGGGAGTGCGACCACGTTGTCGCCGTGGACCGCGGACTCGACGCGCTGCTGGGCGCGGGACTGGGCTGCGACGTGTATGTGGGGGATGCCGACACGGTGAGTGACGCGGGCCGCGCGTTGGTCGATGCCGCCACCGACTTTGAAGTTGAGCGCCACGACTCGTACAAGGACTATACCGATCTGGCGCTGGCGCTCGATTCCGTACGCCGTCGCTGGCCGGGTGCCGAAGTGGTTGCGACCTGCGCCACTGGCGGCCGTCCTGATATGGCGCTATCCGTACTGGGGCTGCTCGCGGCTTACGAGGATGCCCCTGTCTGGATTGTCGAGGACGAGACCACGGCCCGTATCCTGCACGGAGGCGAATCGTGGATCATCGAGGACTCCAAGGGCAAGACGTTCTCCATCATCGCCATAGCCCCCAACACCGAGGTAAGCGAACACGGCCTAGAATGGGAGCTAGACCACAGCCCCCTGGGCCTGTTAGCCGACACTGGCATCAGCAACGTCGTCAGGTCAACAGCCACGATCCAAGTCCACGCTGGCACCGCCATCGCTTACCTCTACAAGTAAGGTCTATCGCATCAGGGTTTTATCGGGACGGTGGATAGAAATAAGCGCTCGAAGAGTGATTATTTCTGCCCCGTCCCAGGAAAACCCGTAAGTAAGAGATTCAACCCAAAAAAGTCCTTGCATCAAAGAAAGTCTTCCCCTATAGTATCTCCTCGTCACGGGGGCGTAGCTCAGCTGGGAGAGCGCTTGACTGGCAGTCAAGAGGTCAGGGGTTCGATCCCCCTCGTCTCCACCATCGTGAATGCAAAGGCCTTCGGAATTCCGAAGGTCTTTTTATGCCAAAATTTCTCGTGCTATTACCCCACATCCACACCAACAAAAAGTTGCACAATTTATTTCCCATGTCTGTACATAGTTTGTTAGACAAGCGCAATTTCCAGTGCAGCTCGCAATTTCATTTGGGCTTCAGGAACGCTCCCAATTATTGCCAGCACCCCAATAACCTGCGCCAACGTGAACAACATTCCAAAACAACCCCCTTTAGCACGTTAAATGAACGATATGTTGTCCAACGCAGTCCAAATCAGTTTCGCTAACAACTTGTGCTAGGATACCTAACGTTACATGAGTTCAACTGTGCTCACGGCTCCAATAGGCCACGTAGCGCAGGGTCGATCAGCATCCGGCCGTAACGGCGGTGCCAGAAACACCACGAGCTCCAATAAAGAAGTCATGCGACTTTGTTTTTTTGCATCGAATTATTTCTTAGGTGTAAATAGCTATTGTTGCATGTTAAAACGTAGCAGTACTGCAGCTGTTTGCGTGCGTTCCAGTTTTGTACCCGCTTGACTGGGCCGCACGCAGCCAGCTGGAGACGCGTTCATTTTGCGATACACGTCCGCGTCTCTAGCTACTGCATTTATACATACCGTTCACGGTGGGGCAGAGCCACGTGCTTGTCTGACTGGGCTCAGGGTTTGAATATGGAGCGCCTTCGCGCACAAGCGCCCTGGCGAAGCCATACCCAAACCCCGTGAGCCACACGTAAGACAGCAAGGGGGTGGTGCTCGTGTGGTATGTGATTCAGGTCATTAATGGTCGCGAAGATGTAATGCGCGAGCGCATTGAGCGTATGGTGCCGGCGAGTGCCATGCAGGAGCTCTTTTATCCCCAATTTCAAACTGAGATTAAAGTACACGGCGAATGGGTCAATACGGCCAAGCCGCTCTTTCCCGGTTATCTTATCTGCGACACGACAGATCCCCGCACCGTGCAACAGTATCTGCTGCGCATGGACGACTTTGCCCGGGTGCTTTCCCAGGACGGTCAGTTTGTGCCGTTGGCAAAAGAAGAGGTCCAGCTCATTGGTGGCTTTACGCATAGGGGAGACCGCGTAGTGCCCATGAGTGAGGCCCTAAAAGACGGCGACAAGGTCGTAGTGACGGCAGGTCCGCTGCTGGGCCACGAAGGCCTTATCAAAACCATTAACAGACGCAAGAGCACTGCTTATTTGGAGCTCAACCTGTGCGGCCGACGCGTAACCACCCGCGTTGGCCTTGCCGTGCTTTCGGCCGAGCAGCGCGTAATGCGAAACCTTAAAAAGGCGATCGCCTAGCTGCTGGCGACCGCTACACAGAACAGGAAGGATCCCCGACCTGGGGACAAAGTGTTGGAAGAGAACGTGTCGGATAAAACAAAATATGCAACGGATGCGCCAGCGGGTGCGGCGCTGATTGCTCAGGCCATGGACCAGCGTGAGGGTGCCGGCCGTTACAGGGCCAAGCAATCAATCATGGACTGGGATCGCTCGCGCCTGGCCTACCGTGCCGTGAAGCGCACGTTCGACATCGTGTTCAGCGGTGCCGCGCTCGTCCTCATCGCGATCCCCGGCCTCATACTCGCCGCTGCCATCCGCCTGGAGAGCGAGGGGAGCCCCTTCTATAGCCAGATCCGCGTGGGCCAGACCCGACCCGACGGCAGCCTTACCACCTTCCGCATGTGGAAGTTCCGTTCCATGTACAGGGACGCCGACGAGCGCCTCTCCGAGCTCAAGGGGCAGAACGAGATCGCCGGCGCCATGTTCAAGATGAAGGAGGACCCGCGCGTCACCAAGATCGGAAAGTTCATCCGCAAGCACTCCATCGACGAGTTCCCGCAGTTCCTGAACGTGTTCCTCGGCCAAATGTCCGTCGTGGGTCCGCGCCCGCCGCTGCCCAACGAGGTTGCCGAGTACACCGAGTACGACCTGCAGCGCCTGGCCGTAAAGCCCGGCATTACCGGATGGTGGCAGGTTACTGATCGAAACTCAACTGGTTTCGACGGTATGGTCCAGCGAGATCTTGAATACATTGCGAGGCGTGGCATTCTCACCGATTTAAGGATTATCGCCCTCACCGTTATTGAAGTAATCACGGGAAAGGGTGCGTTTTAGTGCTTAAGTCCTATCTTCATTATCCCGAATTAAACCGCGTGCCCGTGATCGATGTCCCGATCACGGGCACCAATATGTCTGAATGCGTCGATTTCATTACTCATAATATCGACGATCTGCATGGCGAGTATATCTGTGTCTCTAACGCCCATACGTCGGTTATGGCCCATGACGATCCCAGCTACTGGACCTGTCAGGCTGAATCCGTTATGTCCGTTCCCGATGGGAAGCCCCTATCGATTGTGGGTCGAAAGACGATCACGTCGATGGGACGAGTGACAGGTCCGGATTTGATGCGCGAGATTTTCAGTATTTCCGCCCAGTACGGATGGAGCCATTACTTCTACGGCAACGAACAGAAAAACCTCGAGGCGCTCATGGAGTCGCTTCAAGAAAAGTATCCGGGCTTGGAAATTGCTGGCATGGAGCCTTCCGTCTTTCGTCCGCTCTCAGATGGCGAGAAACGAGACCTTTCACAACGCATTGCTGATTCTGGCGCCGACTTTGCGTGGATTGCACTTGGTGCTCCGCGGCAGGAAGTCCTCATGCATGAGCTTAAAGGCGGCCCCCAGCCACTAATGATTGGTGTAGGGGGAGCCTTTAACGTTCTCGCCGGCGTGGTGCCGGAGGCACCGATTTGGATGCAGAACCTAAGTCTTGAGTGGCTATACCGCCTGATGCAGGAGCCGAAGCGACTATTCAAACGATATCTCGTTACTAATACCAAATTTCTCTTTTACCAGTTCACGGGCGCTAAACGCAAGGAAGGCAAGTAGATGAAACCCACCACCGCATTCAAAGACAAGACCCTCATGATCACGGGCGGCACCGGCTCGTTCGGCAACACGGTGCTCAAGCACTTCATGGACACCGACCTTGCCGAGATCCGCATCTTCTCGCGCGACGAGAAGAAGCAGGACGACATGCGCCACCGCCTGCAGGAGAAGTCGCCCGAGCTCGCCTCCAAAGTGCGCTTCTTCATCGGCGACGTCCGCAACGCCCAGAGCGTGCGCGACGCCATGCACGGCGTGGACTACATCTTCCACGCCGCCGCCTTGAAGCAGGTGCCCTCCTGCGAGTTCTTCCCCATGGAGGCCGTGCGCACCAACGTCATCGGCACGGACAACGTCCTTCATGCCGCCATCGACGAGGGCGTGGACCGCGTCGTGTGCCTGTCCACCGACAAGGCGGCCTACCCCATCAACGCCATGGGCAAGTCCAAGGCCATGATGGAGTCCATCATCTACGCCAACGCCCGCAACGGCGCCGGCCGCACCACCATCTGCTGCACCCGCTACGGCAACGTCATGTGCTCGCGCGGCAGCGTCATCCCGCTGTTCATCGACCGCATCCGCAAGGGCGAGCCGCTCACGGTGACCGACCCCAACATGACCCGCTTCCTCATGAACCTGGACGAGGCCGTGGACCTGGTGCAGTTCGCCTTCGAGCACGCCAACCCCGGCGACCTGTTCATCCAGAAGGCGCCGGCATCCACCATCGGCGACCTCGCCGAGGCCGTGCAGGAGGTCTTCGGCCGCGTGGGCACGCAGGTCATCGGCACCCGCCACGGCGAGAAGCTCTTCGAGACCCTCATGACCCGCGAGGAGCGACTGCGCGCCGAGGACATGGGCGGCTACTACCGCGTCGCCTGCGACTCGCGCGACCTTAACTACGACAAGTTCGTCGTGGACGGCGAGGTTGAGACCCAGGCCGACGAGTCCTACACCTCCCACAACACCAAGAGGCTCGACGTGGAGGGCACCATCGCCAAGATCAAGACCGCCGAGTACGTGCAGCTGGCCCTGGAGGGCCGCGAGCACGAGGCGGTGCAGTAGGGTGCGCGTACTCGTCACCGGCGCCAGGGGCTTCGTCGGCAGGAACCTCTGCTGCGCGCTGAAGAACATCCGCGACGGCAAGGACCGCCGCGAGAGGTACGCGGGCCTGCTCCCGCTCGAGGTCATGGAGTACGACGTCGACTCGACGCCCGGGGAGCTGGACGGCTACTGCTCCCGAGCGGACTTCGTATTCAACCTGGCCGGAGTCAACCGCCCCAAGGACCAGTCCGAGTTCATGGAGGGCAACTTCGGGTTCGCCTCCACGCTGCTCGACACGCTCGAGCGCCACGGCAACACGTGCCCCGTCATGCTCTCCAGCTCCGCGCAGGCGAGCCTTTCGGGCCGCTTCGAGGGATCGGTCTACGGCGAGTCCAAGCTGGCGGGGGAGGGCCTGTTCCGCGAGTATTCCGAGAGGACCGGCGCGCCGGTGCTCATCTACCGCTTCCCGAACCTCTACGGCAAGTGGTGCCGCCCGCGCTACAACTCCGCCGTGGCCACCTTCTGCGACGCCATCGCCAACGGCCGACCCTACACCGTGAACGACCCCTCGGTGGAGCTCGAGCTCCTCTACATTGACGACCTGGTAGACGAGATGCTGGGGGCGTTGCTGGGCCAGGAGCACCGCTGCGGATACGAGGGGCTCGAGCGCGTCGAGGGCGACGGGTTCTGCTACGTCCCCGGGACCGACGTGAGGACCCTGGGCGAGATCGTGTACCTGCTCGGCAGCTTCCGCGACAGCCGCGAGACGCTCTCGGTGCCCGACCTCGCGGAGGGCTCCTTCTCCAAGAAGCTGTGGAGCACGTTCCTTTCCTACTACGAGCCGGGGCGCTTCGCCTACGGCCTCAAGCCCAACGTGGACGCGCGAGGCTCGTTCACCGAGTTCCTGCGCACGCCGGAGCGCGGCCAGGTGTCCATCAACGTCTCGAAGCCCGGAATCATTAAAGGCTCCCACTGGCACATGAGCAAGTGGGAGCGGTTCCTGGTGGTCTCCGGCACCGCGTCCATCAAGCTGAGGAAGGTGGGGGAGGACTCCGATGGCAATCCGTTCCCCGTCGACGAGTACGTCGTCTCCGGCTCGGACATGCGCGTCGTGGAGATGATTCCCGGCTACACGCACTCCATCACCAACCTGTCTGACATCGAGGACCTCGTTACGGTCATGTGGGCCAACGAGCCCTTCGACCCCGAGGACCCCGACACCTACTACGAGGAGGTCTAGCCACATGGGCAAGGACTATTCCGACATCGCATTCAAGGACGACGGCCGCCTGAAGCTACTCATCATCGTGGGCACCCGCCCCGAGGTCATCCGCCTGTCCGAGGTCATCAAGAAGTGCCGTCGTCATTTCGACTGCCTGCTGGCGCATACCGGGCAGAACTACGACTACACGCTCAACGGTATCTTCTTCCGCGACCTGTCGCTGGACGATCCCGACGTCTACCTGGACGCCGTGGGCGCCGACCTGGGCGAGACTGTCGGCAACATCATCGCCGCGAGTTACAAGCTCATGGTGCAGGTGCAGCCTGACGCCCTTTTGATTCTGGGCGATACCAACAGCTGCCTGTCGGCCATCGCGGCAAAGCGCCTGCACATCCCCATCTTCCACATGGAAGCGGGTAACCGCTGCAAGGACGAGTGCCTGCCCGAGGAAACCAACCGCCGCATCGTCGACGTGATCTCCGACGTCAACCTGGCCTACTCCGAGCACGCCCGCCGCTACCTCAAGGACACCGGCTGCGCCCCGGAGCGCACCTACGTCACCGGGTCTCCCATGGCGGAGGTCCTGCGCGCGAACCTTGACAAGATTGAGGCCTCCGACATCCTCTCCGAGCTCGGCCTTGAGCCCAAGCGCTACATGCTGCTCTCCGCCCACCGTGAGGAGAACATCGACACCGAGGCGAACTTCACGAGCCTGTTCACCGCGATCAACGCCCTGGCCGAGAGATATGACATGCCGATCCTGTACTCCTGCCACCCGCGCTCCCGCAAGCGCCTGGAGGCCACCGGCTTCAAGCTGGACCCGCGCGTGCGCATGCACGAGCCCATGGGCTTCCACGACTACAACTGCCTGCAGATGAACGCCTTCGCCGTGGTGTCGGACTCCGGCACCCTGCCCGAGGAATCCAGCTTCTTCGCGTCTATCGGACGTCCGTTCCCGGCGGTGTGCATCCGCACCTCCACCGAGCGCCCAGAAGCCCTCGATAAGGCGTGCTTCACGCTGGCCGGCATCAGCGAGCGCGGCCTGCTCCAGGCCGTCCACACCGCCGTCGAGCTCGACGCCGAGGGGTCGCTGCCCGAGGCGCCCGTTCCCGACTACGCCGACGAGACCGTTTCCACCAAGGTGGTCAAGATCATCCAGAGCTACACCGGCGTCGTGGACAAGATGGTGTGGAGGAAGGCTTAACCATGGGTCTCGCTTATAAGATCCTTGATGGCGTCACCCGTGCCTACAACAAGTTTATTCTAATGCCCTCGCTACGCCGCTCCTTTGCTGCATGCGGCGAGAACGTGACTCTTGGCCGCCGCAGCGAGATTGCCGGAGTGGGAAATATCTATATGGGACACGACGTGTACCTAGGACCCGGAACAACATTGCTCACAACCCGAGCGAAAATTCGCATCGGCGACTATGTCATGAGCGGTCCCAACCTGACCGTCATCACTGGCGACCACCGCACCGATATCCTCGATCGTCCCATGATGGAGCTTACTGATGAGGAGAAGACCCCCGATAACGACCAAGACGTCGTTATCGGTAACGACGTATGGATAGGCGGCGGCGTGACGATCCTTAAGGGCGTCCATATTTCTGATCACTGCGTAATTGCTGCTGGCGCCGTGGTGACCAAAGACGTGGGACCTGATTATTCAATCTGGGGGGGGTTCCTGCTCGCTGCCTAGGTTCGCGGCTTAAAGGATAACGATGGCTTCAGCTAAAAATAAAGTACACGCGAAAGTTTTAATGGTCGGCCCCGACCTTTCTTTGCACGGCGGGATTGTTTCCGTCGTGCAGGGTTATCTCGATGGAGGCCTTCCTGAGGCATGTGATACCTTCAGGTACCTGGGGACGGGCGTCGGTTCCTCAAAGCTTGGTAAGTCTCTCGCATTTACCCGGGCGTTGATTCGCTATGCGATGATCATGCCATCCTATGACATCATTCATTTACACATCAGCGCCCGTGGGTCCTACAAACGTAAGTCAATTATGGCCCGCATGGCCCATAAAGCAGGAAAGTACGTGATACTACACGATCACGATGGGGAATTTAAGAAGGCTTTCGAAGAGGGCGGAGATTCCTACCGTCGTGATGTAAGAAAGACCTTTAGTATCGCCGACCGAGTCGTGGTTCTGTCGGAAGAGTGGCGCGACTACTTTTCGGAAAACGTTTGCGACCTGCAGAAGATTAACGTTGTTCATAACGGCGTTAATGTCCCAGATCAGCCGTGCTCACCTTGTTCGCGTCAAGACGTCCTATTTTTAGGACGTCTTGACGCGAACAAGAGCCCTGACGTGCTCTTGCGCGCGTCAAGAGAAATCCTGCCGCGTTTCCCGGAGACTAAAATTATCTTTGGCGGCGACGGTGAAATCGAGAAGAACAAAGCGCTCGCCGAGGAGTTCGGTATTGCCGACCGATGCGAGTTCCACGGCTGGGTTACCGGCGGCGAACGCGAAGCCCTTTTCGAGCGGGCCGCGGTGTACTGCCTCCCCTCTAAAAATGAAGGTATGCCCATGAGCGTTCTCGAGGCAATGTCTCGAGGTATACCCACCGTAGCCACAGCCGTCGGTGGAGTACCACGGGTCATTGAAAACGGCGCCAATGGATTCCTTATCAAAGTCGGCGATGCCAATAACCTGGCCCTTCTGATTAATAAGTTGTTGTTCGATTCTGAACTTCGTAAAGAAATAGGCGATGCTGGAAGAAAAGTTGTGGCCGATCGATTCAATTCAAAACATTCAATTGAACAAGTACTAAATCTGTACAAAGAAATAGATTCATGCATTCAGCATGGCAGCAGGGATGATGAATGACTTCGATTGAAAAGGCCAAGAGGCCACAAAATAACGGTTATTTATATCAATACCTATTATGGTTTAGTATTTTTCTGTTGGTGTTTGAAGATCCAATCCAGCAGTGCTTTCCGATATTTGGATATTATGACGAAGTTTTTGCACTGTTTGGGGGATTGTACTATTTATTTTCTCGACACAGCAAAGTGTTTTTAGGAATATGGTGGCTCATTGTTCTATATGTAACTGCTGGTTTGATGAGTTCATGTCTATATTCAACCCAGCCACTACTAGCATGCATAGGAGATACATTCCTTAATTTAAAATTCTATCTGGCCATGGCATTTGGACTTGCAGCAAGTAAGGACTTTGTTTCCGTTCATCAAGAAAAGATGATTCTCATCGTTCGTTTTTTGACATACTGCCTGACGGGATTATTGCTTCTAAATTTTGTTTTCAACTGGTTTCCTGGTCAAGAGTTCAGATTTGGTATAGCGATACCAAAATTGTTCTTTTCTCATTCTGAATACCTTGCAGGAGCGCAAATTATTCTTCTCGCAATCGGATTATATTTGACGAGAAACCTTGGCGTAGGAACTTACGCATGGGTTTTTTTTGCTGCATTAAATGTATTTTGCACATTTCGATATAAGGCAATGGCAGCTGCCATCTTTGCCATTGCTCTATTTTATGTTGTGCTGGTCCGGCGAAAATCTATTTCAAAATGGAATTTGATTTGCTTATGCATCATTGCTGTGTTCATTGCTTGGGGTCAAATAGTTGAGTATTACTTCGCTGGAAATGAAACTGCACGTGACTTGCTCGGGACCACATCCTTGCAGATAGCTTTTGATTATTTTCCGCTTGGCACTGGTTTTGGGTCGTTTGCATCCTACATGTCTAAAGTTTATTACTCACAAGTGTATTTTTCTTACCATCTATCATCTGTTTACGGTCTTATGAATATTCCTGATGGCGGCTCCTTCATTTCGGATGTGTACTGGCCTATGGTTCTTGGGCAAACCGGGTTTTTAGGACTCCTTTGCATTCTTTCAATTTATATAAAGCTTTTTAAAATGATTCAGAGTGGATCCAGTAAGGACCCTAATAGGTACATTTGCTTACTTCTTCTATTTCTATATTTGTTGATACAGTCGACAGCTTCAGCAGCTTTTGTTGGCCCCCTTTCAGTTCCAATTGGCTTCTTACTAGGGGCGTTAGCTTTTGATAGAAACTTTCAAGCTAGATCAATATAAATATAGGAATATCTCAAGCTAGACAATCGCTCCTGATCAGGATGTTTTTATCGTTGCATAGTCTTGGTTTCCGGGTAGAGGAGGAATTCTTCCGTTCTATGGGTTTTTCTTTGGATGGCTTGGGCGTGCGCATTGTTCAACAAAAATCCGGTACTGGATTCGAATGATCAATTCAATATCGGTTTTCATAAGCTCACTCTAGATACTTGTTACATATTGCAATGCTTTTACTGTTTTCGCTGATATATCTATTAACTGTCGTCATTTACATCAGATTTTTGAATTGCAATTGCGGTGTGTTTCCTGACGGTAGCTCTAACTGAAAACTTACGGGACGGAAAAAGATCGGTATCGGATGTTAACTTTTCCGAGCAGAGCACACATTCTATTTGACCAGTATGAATGCATAGGAAAGCTATCGATTGGTTTTATGTGTTTGTGATTGATTTACTAGCTAACTATATGGCCACTTCCATTTTGTCAAAACGAATAGCTTGATTATTAATTTCACGTATGTCCGGTTTAAACAACACATGGCAATTTATTACTTCTATATTAATTAGTGGGGTGTTATTTTAATGAGAAGAGGTTTCCAGGTTAGTGATATATCGAGTGTTGAATGCGAGGTCCTGATCGTTTGTTCAACTTATAATCAGGAAAAATATCTTGCAGATGCGCTAGAGGGCTTTGTTTCACAGAAAGCTTCTTTCCCTTTCCTAGCTCTCGTACACGATGATGCTTCCACTGATGGTACGGCTGACGTTATCAGAGAATATGAAACGCGTTATCCAGATATTATTAAAGGTATTTATGAAGACGAGAATCAGTATCAACAAGGAGCTCTCTTCTGGTATCTCGACTATTTGAGAAACAGTAAAGCCAAGTATATTGCCCTATGTGAGGGTGATGACTACTGGGTTTCACCAGATAAGCTTGAGCTTCAACATAACGCACTAGAAAAAGACCATTCCTTATCGTTTTGCTTTTCCAACGCTATCAAGGTGGACGCGAGAACCGGGAATAATTATGGAAAAATGCTTCCGGTGTTTTCATCGGAGTCCGAGATTTTAGCCAAACGGATTCTCAATACCAAAGACTTATTGAATCTTGCCTTTATCCCTACAGCGTCTTTTTTTTCGAGGAGAGACGCATGGCTTGATCAACCTGAGCTCCCAAAGGATGCGTTTCGGGGTGACAGAGCGCACCAAATTTATCTTTCCTTAAGTGGCAATGCTTTCTTTCTTGATAAGGTAACCAGCGCCTATAGGGTAAACAACTCTCAATCAATGATGGGGTCATGGGCAAAATCGAACAAAAAACTACTCGAAATTTTGAACTCCTATATTGTGTTGTATAAATGCTTCGATCGTGATTCTGACGGCATTTTCCACGACGCAGTTCAGGAAGCTATAAATGCGAAAATCTATGACACAATGTTAATATGCGGCGACAAGACAGCAATGCCAACGAAGAAAGCCTTGGCTGTGGCAAACAAGCGGGGGTTAAGCGGCAAATTCAAGTACATACTCTTCCGTATTTCACCGAGTTTGTACCAAACCGTGCGAAAATGGGGTCGTCGAATTCAGGGAAAGGTGTCGTAATATGAACGACACCTCACTGAAAAAGCTGACTGTATCTTCTCTTTTTTGGAAACTATTCGAAAAAGGTGGGCGTGCCATTGTAGAGCTCACTGTACAAATTGTTATGGCACGCATCCTCTCTCCTAAAGAGTTTGGTGCACTCGCCATTATGTTGGTATTCGTGAATATTGGAAACGTTATCGTTACTTCAGGCCTGAATACTGCGCTTGTTCAGGCGGATGAAATTGACAAAACGGATTTGTCTACCGTGTTCTGGTTGAGCTTTGGCGTTTCTCTTATTCTGTTTGTCGCTGTATTCGCGTTTGCCCCTGCCATCGCAGCTTTCTACGCCATTCCGGAAATTGTCTGGCCCATGCGATCGCTAGGTTTTCTGCTGCTTGTAACTGCGTTTAATTCGGTACAGGTTGCCATCGTCCAGCGCCGGCTGCAGCTACGCAAAGTATTTTACGCCACCATTACTGCTGTAATTATTTCGGGCTTGTTTGGCGTTGGCGCCGCTTTGCTCGGTGCTGGCTTATGGGCGCTTGTTTTACAGCAACTTGTTTACCAAATTTCTAATTGCTTTGTGCTGGGACTTCAAGTGAAATGGTTTCCAAATTTCCTATTCAATGAAAAGAAAGCACGAAATCACTTCAGTTACGGCTGGAAACTGCTCGTCTCAGGTCTACTGGATCAAGGTTATCAGTCGCTATCCGATCTTATTATCGGAAAACAATTTAGTGCGTCCAGTCTCGGGCTTGTTTCACAGGGTAAAAAGTATCCACAGGCTGTTGGCAACATACTTGATGGCGCGATACAGCCTGTTATGTTATCGGCGGTTGCTCGTGTCCGTTCGAATGTAAAGCAGGTTAGGCGCTTGGTTCGACGTGCGCTCAAGACCTCAACTTTTCTCATCGTGCCCGCCATGACGTTGTTCGCTGTGGCTGCCGAACCAATTGTGGGCATTCTCTTGGGAAAAATGTGGCTACCCTGTGTGCCGTTTTTGCAAATGTACTGTTTTATCTATGCCTTGTTGCCCATACATTCCACTAACTTACAAGCCCTAAACGGGATGGGGCGTTCAGATTTATTTCTAAAGCTAGAATTAATAAAAAAGGCATACGGCATTTGCTTCATTTTATTTGCAGCGTTTGTTTTCCATGACGTTTACCTAATGATCGCTATGTACATGATCACTGGCATCATCTCAACATTTGTTAACGCTTATCCCAACAAACGGGTTATCGGATACTCCTATTCTGAGCAAATACGCGATATCGCTCCTGCATTTGTGATTTCAGCAATTGCAGGAGGACTTGCGCTGCTTTGCGGTTCATTTGTCGCCTCGCCTGGACTTCAAATTCTTGTCGAAGTTGCCGTAATGGCAATTACCTATTTTGGTATCGCAGGCATTTTTAAACTCGAAGCATTTGAATACCTCATCAATACCGCCAGGGATTTCTTGGGTGCAAAACGTCGTTAAAGACGTTGTATCAATACTGTAACCGTTTTAGTCATCGTTCTTTGAAAGCTGCATAGCGAAGGGAAGGTACCTGATATGGGTAACCGCATTCTTGTCACACGATCATCCATGCCTCCTATGGAGGAATACTTTGAAGAGGTCGCACCTCTCTGGGAAAGCCATTGGCTTACCAATATGGGTGTTGAGCATAAGAAGCTCGAGGCAGACCTTAAGGAGCGTTTGGGGATCGACAACCTTGCTCTGTTCACGAATGGTCACAATGCCCTAGAGTGCATCCTCGAGGCCATGGCTCTTCCGACCGGTGGAGAGGTCATTACCACCCCGTTCACCTTTGCCTCGACCACACACGCTATCGTGCGAAAGGGTCTCACCCCCGTATTCGCCGACGTGAACCCCGTGAATCTTACGTTGGATCCCGAAAGCATCGAGCGTTTGATCACTCCACGCACCTGCGCCATCGTGCCTGTGCATGTTTACGGCAATCTTTGCGATGTCGATGCCATCCAGGAGATCGCTGACCGTCACGGGCTTAAGGTTATCTATGATGCTGCCCATGCCTTCGGCGTCGAGCGCGTGAACGAGGACGGAAGCAGCGATAGCGCGGCGGCATTCGGCGATGCGGCCATGTTCAGTTTCCATGCGACCAAGGTATTCAACACCATCGAAGGTGGTTGCGTCTGCTTCAAGGACGAAGATCTGTATCCGCTGCTTAACCAATGGAAGAACTTCGGCATCACGGGACCCGAGGACGTCGAGTACGTGGGTGGCAACGCCAAGATGAATGAGTTCTGCGCGGCTATGGGCGTCTGCAATCTTCGTCACCTGGACACCGAGATCGGCAAGCGCAAGGCTGTCGCGGAGCGTTATTGGGATAACCTTGAAGGCACAGCCGGCGTGACCGTTTTCCGTCCCGCCAAGAACATTCGCCACAACTATGCGTACCTTCCCGTGCTGTTCGACCCGAGTGTCTTCGGCGCCTCGCGCGATGACGTATTCGATGCCCTTGACAAGGCTGGCGTCGGTGCGCGCAAATACTTCTATCCGCTGGTCAACGATTACGCATGCTATCGAAGCGTGTACTCAAGCGACCGCACGCCCGTGGCAAAGAAGGCGGCATCCCAGGTGATCACGCTTCCCATGTACGCCGATTTGGCGTTGGAAGACGTCGACCGAATCTGCAATACGGTTCTGGATGCAGGAAAGGAAAACCGATGAGTAAGACACTTCTCCTTCTTGGTGGGGCACGTTATGCGCTACCGGTTATTAAGGCGGCGCACGAGTTGGGCGCGAAGGTCGTTACTTGCGATTATCTGCCGCATAACTATGCACATGCCTTCTCGGATGACTATATCAATGCGAGCATCATCGATAACGAGGCCGTGCTTGCCGCCGCCAAACAATGCAAGGCGGACGGCATTATGTCATTCGCTGCCGACCCTGGCGTAGTGTCCGCGTCCTATGCTGCCGAAAAATTAGGCCTGCCGTTCCAAGGAAGCTATGAGGCGGTTAGCATTCTTCAGGATAAGGAGCGCTACCGCGCCTTCCTTCGCGACAATGGCTTTAATTGTCCTGAGCTTCATATCTATCGCTCTGCCGACGAGGCCATGAAAGAAGCCGATTCGATTGCTTATCCCCTGATTGCCAAACCGGTTGATTCGGCTGGATCGAAGGGCTGCTCTCGTGTGGATGGTCCCGAGGATCTTAAGGCTGCGGTTGAGTACGCTCTCGAGTTTTCGCGTGATGGGCGCTGTATCGTCGAACAGTTTTTGGAAAAGGAGGGAGATTCGTCCGATGCCGACGGATTCGTTAGCGGCGGAAAGTTCTCATGTGTGAGCTTTACCTCGCAGTTGTTCGATCCCTCCGTTCCAAATCCCTACACACCCGCTGCGTATGCTATGCCAGCATCATTGCCGGCGTGGGCACAAAAAGAGCTCGTCTCGGAATTGCAACGATTGGCTGATCTGCTGGGCCTTCGTGACGGTGTATTCAACATTGAGACCCGCGTGGCCACCGATGGCAGGGCTTACATTATGGAAAGCTCTCCGCGCGGCGGCGGTAATCGCCTTTGTGAGATGCTCAAATTCGCCACAGCTGGCAAGACCGATCTTGTCATGGCGGCGGTGAAGGCCGCACTCGGCGAACCTGTTGGCAATCTTTCGATGCCAATTTACGACGGTTTCTGGTACCAACAGATGCTCCATTCCGATCATGACGGTGTATTTGCTGGTATGGAATATGCATCTGATTTCGCTGTTTCTCATCTTGCCGAAGAGCAGCTGTGGATTGAGCCCGGCGCCAAAGTCGAGGCGTTCACGGCAGCAAATCACGCATTCGGATCGGTATTCCTTAGGTTCGACACCCAATCCGAGCTTGACGCATTCCGTGCAGAGCCGAGTGAGTTCATGAGGGCGAAGGTGAGCTAACCGTGAAAAAGAGGATTGTAGTAATCGGCGCAACCGGCAACACTGGCGCATACCTCACCGAAGATCTAGTAAATCATCTGTCTGCAGATGAATATGAGGTGTTTGCCGCCGGTCGTAGAGAGACGAATTTTTTCAATCGCTACAACATTGGTTATACAAGTGTAGATATGTCCGATGCTTCTACTCTAGAGCAGCTCCCCCAAGAGGGCGTCCATGCGGTGATTCTTCTTGCCGGTTTACTGCCAGCATATATGAGAGGCTATAACCCTTCCGATTATATTGACGTAAACAGCCGTGGAGCCCTTAACGTACTCGAGTATTGCCGTAAGACGGGTGCTGATCGCATTCTTTATGCTCAGACCATATCCGATGTGCTGGGTTCCGTTACTCCGGAAAACCCCGTAATTCATCCTTACGATGATCGCAATATTATTATGACTGGTGATCACACCGTCTATGCTCTTTCCAAATGCTTCGCCGTTGATTTGATCAAGCATTATCAGGCTGAGTTCGGATTAAAAGGCTTTGTGTTTAGGCTTCCCACTGTCTACGCTTATACCCCTGACAAGACATACAACGTCGATGGAGTGCGCCGAACACTTGGATATCGATTGCTGATGGATCGAGCCATGGCAGGAGAAACGCTTGAAATCTGGGGCGATCCCACTCGCGCCAAAGATGTTGTAAACGTCAAGGACTTCTGTCAGCTCTTACGTAAAGCTGTGACCGTAGAGAACGTTGACGGCGGCTTCTTTAATGTGGGTACCGGCATCGGAACTTCAAACGAGGACTGGATTCGCGGTATCGCGAAGGTATTCAATCCAGACGGCGTTGAATCAAAGATTGTCTACCGTCCGGAAATGCCAAGCGGTCCTTCTTATGTAATGGATATCGAAAACTGTCGTGAGCTATTAGGCTACGAGCCGAAATATGACTTCTTAGACTTCCTCGAAGACTTCAAGGCTGAAATGGCTCTCAATAGGTTTAAAGATCTGAGATAGAACCAAAGCCATCACCAAAGCTAAATCTGAACCGAACGCTGAATCCAATCACGGAATTTAGCAAGAACGGCATCAGACTCCTAAGAGATTTACGACCGATACATTATTTGTCCAAGCAGCCATAAGTGACCTGTGCAGCAATGCACACTATATTTCGACTGCCGCTGAAGGGAAAACGTTGAAAGGCATAATTCTTGCAGGTGGGTCTGGCACTCGACTGCATCCGATTACTAAAGCCCTTAGCAAACAGCTTTTGCCAATTTACGATAAACCACTTGTGTACTACCCTTTGAGCGTTCTGATGCTCGCTGGAATCCGAGAGGTGCTTGTCATCTCGACACCACGTGACCTGCCGGCGTTCAAGGAACTTCTCGGGGACGGATCCGAGTTAGGCATGCGCCTAGAGTACGCAGAACAGGCCGAACCTCGCGGTCTAGCCGAAGCTTTTACCATCGGGCGCGATTTTCTTGCCGGCGAACCGTGTGCGCTGGTTCTGGGCGACAACATGTTCCATGGTCAAGACCTCACTCGCGTGCTTACACGCGCAAAGGAGAAGGTCGAATGCCATGGCGGGGCCGTTGTGTTTGGATACCCCGTGCAGGACGCTAGAGCCTTCGGTGTGGTGGAGTTCGACCAGAACCATCGTGTGGTTGGCATCGAGGAAAAGCCCGAGCTTCCAAAGTCGAACTATGCAGTACCAGGGCTGTACTTCTATGATGGACAGGTTTCCGACATCGCGGCAAACGTTAAACCAAGCGCGCGCGGAGAGCTCGAGATCACAAGCATCAACAATGCCTACCTAGATCAAGGCCAACTATCGGTTGAGCTGATGGGGCGAGGCATGGCGTGGCTAGATACGGGCACGCCCGAGGGTCTTTTGAAGGCCGCAGAATACGTAGAGGCCGTGCAGAGCCGCCAGGGGTATTACATTGCGTGCCTGGAAGAAATCGCTTATCGCCGCGGTTTCATCGACCATAATCAGTTACACGAACTGGGCGAAGCGCTGAAGAAGACTGCGTATGGTAAATATCTTTTGAATGTCGCAAACGAGGCAAAGAGGGGGTAAATATGTCTGAGATTTTTGAACCCAAGAACATCATCGTCACGGGCGGCTGCGGCTTCATCGGCAGCAACTTCGTGCACTATGTGGTCGACAACCACCCCGACGTACATGTCACCGTCCTGGACAAGCTGACCTACGCCGGCAACCCCGAGAACATCGCCGGGCTGCCCTCCGACCGCGTGGAGCTCGTCGTGGGCGACATTTGCGACGCCGAGCTGCTCGATGAGTTGGTGCCGGGCCACGACGCCATCGTGCACTACGCCGCGGAGTCCCACAACGACAACTCCATCGCCGACCCGGAGCCGTTCCTGCGCACCAACGTCGAGGGCACCTTCCGCCTTCTGGAGGCCGTGAGGAAGTACGGCATCCGCTACCACCACGTCTCCACCGACGAGGTCTACGGCGACCTGGCGCTCGACGACCCGGCGAAGTTCACCGAGGAGACGCCCTATAGGCCCTCGAGCCCCTACAGCTCGACCAAGGCGTCCTCCGACATGCTCGTGCGCGCCTGGACCCGCACCTACGGGCTTCGCACCACGATCTCCAACTGCTCCAACAACTACGGCCCCTACCAGCACGTGGAGAAGTTCATCCCCAGGCAGATCACGAACATCGTCGACGGCGTGCGCCCCAAGCTCTACGGGAAGGGCGAGAACGTCCGCGACTGGATCCACACCGAGGACCACTCCTCTGCCGTCTGGGACATCCTCACCAAGGGCCGCATGGGGGAGACCTACCTCATCGGGGCCAATGGCGAGAGAAACAACATCACGGTCCTGCGTATGATCCTCGAGGCGATGGGAAAGGACCCCGAGGACTTCGACTGGGTCGCCGACCGCCCCGGCCACGACCGCCGCTACGCCATCGACACCACCAAGCTCCAGCGCGAGCTGGGCTGGAGGCCGGCGCACACCGACTTCGCCGAGGGCCTGAAGCAGACCATCGACTGGTACGTGGCCAACGAGGCCTGGTGGCGCCCGGCCAAGGAGGCCACCGAGGCCCGCTACCGCGCACAGGGGCAGTAAGGAATAGCATCATGGAGCTATCAACTATTGCGCCGTATATCGTTTCAATCCTCGCCTCATTAATTTCCGGCATCAGCTCTTATTTAGTTGCTCGCAATAAATCCGCCTCAGATATTCAAACGCTCAAAGAATCAAATGAGCATGAAATCGAAAAGCTCATGAAGCAGCATGAAGTTGATTTAGACAACTTAAAGGAGGCTCATAAACTTGAGATGGAGAAGCTCGAAGCGGAGCATAGACATTCGCTCGAGCTGGCTAACTCAAATGCCCAGAATGAAATGACCACGAAGTTAATTGGTTCAATGATTGGCAGTGTGATGTCAGCGCCACAGATGCGGGATTTCCTCGTAAATTCCCTTACTGATTCAATGAAGAAGGGTCAACAAGAGTAGCGACATATACGATAGGGTCATCTATCATCCCGCTTGCTAATGCTGACAATTTTGAAGCCGGACCGCTTTGTTACTAGTTAACAAAGCGGTCCGGCCTTATTTGTAAACGCTTCTAAACCGAGAATCGTTTGTTGCAATTGGAATAAGCAATGACGTTCACCCATTGATTCCACATTGCTGGAGAACCATTGGACTATCCCATTTGTTGGCTTCGGTAGTGTTGACCCAGACTGCGCCTTGAACCGCAACCTATGTTTAGGAGAATATCTTAACTAGAGCCGAGAGGTTGAAATGGTATTTCCCAATGCTGAAAATAATTTACTTAGCATGCTGCACGGC
>UMDO01039498.1_pt1 | contig 37676 bp, 31 predicted proteins | sample 1964511 | NCBI WGS metagenome assembly UMDO01 (sample SAMEA4835996, study PRJEB28245) | human gut metagenome | biome: gut microbiome; material: fecal sample | place: Denmark | collected 2008 | reverse complement strand
GCAGCTATCTGGACAGCCGCCTGAAAAAGCAGCTGAACGAGCGGGTGACCCGCGGCAAGGTAGAACTGAGCCTGACGGTGCAGACCGTGGATGCCGCCGATACCGTGGTGGCTGTGAATCAGGAGCTGGCCAAGAGCTACCAGCAGGCCCTGCGGGACCTGTCTGAGACGCTGGAGGTCAAGAACGATGTGACCGCCGGGATGATCGCCCGCTTTCCCGATGTGCTGACCACCCGCCACGCCGATGTGGATGAGGAGCAGCTGTGGGAGGATGTCTCCGCTGTCACTGCCCAGGCACTGGACCGCTTTGTGGAGATGCGCGCCGCTGAGGGTGCCAAGATGAAGGCTGACGTGGAGAACCGCCTGCGCTTTCTGGAAGAATGCGTGGGCCGGGTGGAGACCTTGAGCGCCGGTCGGGTGGAGAACTACACCAACCGCCTGTACGAAAAGCTCAAGGTCATTCTGGAGGACCGGAACATCGATGATGCCCGTGTCCTGACCGAGGCCGCCATCTTTGGCGACAAGACCGCCGTGGATGAGGAGACCGTCCGCCTGCGCAGCCACATCGCCCAGTACCGCTCCATTCTGGAGCTGGACGAGCCCGTGGGCCGCAAGCTGGATTTCCTGACCCAGGAGCTGAACCGTGAGACCAATACCATTGGTTCCAAGTGTCAGGATCTGGATATCACCCGCATCGTGGTGGATATGAAGGCGGAGATCGAGAAGATCCGTGAGCAGATCCAGAATCTGGAGTAAACCCTGAGATTCAGATGGTTCGGAGGAAAAGATGAAACTGATCAACATCGGCTTTGGCAATCTGGTCAGCGCGGGCCGGGTGGTGGCTGTGGTCAGCCCCGATTCTGCCCCGGTCAAGCGTCTGGTCAAGGAAGCGCGGGAGCGGGGGATGCTCATTGATGCGTCCTATGGCCGCAGCACCCGCGCCGTCCTCATCATGGACTCCGACCACGTTGTCCTTTCAGCCCTTCAGCCCGAAACGGTGGCCAGCCGTGCCGCCGGTCAGGCCGAGGGCAAAACAGTGACAGAAGAGGAGCAGTAAGACCATGGAAAATGAAAAATATCTGTTTGTCGTTTCCGGTGCCGCCGGTACCGGAAAGGACAGTGTGGTCAGCGCTTTGCGCAAGGCCCACCCCGAGATCGAAAAAACGGTTTCTGCCACCACCCGTTCCCCCCGCCCCGGGGAGCAGGAAGGGGTAGACTACTACTACCGCACCAAGGAGCAGTTCCAGCAGCTCATCGATCAGGATGAGGTCGTGGAACACAACTTCTTCAACGGCAACTACTACGGCACCCTGAAGGAAGAGGTCAACAAGCGGTTGAACGCGGGCAAGCTGGTGGTTATGGTCATCGATGTGCATGGCGCGGCCAATATCCGCCGCATGTATCCCGGTGCCACCACCATCTTCCTGCTGCCCCCCTCCACTCAGGAGCTGGAGCGCCGCCTGCGCGGCCGCGGCACCGAGACCGAGGAGAGCATCCGGGAGCGCCTGGAGATCGCCCGCAATGAGCTGGCCCAGCAGGATAAATTCACCCTCAAGCTGGTCAACGATGAGGTGGATGCCTGCGCCGCCAGACTCTATGATGTCATCTGCCAGCGTGCGGGCCTGACCCGCTAAATCGCTTTGAAGGAGCTGCCTGAATGCCCAAAACGGTAGGCGTTGCAGTGAGCAACGCGACCTTTCATTTCGACAAACTCTATACCTATGCCGTCATGCCCGACCAGCAGGATACTGTCCGGCTGGGCAGCATGGTGCTGGTGCCCTTCGGGCGGGGGAGCCGTGCCCGGATGGGCGTGGTGCTGGCCTGCGATGCCGAACCGGAGAGCGCAAAGCTCAAGTTCCTGTTCGATGTGGCCCCGGCCTCTGCCTGCCTCACCCCGGAGCTGCTGCGGCTGGTGCACTTTTTGAAGGAGCGCACCTTCTGCACCTACTACGAGGCCGTCAAGGCGGTCATCCCCTACGGCGCGCAGTACAAGCCCACCGTGGCGGAGGACGGCGTGACCCCGGTGCTTCAAAAGCAGCTCGTCCGCCACACGGAAAATGCCTATAAGCTGGTGGGCACGCTGCCCCCAAAGCCCAGACCGACCGCCAAGCAGCTGGCCGCAGTGGCCCTGTTGGCCGGGGAAGAGCGCACCCTGTCTGCATTGGAGGAAAAGGGCATCAGCCGGGCAGTGCTGGACAACCTCTGCGCCAAGGGCGTGCTGGAATGCAGCAAGGTGAACAAATCCATCGACCTGTATTCTTCCATCCCGCTGAAGAACGAGCCCATCCTTCTCACGGAGGAGCAGCAGGCCGCCTATGACGCGCTGCTGCCCGGGCTGGAGGATGCAGCCCCGCACTCGGCCTTGCTCTACGGCGTGACCGGCAGCGGCAAAACGCTGGTGTTCCTGAAGCTCATCGAGCACTGCCTGCAGATGGGCCGCCGGGCGCTGGTGCTGGTGCCTGAGATCAGCCTGACCCCTCAGATGATCCTGCGGCTGAAAAGCCAATTTGGCAAGCGGGTGGCCGTGCAGCATTCCGCCCTCAACCACACCGAGCGCCTGCTCCAATGGCAGATGATCCAGGACGGCGGCGCGGATATCGTGGTGGGCACCCGCAGCGCGATCTTCTCCCCGCTGGAAAACATCGGCCTTGTCATCATTGATGAGGAGCAGGAGCACACCTACCGCTCCGAATCTGCGCCCCGCTACTCGGCCCACGAGGTGGCCCGGCAGCGCGCGGCGGAGAACGGGGCCCTGCTCCTGCTGGCCAGCGCCACCCCCAGCACCGAGAGCTATTATGCCGCCCAGCATGGCCGCACCCAGCTGGTGCGCCTGACCAAACGCTATGGCGGCAACCCGCTGCCCAAAGTCCAGATCGTGGATATGCGGGCCGAACTTGCCTCCGGCAACCCCCGGGAGATCAGCCTTGCCATGGAGGATGCCATCCGGCACAACCTTGAGGCAGGCAAGCAGACCATTCTGCTGCTCAACCGCCGGGGTTACCAGACCGTGGCCCAGTGCGAGGACTGCCGCGAGGTGCTCAAATGCCAGAAGTGCAGCGTGCCCATGGTCTACCACAAATCGGCCCACAAGCTGCTCTGCCATTACTGCGGCAGCCAGCTGGATCCGCCCCCTGCCAGATGCCCCGCCTGCGGCGGAAAACTGCAGTACCGGGGCTTTGGCACCCAGAAGGCCGAGGAGGAGCTGGCAAAGCTCTTTCCGGAGGCCCGCATCCTGCGGATGGATCAGGATACCACCGCCGCCAAAGATGCCCACGAAAAGCTGCTGGCAAAGTTTGCCCGGCATGAATATGACATTATGGTGGGCACCCAGATGGTGGCCAAGGGGCTGGATTTCGAGGATGTGACGCTGGTGGGTGTGCTGGGCATCGATTCGCTCCTGTTCGCCCAGGGCTTCCGGGCTTATGAGACCGTGTTCAGCCTCGTCACGCAGGTGGTGGGCCGGAGCGGCCGGGCAAAAGACCCCGGCTTTGCCATCATCCAGACCACCGACCCGGACAACCCGGTGCTCAACCTTGCCGCCGCGCAGGACTACGACGCGTTCTTCGAGCAGGAGATCGCCTACCGGAAGCTGGGGCTTTATCCGCCCTTCTGCGGGCTCTGCGTTGTGGGCTTTGCCGGGCCAAAGGAGAGCGAGGTGGCCCGGGCTTCCGCCCGCTTTGCGGCCCTGCTGGGCCGGCAGGCGGCCAAACAGCCCGACCTGCCCCTGCGGGTGCTGGGCCCCACCCCCGGCAGCATTGAAAAGATCAACGATTCCTACCGCTATAAACTCACCGTCAAGTGCCGCAACGACCGCCGTTTCCGGGACCTCATCCGGGAAACGCTGACCCTCTACGAGCAGGAAAAACTGCCCGGCAAGGCCACCGTTGTGGTCGATCTGCACTCGGACGGGGATATCTGATACAACACAACAAATTTTGGAGGTACCACTATGGCTATCCGCAATATCGTAAAAGAGGGCGACCCCATCCTGAACAAGGTCTGCCGCCCCGTGACCAACTTTGACGACCGCCTTGCCACCCTGCTGGATGACATGCGGGAGACGATGATCGCCGCCGACGGCGTGGGTCTGGCAGGCCCTCAGGTGGGCATGCTGCGCCGCGTCTTCGTGGTGTGGGACACCACCGATGCCCCCGAGGAGATCCCCGAGGATTATGAGTACAAGTTCATCGACTTTGTCAACCCCGAGATCCTGGCTGTTTCTGAGGATGAGGAGACCGCCTACGAGGGCTGCCTGTCCTTCCCCGGCCACAACGGTGCCGTGACCCGTCCCGTTGCCGTCAAGGTGCGTGCACAGGACCGCAACGGCAACTGGTTCGAGCTGGAGGCCGAGAATCTGCTGGCCCGCTGCATCCAGCACGAGAATGACCATCTGGACGGCATTACCATCATGGAGTCCAGCGAGTATTTCTACGAGGACACCGAGGAGGGCAAAAAGGCTGCCCGTGAAGCGAAAGGAAACAACTGATGCGCATTCTGTTCATGGGAACCCCGGATATCGCCGCGGAGTGCCTGAAGGCCTTGTATGCAGCCGGTCACGAGATCTGCGGCGTGTACACCCGGCGGGATAAGCCGGTGGGCCGCAAGCAGGTGCTCACCGCGCCCCCGGTCAAGGAAGTTGCTCTGGAGCATGGGACCCCCGTGTTCCAGCCCCGTACCCTGCGGGACGGCAGCGAGGATGCCAACATCCGGGCGCTGGCCCCTGACCTCATCGTGGTGGTGGCCTACGGCTGCATCCTGCCCAAATCCGTGCTGGAAGCTCCGAAGTATGGCTGCATCAACCTGCATGTGTCCCTGCTGCCCAAGTACCGCGGCAGCGCCCCTGTGCAGTGGGCTGTTCTGAACGGCGACACCGAGACCGGCGTTTCCATCATGCAGATGGACGAGGGGCTGGACACCGGCGATGTGCTGGTCTGCGAGAAGATCGCCATCGGCTCGGAGGAGACCAGCGGCGAGCTGTTCGACCGGGTCACCGCCGTGGGTGCCCGCGTCCTCTGTGAGGCGGTGCCCGCCATGGAAGCTGGCACCCTCAAGCCCCAGCCCCAGCAGCATGAGAATGCCACCCTGGCCCCCATGCTGGACAAGGAGCTGGCAGAGTTCAGGCTGACCGATACTGCCGCGCACATCCACAACTGGGTGCGCGGCATGAACCCCTGGCCCATGGCCTGGTTCGTGACCGCAGGCGGCAAAAAGGTCAAGGTGACCGAGTGCCGCGTGGCCGCCTCCAACGGTGAGGCTCCCGGCACGGTGCTTTCCACAAAGCCCCTGACGGTGGCCTGTGCCGATGGCGCGGTCCAGCTGCTCCATGTGGTGCCTGAGGGCAAAAAGCCGATGGATGGCACCTCCTTTGCGGCCGGTCTGCGTCTCAAAGCGGGGGATACCCTCTGATGGCGGCCAATCCACGGGCAGCGGCAGTGGCCGCACTGGTCCGGCAGGAGCAGGACGGCTTCTCAAACCTTGTGCTGGATGCCGAACTCCGCCGCCAGAAGCTGGAGGGCCGGGATAAGGCCTTTGCCGGTGCCATCTTCTACACCGTGCTGGAGCATCAGGGCACGCTGGATTTCATTCTGGAGCAGTTCCTGCCCAAGGGCCTTGCCAGGCTGGACCCGCAGGTGCGCGAGATCCTGCGGGCTGCGCTGGCGCAGGCCCGCTATATGCAGGTGCCGGTGTCGGCGGCGGTGAACGAGGCCGTCAAGCTGACCCGCACCTTCAAAAAGGCGAGTGCGTCCGGGCTGGTCAATGCCGTCCTGCGCAAGGCCTGCAATTATGATCTGGAAACTGCCCGTTTCCGGAACGAGACCCAGCGCCTCATGGTGCTGGGCTCTGCGGGGCAGGATGTGGCAGAGTTCCTGCGCACCCATTACCCCGAGGAAGCGCTGGGCATCCTGACCCACACCGCCGACGGCGGCTGCACCAGCCTGCGGGCCAACTGCCTGAAAATGGATGCCGCGGCCCTCTGTGAAAAACTGCTGGAAAGCGGCGTGAAGAGCGCACAGCCCGGCCTTGTGCCTGGCAGTGTGCTGGCAAAGTTTGAGGGCAGCCCGGCAGAGCACCCGCTCTTCAAGGAGGGCTGTTTCCATGTGGAGGGGCAGGCCAGCCAGCTGGCAGCCCTCTGTGTGGAGGCAAAGCCCGGCGATACCGTGATCGACCTCTGCGCGGCACCCGGCGGCAAAACGCTGCTGCTGGCCGAGGAGATGCAGGGGCAGGGCGCACTGTACAGCTGCGATGTGGCAGAGCACCGGGTCGGGCTCATCCGGAGCGCTGTGGAACGGATGGGCTTTGCCCATGTCACCGCCCTCTGCAATGATGCCACCCGCCCCAACCAAAAGCTGCCCGCCGCAGACCGCATTCTGGTGGATGCCCCCTGCAGCGGCCTGGGCATTCTGGCAAAAAAGCCGGATATCCGCTATAAGACGCTGGAAAAAGCACGCCATGATGAATTATTGGCCACCCAGTCGTCCATTCTGGACACAGCAGCCGCTTTGCTGAAAGCAGGCGGGCGGCTGGTCTACTCCACCTGTACCATCGACCCCGCCGAGAACGAGGAGCAGGTGGCGGCATTCCTTGCCCGCCACCCGGAGTTCCGGGTGGTCCGGCCCGCTGTGGCGTTCCCTGACGGAATGACAGTGGGGGAGCACGGGGCGCTCTCGGTGCCCACCCGCACCGGGATGGACGGCTTTTTCCTCTGCGCCATGCAGAAAACGCAATGAACCCGCCGTCCGGTTCGTATTGATTCATAGGAGAATACCATGGAACAAAAACGCTGTATCTCTTCCCTGACGCTGGCCGAGCTGACCGCTGCGCTGAAAGCCATGGGTCAGCCGGGCTTCCGGGCAAAGCAGATCTTCCACTGGGTGCACCAGAAGCTGGTCACCGAGTTTTCTGCCATGACCGACCAGCCCAAGACCCTGCTGGCAAAGCTGGAAGAGCAGTTTTACATTGCTGCCCCCAAGATCGAGCGCCGGCAGGAAGCCAAGGACGGCACCGTGAAATATCTGCTGCGGATGGCCGACGGCAACTGCATCGAGACCGTTGTCATGCGCTACCACTACGGCAACACGGTCTGCGTCTCCACCCAGGTGGGCTGCCGGATGGGCTGCCGCTTCTGCGCCTCCACCCAGGCAGGCCGGGTGCGCAACCTGGAAGCCGGTGAGATCTGCTCTGAGATCTATACCGCCCAGAAGGACATCGGGGAGCGCATCTCCCACATCGTCCTCATGGGCATCGGGGAGCCGCTGGATAATTTTGATGAGGTCATGCGCTTCCTTGAGAACATCTCCTCCCCGGAGGGCGTGAACATCGGAATGCGCAACATCAGCCTTTCCACCTGCGGTCTGGTGCCCAAGATCGACCAGCTGGCTGAGAAAAAGCTGCAGCTGACTCTTTCGGTCTCCCTGCACGCTCCCAACAACGAGATCCGCAGCGGCATGATGCCGGTCAATGATGCCTACCCCGTGGAGGTGCTGATGCCCGCCGTCCGCCGCTATCAGGAGACCACGGGCCGCCGGGTCAGCTTTGAGTATTCGATGGTGCGCGGTGTCAATGATTCCGATGCCTGCGCCAGACAGCTGGCCGACCTCATCCGGGGCATGGGTGCTCATGTGAACCTCATTCCCATCAACCCGGTGGACGGAAGCCCCTACTCGGCTACCGATGCCGCCAATGTCCAGCGCTTCCAGAAAAAGCTGGAGAGCCTGGGGGTCAACGCCACGGTACGCCGCCGTCTTGGCAGCGAGATCAGCGCCGCCTGCGGCCAGCTGCGCCGGGACGAAATGAATGGTAAGGCGTAAATCGCAAGAGGAGAAGCCTATGAAACTAGCAGGAAAAACGGATGTGGGCCGCGTCCGGCAGGAAAATCAGGATGATTACCGTGCCGGGGAGCTGCCTGGCGGTGCTGTCTGGGCACTGGTGTGTGATGGCATGGGCGGTGCCAAAGGCGGCCGCGAGGCCTCACAGGGGGCCTGCAATGTCATCGAGCAGGTGTTTCAGGAGCAGTACGCCCAGTGCGGAGCAGGGCAGGAGGGAGCTTTTTTGAAAAAGGCCCTCATCAGCGCCAACCGCTATGTGTTCAACAAAGCCGCCCACGAGGAATCGCTGGCCGGTATGGGCACCACGGCGGTCTGCGCACTGGTGCGGGGCGGGGAAGCCACCCTCTGCCACGCGGGCGATTCCCGCGCCTACCTCTGCCGGGGCGGTAAACTGACCCAGCTCACCCACGACCACTCCTATGTGCAGGAGCTGGTGGACTGCGGCACCATCACGGAGGAGGAGGCCGAGCATCATCCCCAGAAGAACATCATCACCAGGGCGCTGGGCGTGGATTACCGGCTGGAGCCGGAGGTCACTTCGGTGCAGCTGCAGGCAAAGGATCTGCTGCTGCTCTGCTCGGACGGCCTGACCAACATGGTGCCGGTGGAGCAGATGGAGCAGCTGCTGGCGCAGGGCCCGTTCTACGACCTGCCCGACCGGCTGGTGGATGCCGCCAACGAGAACGGCGGCTCCGACAACATCACCGCCCTGCTGCTGGCTGTGGAGCCTACGGAGGTGCATCATGGATAACCTGATCGGCAAAACGCTGGACGGTCTGTACACGGTGCGGGAGCTCATCGGCACCGGCGGCATGGCCAATGTCTACAAGGCCGTTGTGGGGCCGGGCGGCCCGGTGCCGGAGGGCACGGTCGTGGCCGTTAAGGTGCTGCGGCAGGAGCTCATGCACGACCCCGACCTTGTGCGCCGTTTCAAGAACGAGTCCAAGGCCATCTCGCTGCTCAACCACCCCAACATCGTCAAGGTGTATGATGTCTCGGTGAGCGACCATCTGCAGTATATCGTCATGGAATATGTGGACGGTATGACCCTGCGCGAGTATCTGAACGAGCGGGGCGGCAAGCTGACCAGCCGGGAGACCGTCCACTTTATCTCTCAGATCCTGAAAGCGCTGGACCATGCCCACCGCAACGGCGTGGTGCACCGGGACATCAAGCCCCAGAACATCATGCTGCTGGACAACGGCCAGCTGCGGATGATGGATTTCGGCATTGCCCGCATCTCCCGGGCCGAGAACCAGCTTTCGGGCGGCAAGGCCATGGGCAGCGTCCACTATATCAGCCCGGAGCAGGCCAAGGGCGATGAGACCGACTTCACCAGTGACCTTTACTCGGTGGGCGTGATGATGTACGAGATGCTCTCAGGGCATCTGCCCTTCGATGCCGATGACGTGGTGGAGGTGGCCATCAAGCAGATCTCGGATCAGCCCAGGAGCCTGCGGGAACTGGCTCCCTGGGTGCCGGTGGGGCTGGTGGAGATCACCGAGCGCGCCATGGCAAAGCGGCCCGAAAACCGCTACAAGAGCGCCGCTGAGATGCTGGAAGCCCTCAATGCCTATGTAGAGAACCCGGCCATCGTGTTCAACTACACCTATCTCCCCGATGAAATTCCTGAAAAGGTGGTGGAACCCCCTATGCCCAGAAAAGAATCCCGTCCGGAGCGCGGCAGTGCCCCGGCAAAAGGCAGAAAAAAGAAAAAGCGCACCGTGTTCCTGCCGGTGCTGTTTGGCATCACCGTGGCCTTTGCACTGGCCTGCGCGGCCCTGTGCTGGATGATCCTGAATGATTCCAGCTCCCTGATGGGGGAAAAGGCCGATGTGGTGCTGGCAGATTACAGCGGCATGACCCAGGATGAGGTCAACGCTTCCCAGCAGGTGGCATCCGGCCAGATCGTCATCAACTGGGAGCAGGCCTACAGCAACGATTACGCCGCCGGTTACGTCTACCGGCAGTCCCCGGTGGCGGGCCGCACCGTCCGCGAGGGCCAGAGCGTGACCCTGACCGTCAGCCTGGGCATCCAGTATGTCACCGTGCCGGATGTCTCCAACTATGTGCAGGCAGATGGTGAGCAGCAGCTCAAGGATCTGGGGGTCTCTGTTTTGATCACCCAGGCGGTGGAACCCAGCGTGGCCGCAGGCTCCATCATCCGCACCGAACCTGCTGCGGGCAGTCAGGTGGCTGCAGGCTCCACGGTGGTGGTCTATGTCAGCCGCCCGCAGGTCAACACCACGGCCAAGGTGCCTGCCCTGACCGGTCTCAAGAGCGTGAACGATGCCCGCTCCGTGCTGGTGCAGAACAAGCTGGGCCTTGGCAGCACCACCGAGCAGTACAGCGACCAGCCCGCAGGTACCATCATCGGCCAGAGCCCGGCGGCAGGCTCTACCGTCAAGGTGAACAGCCGTGTCAGCATTACCGTGAGCGCAGGCCCCGAGCCGGTGCCTGAGACCCCGGCTGAACAGCCGGGCAGCTCCTCCAGCGATTGGTGGAGCGGCCTGATCGGGGGCAGCTCTTCCAGCAGCGGCGATTCTTCCAGCAGTGAGGGCACCGGCCTGGGCGACTGGTGGAGCGCGCTGCTGTCCTGAGGGAGGAACGGATGAAGGGATATATCGTAAAAGGAATTGGCGGATTTTACTACGTCAAGACCGAAGAGGGTGTGATCGAGTGCAAGCCCCGGGGCATCTTCCGCAAACAGAAGATCACCCCCGTGGCGGGCGATGAGGTGACGCTGGAGACCGAGAACGGCGCGGCAGTCATTGCCGAGATCGCACCCCGCAAAAACGTGTTTGTCCGGCCGCCTGTGGCCAATCTGGATGTGTTGTTCCTTGTGGCCAGCACCACCCAGCCTACCCCCAGCACGCTGGTGCTGGACAAGCTCTCGGCCATTGCCGTGGACAAGGGCGTGCAGCCCGTTATCGTCTGCACCAAGGCTGACCTTGGTGAGGTGGAGTTCCTGCGCAGCGCCTATGAAAGATCCACTCTGCCCTTCATTGCCATCCGCTACGACAGCGGGGAAGGGCTGGACGAGGTCAGGCAGTGGATCAGCGGGCGGCTCTGCGCCTTCTGCGGCAACTCCGGTGTAGGCAAATCGACCCTGCTGAACACCCTGCTGCCTCAGGCCGAGCGGGAGACCAGTGCCATCAGCCAGAAGCTGGGGCGCGGCCGCCATACTACCCGCGAGGTGACCATCTTTGAGGCCTTTGGGGGCCGCATTGCGGATACCCCCGGCTTTGCCAGCCTGGAAGCCAACCGCGCAGGGTTCATCCCCAAGGAGAATCTGGAGCACGCCTTCCCGGAGTTCGGGCCCTACCTTGGGCAGTGTCAGTTCACGGGCTGCTCCCACCGCACGGAAAAGGGCTGTGCCATCCGTGCCGCTCTGGCCGAGGGAAAGCTCTCCCAGACCCGGTACGACAGCTACTGTGCCATGTATGAGGAAGTCAAGGATGTCAAGGACTGGCAGAGGAGGGGAATGTGATGCGCTGCGTGATCCTCTCGGCCTGCCCGGTCTCGCCGGAGCTGAAGCGTCTGCTCCGCCCCGATGACTTCATCATCGCCTGTGATGCTGGCTACCGCAACTGCGCGCCGCTGGGCTGCAAGCCCAATATCATCCTGGGAGATTTCGATACCGCTCCCTGTCCGGTGCAGCAGAACGACGATATCATCGTCCTGCCTCACGTCAAGGACGACACCGACACCGAATATGCCGCCAAGCTTGCCAGTGAGAAGGGCTTTACCGAGGTGCTTCTTCTGGGGGCGTTGGGCGGCAGGCGGATCGAGCATACCCTCTCGAATCTTGCCACCGGCCTTGGGCTGGAAGAACGGGGCGTGCGGGCAACGCTTCAGGATGAGCGCAGCCGCGTCACCTTTGTCCGCTCCGGCGAGACCCGTGCCTACCCGAAGGAGGAATTTTTCTATTTCTCCGCTTTCCCTATGGAGGGCAGGGCAGAGGGCGTGTGTGAGCGCGGTTCCTACTATGAGCTCACCGATGATGTGCTGGTGGCCGGTTACCCGCTGGGGGTCAGCAATGAGTATGCCGAAGGCTCAGACTGCATCACCATCTCCACCCGCAAGGGGGCGCTGGTGGTCGTGGAAACGGTGCCGGATACACCGATCCTGACCGGGAACAAGGCCTGAGCCGCACACTTTGCCGTCCTGCCGCTTATATTGTGGTATCACACCACGAAAGGCGGGAGAGCGATGCAGGTGGTCGTTATCAAAAGCCCGAAGTGTCTGCGCGGCGTTCTGCGCAGGCTGTTCGGCATCAAAAAGGGATAAGAAAAATACCGGGGCAGGCGGCTGCTCCGGTATTTTTTGTGGCACATCATTCTTTTGTGGTATAGGTCAGATCCAGCACCGGGCCAAAGGGGTCAAAGATGAGGTTCTGGATGCCGGGTGCGATCAGCAGGCGCTTCTGCTGGGCAAACAGAGGGACTGCCACGGCATCGCTGAGCAGCTGGCGCTCACAATCGCCCAGCAGGCGGCAGCGGGAGCTTCCGGTGGCCTGGGCGCTGGCCTGCAGCTGGGTGGCATACAGGGAATCTGCATAGCCGGTCAGGCCGCCGCCCGCTGCGGTGAACTGGTTCAGCATGTTGTACACACTGCCGCCCTCGGCGCTGATGGGGGCCAAGGCAATGGTGTAGTCCCCCTCGGCCAGCCGTTTCGCAAAGGTCTCCTCGTCCACTTCCTCTACGGAGAAGAAGAGGGAAAACTCCTTTTGCCACACGCCATTGATCTCCTCAGCGGCGCTGGTCACGCCGGAACCGGCAGGCACCATCAGGCTGACCTTGTTGAAGTCGGAGGTGGTCAGCGTCTGCCGCGCCGTGAGGTAGAGCGCTCGGGCATCCACCGCGGCGGGAGTCACATCCCCGGCGGTATCCCGGTAGTTCATGCCGTCCACAGTCAGGCCGTCCGGTACCAGACCGTTGGCGGCGGCATAGAGCCCGCCGTCCGGCACCTCGGCTGCACCCCGCGCGGCGGAGGCCAGTGCCTGCCGCAGCTCGGTGGAAGCAAACACGCTGCTGCAGTTGAACAGCAGGCTCCATGTGGTATCGGAGTAGGAGAGGGAAGTCAGGGTGGTGGGCGCGGCGGTGTCGTCCGGGGCGGCAGAGCACTTCTCGTTGGCAATCAGCTCTGCGGCGGACTGCCCGGCGCTGTTGGTGTTCTGCACCAGCCGCAGGCTGTCGATGAGGCTGCCCGAGGGGGCACGCCGCAGGAACAGGCCGCTGGCGGTCCAGTTGTAGATGTAAAAGCTGCCGCTGGAAAGGGTGGACGAGGCATTCAGACCGTAGGTGCCCCGGGTGGAATTGAAAAATTCCTCATCGCAGGGCATGGCACCGGGCAGGGTGAGCTTCTCGAGGAAATTGTCGTCGGCACTGCTCAGGTGGAACACCAGCGTCAGCGGCCCGGAGGCCGTGACTCCCAGCGCGCTCTCGGGCATCTGCCCGGCCAGCACCGCGGCGCTGTTTTCAAGGGCCGCAAACTCCACCGCGTAGGGGGAGTTGGTCTCCGTCCGGAACAAGCGCCGGAAAGCAAACACAAAATCCTCGGCGGTGATGGCGTAGTCAGTGGCGTTGCCCTTGGCGGCGGTGTAAGTCAGGCCGTCCTTGAGGTAGAAGGTGTAGGTGAGGCCATCGGAGGACTTCTCCCACCGTTCGCAGAGGGCAGGCTCATATTTGCCGCTGGGATCTTTGCGGACAAGGCCGCTGTACAGGTTCTCGCAGGCGATGACATCCGCAGAAGCCGAGGCCACCTGCGGGTCAAGGTTGGCCGGGATGCTGTCCACGAACCAGGTGAAGCTGTTGGAGCCCGAACCACAGCCGGTCAGGGCAAAAACAAACGCAATGGTCAGCACCACTGCGGAAAAGCGGATCAGGGAATGTTTCAAGAAAATGCGCTCCTTGTAAAATGATACAATTAAAGTATAGCGGAAACGGTCGGAAAAGACAATCGACATTTTGTGAATTCAGATAGGATTTCGGTGCATCCGGGGCCAGAATAAGGTTTGGCGTTGCCAATTGGCTGGAAAAGGTGTAAAATGGAGCAGTGAATCAATTTCAGCCTGAATTTTCATAGAGGAGGTTCTTTCTTTATGCAGAAAGATCAGCAGAAGCTTGCAGAACTCATCCGGGGCAAAAAGGTGGCGTTCATCGGTGCCGGTGTCAGCCACAAGACCCTTATCAAGGAGTTTGTGGAGCTGGGGGCCCATGTGACCCTGTGCGACCAGAAAAAGAGCGTGGAGGAGTTTGGCGATTATGCCGCTACCATCCGGGAACTGGGCATTGACCTGAGCTTGGGCGAACACTATCTGGACGGCTTCAAGGGCCAGGATATCATCATGCGCACCCCCGGCTTTGTGGGCTACTTTGAAAAGCCCCTGCAGGATGCCATGGCGGCGGGCACCATGGTCACCAGCGAGGTCGAGCTTTTCTTCGATTTCTGCCCCTGCGAGATCGTGGCCGTGACCGGCTCTGACGGCAAGACCACCACCACCACCCTTATCTCCAAGTTCTACGAGGCCGCAGGCCGCAAAGTACATCTGGGTGGCAACATCGGTGCGGCCCTGCTGCCCATGCTGCCTGAGGTCCGGCCGGAGGATGTGGCTGTGGTGGAGCTGTCCAGCTTCCAGCTCATCAGCATGCACCAGAGCCCGAAGATCGCGGTGGTGACCAACGTCACCCCCAACCACCTCGATCACCATAAGGATATGCAGGAGTACATCGACGCAAAACGCAACATCCTGCTCTACCAGAACCCGCCCTGCCGTGCCGTGCTGGGCTACGAGAACGAGATCAGCCGCTCCATGCAGAAGGACTGCAAGGGCAGGCAGGTCTGGTTCACCCGCCTGCACGATACCGACAACGGTGCCTTCCTGCGCAAGGAGGACAATATGCTCTGCATGGCCGAGGACGGCGTGGTAACGCCCTTCCTGGCCCAGAAGGACATCAAGCTGCGGGGCCTGCACAATATAGAGAATCTGCTGGCCGCTGCCGCCGCAGTCTGGGGTGAGGTTCCCGTGGAGGCCATCCAGAAGGTGGGCAGCACCTTTACCGGCGTGGAGCACCGCATTGAGCCGGTGCGCACGCTGGACGGTGTGCTCTACTACAACGATTCCATCGGCACCAGCCCCACCCGCACCATTGCGGGCCTGCGCAGCTTTGACCAGAAGGTCATCCTCATTGCGGGCGGCTACGATAAGCACATCCCCTATGAGCCGCTGGCCCCCGAGATCGTGGCTCACGTCAAGGATCTGGTGCTGATGGGTGCCACCGGCCCCCGCATTGAAAAGGCCCTGCGAGAGGACCCCGGCTTCAACGAGGCCGCACTGCCCATCCAGCACGCGGACAATATGCAGCACGCTGTGGAGCTGGCCCGTGCCGCCGCAAAGCCCGGCGATATCATCATCCTGTCTCCCGCCAGCGCCTCCTTCGACCTCTACCCCAACTTTGAGGTGCGCGGCCGCGAGTTCAAGAACATCGTCAACGCACTGAAATGATCACGCAGGTCAGAACGCCCCGCCAGAGGCAGCGGTTCCGCAGCGCCTGCCGCGGAAAGCTCTGCCTTGGGGTCACGATGCCGCAGGCGCTGGAGCTTTTCGGCAAAAGCCAGCCGGGCCGGTTCTTTGCCGGGCCAACGCTGGCGCTGGACGTGGGCGGCAGTACCGCCTGGCTGGCGGGCCACGCCAACCCGGACGAACTGGCCAGCTTCCTGCATTTCTGCGGCTGTAAGGCGGTCATCCTGGACGAAGCCGAGTGCCCGCCGCCCACCGGCTGGGCCCGGGTAAAGTCCCATTTTGTCTTTGGCCTGGCACCGGGAAAGCAGCTGCCGGAACCCGCTGTGGAAGAAACGCTCTGGGCCTCCCTGCATTTTGACCCGGAGCCCCCGGCGGGCCCCGTTGCACAGATGCTGTTTCCGGACCGCTCCACACGGCGGGATGATTTTTACTCTGAGCTCTGCTCAAAGCGCGCCCGCGGCAGGGCTGTGGTCTGGGCTTTGGAGCAGGGAGGGGAGCTTGCCTGCACCGTGGGCGCTTACGCCATTGGAACGGAGCAGGCTTACATGGCCTGCGGCGAGACTGCGGAGCCATTGCGGGGGCACGGCATCGGCGGGCGGCTCATCGTCCGGCTGGCCAACACCCTCTCGGCGCAGGGCCTGCAGCCCCTTTTCCTCTGCTCCCCGGAACGGGTGCACTTTTATACCCGCCTCGGCTTTGAAAAGCTGGGAGAGTATGCCCGATATGAAAATAAAGATTAAGGAACCAAAAATGTCAATGTTGAACCACTTTTTTGATTACAAAGCAGAAGTCCTGGCGCTGGACGAAAAAGCCATGGAGCTCTGCCAGCCCTATTTCCACCACATGGAGGAGATCCGGGACTACAATCAGCTGAAAATGCTCAAGGCCTTTGCCGATACCCAGATGTCCTCCACCGATATGCTGGGCACCACCGGCTATGGCCTGTGGGATACCGGCCGCGCCAAGCTCGAGCAGATCTTTGCCGAGGTGATGGGCGCGGAGGATGCCCTTGTGCGCAGTCAGTTCCAGAGCGGCACCCATACGCTGGCGGTGGCCCTGTTCGGCCTGCTGCGGGCAGGGGATACCCTGCTGGCCGCTACCGGCCGCCCCTACGATACGCTGGAGGGCGTGATCGGTCTGGACGGCAAGGGCAAGGGCACCGGCACCCTGATGGACTACGGCATCCGGTACGACGAAGCCCCCCTCAAGGCCGACTTCACCCCGGATTACGCGCTGATCGCTCAAAAGGCCCCGGGGGCAAAGGTCTGCCATATCCAGCGCAGCCGCGGCTACCTGCAGCGCAATGCCTTTGATCTGGATACCATTCAGAAGATCGCCGACACGGCCCGTGCCGCCAACCCCGAGATCATCATCTTTGTGGACAACTGCTATGGTGAGTTCACCCAGATGAAGGAGCCCTGCCAGGCAGGTGCGGACCTTGTGGTGGGCAGCCTCATCAAGAACCCGGGCGGCGGCATTGCCCCCACCGGCGGCTATATCGCGGGCCGGAAGGATCTGGTGGAGCTGTGTGCCTACCGCCTGAATGCCCCCGGTCTGGGCAAGGAGCTGGGCTGTACGCTGGAAACGCCCCGTGATATGTATCTTGGCTTCTACTATGCCCCCGGCGTGGTGTGTGAAGCCATTAAGACCGCCATCTATGCCCAGTGCCTGCTGGAGCTGGTGGGCAAAAAGCCCATCCCGCGCTACTGCGAGGACCACAACGATATCGTGACCTGCTTCGATGCCGATACCGCCGATGCCCTCATCGGCTTCTGCCGCGGCATTCAGGCCGCCAGCCCTGTGGACAGCTATGCTGCACCGGAACCCTCTCCGGAGCCGGGCTATACCGATGAGGTCATCATGGCAAGCGGCAGCTTTACTCAGGGCAGCACCATCGAGCTCTCCTGCGACGGCCCCCTGCGTGAGCCTTACACCTGCTACCTGCAGGGCGGCCTGAACTTTGCCGCAAGCCGTGCCGGTGTCCTGCTGGCCGTGCAGAATGCTTATTTCAAGGATTGATTTTTTCAGAAAGAAAGCGTGAATCAAATGAATCGTGTTACTTCCATTGATGCCCAGATGCTGGAACGCTTTGAGCAGGGCTATGCTGCCCGCCCGGAGCTGAATGTGATGTCCAATGCAGTTTCCCGCACGGCTCTGCCGGATGCGGCCTTTGTGCCCGCCGCCGCTGCCAAGCTGCGGATGGACTTCTCTGTGCTGGTCAAGACCAATAACATCACCAACCAGAAGCAGAGCGGCCGCTGCTGGATGTTCTCCACCCTGAACGTCCTGCGCCAGCGGGTGATCGCCAAGTGCAATCTGGAGGATTTCTCCTTCTCTCCCACCTATCTGGCGTTCTACGATAAGCTGGAAAAGGCAAATCTCTTCCTTGAGAACATCCTCCACTTTGCGGATCAGGACCTGACCGACCGTGAGACCTACACCCTGCTGGGCAGCCCGCTGCCCGACGGCGGCCAGTGGGATATGGCCATCAGCCTGATCAAAAAGTACGGCGTGGTGCCCTCCTGGGTCATGCCGGAGACAGTCCACTCCACCGGCACGGCCAAGTATCTGCCCATCCTGAACCGCAAGCTGCGGGAGGATGCGCTGGAACTGCGCGCCATGGCAAAAGAGGGAAAGGACACGGCCGCCCGCCGCGAGGAGATGCTGGCGGAGATCTACAACGCCCTGTGCATCCTCTACGGCCAGCCCCCCAGGAGCTTTGACTTTGAGTATACCGACAAGGATGAGCACTACCACTGCGACCGGAACCTGACCCCGCACACCTTCCTGGAGAAATATGTGGGCAATGATCTGGATGATTACGTCGTCATCATCTCCTCGCCCATCCATGCGATGAACCGCACCTACTGCCAGCCCTTTATGGGTGACGTGGTGGAGGAGAATATGTTCTGGCTGAACCTCTCGCAGGAGGAGCTGGAGGATCTGACCATCCGTCAGCTGCAGGCAGGGGAGGGGGTCATGTTCAGCTGCGACTGCCACCCAGACGGCGACCGCGCCAACGGTTATTGGGACCCCGACTGCTTCCAGTACGGCGAGGTGCTGGGCGGCCTGACCTTTGGCATGACCAAGGCCGAGCGGCTGCTCACCCGTGAAAGCACCATGAACCATTGCATGATGTTCTGCGGTGTCAATCTGGACGAGAACGGCAAGGCTGACCGCTGGAAGATCGAGAACAGCTGGGGCGATGCCTCCGGCCAGAAGGGCTACTACATCGGCAGCGAGAAGTGGTTCAAGGCCAATGTCTACCAGATCACCGTTCGCAAGAGCCTGCTGAGCGATGCCCAGCGCGCCCTGCTGGATCAGGAGCCCCTGCCCATGAAGCTGTGGGACCCGCTGGCTTAAATTCAAATAGATGCTATAAAGAAATCCCCCCGCCTATGGCGGAGGGGATTTCTTTGTTAAGCGGATAATAGGGGAAGCTTCAACGTGAAGCAGCTGCCTTTGCCTACTTCGCTTTCCAATAGGATTTCTCCGTGGTGCAGGTGGGCAAGCTCCTGCGCAATGGTCAGTCCCAGACCTGTGGAGTCGTGCTTGGAAGAGGTGGTGGTGTGGAAATACCGGTCAAATACGGCGGCCTGATCCTCCGGCGCAATGCCGCAGCCCGTGTCCCGGACGCTCACCAGAGCAGCACCGGCCTCCACCCGGCTGTTGACGGTGATGCTCCCACCTGCAGGGGTGTAGTGAATGGCATTTGTCAACAGGTTCTGCAGGATCTGCTGCAGCCGGATCTGGTCGCCCCACACCGGCAGCTCCGAAGCCGGGGGAGCCTGAAGCACCACGCCCTTCTTCTCAGCCTCCTCCCGGCAGCTGTCACAGACCGCAGCGATGACCTCCCCCAGAGATACCCGGTCCTCGTTGAGCATCACCTGTTTCTGCTCCAGCTTTGCAGCCAGAAACAGATCCTCCGTCAGGCGGCGGAGAAAGGCCGTCCGCTGCTGTAAGGCGGGCAGCAGGGCCGGCAGGGCCTCCGGTGCAGCCTCCAGTGTGTCCAGTCCACTGCTGACCGCAAACAGGGGGCTTCGCAGGTCGTGGAAAATGTTCAGCATCATGCTTTTCCGGGCCTCAGTCTCCTCCGTCAGGGCCTTTGTCCGCTGAATGACCCGGGCATCCAGCTCCCGGGCCAGCTGCTCCGCCCGATCAAATTGCAGGGCATACCGGCGGCAGACGTAGGCCATGCAGCCCAGAGTAAAAGGCGCGTCGTAGATCCGGGCACACCGGAACAGGTAGAAAAACACGCTCTCCTGAAAAAACGGCACATGCATGCCCGGCAGGACCACCCATACCCGGAAGCCAATGGTGATGGCACAGGGAAACAGCATCAGCAGGGCAGCGTCGGAGCCCCGGGCATACATTGCCATCAGTATGCCCAGACAGTAGCCCATGCCCAAAAGCAGCCCCACCGCCCGTACACGGCTGGGGGGAATCAGCGTCAGAACAAGATACCCCAGCGTCAGAAGCAGGGAACGGAGCCGCTGCCCGTGAGACACCGGCACAGCCCCTGTCAGGGCGGCACACAGCAGAATACCTGCCAGAACCGTGACGGTAAAGAATCCCCGGCGGAAAAAGGCGCTCCAGCCGGAACTTCCCACCGGAGCCAGAATGATCACCAGAGCCCAGAGGGTCAGCACCGTCAGATACAGCAGAAAATATCCCAGTTCCTTCTGAGGCTTGTATCGGTACAGGGCCAGCACCACCGCCCCCAGAGTGCAGAATACCGCTATGGCCATCCACTGCAGCACCGTGCGGAAGGTCAGGGCAGCCACTCCTTTTTCCGGGAACAGGGCAGCCCATGCCATCAATTGGGCTTCGGAGTCCATGCTGGGGACCCCAAAATCCGCCAGCGCCGGCAGTCGCTGGTTGAACCAGATCCCTGCCAACCCAATGGTCAGTGCCAGTGCCCCGGCGGCAGCCGGAAGCAGAAATCGCTTTTTTATCATAAAAAGACCCCCTGCAAAACTTTGGAGAACCGGTTGAGAACAGCCCGGAAATACGGTATACTAGATAAAGATATTATAGCAAATTCACGCCGAAAAGGGGAGGGCAAACCGCATGATCCGCATTCTTCTGGTGGAAGATGATCCGGTGATCCGGGACACTACCAGCTATTTCTTGAAATGTCAGCAGAATTTTGAGGTGGTCTGCGCTGACACCGGCGGCGAAGCGCTGAGCCACGCCCGGGAAAAGTTCGATGTGATCCTGATGGATATCCTTCTGCCGGACACCAACGGCATGGATCTGTGCCAGCGCCTGCGCAGCTGGCACCACTGCCCCATCATTTTTACTTCCTGTCTGGACGATACAGACACAGTGGTACGGGCGCTGGAATTGGGCGGCGATGATTTCCTGACCAAGCCCTACAACCACAAAGTTCTGCTGGCCCGCATCATGGCAAACATCCGCCGTGTCCAGATGGATGCCGCAGAGCCCAGCGTCAGCGGCTACCACTGTGCGGCCTTTACGCTGGATTCCAACAGCCATTGCGTGGAAAAGGACGGCCGGAGCATCCATCTGGCCGACATGGAGTACCGCATCCTGACTCTCTTTATCCGGCATCCCAACACTTTCTTTACCGCAAACGAGCTTTACCGGAAGATCTGGGGGAAGGAGAGCCTGGGGGATGTCCGCACTGTGCAGGTGCATATCCATAACCTCCGCAGTAAGATCGAGCCCGACCCCGCCAAGCCTATCTACCTCAAAAATGTCTGGGGCAAAGGCTATATTTTCCGCCCGGAAGGGGAGACGGAAGCCTGAAATGGTTTTGCTGTCTTAAATATCGTTAACCCTCAAAGCATCCACTTCTTAAGGAAACTTAAGCCGTGGGTGCTTTTTTTGCTCTGATTTGACCGTTATTTATCAAACAAAGTGGGAAACGGGAATTTCCCAGTGAAGAAACGGCAAAGATGTTTAAGAATTCTTAAAAGACAACAGGCAGACTTTGTGTTAATTTATTATCGAACGAAGTCTGCGCCGCATTGTGGCGGTACGTTTCGGATAAGAAGGAAAATCGAAGAATAAGAACAGAAAAAGAGAAGAAAGGATCATCCAAGCATGAACAAGATCTCGCGTAAAGGCTTTCTGAAGATCGCCGCTGCCGCTGCCATGTCCGGTGTCACCGCCGGTGCACTGGCTGCCTGCAACGCTGCAAGCTCCTCCACCGCCGCTTCCTCCGGTGCAGCAGGCAGCTACACCCCCGGTACCTACACCGGCACTGCTGAGGGCATTTCCTCTACCGTCAAGGTCACCATGACCTTCTCTGACAGTGCTGTGACCGACGTTGTGGTCGATACCTCCGGCGAGACCGCTTCCTACGGCGCTGCTGCTGCCGAGGAGCTGAAGAACCAGCTGCTGAACGCCGGCTCTGACGAGATCGACGGCGTGTCCGGCTCCACCATCACCTCCGATGCCGTGAAGAAGGCCGCCAAGAGCTGCTTTGCACAGGCAAAGGGAGAGGCAACTGTAACTTCCGTTCAGCTGCCCACCGGTGACGAGACCGATTGGCTGGGCAAGGAGCCTGACATCGACGAGGCTGCCATCACCGAGACCGTGGACACCGATATCCTCATCGTGGGTGCCGGCAACGGCGGTATGTTCGCTGCTGCTTATGCCGCTGCCAAGGGCCTGAACTTCCGTGTCATCGAGCAGAACGGCAATGTGCAGGATACCCGTCACTGGGTGGGTGCCGTGGACGGCTTTGGCGCTCAGGAACAGGGCATCAAGATGGATCGTGCCAAGCTGCTGAGCGAGGTCTCCCGTTACGCCTCCGGCAAGTGTGATCAGCGCGTGGTCAAGACCTGGATCAACGAGTCTGCCGAGATGATCGAATTTGTCCGCTCCATCATGGAGGACAAGTACGGCGTGAAGATGATCTACACCTATGGTGACGAGGCCAAATGGCCTGCAGAAAACGCCGAGCACAACACCGATTATATGTACCCCGAGATCGAGTATACCTATGATCGCTCCAGTGGTGCCGCCCGGAACGAGCTGCTGCTTCAGTACATTCAGGAGCTGGGCTACGATGTGGACTTCAAGACCAGTCTGGCCAAGCTGGAAAAGAACAGCGATGGCCGCATTACCGGCATCATCGCCCAGAGCACCGAGGATGACCACTTTATCCGCTACAACGCCAACAAGGGCGTGCTGCTGGCCTGCGGCGGTTTCCCCGGCAACCCCTACATGATGGAGCAGCTGGACCCGCTGGGAACTTCCGTCACCACCGCCTGCTCCTACTCTCCCTCCGATAAGGGCTACGGCATCCGGGCTGCAATGTGGGCCGGTGCCAATCTGGACAAGGAGGCCGCTCCCATGCTGTTTGACCGCGGCATCGTGGCCCCCGGCGTGGATGGCGGCTATGTGGACAGCGACACTGCCTTTGGCGGCAAGGCTTTCCCTGGTACCATCCGTCAGTACAACCCCGGCACCCAGCCCTTCCTGAAGGTGAACCGCAACGGCGAGCGCTTTGCCAACGAGAGCAGCCCCTACAATGACATCGTCTACGCCGCTGCTCACCAGCCGGGCCGTGTCTACGCTCAGATCTGCGATGCCAACATTCTGGAGGACGCAAAGCGTTTCCACACCATCGGCTGCTCTGCCCAGACCCGTAACGGCGGTGAGAAGTACATTCAGGGTAAGATGGACGAGGCGATCGAGGCCGGTGCATTGTTCAAGTGCGATACGCTGGACGAGCTGGCTGACAAGATGGGCTTTACTGGTGCTGCCAAGGACACCTTCCTTGCCACCGTGGAGCGTTACAACGAGCTCTACGACAAGCAGAACGACGAGGACTTCGGCAAGCCCGCTTACCGCCTCAGCGCCATCCGCACCGCTCCCTTCTACGGCTGCTGGCTGGGTGCCTCTCTGCTGACCACTGAGCAGGGCATTGCCATCAACGAAAAGGGTCAGGCTCTGGACAACGATAACAAGCCCATGCCCGGCCTGTATATCACCGGCGATATGTCCGGCAGCTTCTTTGCCAACAACTATCCCTGCCTGATGGCCGGTGTGGCTATGGGCCGCACCCTGACCTTCGCCATGAAGGCCGTCAAGCAGATGGCCGGTCTGGAATGATGTCACTCCCCGGAAAATGAACTGAAAACTGCATAAAAATGCAGCGCCGCTGAAGCCCTGAAAAGCTTCGGCGGCGCTGTTTTACGTTTCCCTCTATACACAAAAAATGTCAGGCAGTCCTCAGCACACGGCGCGGCGGGGAGCGGCCAGAGGCTCGATCACCGGCGGGTGCATCCCTTCCCGGTAGTCCAGATCCCCCTGATCCATGCCGCGGAGCAGTACCTCGGCGGTGGCAATGTTGGTGGCAATGGGCACGCTGTGCATATCGCACAGGCGGAGCAGATTCTGCTCGTTGGAGCTGCCGCTGTCGGCCCGGAGCGGATCGCGGAAGAACAGCACCAGATCCACTTCATCGCAGGCAACACGGGCGGTGATCTGCTGGATGCCGCCCAGCTTTCCGGAGAGGTAACAGTGAACTGGCAAGCCGGTGGCCTGGTTCAACATCCGGCCGGTGGTACCGGTGGCAATGACAGTGTTCCGGGACAGGATACCACTGTAGGCGGTGCAGAACTGAAGTGCAAGTTCTTTGCGGGAATCATGTGCAAGAATGGCAATTGTCATAATTCGCTCTCTCCTTTGTACTAGTGTCGTCATGCGGACATCTGTTTGAAATGGATTGCAGTTGTGGGAAGGACAGTTCCGGGCGCACTTCAGAGCGCCCCGCCGAACTTGTTCCCATACTTTCCAATATAGTTTTACCGCGTCGAAATAGGGGTTGTCAAGGGGAAAATGAGAATTTTTACCCTAATTTCCGATAAAAGTACGACTTTATTTTTGTACAGAATGGAGAAATGAAAAATACATCATGGCACAAACGGAAAAATAATTTTCGAAATTTTGGGGCGAAAGTGTTTCTATAACAAAAACAGTCCATCCCTGCAAAACAAAAATACAGGCCGCTGTCCTTCCACGGCGGCCTGTAAGAGAAAAACGGAAAAATGTTTTCGCAATTGAACGGTTCAGCGGATCTGGCCGCTGCCGTGAATGATGTACTTGTAGCTGCACAGCTCTTCCAGCCCCATGGGGCCACGGGCGTGGAGCTTCTGGGTGGAAATGCCCATCTCGCACCCCAGCCCGAACTCCCCGCCATCGGTAAAGCGGGTGGAGCAGTTGACGTAGACCGCCGCACTGTCCACCGCCGCCGTAAAGAGGGCGGCATGGGCCTCGTCCCGGGTCAGGATGGCTTCGCTGTGGCCGGTGGAGTGCGCGGCGATGTGGCCGACGGCCTCCTCCACGCTGTCCACGACCTTGACAGCCAGGATGTAGTCCAGGAACTCGGTGTCAAAATCGGCAGGGCCTGCAGGGGTGCCGGGGATGATGGCGGAGGCACGCGGGTCCAGCCGCAGCTCCACCGGGTGCAGCCCCTTTGCGGTGCGGTCAGGGCCCAGCCGCCGGGCCAGCTTGGGCAGAAACTCTGCCGCAATGTCACGGTGCACCAGGCACACCTCCTCCGCGTTGCAGACGCTGGGGCGGCTGGCCTTGGCGTTTTCGATGATGTCCAGCGCCTTATCCTGCTCGGCAGAAGCATCCACGAAGATGTGGCAGATGCCGGTACCGGTCTGGATGCAGGGGACTTTTGCGTTTTCCACACAGGCGCGGATGAGCCCGGCCCCGCCGCGCGGGATGAGCAGATCTACATAGCCCACCGCCGTCATCAGGGCGTTGGCCGAGGCGTGGGTGGTGTCCTCGATCAGGCAGACCGCTGTTTCGGGCAGGTCGTTTGCCCGCAGACCCTCCCGCAGAGCCGTTACAATGGCGTTGGCACTGCGCCATGCCTCCCTGCCGCACCGCAGGATGCAGGCATTGCCGCTCTTGATGGCAAGGGCGGCGGCATCGCTGGTCACGTTGGGGCGGCTCTCGTAGATGATGGCGATCACGCCCATGGGCACGGCGGTCTTTTCAATGACCAGCCCGTTGGGGCGCTCTACCCGGCGCAGAACTTTGCCCACCGGGTCGGGCAGGTCAGCCACTTCCCGGATGCCCTTTGCCATGGCGTTGATGCGCTCCGGTGTCAGGGCCAGCCGGTCCAGCATGACCTCCGAGATGTGCCCTCTGGCGGCTTCCAGGTCGGCGGCATTGGCCTCCAGAATGGCCTGCTGGCGGGCAGGGGAGCAGAGCGCCTCTGCCATGCCCAGCAGGGCGGCGCGGCGCACCTCGCCCGAGGAAAGGCCCAGCGTGCTTCTTGCTGCGCGGGCGGCTTCCAGGATCTCCTGTGTCGTCATGGATCAGCTCTCCTTTCTGCTCGCAAAGCGGGTGCCTGCGGGTCTGCCGTCTGCAATGTCGTAGAGCAGCTCCGGGTGGGAACCGTTGGCAATCACCATGTCCGCGCCCTCTGCCGTTACCATCTGGGCGGCACGGAGCTTGGTGGACATGCCGCCGGTGCCCAATGCGGAGCCTGCCCCATCTGCCAGCGCCAGCACTTCAGGGGTGATGCGCTCTACCACCGGGATGAGCTTTGCGTCCGGGTGGGTGTGGGGGTTGGCGGTGTACAGGCCGTCGATGTCGCTCAGCAGCACCAGCAGATCGGCATGGATGCAGCAGGTGACGATGGCGGCCAGCGTGTCATTGTCGCCGATGGAGGTGATCTCATCAGTGGCAACGGTGTCGTTCTCGTTGATGATGGGCAGCGCACCCAGCTCCAGCAACCGGGTCAGGGTGTTCTGGAAATTCAGCCGCCGTCCCTCGTGCTCCACATCCACACCGGTGAGCAGGATCTGCGCCACGTTGTGGTTATAGGCGGTGAACAGGCGGTCGTAGGTGTACATCAGCTCACATTGGCCCACAGCGGCGCAGGCCTGCTTGGTGGCCATATCACCGGGGCGGGAGGGCAGGGACAGCTTGCCCACTCCCATGCCGATGGCACCGGACGAGACGAGGATGACCTCGTGCCCTGCGTTCTTCAGGTCGCTCAGCACCTTGACCAGATCCTCTGTGTGGCGGATGTTCAGCCGCCCGGTGGAGTGTGCCAGCGTGGAGGTGCCCACTTTGACGACGATGCGCATAAAATTAACCCTTTCCCATTTCCTTTGTCTTGTCGTAGGCAGCAATCACCGCATCGGTCACCGCGCCGCGGAAGCCGTGCTCTTCCAGCACGCGCACGCCCTGAATGGTGCTGCCGCCGGGGCTGCACACCGCATCCTTGAGCTCACCGGGGTGTTTTCCGCTTTCCAGCACCAGCTTGGCGCTGCCCAATACCATCTGGGCAGCGTATTCCTGCGCCTTGGCCCGGGGCAGGCCGCAGGCCACGCCGCCATCGGCCAGCGCTTCAATGAACTGGTACACCCAGGCCGGGCCGCAGCCGGAAACGCTGCTTGCCGCATCGATCAGGGCCTCGGGCACAGCGTCCAGCCGCCCGGCGGGTGCCATCAACTTCAGAAACTCCTGCTCCTCCTCCGCTGTCACATTGGCGGAGCAATACTGGATCATACCTGCCCCCACCGAAGCCGGGGTGTTGGGCATGATGCGGATCACGGGGTAATCTTCCCCCGCCATCTCCTGGATGCGTGCGATGGAAAGCCCAGCTGCCATGCTGCAAAGGATGAAGCGGCTCGGCCGCTCGTTCAGGGTGAACTTAAGCGGAGCCAGCAGAGCCTCCATCATCTGGGGCTTGACCGCCAGAAAGATCAGGTCGGAGCGGCCCGCCACTTCGGCGTTCGTGGTGGTGTTGCAGCCCAGCTCTGCGGCCAGCGCCTCTGCCTTGGCGGTAGTGCGGTTGGCAAGATAAACGTTCTGTGGGTCGGCAGCCTTGCAGACGGCTCGCGCAATGGCACCGCCCATGTTCCCACAGCCTAAAAATCCGATGGTCTTGATCATACTTACTTTCCCTTCCTTTCTCACTCAGAAAGAAATAAATGGAACGCACATTCGTTCCACTCCATCCATTGTAAGCGCCCGGAGCCAGAAAATCAAGAGGAACCTCCCGGAAACCCGGCAAAAAGGTGGCGGGACGGCTGCAAAATGGAGAAGAACGTGAAAAAAATATCAAAATGAGAGATTTTGAACTTGCAAAACGGGGGGCATTTGCGTTATAGTATAAAGGAAGTATTCTTACTTCTCTGGCCCCATAGGGCGGCCACCACGGTCAGCGGCACAGTGTGTGCCGCTGGGAAAGGATGGATCTCGTGTCGCAAACTACAAAAAGGGCGCTGGAAGCATCGCTGAAAAAGCTGCTGCTTCAAAAACCGCTGAATAAGATCACCATCAATGATATCACCGAGGACTGCGGCGTGAACCGTATGACCTTCTACTACCACTTCAAGGACATCTACGACCTCGTGGACTGGATCATGGTCGAAGATGCCGCCAAGGCATTGGAGGGCAGACAGAGCTTTGAGAACTGGACAGATGCCTTTCTGGACATCCTGCATCAGGTGCAGGACAACAAGGTTCTGGTGATGAATGTTTACCGCTCCGTGAGCCGTGAGCAGTTGGAACAGTACTTATATAAACTGCTGGACTCCATGCTGCGGGACTTTGTGGACCGCAGCGCGCAGGGCTTTACCGTGCAGGATTCCGACAAGCAGTTCATCATCGACTTTTACAAATACGCGCTGGTGGGCATGGCGCTGGAATGGATCCGCAGGGACATGAAGGAGGACCCCGTCCGGATGACCGAGCGGCTGAATGTTCTGCTTCATGGCGAGCTTGAGCGGGCGCTCCGCCGCTTCCGCACCGACCGCAGCCCCGCAGATCTTGACGACTGACAATATTTTATCAATCCGGGCACCGTGATGGGTTTTCCATCACGGTGCTTTTTCTGTTTATGGCTTTCCGTTTGACAAAATGTTACAGTATGGTCAGCGCAAAATGAAAGGTGAAAACCTGGAAACCACAGCAAACGGAGGGAATAAAATGTATTATTCCAGCGGGAACTATGAGGCCTTTGCGCGCCCGAAAAAGCCTGCGGGAGTGGATCGGAAATCGGCCTATCTCGTGGGCACCGGTCTGGCGGCGCTGACAGCTGCCTGCTACCTGGTCCGTGACGGTCAGATGAAAGGGGAACATATCCATCTCTTTGAAAAGGGGTCCATCCCCGGCGGTGCCTGTGATGGCTGCCAGTACCCCGGCATCGGTTATGTGATGCGGGGCGGCCGGGAGATGGATGACCATTTTGAAGTCATGTGGGATCTGTTCCGTTCCATCCCGTCGCTTGAGACCGAGGGCGCAAGCGTGCTGGATGAGTACTACTGGCTGAACAAGGCAGACCCCAACTACTCGCTCTGCCGCGCTACGGAAAACCGGGGGCAGAACGCCCACACCGATGGGAAGTTCGGCCTTTCGGATCAGGGCTGCATGGAACTCATCAAGCTCTTTTTTACCCCGGATGAGCAGCTCTATGATAAGCGCATCACCGATGTCTTTGACGCGGAGGTGTTCTCTTCCAACTTCTGGCTTTACTGGCGCACCATGTTCGCCTTTGAGAACTGGCACAGCGCACTGGAAATGAAGCTCTATCTGAAGCGCTACATCCACCATGTGGGCGGTCTGCCTGATCTGCGGGCACTGCGCTTTACCCGGTACAACCAGTACGAGAGCATGATCCTGCCTATGATCCGCTATCTGGAAGGGCACGGCGTGCGCTTCCACTACAACACCAAGGTCACCAACATTGAGTTTGAGCTGACCGAGGGCAAAAAGCAGGCCAGGACCATCTGCCTGCTGGTGGACGATGAAGCGGAACGGGTGGACCTGACCGAGAACGATCTGGTGTTCATCACCAACGGCGGCTGCGTGGAAAGCACTTCCATCGGCTCCCAGGATCAGCCTGCAGTGTTCAACCCCACCCTCCGGCCCGGCAACGGCTGGGATCTGTGGAAGAAGATCGCCGTGCAGGATGAGGCCTTTGGCCGCCCGGAAAAGTTCTGCTCCGATCCGGAGCAGACCAACTGGATGAGCGCCACGGTCACTACGCTGGACGAACGCATCGTGCCCTACATCCAGAACATCTGCCAGCGTGACCCGTTCAGCGGCAGGACTGTCACGGGCGGCATCGTCACGGCGCGGGATTCCGGCTGGCTGCTCAGCTGGACATTCAACCGTCAGCCCCAGTTCCGGGATCAGCCCAAGGGCCAGCTCGTGGGCTGGATCTACGGCCTGTTCAGCAACACGCCCGGCGACTACATCAAAAAGCCCATGCGGGATTGCACCGGTAAGGAGATCTGCATGGAGTGGCTGTATCATCTGGGGGTCCCCGAAAACCAGATCGAGGACCTGGCGGAGCACAGTGCCAATACTGTGCCTGTGATGATGCCCTATATCACAGCTTTCTTCATGCCCCGCACCGCAGGCGACCGTCCGGCGGTGGTGCCGGAGGGCGCAGTGAACTTTGCCTTCATCGGCCAATTTGCCGAGACGAAGCGGGATACCATCTTCACCACCGAGTATTCCATGCGCTCCGGCATGGAAGCCGTGTATACCCTGCTGGATATCGACCGGGGCGTGCCGGAGGTCTGGGGCAGCGCCTACGATGTCCGCGACCTGCTGAACGCCGCTGTTCAGCTGCGGGATGGCAAACCCCTGAGTGATCTGAAAATGAACTGGATCAAAAAATTCGCACTGGGCAAAGCGGTAGAAAAGGTACAGGACACCGACCTGGGCCGTCTGCTGCTGGAGTATAAGATCATCTGAGCGCCGGGAATTCAGCCCGGCAGGCAGGGAAGAGAGCCCTGTAAAATTCTATTGAATCTGGAGGAAATAAAAATGAATACCGCATTTGATTCTCTGACGCACAAAATGCAGCGTGCTGCACTGGGCAAGACTGTGGATCTCGTGCTTTCTCATGCCGAGAAGGACCCCGCTAAGACGGTTGGACAGATCGTAGATCTTTCAAAGCAGTTCTACGGCGATTCCTTCAGCGAGGAGACCTACACACACGCCAAGCAGACCCTGACTGACCCCAACAGCAAGTGGTCGAAGCTCATCAACTGTATGTTGAACCAGCTGGCCCCCAACGTGGCCCGCACCACGGCCCTGAACCTGGGCTATGAGGCCTTCTTCCGCGGCACCAAGACCATCCGCGAGAATCGTGTCAAATATCAGTGCAACATTCCCTGGCTGATCCTGTTTGACCCCACCTCTGCCTGCAATATGCACTGCGTGGGCTGCTGGGCCGGTGAGTACGGCCACAAGAACAACCTGAGCTTTGACGATATGGATAAGATCGTCACTGAGGGCAAGGAGCTGGGCGTTTATCTGTACATGCTCACCGGCGGTGAGCCGCTGGTGCGCAAGGCTGATATCCTCAAGCTGGCCGAGAAGCACAACGACGTGCAGTTTGCCATCTATACCAACTCCACCCTGATCGATGAGCCCTTCTGCAAGGAAGTGGTTCGTCTGGGCAACATTGCCTTTATGCTGTCCATTGAGGGCACCCCGGAGACCAACGATGCCCGCCGCGGCGAGGGTCACTATGCTGCCGTTATGCGCGCCATGGATCTGCTCAAGGAGTACGGCATCCTGTTCGGCACCTCCATCTGCTACACCCGCGACAACATCGAAGCCGTTACCAGCGATGAGTTCATGCGTTTCCTCTGCGATAAGGGTGCACACTTCGGCTTCTACTTCCACTACATGCCCGTGGGCAACGAGGCAGCGCCTGAACTGATGCCCTCTCCCGAGCAGCGCAAGTACATGATCCAGCGCATCCGCTATCTGCGCAGTGAAGCCTGCGATATCCCGTTCTACCCCATGGACTTCCAGAACGACGGCGAGTTTGTGGGCGGCTGCATTGCCGGCGGCCGCAACTACTTCCACATCAACTCGGCTGGTGACGCAGAGCCCTGCGTGTTCATCCACTACTCCAATGCCAACATCCATGACAGCAGCATCCTGGAGATCCTGCAGAGCCCGCTGTTCATGGCCTACCACAACGGCCAGCCCTTCAATAAGAACCACCTGCGTCCCTGCCCCATGCTGGAAAACCCCGAGCTGCTGCGCAAGATGGTTCACGAGACCGGCGCCCACAGCACCGACCTCCAGAGCCCGGAAAGCGTCGATCATCTGTGCGACAAGTGCAAGAGCTACGCAGCCAATTGGCAGCCGACCGCCGACGAGATCTGGTCCCATACCAAGATCCGCGAGAGCCGTTACGAGAACTATAAGGACTGGAAGCCCAATCAGCAGTGATCCCATGAGAAATTGACAGGCTGCGTGTCTTTCGGAAGATGCAGCGATCATAAAAGAAATCCCCTTTCCCAAAGCGCCGCGACAGCGCAGGGAAAGGGGATTTTTGCGCTAAGAACCAAAGATGACTGACTTACACCACTCCTCGCAGGCAGCAGATTCCTTTAATCCGAGTTCCTGCCAGATGCCAGCATAGTAGATGCCGGTCTGCGCCTTGGCGCTGTTCTTACGGGTACAGCCCAACAGATTTCCCGGAACATACACCGGGTTATATTTCCAGGTGGCTTTTGCCGCGCCTGGAAGTGTCAAAACCCGTTTTTGGTCAAACGGCAGGACACCGGCACCGGGTAGGGCGGGGGCAAAGGACAAATGCTCACTTGCCTTGAAAATCACATTTGTTCGGTTGTTTGTCCGGCGGGGGATAGAATGTGGATGCCACGAAGCCGTTTCCTGCTGGGCTGCGGTTGAGAGAATTTCTCCGACCTGAAGATAGCCCCAGATGACCTGCAAATCCTTGTCCTGATAGAAATCACCTGTGCGCTGTGTGTGACAGTAAGTGCCGTCAGGCTTTCTGGTGACATGGTGGAAGTTCCCGAAAAAGAGAAAGATATCCCCGGGTGCGATTCCGATGTTCCGCAGATAAGATGCCGAAGCGTTGATCTGTCCGAACGCCGGGAACCAGTCGGCGGGCTTATTCTTTCGGCGAGATGCGTCCAAGTCGGGGTCAATGTGGCAATGAAAGCCGAATTTTCCCTCGTTGTAGTTCAGGTCGTGCAGCAGCTGGGGATAGGGGATGCCGTTGTATTCCAGCTCAGAGTAAGTATTGGCATCTGTGCTGGGAATGGGAAACGAGATCATGGTTCCATCTTCCAGAATCGGGCTGACGATGCCGCCGTTGACAGAATCAAATCCTTTACGGCTCAGAATTACTTTCATAAGGCCTCCTTAGAAAAACAGCCCCGCCTCCCATGCAGGAGACAGAGCCGGTTTTGCGATTCTATTGTGTTTGGGATCACTCGTCGTCGGGGTCACCGAAGGCATCGTGATAGAGGTTTACCATGCCGGATTCGTCGTTGCGATTCAGGCCGTGGAACACCAGCTTTTTGATGACATCATAGATGACCGCGAAGAGCGGCACGCCGATGATCATGCCCACAAAGCCCCACAGGCCGCCAAACAGCAGGATGGCGAACAGCACCCAGAAGCTGGAAAGGCCGGTGGTGTTGCCCAGGATCTTGGGTCCGATGATGTTGCCGTCCACCTGCTGCAGCACCAGCACGAACAGCACGAACCAGAGCGCCTTGATGGGGTTCTGGATCAGGATGAGCAGGGTGGCGGGGATGGCACCGATGAAGGGGCCGAAGAAGGGGATAACATTGGTCACGCCGATGATGACCGACACCAGCAGGGCGCTGGGGAACTTGAAGATCAGGCAGGCAATATAGCACAGCACGCCGATGATGGCAGAATCCAGGATCTTGCCGTTGATGAAGCCGCCGAACATCCGGTCAGCGTAACGGACTTCCTCCATGATGAGGTCGGCCCAGCGGGGCTTGACCAAACTATAAAGGATGAGCTTGCCCTGCTGCCCGAATTTCTTCCGGCTGGCCAGCAGATACACCGAAACGATGAGGCCGATAATGAAATTCTTGATCCAGGTCACCACGTTCACCACGCCCACGGCAGCACCGCTGAGGATGTTCTGCATGGAGGGGAGCAGGGTGTTCTTGATCCAGGCATCCAGGTTGGCATCCAGGCTGTCGTAAGAGTTCTCGATGAAGTCCAGCAGCTTTTTGTTGTTGGCAATGAACTCCTGCTTGGAGATCCACTCCACAAAGTCGCCGATGTTGTCCCGCGCTGTGAAGTACAGGGCGGTCACACTGTTGATGAGCTGCGGCACGATCATCATGATCAGCGCGTAGATCAGCAGCAGACCGAACAGGATGGTCAGAGCAACGGCCAGCATGTTGGCAAAGCGGTGCATCCTTTCCGGGAACAGCTTGTGGAGAAATGCTTCAATCCAGTTGCACACCGGCTTGAGCAGATAGGCAATGACACTGCCGTAGATAAAGGGCATCAGGATGCCGGTCAGGGTTGAAACGGCGTTGCCGAAGCCCTGAAAGCGGTAGATCAGGAAAAAGAAGAGGATGCTCAGGCTGATCGCGCCAAAGCCTGCGAACATTCCGTAGAGATAGGGTTTGATATGCGGTTTTTTGTCCATCATGTCATAGAAACTCCATTCCTGCCGCAGACAGCAGGATTCCCTGCGGCAATGTCAGCGCTTGTTGCTCCTGCGCCAGATGTGCAGCTTTTCGGCTTCGGCGATCAGCTCGTCCCGGAAATCGGGGTGTGCCACACTGATCAGTGCTTCTGCCTTTTCCCAGCTGGTCAGTCCCTTCAGGTTCACACAGCCGTACTCGGTGCACAGGTAGTGCACGTTTGCGCGGGTGTCGGTGACGATGCTGCCGTTTTCCAGGGTGGGACGGATGCGGCTCTCCAGCTTGCCGGTCTTTTTATTCATAAAGGTAGAGGACAGGCAGATGAAGCTCTTGCCGCCGTTGGAAAGGTATGCGCCCAGGACAAAGTCCAGCTGACCGCCTGCACCGGAAATGTGCTTGATGCCTGCACTCTCCGCGTTCACCTGACCGAACAGGTCAATATCCACCGCATTGTTGATGGAGATGAAGTTGTCGATGGCGGAGATGCTGCGGATGTCGTTGGTGTACTCCACGGGAGCGGCCATGCACTCCGGGTTGTCGTTCAGGTAATCGTACATCTTCTGGGTGCCTGCACCAAAGGCATAGACCTGACGGCCCTTGTCCAGATTCTTGTGGCGGCCGGTGATCTTGCCTGCCTTTGCAATATCCACAAAGGCATCCACATACATCTCGGTGTGCACGCCCAGATCCTTCAGGTCGCTCTGCGCGATCAGGTTGCCGATGGCGTTGGGCATACCGCCGATGCCCAGCTGCAGGCAGGCACCGTCGGGGATCTGCGGGACGATGAGGTTTGCCACCTTCAGATCGACCTCGGTGGCGGCACCGGCAGCGGCCATCTGGCCGATGGGCGGGTTGCTGCCCTCCACAACACCGGCAACCTGGGAGATGTGCACCCAGTTCTCGGTGCCGCCCAGGCATTTGGGCATGTTCCGGTTGACCTCAACGATGATCTTTTTGGCCTTATCGCAGACGGCACCCAGGTGGGAAGCACAGGGGCCAAAGTTGAAATAGCCGTGCTCGTCCATGGGGGTCACCTGGAACACCGCCACATCCACGGGGTCAGAGCTGTCGCGATAGTAGCGGGGCAGTTCAGAGTAGCGGATGGGGGAGTAGAAGGAGAAGCCCTGGGCAATGGCCTTGCGCTCAATGCCGCCCATGTGCCAGCTGTTCCAGGTCATGTGGGCAGCAGGATCCTCGATCTGGAAGATGGCGGGCACCCACATCAGGATGCCGCCGCGGAAGTTGACATCCTCCAGCTCAGGCAGACGCTTTGCAATGGCAGCGTCCACCGCTACGGGGGTGTTCACGGCCCAGCCGTAATCCACCCAGTCGCCGCTTTTGACCAACGCGGCAGCCTGGTCAGCTGTCATTTTCTTCTGCGCATACAATTCCGTAAAATCCATTATAAACCATCCTCTCTTACAATAACATAAAGGAATTGTAAATTCCAACTTAGTTATATCATTAACAAACGGGAGAATCAATACTTTCCTAGCAAAAAACAGGGCTGGATGCAATATAACTAAAAATCTTAGCTTTTTGTAGAGATTCTTTGGTGCACAAAAAATAAATTTTACACAAAAAATACTTGATAAAATTTTGACGATGTGCTTTACTTATAGCGTAGCAGGATGCAGCGTGGCACTGCGGGTGGGATTGTTTAAAAATTAACGATATACCGTAGCAGAAGAAAAGAACATCTTGCACAGCAAACTGGAAAGTGCTATCATGTCAGAACCAATGCGCTTTTCAAAGGCGCACAAGGAGGACAAAACCGATGGCAACTGCAGTTTACCCCGGGTCGTTCGATCCGGTCACACGAGGTCATCTCGATATCATCAAGCGCGCGGCAAAGATCAACGATCACCTGATCGTGGCCGTGCTCATCAACAGTGCAAAGCACCCATTGTTCACCGTGGAGGAGCGGGTGGCCCTGCTGCAGGAATGCTGCAAGGGTATCCCCAATGTCACGGTGGAGAGCTTCGACGGCCTGACCGTGGAGTTCGCCAAGAAGCGCCACGCTTCGGTCATGGTGCGGGGCCTGCGGGCGGTAACGGATTTTGAAAACGAGATCCAGCTGGCGCAGACCAATCACGCGCTGATGCCCGGTATTGAGACCATGTTCCTTGCAACCAGCATCAAGTGGAGCTATCTTTCCTCTACCATTGTAAAGGAAGCCGCCCGCTACGGCAGTAGCATCTCCAAGTTCGTTACCCCGAATGTGGAAGCCGCCGTGGGGCAGAAGATGGCCGAGCTGCGCAGCAGGGGAGAGAACGTCTGACCCCCATTCCTTATGCAAGAAACGCTTCGGCGTTTTGATAAAACAGTCTTTCTTAAATCACAACATACACAATCAGGAGGCTATTCACATGAAAAAGATCGTTATCGCATCTGCATGCCGTACCGCCATTGGTAAGTTCGGTGGCACTCTTGCCAACGTCCCCGCTGCTGAGCTGGGCTCCATCGTCATCAAGGAGGCTCTGAACCGCGCAAACGTCAAGCCTGAGCAGGTCGATCATGTTTACATGGGCTGTGTGATCCAGGCTGGTCTGGGCCAGAATGTTGCCCGTCAGGCTTCCCTGAAGGCTGGCCTGCCCATCGAGACCCCCGCTGTCACCGTCAACGTGGTGTGCGGCTCCGGTCTGAACTGCGTGAACATGGCTGCTCAGATGATCGAGGCAGGCGATGCTGATATCGTGGTCGCAGGCGGCATGGAGAACATGGACATGGCTCCCTTTGCAATGATGAAGGGCCGTTACGGCTACCGCATGGGCTCTCCCATGGGCAAGAGCGAGCTGGTCGATACCATGGTCAACGATGCTCTGTGGGATGCCACCGGCTTCAACAAGCACATGGGCATGACCGCTGAGAATGTCTGCACCAACGAGACCTTCCAGAAGAAGTACGGCTACAGCCCCATCACCCGCGAGATGCTGGATGAGTTCTCTTACAACAGCCAGGTCAAGGCTGACAAGGCCATCAAGGACGGCGCTTTCAAGGATGAGATCGTTCCTGTTGTCATCAAGGGTAAGAAGGGCGACACCGTGTTCGATACCGATGAAGGCCCCCGTCTGACCCCGGTCGAGAAGCTGGCAACCCTGAAGCCCGCTTTCACCAAGGACGGCATCGTGACCGCAGGCAACTCTTCCGCCATCAACGACGGCGCTGCTGCTCTGGTCATTATGAGCGAGGAAAAGGCCAAGGAGCTGGGCGTTGAGCCTCTGGCAACCTGGGTCGCTGGCGCTCTGGCCGGTGTTGAGCCTGAGGTCATGGGTCTGGGCCCCATCGCAGCAACCAAGAAGGTCATGGCAAAGACTGGCCTGACTGTTGCTGATATGGACCTGATCGAGGCCAACGAGGCATTTGCTGCACAGTCTGTGGCTGTCAGCCAGGCTCTGAACTTCGATATGAGCAAGGTGAACGTCAACGGCGGCGCAATCGCTCTGGGCCACCCGGTCGGCGCTTCCGGCGCTCGTATCCTGGTCACCCTGCTGTACGCTATGAAGCACCGTGGTGCTCACAAGGGTCTGGCTACTCTGTGCATCGGCGGCGGCATGGGCTGCGCTACCATCGTTGAGATGTAAGCTCCCCCTTTGAAATTGAATTGAATGACAGCCCGCGCCCCGGCTCAGACCGGAGACTCTGCCGGGGCGCGGGAGCTGTTTTGAAACACTGAGAATCTGAATTGGAGGTTTTCACAATGGCTTTTGTAAAAACCGAGGTGCAGGGCGCTGTCGAGATCATCACCATCGACCGTCCCAAGGCACTGAATGCCCTGAACCCTGAGGTTCTGGCAGACCTGAAGGCAGCTTTTGAGGCTGTCGATCAGGAGACCATCCGCTGCATCGTCCTGACCGGCGAAGGCGACAAGAGCTTCGTTGCAGGCGCTGATATCGGC
>UMDO01019665.1_pt1 | contig 41727 bp, 28 predicted proteins | sample 1964511 | NCBI WGS metagenome assembly UMDO01 (sample SAMEA4835996, study PRJEB28245) | human gut metagenome | biome: gut microbiome; material: fecal sample | place: Denmark | collected 2008 | reverse complement strand
TGTTGAGTGTTGAGTGTTGAATGTTGAGTGTTGAGTGTTGAATTAGGCTTACGCCCTTGCGACATGCTAAAGGTCTCACAAATAATCCGCGAGGCAACTCAACATTCAACATTCAACATTCAACATTCCTATTTATACGCCTGTTCATGAACTCCCGCTACGGCTCTGCCGCTAGGGTCGTTCTGGTTCTTGAAAGAGGCATCCCACGCCAGGGCTTCGGCTGTAGAGCAGGCTACGCTTGGCACGCTAGGCACACTCTTGGCAGCGCTGTCGCTTGGGAAATGCTCGGCGAAGATAGAGCGATAATAATACTCCTCCTTGTTCTGTGGAGGATTGATAGGGAATCGCTCGGCAGCATGCGCCATCTGTTCGTCGCTGACGGCTGATGCGGTAATCTGCTTCAGGGTATCAATCCATGAATAGCCCACGCCATCGGAGAACTGCTCCTTCTGGCGCCATGCTACTTCTTCCGGAAGCAGATCGGCAAATGCCTCACGAACCACCTTCTTCTCAATGGTCTTGTCAGGACACATCTTCAATACCGGGTTCATACCCATCGCTACATCCAGGAACTCCTTGTCGAGGAAAGGCACACGGCCCTCGATGCCCCATGCAGCCAGACTCTTGTTGGCTCTCAGGCAATCGTAGAGATAGAGTTTGCCGAGCTTGCGCACGGTTTCCTCGTGGAAAGCCTTGGCATCCGGTGCCTTGTGGAAGTAGAGATAACCTCCGAATACCTCGTCGGCACCCTCGCCCGAAAGCACCATCTTGATACCCATGCTTCGGATGACTCTCGCCAGGAGATACATCGGGGTAGATGCACGGACGGTGGTAACATCGTAGGTCTCGATGAAATAGATGACATCACGGATGGCATCCAGACCTTCCTGGATGGTGTAGTTGATCTCGTGATGCACGGTTCCGATGTGCTCGGCTACCAGTCGTGCCTTTGCCAAATCAGGCGCACCCTTCAAACCTACGGCAAAGGAGTGCAAGCGTGGCCAGTATGCCTTGGTTTCGCCCCCATTCTCCACACGGGTAGAAGAGAATTTTTCGGCTACGGCAGAGATGACGGAAGAATCGAGACCACCACTCAGCAATACACCGTAAGGAACATCGCTCATCAGCTGGCGCTTGACAGAAGCTTCCAGGGCATCGTGAATCTCCTTCACCGCAGCCTTTTCCTGAGGTTCCCCATCCTTCAGCTGGGCTTCAGCTTTCTTCTTATCATCAATCTGATATTTCTTCTGCATGGCAGCGTATTCAAACCAATCACGGGTATAATAGCGCTTCATGCCAGGGTTCTTGCTATAGTAATAATGACCTGGGAGGAATGGCTCGTAATGGTCGCACTGACCTTCCAGAGTCTTCAACTCGCTTGCCACCAACACCTTGCCATCCTTATCATAACCAATATAAAGAGGAATTACGCCGATAGGGTCGCGGGCAATGAGGAACTCATCACGCTCAGCATCGTAAAGGGCGAAGGCAAAGATACCGTTCAGCTCTTCAAGCATCTTGGAGATACGGGCGTGGAGCGCATCCTCACCTTTATATATTAAGGTATCAAAGTCGGAATCTGCTCGCATCTCACGATAGAGAGAAAGAATCACCTCGCAGTCGGAACCGGTCTGATACTGGTATTTGCCGGCAAAACGGGCACGGATATTCTGATGATTATAAATCTCACCGTTTACGGCAAGCACCTGTTTCTTGTCTGGTGCAAACAAAGGTTGGCGACCACTTTCCGGGTCAACAATGCTCAGACGCTCATGTGCCAGGATAGCAGAACCACCACAGTAGATTCCGCTCCAGTCTGGTCCGCGATGGCGAATCTTCTGACTCATACGAAGCGCTTGCTGTCGCAATTCAGGAGTCTGCTCCTGAATATTGAAGATAGATACGATTCCACACATAATATCTTTTCCTTTCTTTTACGGTTATTTTTATCTCTTTTTACCTAAAATAAATAACATTTTGTTATGTTTCGGCTGCAAAATTACTACTTTTTGTCAATATACGAAAGATTTTCATTACCTTTTGTCTTAAGAAAAGGAGGAAAATAACATATCAATATACATCAATACGCTTTATCTTTCATTTTGAAAGAATAAACCCTATTATTCGTTTCAAAATAGCACAAAGAGAGAAAAACAAGATAAATGGGCAAACCCGCCAGGCGTCCCGCCGGATTTGAAATCCGGCGTTAAAAAATGTCCTAACCTATTTAGGCTCTGCGGATTTGCAATCCGCAGAAAAGGAGTATGCTTTTATTGGGGGATTACAAATCCCCCGTTATTGATAGGTCGAACCTTTTTTTACGGCGGATTGCAAATCCGCCGGGACGCCTGGCGGGTTTACGCTCTTGGAACCAATCCCACACGTATTGGGCAAAACCCGTGAGGCATCTCGACAGATTTGAAACCCGTGAGGCGTTCCGGCGGATTTGCAATCCGCCGTCTAAAAAGGTTCGACCACCCCTGGAGGGATTTGCAATCCCCTCTCAATACAATGAAAGTTTAGTTAAAAAATATATAGAATAGTGCCGTTTTTCCCATTTTTTTAGTATCTTTGCAACATTATTGTGTTTTATTACAAATAACCTAATTTATTCAATTATTCCGTAGATGTTACTATAGCATTATGAGAAAGAAACTTATAAATCTTTTAATGATGACCTGCGTATTAGCCGGCGGCTACTCTCAGGTATCGCTTGCTCAACAGGCTAAGTCGAGCAATCTAACCCAGTTTGTCAACCCTAGAATCGGAACAGGTGGACATGGACACGTTTTCCTCGGAGCCAACGTTCCGTTCGGATATGTCCAGTTAGGTCCTACAGAACCATCCCGCGGATGGGACTGGTGCTCCGGCTATCATCATTCTGACTCTATCCTCATCGGTTTCGGACACCAGCACCTGAGCGGTACCGGTATCGGCGACCTGGGCGACGTGGCTTTCCTGCCCGTAACAGATGGCAACCAGAAGGAAATCAAGTTCAGCCATGACAACGAGAATGTACGCCCTGGATACTATGCAGTCAAACTGCAGCAGCCTAATGTATGGGTGGAGCTGACCGCTACCCAGCGTGCCGGCTTCCAGCGCTATACCTTTGGTGCTGATGCACAGCAGGCACAGCTGGTACTCGACCTGAAGCAGGGTATCGGTTGGGATTCAGCCAAGGACTTCAATGTAGATAACACCACAGCTACCACCGTGGCTGGTCACCGTTTCTCAAAGGGATGGGCGAACGACCAGAAGGCATTCTTCTTCGCAGAATTCTCTCAGCCAGTTACCGTGAAGCCACTGGGCGCCGGCAGATGGCTGATTACCGCTGCTGATGTCACCAAGCCATTGTTGGTAAAGACCGGTTTGTCGGCTGTGAGCGCAGAGAATGCCAAGCTGAACCTGGAGAAAGAGATTCCAGGCTGGGATTTCCGTCAGGTAGTAGCTGATGCAGATGCTGCCTGGAACAAGGAATTGGCTAAAGTGAACATCGAGACCAGCGATTCTACCTCCCGCCGCATTTTCTACACAGCCATGTATCATACCATGACCGCTCCATCTGTCTTCTCAGACGTCAACGGTCAGTACCGCGGTGCCGACGGCAAGGTCTATGACGGCAACTTCACCAATTATACCACCTTGTCACTCTGGGACACCTATCGTGCAGCTCATCCATTGATGACCATGATCCATACCGACATGTTGCCAGATATGGCTAGCACCTTCATCAATATCTATCGCCAGCAGGGCAAGTTACCAGTATGGCATTTGATGGGTAATGAAACCAATTGTATGGTGGGCAACCCTGGTATTCCTGTTCTTGCCGATATGGTACTGAAGGGCTATGTGAAGGATAAGGAAGGAGCCTACGAGGCGATGAAGAAGTCGGCTATGCTCGATGAGCGTGGCATGGGCTTGCTCAAGAAGCACGGTTATCTGCCATACGACAAGGAGCCTACCAAGGAAACCGTAGCCAAGGGAATGGAATATGCGCTGGCTGATGCCTGCGTGGCAAAGGTGGCTCGCATGCTGGGCAAGAAGGAAGATGCCAAGTACTTCGAGAACAGATCAAAGGCTTACAGCAAGTACTTCGACAAGGAGACCGGCTTTATGCGCGGTCTGGGTTCCGACGGCAAGTTCCGTGTTCCTTTCAACCCATTCGCAGCAGAGCATCGTGAAGATGACTATACCGAGGGAAATGCCTGGCAATATACCTGGCTGGTTCCACATGATGTTCACGGACTCGTGAAGCTCTTCGGCAATGAAAAGAAGTTCGTGACCAAGCTCGACTCTCTCTTCATCGTTACCGGTGAGATGGGCGACAATGCCTCTCCAGACATCTCTGGTCTGATTGGTCAGTATGCCCATGGCAACGAGCCTAGCCATCATGTTCTCTACATGTACAACTATGTAGGTCAGCCTTGGAAGGCTGCCCGTCTGCTCAGACAGACCCTGGACGAGATGTACAAGGATGACTTCGACGGTTTGAGCGGCAACGAGGACGTAGGTCAGATGTCAGCATGGTACGTGCTTTCTTCCGTAGGTCTCTATCAGGTAGAGCCAGCTGGCGGCAAGTACATCATCGGCAGCCCTATCTTCGACAAGGCAGAACTGAACGTGGGCAAGGGCAAGACCTTCAACATCGTCTGCAAGAACAACAGCAAGGAAAACATGTACGTACAGTCTGTGAAGTTGAACGGCAAGCCATACAGCAAGTCATACATCATGTACAACGACATCATGAAGGGCGGCACCCTCGAACTGCAGATGGGCAACCAGCCATCGAAGTGGGGAACCCGTCCTGCCGACCGTCCATAAGAATCAAGCACTAACTAACAAAAATATAAATAATGAGAAAGACTATTTTAACATTGGCTCTTCTTGCCTCCATGAGCGCTATGGCTCAGGAGAATGCTGAGGTAGATGTGCATGCACGCTATACCAAGGTGGTAACCCCGGTGAATGGCAAATATGAGTCAAAGCGTCCTCCTGTAGAGGACCGTCTCTTCACTTCTACAGCTGTAGAGAAGAAGATCAAGGCAGTACAGAAACTCCTGAAGAAGAATCCAAAGCTGGCGTGGATGTTTGCCAACTGCTATCCTAACACCCTGGAGAGTACCGTTCACTACCGTGTGCTCGAAAATGGTGATGATGATACATTCGTATATACCGGTGATATTCCAGCCATGTGGCTCCGCGACTCAGGTGCCCAGGTATGGCCTTACGTAGCCCTCGCCAACAAGGACGAGAAGTTGAAGAAGATGCTGAAGGGTGTGATTCTCCGCCAGTTGAAGTGCATCAACATCGACCGCTACGCCAATGCCTTCAATGACGGTCCTACCGGTGCCGGCTGGCAGAAAGACCGCACCAAGATGCAGCCGGATGTATTCGAGCGCAAATATGAGATCGACTCCTTCTGCTACCCTATCCGTCTGGCCTACGAATACTGGAAGGTAACAGGCGATGATTCTGTTTTCGGCGAGGTATGGATGAAGGCTATCGAGAATATCCTGAAGACCTTCCACGAGCAGCAGCGCAAGGTGACAGCCAAGGCTTATCACTTTACCCGTGTTTCTGACCGTGCCTTCGATACCATCGGTTGGGACGGTTTCGGCGCTCCGGTAAAACCAGTAGGACTGATCGCTTCTATGTTCCGTCCTTCTGATGATGCTACCATCCTTCCATTCCTGATTCCATCAAACTTCATGGCAGTTTCTTCCATGAACAAGGCAGCAGAGATCTTGAAGCACGTGGCAGAGAAGGATGCAGCAAAGAAAGATGCAGCCTTGAAGATTGCGCAGGATTGCAGCAGTCTGGCTGACGAGGTACATACTGCTCTGCAGAAGTATGCTATCTACAACCATCCTAAGTATGGCAAGATCTATGCTTACGAGGTAGATGGTTTCGGCAATCAGCTCCTGATGGACGATTCCAACGTTCCTTCTCTCCTGGGTATGGGATATATGGGTGATGTTCCTATGAACGACCCTATCTACCAGAACACCCGCCGTTTCGTTTGGAGTGAGGACAATCCTTGCTTCTTCCGTGGCAAGGCTGGCGAAGGTATCGGTGGTCCACACATCGGTTACGACATGCCTTGGCCTATGTCTATCATGATGAAGTGCTTCACCGCACAGAGCGATGACGAGATCCGCTTCTGCATGAAGATGCTGTTGAATACGGATGCCGGTATGGGATTCATCCATGAGTCTTTCCACAAGGACGATGCTTCTAAATACACCCGTCCTTGGTTCGCATGGCAGAACACCCTCTTCGGAGAGTTGGTCATCAAGCTGATCAATGATGGCAAGGCAGACTTGCTGAACAACTTATAATACAACAAAAAAGGGTCTATACGCCGGGATAAAGAATGGCATATAGACCCTTTTTCTGAACTTTTCCCCGAAATCTCTTGCAGATATGAAAATAAAGTCGTAACTTTGCGCTGTAGATTTTAAAACAGATGGTTATGAAGTACTTAGATCCTAAGGCAGACCTCACGTTCAAGAAGATATTCGGCAATCATCCTGCAAGACTGATCAGCCTTCTGAACGCCCTCCTGCCACTCAGCGAAGAGGAGCAGATACAAGAAATCAAGTATCTGCCTACAGAACTTGTGCCCCAGCTCGAAGGAGGCAAGAATACCATAGTAGATGTACTCTGCACCGACGTCAGAGGCAGAAAGTTCTGCGTGGAGATGCAGATGGAATGGTCTGAAGCCTTCCAGCAGCGAGTACTGTTCAAAGCCTCCAAGCTCTATGTGAGTCAGGCAAAAAAGGGAGGAAAATACAGCGAACTCCAACCCGTGTATTCTCTCAACCTGATAAATGATATCTTTGCGCATGATACTCCGGATTTCATCCACAACTACCGCATCGTGCACGATAAGGACAGCAATAAGATTATCGAAGGTTTGCATTTCACCTTCATAGAACTCCCTAAGTTCACACCACATTCCATTGCCGACAAGCGCATGATGGTATTGTGGCTCCGTTTCCTCACAGAAATCAATTCCAATACAAAGGAGATTCCTGCCGACCTGCTCAATGACCCAGAAATAGGAAAAGCCGTAGAGGAGCTGGAGATTTCCAGTTTCTCGGATGCAGAACTCAGGGCCTACGACAAGTTCTGGGATTCCGTAAGCGTTGAAAGAACCCTCATAGATGACAGCTACCAGAAAGGTAAGGAAGAAGGAAGAGCTGAAGGCTTGGAGAAAGGCATGAACCAGCGAAGCCTTGAGATTGCCAGAAAGATGCTGGCAAAGGGCATGGACGAAGCAACTATCATAGATATGACGGGGCTGACGGCAGAGGAGATGAAGTTGCTGAAAGCAGAGATGTAGATTACAATTATCCCAATAATAAAGAGGGTGTGCCATGGACTTATGACACACCCTCTTTTATTCAAACAATTGCATGATATCCATACAGAAGAATTCTTCAAATGGAATACCATCGGTGCCAACAACGATTGATTTCAGAGGATGGAATTTCTCTTGAAACATAGGAATACCACTATTCATGCCTCTCTTTCCACTCTTAACCTCTATAGCAACGAAATCTCCTTGTGACTCCAGGATATAATCCACCTTATTATTATGATCTCGCCAATAATAGAGCTGACAGTCATTATCCTCCACAAAATCGAGAAGGCAAGTACCCACTGCCGATTCCACCCATCTGCCCCAAATCATTGGGTCAACATAATCTTTGTCAAAACCCTTACCGCGATATGCCGTGAGCAAAGCATTGTTAAACACTGAAAACTTTGGGATAGACTGTCTCTTACGAGCCTCATCGCATGCAAACTTTTGAAGTCCACAAAGCAAGTTGGCTTGCCTGTTCTCAATGCTATCATTCTGTCTCAAGACACACAATAACACTGCAAATAACCCTTTTTAAAGTGGGTTCATATTTTTATATCTTTAGTATTTTCTGCTGCGAAATTACAAATAAAAAAACGAAATGGACAAACATAAATAGCTATATTTTATGCTAAAGAGCAGGTTTCGGGCAATTTATGTATAAAAAAAAATAAAAAATATGAGGCAAATCATCGCTTATCTAAAAGTTTTTTGATATATTTGCAGAAAGTTTACACATATTTATATATAACAGCTAACAAAATTAAAACATAAGATATGAAGCAATTGGATAGAATCAACTTCCGGCATTCCTTCGCAGCCAAAATCTGCCTCTGGATGTTAATCACTAGCGCATGCGTGTTCTTAGTATGCTTTGGCACCGCCTCCTGGTTTGCCAGCAAGATGATGCTCGATGACGGGCACAAGAAAGCCAACCTGGAACTGGACAAGGCCATCCTCTACGTAACCGATGAGATGAACGCCACCGAAACAGCTGGCGTCAACTTCGCTGCTTACTGGAAGCAGGACAAGCCACTATCAGCCGAGGCAGTGTACCAGAGATGCAGAGACTTCCTGGCAGCCAACCCCAACGTGAAGGGCGTGGCCATCGGTTTTGAGCCAGGCATCTACCAGGGCTACAAGAATGGATTTGCCCCATATCTCATGAAAGAAAAGAACGGCAAGCTCATCGAGAAAAACCTAGCCGACATCTATGCCTTCAGCCAGAAAGACTGGTACCGCAAGACCAAGGAGAAGGGAAAGGCCCGCTGGACCGACCCATTTGAGGAGGTGAACGGCAACATCATCTACAGCTACTGCATACCGCTGGTCACCAACACAGGCAAGTTGCTCGGCGTATTGGCAGTGGACATGTCGCTCGACCTCCTCAGCGAGGAGGTGCAGAGCGTGAAGCCATACCCCAAGTCATTTCTCACCATCCTGGACAGAAACCTCAACTTCGTGGTGCACCCCAACAAGAGCCTCATCATGAAAGGCACCCCAGCCCAGGTGCTCGACAAGCAGAAGTATGAGGAAAACGAGACCATCTTCATCGACATCCGAAACCAGGTGCGCGGCATCGGAGCCTTCAGAGACCGCGGCGCAAAGAAGTACCTCTACTACGCCCCTATCAAGCAACTGGGCTGGACGGTAACCCTGGAATGCGACGAGGACGAGATTGTGGCTGGCATAAAGCAAGTGCGCATCCAGATGATCATCATCTCCATCCTGGGCATCATCGGCCTGATGATCATAAGCCTGGTATTGATGCGCAAGTTCCTGCGCCCTATCAAACTCTACTCCAAGGCAGCCCTGCACATAGCCGAGGGCAACTTCCACACCCGACTGCCTAAGATGCGCGACCACAACGAATTATGGGCACTGGGGAACTCGCTCGACCACATGCAGCACTCCCTGGACAAGTACATACAGGAGCTGAAGAGCACCACCCAGGAGAAGGGACGCATAGAGAGCGAGCTCAACATAGCCAGCAAGATTCAGATGTCGATGATACCAAAGATATTCCCTCCTTACCCAGACCGTGACGACATAGACATCTACGGATCGCTCATCTCGGCAAAGGCTGTGGGAGGCGACCTCTACGACTTCTTCCTGCGCGATGAGAAACTATTCTTCTGCATCGGCGACGTATCGGGCAAGGGAGTGCCAGCATCGCTCGTGATGGCTGTGACCCGAAGCCTGCTGCGCATCGTGGCAGCACAGGAGAGCCGACCAGAGAGAATCGTGGCATCACTCAACAACTCTATGTCGGACATGAACGAATCCAATATGTTTGTGACCCTCTTCGTAGGCGTACTGGATATGCCAACAGGCCGATTCCGCTACTGCAACGCCGGCCACAACGCCCCAGTCATCATCGACGGCGAGACCCACGAGGTGAAACAGCTCGACGTGAAACCAAACCTGCCTATCGCCATCATACCAAACATGAAGTTTGAGCCACAGGAAATCACCATCACCCCGGGCACCGAAATCTTTATGTATACCGACGGACTGACCGAGGCAGAGAATGCAGAGAAAGAACTATTTGGAGAAGAAAGAATGATAGAAGTACTGAAGAATATGGAAGACAAAACCTCAAAACAGCAGGTTGAGGGCATGCTCGAGGCAGTGCACCAGCACGTGAAGGACGCCGAGCAGAGCGACGACCTCACCATGATAGCAGTGAAGTACCAGCGAAAGGAACAATACACCAAGTTCTATCGCAAGCTAACCCTGCACAACGACATCCGCGAGACCCCAAAGATAGCCGACTTCATGGACGACATCGTGGGCGAGACGGGCATCGACATGGGACTGGCCACCAGCCTGAACCTGGCACTGGAAGAGGCTGCGGTCAACGTGATGAACTATGCTTACCCTAAGCATCAAGTGGGCAACATCAGCATCGAGGCATACGCCGAGGAGAGCCACATCCAGTTTATCATCACCGACAATGGCATCCCATTCGACCCTACCCAGCAAAGCGAGCCCGACATCACAGCCGGCATCGAGGACCGCAACATAGGCGGACTGGGTATCTTCCTGGTGACCCACCTCATGGACAAGATGGAATACAAGCGTGAGGACGAGAAGAACATCCTGACCCTCACCAAGTTGCTAAGTAAAACAAAAGAATAACATCACACATATGGCAGAAGGATATGACATGCTAGACTTCAAGTGCCAGATGATCATAGATGAGTTTGACGAGCGCAGACCCCTCTTGCAAAAGATCAGGGAGCTCGTAAACTCAGCTATCCAAAAGGCACTGACCGAAAACGACGTGGAAGTAACCGCGGTAGAAGGACGCATCAAGAAGAGAGACAGCCTGATAGGCAAACTGATAAGAAAGGGGCACAAGTATCACACCCTCGACGACATCACCGACCTCGTGGGCTTCCGAGTAATCACGCTCTATAGCGACGACGTGGACCGCGTGGCCTCCTATATGGAGAGGATGTTTGACGTGGACTGGAACGAGTCTATCGACAAGCGCAAGATGCACGAGATGAGCAGCTTCGGCTACAACTCGCTCCACTACATCTGCCGCATCCCCAAGACGCTCTACACCGACGAGCAGCAGCCGGAGCTCAACACCATCCGCTTCGAGGTGCAGATGCGCTCCACCCTGCAGCACGTATGGGCAGCCATGGAGCACGACCTGGGCTACAAGAGCGAGATAGAGACCCCACCCGAGTACATGAGAATGTATGGCCGACTGGCAGGTATGCTGGAGCTAGCCGATGAGGAATTCTCCCGCATCCGCATCAGCATCGCCGCCTACCGCCGCAGGATGGAATCACTCATCCAGGCAGGCGAACTCTCAGAGGTACTGCTCGATGGTGACACCTTCAACTCTTACATCGCACAGAAGCCATTCGACAAGCTGATGAAGCGCATCGCTGCCATCAATCAGGGCGAGATACAGGAGATGTCGTTCGAGCCATTCTACCCACTGCTCAAGGAGGCAGGCATGAACACGCTGCAAGACGTGGAAGACTTCATCAAGCAGAACGAGGACGATGCCTACAAGTTTGCCATGAGCCAGTTCGCCGACACCGACATCGACATCATCGCATCCACCGTGGGTCTGCAAGACCTCCTCATCGTACACACGCTGAAGAATGGTGGCGGCAAACCGGGGCTCACCCACATCTATGATGAGCTGAACGGCAAGTCGATACACAATGAGAAACTGGCAGAGATGGCCTACAAGAGAGCCTGCAAGCTGCCATTCATGAACAAATGAGAATCATGATACTTAATTATAAATTATTAATTATAAATTATAAATTATTAATTACAGATAGATGAATTCACCATTAGATACCAACCTTGTGGACAAGGCCATCATCGCAGCCACCATCGCCCACGGAGGCACGGAGCGCAGGGGCAAGGGATTCCCCTACATCATCCACCCCCTGGAGGCAATGGCGATAGTGGCCACCATCACCAACGACCCCGAACTGCTATCAGCAGCCGTGCTCCACGATGCCATCGAGGACACCAGCATGACCTATGATGAAATCAAGGACCAAATTGGAGAGCGAGTGGCCAACCTCGTGGCGAAGGAAACCGACGTGAAGGAGGCGCCCGACGGCAGAAAGCTGACCTGGCAAGAGCGCAAGCAGCGCGATATGGACAACCTGAGCCGAGCATCACGCGACGTGAAGATAGTAGCCATGGGCGACAAGCTATCCAACATGAGAGCCATCGCCCGCGACTACAGGGAGAAGGGCGACGAGCTGTGGCAGATATTCCGAGTAAAGGACAAGGCCACACACGCCTGGCGATACAGAGGACTGAGAGATGCCCTGAGCGAACTCTCGGACACCGAGGCCTTCAAGGAATTCGACAGCCTGGTGAAGGAGATATTCGGATAAGGAATCAGCAAACAGAAATAACAATATAAAAATATAAAATTATGACAATAGAAATCATTGAAGAGAATGGCAGCACCAAGGCCCTCCTGAACGGTCGCCTGGACACAGCAGCCGCTGCCGACATCGCAACACAGTTTAACCAGCTCTATGAGAAGGCCGACCACGAGATAGTACTCGACTTCACCAACCTGGAGTACATCAGTTCATCAGGTTTGCGCCTGCTCATCGGCCTGCGCAAGGAGAGCGCAGCCAAGGGTGGCAAGGTTATAATCGAGAAGATCAACGACTCCATCCGTAACGTCTTTACTATGACAGGCTTCTACAGCTTGTTTGAAATAAAGGATTAAAAAAAATAAATTAAGAACGATAAGAAAAAATAGAAAATTATGTTACTTACCAATATACTGAGTGTTCTCATCGCAGCAGTCATCTTCCTGCTCTGCTATCTGAATAAGCGTCGCATCTTCCGCGAGTTCGACACCTTCATCCGCAGAGTGGCACTACTGGTGTTTCTTTCGGGATTCGTCATCTACTTCATAGGTTTCCGTTCGGGTCACGAAACCGTGGGCACTCAGCTATCTTGGTATGCCTCCTTCTTTCGTCCTCTCCTATCGTCCATGGAGATGTTTGCCTTCCACAGCGACTTGATCGAGGTGGGCGAGCCATGCCATCACAACGTGGTTTACATGACCGTGTTCTCGGTCATCCACTTTGCCGCCGCTGCCGTATCATTCGCCGTGGCCATCAACTACCTGGGCGTAAGATTTCGCTCGGCATGGCGATGGCGCAAGGTGAACGCCACCAAGCAACTCAAGGGCGACGTGCACGTGTTCCTGGGCATCAATGAGATATCGCTCGGACTGGCTCACGACATCCACAAGCATAGTCCGCTGGACACCATCATCTTTATCAATGCCCCCGAGGACAACAGCAGCCAGGGTATGCTCGGATTCGCCAGCATCTTCAATGTGTTCAGTTTCCGCCGTGAAATCATGGCCGACATCGACCGCATGGACGGCATCATCCGCCAGACCCGAGTGCCCATCCAGTTTTTGAAGGGCAACAACGTGATAGAGCAGCTGGGACTGGACCGCGTGTTCAACAAGACCAAGGAGCACATCAGCTTCTACCTGCTCTATGAAGACCAGATACAGAACCTGGCCAAGAACATCAAGCTGCGCAGCGATGAGTACTTCAATGGCAACATGAGCAAGAAGTCGTACATCTACTGCCGCTCCACCAGTGGCAAGTTGAATGGCGGCACCGCCTTTGAGTACAACTCCCGCTATGGTGTGGAGACCGTCTTGGTAGATGCAGCACAGCTCGCCATCAAGAACATGATGTTCAATATAGCCACCCACCCTGCCAACTACGTAGACTTCGACAGCAAAACCGGTATGGCAAAGACCGACTTCCACTGCATGATCATCGGATTTGGAGAGACGGGACAGGAAGCTTTCAAATTCCTCTACGAGCATGCCCAGTTTGTATATCCAGCAGGCAACGAGGCTAAGCACATCGTATTCCACATCATCGACCCTAAGGCCGACCAGAAAAAGGGATTCTTCGAGATGCGCTATCCTTGCCTCAGCCAAAAGAACGACCTCTCGGTCCTCCACGTGGAGATACAATGGCACAACCACAGTGCGGGCGACGGCAGATTCTGGGACTTGATGAACTCGATGAAGGACGAACTCAACTACACTGTCATCGCCACCGGTAGCGACAACCGCAACATAGCCATCGCCTACGACCTGGGCGAATATGCCCTGAGATGGAGAAAGCGCCGACTGGAGAACTTCGCCATCGTGGTGCGCTCTTACAACCAGATGAACGAGAGCCGCTACGACGAACTGGCACAGCTCTGCGTGGACGATGAGAACCCTAAGCAGGTGGTACAGGTCATCGGCAAGATGTCAGAGTCGTTTACCCACCAGTATGTATGGAAGAGCCATCTCGAAAAGGAAGCCGCCATCTTCTCGGCCACCTTCACCAAGAACTTTGGCAAGGACTTCGCCGACATCCAGATATGCAAGGAGCAGGAAGCCTACGACCACTGGTGGAGCAGACATGCCAACGCCAAGGGCAACCCTATCGAGTATGCCAACCTGAAGCGCATAGAGCAGCAAGACTTCTCGGATGCCTTCCACATCTACACCAAGCTCAAGGCCATCGGCATTCTGAACCGTGAGCACGACCAGCAGGGAGCCGAAAACCTCAAGCTCTTGAAGCAGTGCAAGAATCTGCACGACCTGGAGCAATTGCCATTCTTCGCCACCCTACTCCACATGGAGCACGAGCGCTGTCTGGCATCCCACGAATGCCTGGGCTATACCCCTATGAGCCTCGACGACTTCAAGGCGCAGCAGGGCAAGAATGAGTGCGACGTGATACGCCACAAGAGCCTCAACCTCGTGGCTTGGGACAAGCTCAACCAGTTGCCAGCCCCAGAGTGGCTCTCCGCCATCGTGCCAGAAGAATACAAGGAGAAGCCAAACGAATATCTCCTTGCCGAGATGCTCCAGACGCAGCTTGCCATCGGTCTGGACAAGCTGCAAGACTAAATAAAAAGATTGTATATAAGAGAGAGAGAGAGAGAGATTTTTTGAGATAAAATATATGCAGGAAAAGCCCCCAGTGCGTATAGCATCGGGGGCTTTCTGTTTTTAATGCTTCTGCCCTTTCAGGGCGTGTGGAGCTTACATGCGAAACTTGAGTGACTAAATAAATGACTTATGCTAAATACAAAGTAAAGCTTTATACAAAGTAAAGCTTTTATGGCTGCAGGGTGAAACCCACTACCAGATAAGCTTTCTCTGTGCTAGGGTTAGCAGCTACCTGAGCAAAGACAGGAACAGAGAAGGAATCGGTAATCTTGATATCCTTGGTGGCTTTCACTGCTACATGGGTTACGGCAAAGCCATTGGCATCACCATAGAATGATGTAGCGAATGGCACGGCACCCACGCTCGCCTCCCAATCACAACCTCCGAGTTTGAATGGAGCTGTAGCCTCGAGATAAGATGAATAGGCACGGTCGCCATCCTTGTTGACTCCATCATTGCCTGCAAAGTTGGTATACCAGTTGAGGGCAAGTGCTCCGAAATCATAACCTACATTTGCCTCAAAGACATGAGAGGTTTCGTGAGCCTTGTAAGCGAAATACTTCTCGTTAGGAGAGTTGAACCAGTAATCGGTTACACCGATATGGAAACCACCAGTCTCGTATGCCAAGGTAAGATCAAACTCCTTGGTATCTTCCGGCTGAGAAAGACCTACACTTCCCCAAGCAGTAAGAGATAGACCTTTATATCCGATACCCAAGGTAGGCTGCAGGGAAACGGCTCCCAAATCCTGACCACGCCAGTAGTACTGGCTTACGATATCAGCACTGATAGAAGTTTCTACCTCGTCCTGTGCCATGGCAGCAGGAGCAAAAGCCATCAAACCGAGTGCCAAGGCACCCATCTTCTTCATATCTAAAATCTTCTTCATAATCTCTCTTGTTTTTCCGTTAATAATAAGGAACTGTAGAACTCATCCACCTCTTTTCTGTTGTAGGCGGCGAATCCATCCACCAGCTCCATTCCTGTTTTAAAAAGTTTTGGCTGCAAAGTTACTACAAAAAACCTTGCCTACCAAAACTTTTATCAATAATCTCTCTCGTCAATATATGAAAGTACTTTAGTTGTAGCAACTCTCACCATGCTCGTAGATATCGAGACCTTCCTCCTCGATTCGCTTGTCAACACGGAGACCAGCAATCTTCTTGATACCCCAGAAGAGGATGATACCTGTTGCAGCTGCCCAAAGGTCGATAACGAGGATACCGAAGACCTGTGCTCCGAAGAAACCGAAGCCACCACCATAGAAAGCGCCGCCATCGAGGGCAAAGAGACCTGTCATCAAGGTACCGAAGATACCACATACACCATGTACAGAGCTAGCACCTACAGGGTCATCAATATGAAGCTTGGTATCGATGAACTCGATAGAGAATACCAGGATGATACCTGCCAGAAGACCAATGATGGCTGAACCCAATGGACTAACCAAGTCGCAACCAGCTGTGATGGCTACCAGACCAGCCAAGATACCATTCAATGTCAATGAGAATGATGGCTTACCATACTTGATCCAAGATGTAAACATAGTACCCAAACCACCGCAGACAGCAGCCAGGTTGGTGGTCAGGAATACGTGGCTGATAGCAACACGGTTAACCTCACCAGAAGCAGCGAGCTGAGAACCAGGGTTGAATCCGAACCATCCGAACCAGAGGATAAATACACCGAGGGCAGCAGCCATCAGGTTGTGACCAGGGATAGCCATGCTCTTGCCGTTGCGGTACTTACCCAAACGAGGACCTAAGCAGATAGCACCTACCAAGGCGAGGACACCACCAACACTATGTACAATGGCAGAACCTGCGAAATCATGGAAGGCAGCACCAAAGGTGTCCATCATAAATGAACCAGCATCAGCATTGCAAAGCCAACCGCCACCCCATGTCCAGTGACCTTCTACAGGGTAGATAATCAATGAGATGAAGAATGAATAGATGCAATACATAGAGAACTTGGTACGTTCCGCCATGGCACCTGAAACGATGGTAGCGCTGGTAGCGCAGAATACAGTCTCGAACATCAGGAAACCTTCTGTAGGAAGACCAGCTGCATTCTTGTAAAAAGAAAGATCGCCGAAGTTAGGCATACCGATGAATTCGGCACCATCGCTACCAAACATAAATCCAAAACCTACGAACCAGAAAAGAACCGAACCGACCATGAAGTCAACGAAGTTCTTAAACAAGATGTTCGCGGTGTTTTTACTACGGGTAAAGCCCGCCTCGCAGAGGGCGAATCCCGGCTGCATGAAAAAGACCAACATGGCTGCCAAGAGCATCCATACGGTATCTAATGAAATTCCTAAATCCTGTACACTCATAATCTCTTTACTTTAAACTTTAAACTTTGAACTTTTTTTCCGTTGAACTTTGAACTTTGAGCTTTGAACTTTATGATTAGTATCAAGACAAGACCTATAAGGCATATCATAAAGTTCAATGTTCCATGTTCCAAGTTCAAAGTATCACTTCTCCTGCTCCGCATTATAAAGAGCGATGTCGCCTCTTTCACCTGTACGGATTCTTACGGTATCCTCTACAGGAATTACAAAGATTCGACCATCACCAATCTCGCCGGTACGGGCTGCCTCCTGGATGGCATGAATTGTTTTCTCTACGTTCTTGTCGCGCACGACAACATTCAATAACACTCGCTCAATACTGCTGGTATCATACATGACACCACGATAGATACGAGCCTGTCGCATCTTGCCCTCTCCTCTTACATCGTAGTAAGAGAACCACTCAATGTCTGCGGCAAGCAAAGCTTCCTTTACATCCTCAAATTTCGTCTTGCGGATAATTGCTTCGATCTTTTTCATGTTAATCTCTCCTATAATTTAAATTACATATTATTCGTTTTCGAGTGCAAAGGTACGACAATTTGATTAATTTAATGACTATTTACTTACTTTTTGCTTTAATTATTTCAGTTTGCTTTCTATTTGATAACTCATTTTAAGAAACACAATACAAACTAAAAGAAAAATAAGGGTTTTAACTTTCATTTTGCAACAAACCTTCATCAAATAGAAAAACCAGTGTAGATGAAGCCTCGCCAGACTATCATACCACACTGGTAGAATCATTAATTAACGTAAATCTAACTGAACTATACCGGGTGAACGAAGACCAGGCTTCAATTCACCGCCAATATAATATAATGTATGTTTTCGCATTGCCACTTGGGCTCCCGCTCTAGCCAGTAGAGGGGTTTGGTGGGAAAGAATTTCCCAGCGTTCAGTTTTCAGTTGATATGTCAAAGGACAACCGTTGAACTGATACCACGAAATGTCCTTCTTCAAATAATCAGCTTGTGCCACCTTGGAATAGGTTCCGCTGATGGCATCCCAGAAGATATCACGGTTCACGCCTCCGGCGCAGATAATCTGGGCTTCACCGTCAGGACTCACAGCCAGCATGGCAGTAGCGCCCGTCAAGGTGAGTTCCTTACCTTCGCCATCACGGGGTGCCGGAAGCGGATTCCAGCATTTGCCCTGGAGAAGATAACGCAATCCAGATGTGGCAACGATGCTTGACTTGCCATTCTGATAGAAGCCGCCCCAGACATAGAGTTTGCCATCATAGGCAGCGCAGACCGGTTGAACTCTCGGTTCGCCAATCATTTCCGTTTCCCTTTTCCATTCCAGATTCTTTCCGAGTTCACAGGTGAGAACGGAAGCGGAAGGATGACCATCCTGATTGCCACCCACAACAAACAGGCGATTGTCCATCAGACAGACACCCATGTTATCTACCGTACAAGGCAGGGATGGCCAGGATTTCAATACCGGTTTGCCGCTCTTCTTGTCCAAGTGGATACTCAAGACGGTTTTCAAACTATGTTCGGAATTGCATCCACCAACCAGAACCAGGCTATCACCAGTGGCTACCACACCACCATAAGCAGCAGGTTCAGGCAAGTTGCCTATCATCTCCCAATGTAAGGTTTCCTCGTTGCCTGTCACTTTCGCTGCATAGATACCCGAATAGTACTTCTTCTTTCCAGGTTCAGGGAAATTGCAGCCACCAGCCACTATCAGGTAGTCGCCGATGAATCCGGAATAACAAGCTGAGACACCGAGCTCATAGCCAGCCTCACCTGAAGGAAAGCCAGACAGGGACTTGATGCCCGTTTTGATTTCTCCCCGGAATGTAGATGCCGGCAAACCATCCTGGTTCACCAGATTGGCACGTGTGAAAGGCTGCCATGCATATCTCACAAATCTCGGTGCCTTGAGCTCTGGAGAAGTGAGTCGGACCTTATTTCCCTCAATCTTCACCTGTGCAGGATAGAAGAGACCCTCTTCCTCTGCCATCTCGAAGCAGGATGGAGCCTTGCCGTCGGAAGTACGGAGACCATCGCCATAGGTAAATGATACCACCAGCGATTCGCCCTCTCTTACCACCTTATTATATATAGGACCTGAGGGGGTTACGCCATGACCATAGGTCTGGTTCAAAGCCCATCGCCCCAGACGCTCACCCACCGGCTGCTTGTTCGTAGGATGCACATCGAGCGAATCTCCCTGGTCGGAAGACACTGCCATTCCGGTATTCGGGATGGATTTCATCAATCGGAGCTGACTGTCACGGAACCAGGTCCAGGAAGGACGGTTCAGGCTGGACAACTGAACGAAATAGAAAGGCATTTGAGGATTCTTCCAATTGCTTCTCCAACTATCCACCAGAAGGCGGAAGAGTTGTTCGTGAGCATCCATATTGTGGGCATTCGATTCACCCTGATACCAGATTACTCCCTTGATAGGATACTGCTGCAAAGGCAGGATACCACTCTCATAGAGATAACATGGCTCGTATGGATGACGACCGAGATGAGTAGCATCGTGGGTGAGATTCCTGGCAGCCCTGCCTCTTACCCAATCCTGGATAAAGTCATTATGCAGCCAGTCTCTCAAGATAGCCGGGAACTGGGTTTCCAAAGTATTTCTATCTACCCAGGCTTCCGTTGGAGCACCACCGACGGCATTGCAGATCAATCCCACAGGTACCTTCAGACTATCCAGCAACATCTTACCATAATAATAAGCTACGGCAGAGAACTGGGCTGCGGTTTCCGGAGAAACCTTCTTCCAGGTAGTAGGCTTGAAATACTGCAGATGATTCAGGGAATCCAGACAGGATGCCGGCCAAGCCACATCATAAGTCTCCCATCTTCCCTTCATATCGAAAAGTCGGAAATCAGGGTCATCAGCCTGAGCGATGTCTTTCTTGCCGGTAGCAGCCTGATTCAATCGGAATGCCATATTCGACTGTCCCGAACACAACCAGACCTCACCTACAGCCACATGGCGGAACTCCTTCTTCTGCTTGCCTGCCTGAATGGTCAGCGTATAATCAGTGCCTACCTGCAGAGGTTGCAGGGTAACACTCCACTCACCACGGTTGTTGGCTACAGTAGAAGCCTTCTGTCCGGCAATGCTTACCATCACCTTCTCGCCTGTATTGGCGATGCCATGGATATCGAGCGGCACATTGCGCTGCAAAACCATATCATCCGTATAGAGATCGGACAGTTGCAGTCCACCATAATTTCCGGTAATACCGCCATAAACGGTTTTAGCCAGGATGCCGGCACCTTCCGCATTCGGATGGATGGCATCCGGCAACAGATTAGGATAAGGATAGAGAGGAGCATGGAAATCGATCACTTCCGCCCCGCTCACCTTTGCTACCACCTGGATAGCTTCCTGTATTTCATCATGCCACTGCTTGGTACCCGAGATAAAACGGGGATGGCGGTGGGCAATCGGAGTCATTCGAGCCAGAATAAAACGTACCTTCGGATTCACGGAACGCAGAGAGTCCATCAGGGAAAGATAATCTTTCACGAACTCATCACGATAGTTGGGCCAGTTTCTTGGGTCCGTATCGTTGATACCCAAATGGATGACAGCAATATCGCCCTTGAACGCCATTGCCTGTCTGTACTCTTCCTGCTGCATGTAAGGACGGTGTCCATGCTTCAACAGGGTAGCACCCGGCTTACCGAAGTTACCTACCAGGTACTTGTCGCCCAACATCTTCTGAAGTTGCACAGGATAAGAGAAATGTTCTCTATCCTGGATACCAGTACCATAGGTAATACTGTTACCAACACAAGCCACCTTTACTTTTTGGGCAGCTTTTTTCTTTGGGGCTGCATTTACTGTCTGGAGCCCCATCGAGAGTACCGACAGCAAAACTGCTGCCAACACTCTACTAGGAAACTTTAACTTACCATACAACATATATATAAACCTATCTTATAATACTTTTTTATTCATCAACCTGATTCGGTTCTTTTATTCATCAACCAGCGCTGCCGTGAACATCCACTTCACGAGTCGGGTCTCCTTAGAAGAGAACTTGCCGACAGGAAGTTTCAGCATCAGCTTGTTCCACCCCTTCTTGAGGGTAATATCTATCGCAGGACGAGACATGTAATTCTCATTCTTCAACGTTATCTCGTTGGAACGCTCGGTATTCGTGTTCTTCCATACAGGAGGCATGATTTCCTGACCATTGAGCCAGGCACGACTGCACTTGTAATCCCAGGTACCCTGACGGGGAGCCAGGTCGCTTTCCGAACGACTGTAGTTCTGGAACTCCAGCGCCAGCTTCGTCTTTCTTTCCTTTGGAGAATAAATCCATCGGGTGGCATAAGCGGTGTGGTTCTCCTGAGGGTTGGCGTAGAAACCGGGAACCAGCGTGCCCCATACATGGCGCAGATAGATGCCGTTGCCGATGATTTTGCGGGTCTTGTAAGTCTTGCCCTCATACTGATATACGGAATCTTCTTTCTCCTCTGGAGGGAAGACCTTGTTCAAATCGCCTCCGTTAGGGAAGGCATCGGTAATCTGCCATTCACTCTGGGTCTGACGGACGTATGGGAATGGAACCTCCTTCAGCCAGGTATTCTTCTGCCACAACAGGCGGTCTTCGAATTCCTTGAAAGCAGCCAACTGCTCCGGCTCGTCTTCCCACAGCAGGGTGCCCTTGCCATCAAAATAGCAGTTGCCGCCTCCACGCCAGGCACGCTCTGCCAGGGTGAGCATATAAGGATAGAAGTTGTTTTCTGCCAACAACTGAGGTGTATTGTCAATGTATCGGTCGTTCCAAAAGGCTACGATACAGCCAGCCAGATCGTCGCTTCCCTCAGGCTGGTTGTAGATGCGGCTGTTGAACATCGCCACCAGGTCGGCATAGGTATCGAAATGGTTGGCATAATGGTAGCGGCAGTCGATGGCAGGGATGCCCTTCTGTGCCTTTCCACGATAGCTCCAGAGCTGCGTCATGTCGATTTCGCCCGGTTTATAGTTCCAGCCAGGGTTATAGGAGATAACCTTCTTGCCCTTGTCGCGGATGTATTTCACCATCATCGGAACGAAATCCGGATTGGTGAACTGAACCTCGTCGGTTCCTATATGGAGATAAGGTACATCAAACGTAGCGCATACCTCATCGATGATGTCTTTCAGAATCTGAGTGCCCTTCTCGCTCTGCATATCAGTCTTGAAGGTACGCTCAAAGGCAGCACTGTGTCCCGGCATATCGATTTCCGGAATCAGGAGCACCTGGTGCTGCTTGCAGAATTCCACGAGTTGTCGGGCCTCTTCTAATGTATAATACTTTCCTTTCTCACGCTCCATATTTTCTGGAGCATTGAGCTGCGGATATTTCTTGCATTCCAGGCGCCAAGCCTGATTTTCAGTAAGATGCCAATGGAAAACGTTGATTTTGTATCTACTCAACAGACTGATTTCGCGCTTCAGTTCCTCTACTGGGATAAAGCTTCTGCCCACATCGTGCATGAAGCCACGGATACGGAAGGCAGGCCAGTCGGTGATTTCACACTGTGGCAAATATATCTTTTTATTCTTAGTGGTTTTCAGCTGTTCCAGCGTCTGTCGTCCCCAATACATACCCTTTGGAGTGGTAGCCTCCAGAAGGATGCCTTTCTTGGTAATCAATAGATGGTAAGCCTCTTCCTGGAATTTAGCTCCTTCAATCTGGCTCACATATTTTTCCTCCACTGTCAACTCGCCGCTGGATTTCTTGCCGTTGAACTGATACTTCTGAGGCAGAGGCAACAATGAAGAAGGATGATTGGCAGAGATGCCAGCCATGCACCAAAATATAGATAGCACAAAAAGCAAGAGTCGATTCATATTTTATTTAGGTTGATTTTGTTGATGATATATGATGATTTACAAAGTTGATTCAAGAGAGAAAAAATTGTAAAGAAGAGAGGGAACGAATCCCTCTCTTCTCACTTTTATAATCAAACAAGATGATGTGTCTTATCGACACTTCCATATACCCTTATTGTTCGTAACCAGGAGTCTGGTGCAACTGGCTGTTCAAGCCAAGAGTATTCTCGTCAATAGGCCACAACAATTTGCTTGCCTGAGCAGAAGTATATTTGGTAACATACTCTGTACCCATCAGACGGAGGTCGTACCAACGCTTACCCTCGAAGAGGAACTCGCGGCATCTTTCCTTCAATACAGCCTCAATGACATTGGCATCGCTGCCTACGAAAGAGTTGTTGGCATAGAATGAAGCGTCTGTATCATTAGGATAAGCCACTTCAGCCTGGTGAGCATTGAAGTACTCCTCGCCGTAAGCACGCTTTCTTACCTCGTTGATCTCAGCAGCAGGATCCTCGCCCAGCAAAGCCTTAGCCTCAGCCAAGCCCAAGAGACAGTCAGCATAGCGATAGATTGGGTAATCATCGAGCCACTGGCGCTGGTTGTAACCCTCTGGCAAGGTACCCTGGAACTTATACTGGATGTTGCCAACATACTTGAGCGACCCATCCTCGTTCTTGGCATAGATATCCTTCAAGCTACCAGCCTTACGGGTATCACCGTCACGATAAAGCTCCTTCCACATATCCTTGTTGAGAGATATACGCATTACACCGTCCATATTACCCATGGCAGACTCAGCCAGAGAAGTACCATCAGCCTCATAGTAGTTCTTGAAGAACATAGAACCCATCACCAAAGTCAAGCGGAAGGTATCATTCCACATAGTCTTCTCATCCTTGCCGTAATAAACAGCGTAGATAATCTCCTTGTTCTTCTTGTTGTTAAAGGCAAATACCTGGGTAAAGTCGTTCTGCAAAGCTACGTCAGCCTTCTTCACGTCCTCATAAGCAGCCTTGGCAATCAGATAATCAGCGTTACCGCCGCCCATCTGCTTACCGCTCCAGAGATAAGCCTCACCCTTGAGCATCTTGGTAGCAGCCAGAGACCAGTAGTTTCTGCCGTTGGCAAACTTGTAGTTGTCGCCATAAGCCTTCTCAGAAGCCTGGATATCCTTCTTGATCTGAGCCATTACCTCAGCTGCTGGAGAAGCAGCCTTACCCATGTTGCCGATGCTGATGTCGCTACCCTTGGTATAGTCGGTCACTACGATGACATCGCCATAGGTTCTCAACAGCTGGAAGTATATGTATGCACGCATACCGTATGCAGAACCCAGATAGTTACTCTTGGCTGCCTCCTTGATAATATCGGTATTCTCAGCCTTGGCAATCATCAGGTTGAGCTGGTTGATAAGTCCGTAGCATCCACCATAGTTGCTGATGGCTGGACTTGCCTGGCTCAAGAGGTTGTTCCACATGAACTCATATCCACTACTTGCCTCACCAGAGAAAGGACTGCCACCATAGAGATTGGTACGCATCTCACCCCACTCGAAAAGAGTGAAGGTACGGTCGCGGAACATCGCCTGGAGACCGGTATTGGCAGAACTGAACTGGCCTTCTTCCTTCCAGTAGCCAGCATCAGTAATCTCACTTTGTGGTTCTACATCAAGACAGCTAGTCATTGAGAAGACCATGCAGCCTGCTGCAAAATATTTCAAAAACTTTTTCATTTTTCGTCGAATTTTAGAATGTTACTGATAAACCGAAGAGTAATGTGCGTGGTGTAGGGTAACGACCGTTGTCAATACCTGCACCATAGCCATTATACGCTGCTGGCTCTGGAGAAGCTCCATCATAACCAGTGATGTAGAACAGGTTCTGACCTGTTACATAGAGGGAAGCATTCTGCATGCCTACTCTGCTGATCCATGTCTTTGGCAAGTTCCAGTTGAGAGTAATCTCGCGCAATGCCAGGTAGTCGCCCTTCTCGTAGAAACGGGAGCTGTTACCGTTGACTGCGGTGTAACCATTGTTTTCACGGGTGATGTTCATCTTGTTCAACTGGTCAGCGTATGTGAAGACTGGAAGGTCTGCATCGCGGTTGGTCTCAGACCATGTATCCTTTACCTTGTCGATGAGGTTGAACGAACCCTGATACTGTCCCAAAGAACGAGCCTTGAGGTCGTTGTAGATGGTGTGTCCCAATGAGTAGTCGAAACGTGCATAGAGAGATACGTTCTTGTAACCGAATGTTGTGGTGAAACCACCAGTCACATTAGGGAAGATATTACCTACTACCACGCGGTCTAGCTGACTGATATGGCCATCGCCATTCACGTCTTCCCAGCATACATCTCCTGGCTCGATAGGCTTCCAGCCATTAGACTCCTTATAAGTCTTACCGGTTGCAGGATTAATCTTGTCTGCAAGACCTGGACCATAAAGATGTGCGATGTCGTCAACACGCTCGTTGGCATTTGCCTTTACATCGTCCCAATCTCTGAAGATATGCTGCTGCTGGTAACCTACCAGGTCGCCCAACTTGCCACCTTCACGGTATCCACCAATCCACTTGGTTGGGGTCTTGCCGTTGGCATCTACCTTGCCTGCTGCTACCTCGTAACCATCAATCTGGTTGTTTGGTTTGTCGCTGCTTGGCAACTGGAGAACCTTGTTGGCTACAGAAGTGAGGTTGGCTGTAACATCCCACTTGAAGTCCTTGCTGTTGATGATGTTGGCACGTACCTCCATCTCGAAACCTGAGTTACGAAGCTTACCCAAGTTAGTCTTCATGCTAGAGAAACCGGTGTAACCTGGCAAACTGATATCAGTAAGCAAGTTATCTGTTGTACGGTTATAGTAGTCGAGGATAAAGCCCAGACGGTTGTTGAAGAAACCGATATCGAGACCTGCCTCGAACGACTTACTCTGCTCCCACTTCAACGCAGTGTTGGTAAGGGTTGAGTTATAGTAACCAGTCTGACCGCCATAGTTGCCATACTTCTTGTAAAGACCATAGATATCGAAGTTACCTATACCGTTTACGTTACCATTGATACCGTAACTTACACGTGGCTTCAAGTTGCTGATGACGCTGGAAATCTTAGAGTTCTTCCAGAAATCCTCCTCCATGATATTCCAACCTGCAGATACACCTGGGAAGAAACCCCAACGGTTGTCCTTCAACTTAGAGATACCGTCGTAACGATAGGTGAAAGAGAAGAGATACTTCTGCTTGAAGTCGTAGTTCACACGACCGAAGAGAGACTCGATACGGTAACCGGTCTTGCTGCTGCTTGTAGCAGTGCGGTCGGCACCTACATTCAATGTATGGATGCTATCGAATGGAGAGTTCCTGGTTTTGGCATTGAAATTGAAGTACTGGTAGTCGAAGTACTCACCACCCACCATCACATCTACATTGTGATTCTCGAAGAAGGTATCGTGATAGTTCAGGGTACCGCTCAACTGAATCTGGGTGAAGCGTGTGATGTTGGCATAAGCTTCGCGGGTTGTATTAGGAGAACCCTGGTTCTGCTGCTGGTAAGACTTGTTGAAGCTCTCGTACTGGTAATCGTAGTGATACAATGAAGAGTTACCTGTGAAGACCAACTTCTTAGGGATGATGTTCAAATCGAAGCCCAGGTTGTAGGTCTGCTTACGTGTACCATCAGTACTGGTCAAGCGAGAACGGTAATACTCTGGGTTACCGTCACCTGTACCCCAACCAGAAGCAGGAGTACCATCCTCCAGATAGGGATTCCATGTAGGACGCTGTGAACGGGAACGATAGAAGAACTCGTATGTACCGATCCACAGAGAAGGCTGCTTAGCCCAGCTATAGGTAGTACCAGCCTTTACATTCAGGAAAGGAAGTACCCAGTAAGAACCGTTGAAAGCACCATTGAAACGCTTGTAACCTGTACCCTTGACAGCACCATCCTCGTTGTAGTAACCGAGACTTGCAGAGAAGGTACCCTTGTCGTTACCGCCAGAAAGGCTCAGGTAGTGATCCTGTGTAAGCGCTACATCGTGGAAGGTTGCATCTTCCATCTGACCGCTGTAATCCTTATAGAGTATCTGCTTGCCCTCGTAGTATGGGTCGTCCATTAACTGCCAGCCCTCGCTCTGGAGATGCTTGGTATCATCATTGAGATAACGGATATCGAACAACTTGTTACCTATACCATAACCCATCTGGTTATCTACAGAAGCGGCACTTGGAGCATTATTGGTATAACGCTTGTAACCCAAGCGGTTGTAGTAGATGTAATCATGTGCATTGAGGAAATCGTAACCCTGACGGGAGAAGTTCATACCGAGCTTAGCCTTGTAGTTAACTGTGGTCTTACCAGCCTGACCGTTCTTGGTCTGAACCAGAATAACACCACCGTTAGCACGGGCACCGTAGATAGCGGTAGAAGCTGCGTCCTTCAAAACCTGGATTGACTCGATGTCTGAAGGGTTGATGTCGCTCAAGCTCTCACGGATAATACCATCCACAACGATGAGGGCACCATTATGACCACCCGTGATAGAAGCACCACCACGGAGAGTGATGTTAGGGCTTGCACCTGGCTGACCAGACTCGCTGATTACGCGGAGACCTGTCACTGTACCCTGCAACGCATTACCTACGTTGCTGACAGCAGCCTTCTCCAATACCTTATTATCCATCTTAGAGATTGCAGTAGTCAATGTGGCACGCTTCTGCTGACCACCGTAACCTGTAACCACCACCTCGGCAAGAACCTGCTTGTTTTCGCTCATGGTTACGCTGAGAGGCTGACCCTCGAACTTGATTTCCTGTGAATCGAAGCCGATGTAAGAGATGACGATGATGTCACCCTTCTTCACATTGCTCAAAGAGAACTTACCGTCCAAGTCGGTAACAGTACCATTGGAAGTACCCTTCACGAGTACAGAAGCACCGATAACGGTCTCTCCAAGGTCATCAACAACCACACCTGTACAGATAGAGGTCTGCTGCGTGGCATTCACAGCCAAGCTGTTAGTACCTGCGAATGCTGGCGAAGCGCCCATGCATCCCAAAGATACAGCCATGACTAATTGTTTCAAATCTGAGTTCATGTTCATAAGTTGATAATTAGTTATTATTATTATTTGTATTTATGGTTCGTTATTTGGCCAACGTTCAATTTCATAAATCGAATGTCGTAATAGTCATCAGGTTGGGTTTTAGGATCTTCTCTGAAAGCATTCTCCTCCAGAAGGAAGTAGATGCTGCCATCCTTGCCCTGAACCATAGTTGAGTAAGCCGATGTGGTATTGCTCAGCTGATAGCAGCCTTCCCAGTTCTTGGCAATCGCCTCTGGGGTAGCGTAATCAGCAGGAGTCTCCAATGCCTTGTAGTAGATACCTACGTTGTTACGGCCTGGACCTACCGGAACACTCTGAAGCAACAGCTTTACCTTCTTGTCATTCTTCTTGGCATCCACTATGAGAACCTCGCCATTGCAAGAGTTCTTGTGAGCAGCAACACCCATATTCTTGGCATCAGAAGCTATTACCTTGCCCCAAGAGCCTGTGGCAGTCTTCTTATCCTCATAAGTATAGATGTTGATGTGGCGTCCGCCCATCGCACGACTGCTGAGCAATACATTGCCGTTTGGCAATTCCTCGATCTTAGCCTCATCTCCGTGAGGAGCAGCCTCAGCTACATTCTTGCCCAAAACACTCCAAGTCTGACCGAAGTCATCGCTATAGAGAATGCGGTTACCGCTGCGGGTACACAACACGGTATAGATACGATAATACTTGCCTACCTTGATCTGCTTACTCTGACAGATTCTACCACTGGTAAAGAAGGCTGATTCCACTTCTGGGATGAGGTCGTAAATCTGCTTGGTCACTTCCTCGCCATACCATGTCTTACCCTCGTCGTCGCTATAGTATCTACCCATCATCAGGAGATTGCCACGCTTTGACTCCCAATAGCCGATGCCGCCCGATGCACACATCAGGAGGATTCTGCCGCTCTTCTTATCTACTACGACAGCCGCATCGCCATGGGCGCAGTCGAAACTGGTAGCAATACCGTTTCCACCCTTTGCCACCATCTGCTCTGGAGAGCTCCAGGTAGCGCCCTTGTCCATACTGGTCTTCATCACGATGTCGAGATGACGGCCGCCACCGATATCTCTGTTGTGATAACGATGATCGGTAAATGCAATCAACTTACCCGACTTGCACTCTACGATGGCAGGAATACGATACTGTGCATCCTTGTTAGAGAAGACGGTGATGCCACCCTGAGCGTTCACAGCCTGTGTCTCAACAGCCATAGCAGGGGTTGCAGCAGCAACCTGTGCAGGCATCATCAGGGAAATACCCATGGTAGCAAGACACAATGCCTTGCTTATATTTGCTGAAAAAATCATATTTTTACTATTTAGATTTTCTATTACTTATATTTAATACAAATCAGATACTGTTTCTGCCAGAGAGAACTGATAGAGGAATTCAACATATTCACGAACAACGGCTTCTGCAAACATCTTGCCCTTTTCGGCTGTAGCCAAAGCTGGATTTCCGATACCGGTATCCGTTGATACCATCGACCAGTTGCGAGGAATCCAGACCTTTCCGCTATTCAATGCAGGAATTCTGAATCCCCTGGCTGCACCTTCGCCAGCTTCTTTCAAGTTCACCAACTCAGGATGATAATGCATCATCACAGAAGTCTCCACTTCATCAGCATGATCACCTGGCTGTTCGAAGAAATCTTTTGGATTGCTCATCTTGAACCACTCACTGGAAGCAATGATGAAATCAGGAAAATCCACAGCCAGATCACGAATCATGTTCTTGAAGGTGTTTCCTCCATGACCATTCACGATGAGGAGTTTCTTGATTCCCTGATGCTGCAACGCTTCTACGATATCCTGCAGAATTGCCTTCTGAGTCTCATATCGGTAATGGATACAGAAAGCCACATCACGCTGTCCGGGATTCTGGGCACCCATAGCCACAGGAGGAAGCACCATGCAATTCACGCCTTTGTCGGCAGCAAGCTGTACGGCAGCATCCACTGCGATGCTATGTGATAAGATACAATCAGTAAGATATGGCAGATGCAGGTTATGAGGCTCTGTTGCTCCCCATGGCAGGATCGCCATCTGATACTGATTGTTTCTTACGGTGCCCAGATTCGATATACACAAATCTAAGTTCTTGTTCATATTTTTATTCTTTGTTCAAAATTTCCTGGCACAACGAATATGCCTTGATCATCATTCTTGGAATGTGGAACGGACCCTTGAAGAGATTACCCTTGGCAGGCTGTGCCACGGTTCCGTCTCTGTGCAGATAACCATACCACTCGCCGAACTCTGTATCCGGGAAGTGGGCATAGGTCCACTCGCTGATGCGCTGATGCTTGTATATATACTCATCATCACCTGTTGCCAGATAAGCATAGAGAGAAGCGATGATGGTTTCGGTCTGTGGCCACCAGAACTTCATATCCTGAGAATAATCCTGCGAAGGAAGATTTCTGCAGTCTCTGAAGTTGATGATGCCGCCATACTGCTTGTCCCATCCCCAGTCCCAAGACCAGTCGAAGATCTGCAGCGCCATATCGGTTATCTCCTTGTCCCAGCCTCTCTGCTTTGCCTCTTCCATGATGAACCATGAAGTCTCGATGCAATGACCCGGGTTGATGGTGCGGCCCATACAGGTATCCACAAATTCACCGTTCATGCCCACCGTCTCCAGAAGACACTTGAACTCCGGGTGGATGAAGTACTTCTTCAATTTGGCGATTGACTCATCAATCTGCTCGGTGAGCTTAGGGTCGTTGATAACCTTGCGGATGCATGAACCCACGTTGATGAGAATCATGATGATGCTGTGGCTCTGCAACTGCACTGATTCCTCGAACTTAGGAGCCAGGATGCCTGGTGTGGTGAGGAAGCGCTGGGTGTCCTTGAAAATCTGCAGGGCACGCTCGGCATACTTCTGCTCGCCGGTAGCCAGGGCATATTCAGACATCGCAATGGCTGCAAAGGTTTCAGAGAACACGTAGCGGCGCATGCGCAATGGCTTGCCCTCGGCTGTGACTGAGAAGTACATTCTTCCATTCTCGTCGAAACAATGCTTCTCGATGAAGTCGAGGGTGCTCTTCGCAGCCTCCAGCCACATCGGATTCTTCTCTACATTATTATATGCATAGGCGCATATAAAGGCGAATCGACCCTGAAACCACACTGACTTGGTGGAATCGATCAGACTTCCATTTCTATCAAGACAAGTGTAAACACCACCGTTTACCTTATCCCATCCATGCTCCATCCAGAATGGCATGATGTTCTCTGTAAGATCAGTCTTATAAGATTCAGCCCACTGCTTAATATATTCTTTTATGTTCATTCTTACTGGTTCTAGTGTATTTTACTTAAAACTGATTGCAACGCTCGAAGAAGTTGATTGCCTCCAACTCTTTCTTCATAGCCTGCTCCTCCTCCTCGGTCATATTGCGGAATGGAGTACGGTTTGGACCCAAATCGAAGCCCATCAACTTCATGATACGCTTACCGCCAACGATGTTACCACGATAGTGGCAGATGACGTTGATAACCTCCTGAGCAAAGTTCTGCTTCTCACGGGCCGTCTCGATGTCGCCGTTCTTCCAAGCCTCGATGATGCCTACCAACTCCTTACCATTGTAGTTGGTTGTACCACCGATACCACCCTGGGCACCGCCCTGAGCCAGGCTAGGGAGAATGGTCTCATCCTGACCGTGGAGCATATCGTACTTACCGTTCTTGTAGAGACGGCACTGGTTGTACTCATACAGGCTCTCGAAGGTATATTTGATACCAGCGAAGTTAGGAATGCGTCCATCTACAGCCTTCAACAGATCGAGCATTGGCAGGTAAGCGCCATTGAATGCAGGAATATGATAGTAGTAGAAAGGAAGTTCAGGAGCAGCAGAAGCAATCTCCTCGCAATACTTCACCAGTTCCTCGATGCGGCCGATATGTGGGAATGGAGGAGCCATTGAACCGATACCCCAAACACCCAACTTCTGTGCGTGCTCAGCCAGACGACGGCTCTCACGGAGGCAGCAGCTTCCTACATGAACGATAATCTTAAAGTCCTTTGGAGCTACGGCTACCCATCTCTCAGCAAGGAGCATTCTCTCCTCGGTGGTCAACATATAGCCCTCGCCTGATGAACCATTGATAAACACACCCTTCAGACCGTTCTTCTGAAGCATCTTGGCATAAGCCTCGATAGGTTCTAAGTTCACATCACCGTTAGCATAAAAAGGAGTAAACGGTGCATCTATAAGTCCAATGATCTTTTCCATAATTATATATATATTAATGTAAGTTAGTTAAAATTTACGTTTTCTTTTTTATTCCAAGTTATCTGTCTTTGGTTTCAAGCAAACCAGCTGAAGTGTCAGCGCTGCGATAACCACCACGCCCAATACGGCAAAGGCCAAGCCCAGATTACCACCATCAGAGAACTTACCCATCACCTGGGTAACCATGGCTCCGGCAAACACGCCCACCATATTCATGATACCATAGGCTGTTGCTCTATATTTTGCCGATATAATCTGGCAGAGGATTGGCATATTGTTGGCATCAAACATACCGTAACCGATACCGAAGAGCAAGCCAGCTCCCACTACCGCTACCACACTGTGGCCGAAGCCCAGGAGGAAGAGAGCAGGAATCGTCATTCCCAGACCGATGGCACTGGTATAAACGCGGCCACGGATGTTCTTGTGAACCCATTTATCGGAAAGTACACCGCCGAAGAGTACACCAAACAATGAGGAAACCGCGATGGTAATAGTTGACATCGGACCAGCCTCAGACATAGGTACACCCAGATTCTCTGCAAACAATGTTGGAAGCCAGTTCTTGGTAGCCCAACCTGGAAGAGAAGGAACTGCGAAATAGAAGAGAATCACCCAGAATGCCCAAGTAGAAAGCACAACAGATAAGCCTTGGAACAATCCGCCCTTTGCAGGCTTTCCCTGCTGAGCCACAGCCACATTCGCAGTATCCTTGTCTTTATCGTGCAACAACAGAAGCAATACGACAGAATAAGCGATTCCGAGAATACCGAACCAGTGGAAAGTGGTGTGCCAGGAGAAGGCTGCTGCCACGGTAGCACCAAATCCTCCGATAGCCTGCCCTACATACAAACCGGTCATGTGAAAACCGATGGCCAGAGATCTGGACTTTCCTTCATGCCAGTCAGCAATGAGAGACAAGGCAGAAGGGATGTAAAGCGCCTCGCTAATACCCATCAACGCCCTCAACATGTAAAGCTGATCAAAACTGGAGGCATATCCCATCAGATAGGTCACCATAGACCAGACAAAGAGACTTCCTACTACTAATTTCTTTCGACTGACTCTATCAGCTACGATACCGGCAAATGGACTCACAATACCATAGATCCAAAGGAAGACAGCCATCAAAGCGCCAAAGGCTTCAGCTTGCTGCAATTCCACGATGTCAACCTTCATGGCGGCCTGCATAGTGGAAAGCATCTGACGATCCATATAGTTGAGAAGAGCAACCACCCAGAGGAGCGCTACAACTAACCAGGGATAAAACTTTTTATTTTTCATTTCGATTGTTAGTTTTGTTATTCGGGTGCAAATTTACCACTTATTTTAATACTAACCAAATTTTAATGAATTAATTTTCGTTATTCGAGTTAAATAAATTAGTTTATTTATTTATTCTTACATTTCACTCCCCTATACCTTATTATATATATAAAAGGGCGGTAGACACCCTATCTTTTCTTCAAGCTTTTTAAAAAGCTAAAAATCACGGGCTCAAATAGTTAAATCATCCCCTAAAAAAGGGGAAAAACAAAGTTTATTCTAATAATTTAGATTAATTAACTCACAAACATTAAAAAAACGGATTTATTTATTTATCTTTGCAGCGTAAAAACTTAAACAAGAAATATCTGTATGGCAAAAAGCATCATACCTCACACTAAATGGTCTGCCTCTAAGACAGCTCTTTTGAACTTGCTCATAGAACATGGAGGGCAAACTATCGCCGAACTATCCAGTAGTTTGGGGGTAAGTGTGCCATATACTACCAAGACTCTGAACGAGCTCATTGAGGATGGCTTGATTGAGGTAACAGGCAAGAAAGACAATTACTCGAAGAGAGCGCCAAAGATTTACAACATCATCGCAACATCCGGATATTTTCTCGGCATAGATACAGGAAAGCAAAGTCTCACCTTCGGCATCTGTGATTTTTGTGGAAACATGGTGGCAGAACCCGAACTGATACACTTTGACTATCAGGACACGCCGACATGCTTCGACCATTTCATCAACCTCATCAACGAATACATCCAGAGATCAGGCATCGCGAGAAGCCAGATCAAGAAGGCTTGCATGAGTATCGGTGGACGAGTGAATCCTGAGATAGGCTGTGCCTATAATTATTTCACCTGTACGGAAATGCCACTGGCAGAAACACTGGCAGAAAGACTCAACCTGCCTTTCTGCATCGACAACGATACCCGATGCATGACTTACGGCGAATATCTGAAAGGTGTCTGCAAGGGATTGAGAAACATCATCTTCGTAAACGTCAGCTGGGGCATCGGCATCGGTATCATCTTCAACGGCAAGCTCTATCTCGGAAAATCAGGCTTCTCGGGTGAAATCGGACACATGCATATCTATAATAATGACATCATCTGCCATTGTGGAAAAACAGGTTGCATGGAAACGGAAACATCAGGATCGGCATTACTGCGAAAGATGAAAGAGGCTCTAGAGAACGGTAGAACATCCGTGCTGTCCGACAAGGTGAAGAACCAGCATCAGGAACTCACCCTGCAGGATATCCTCGATGCCATCAAAAAAGAGGATGTGCTCAGCATCGAGACCCTGCAGAAGGTGGCGGTGGAACTGGGAACCAATCTCGCCGGCATCATCAACATCTTCAATCCGGAGATGCTGGTCATCGGAGGAGACCTCTCGGTGACAGGTGCTTATCTTACCCAACCTATCTGCATGGGCATCAAAAAGTTCTCGCTCAATATGGTGAACGAGGATTCGCAGGTTGCCGCCTCTACCCTGAAAGAGCATGCAGGACTGATTGGAGCCTGCCTTATGGCAAGAAGCAAGTACTTGAACAATTAATAGATTAAGAATACATTATTAATATATAAGAATACATTAACTAATAAACATATATCAACTATGCGTGTAATTATCGAAAAGAATTACGATGAGTTGGCTCGCTGGGCAGCTCGTCACGTTGTGGAGACCATCAAAGCTTTCCACCCAACAGCAGAAAAACCATTCGTATTGGGTTTGCCAACAGGTTCATCACCTATTGGTATGTATGCAGAAATCGTAAAGGCTGTCAAGGCTGGTGAGGTTTCTTTCAAGCATGTACTCACTTTCAACATGGACGAATACGTAGGTTTGCCAGAGTCTCATCCAGAGAGCTATCATTCATTCATGGCTCGCAACCTCTTCGACCACATCGATTGCCCTAAGGAGAACATCCACATTCTCAATGGTAACGCTGAGGATCTCGAAGCTGAGTGCGCTCACTACGAGGAGATGATTGCAGAAGCAGGTGGTATCGACCTCTTCATCGGTGGTATCGGCCCTGATGGTCACATTGCTTTCAATGAGCCATTCTCTTCTCTCAACTCCCGTACTCGCGTGAAGACTTTGACTACTGATACCCGCATCGCTAACTCCCGTTTCTTCGGTGGCGATATGAACGCAGTACCAGCTACAGCCCTCACAGTAGGTGTTGGTACCGTTATGGCAGCTAGAGATGTGATGATTCTCTGCAATGGTCACAGCAAGGCTCGTGCCCTCCAGGCAGCTATCGAAGGTCCTGTTACTCAGGCTTGGACTATCAGTGCACTGCAGACTCACCAGCATGGTATCATCGTTTGCGATGAGAGCGCTACAGACGAGTTGAAGGTAAGCACCTACAAGTACTTCAAGGACATCGAAAAAGACAACTTGTAAAAAAAACAAAGTAATAACTATAAAGACAAGAAACTATGAGACTAAATCTTAGTTCAGAAATTGTACTCAATAAGGTACCATTGGCATACTACAAACCAAAGACTACAGTAGAGTACTCAGAGATCTCCAGAATGGAGAAAATTCATACCGACATCTTCGCCTCTTCCATGGAGGGTGCAGCTCACGTAGCTGACCAAGTAGAGAAGGAAATCAAGGCAGCTCAGCACGAGGGCAGATATTACGTGATGGCATTGGGCACAGGCTTGTCGCTCACACCTATCTACAAGGAATTGCAGAGAAGATGCGAGGCTAAGCAGCTCAGTTTCAGAAACGTGGTAGTATTCAATGCTTACGAGTACTATCCAGTACAGAAGGAAAGTTCTCTGAAGAGCATCAACCAGTTGAAGGAGCGCTTCCTCGACCATGTTGACATCGATCCACAGAACATCTTCACATTGGATGGCAGTGTGGCACAGGACGCAGTGCAGGATACCTGTCACCTCTACGAGAAGCGCATCAAGACTTTCGGCGGTCTCGACATCGCTCTCCTCGGTATCGGAAGAATGGGTAATATCGCTGCCAACGAGCCAGGCTCCGGCATCCAGTCTATCACCCGTCTGATCCTCATCGGCAATACTTCCCGCGAGGAAATGGAAAACAGCTTCGGCACCAATGAGCAGGTTCCTCCTTGCTCTCTCACCATGGGTATCGCTACCCTGCTCTCTGCCAAGAGTGTTTACCTCACAGCATGGGGCGACGAGAAGGCTGAAATCATGCAGAAGGTAATAGAAGGAAATATCACTGACACATTGCCAGCTAGCTTCCTCCAGACTCATCCTAATGCAAACGTAATTCTTGACCTGAGCGCTGCTTCTCACCTGACACGTATCAAGCATCCTTGGCTCGTAACAAACTGCGAGTGGACAGACAAGCTGGTACGCAGTGCATTGGTATGGCTCTGCCAGAAGTTGCACAAGCCTATCCTGAAGTTGACCAACAAGGACTACAACGAGAACGGTCTGAGTGAGCTTCTGGCTCTCTATGGCTCAGCATACAATGCAAACATCAAGATTTTCAACGACTTGCAGCATACTATCACAGGCTGGCCAGGCGGTAAGCCAAACGCTGACGATACCTATCGTCCAGAGCGTGCGAAACCATTCCCTAAGAGAGTGATCGTATTCTCTCCACACCCAGACGATGACGTGATCTCTATGGGTGGTACTATCCGCCGATTGGTACAGCAGAAGCACGAGGTACATGTAGCTTACGAGACATCCGGCAACATCGCAGTAGGCGACGAGGAGGTTACAAGATTCATGCACTTCATCAATGGTTTCAACCAGATTTTCGCAGACTCCAAGGATAGCGTAATCTCTAAGAAATACCAGGAAATCAAGGAGTTCTTCGCACACAAGAAGGAGAGCGATTTCGATACCCGTGACATTCTGACCATCAAGGGTCTGATTCGTCGTGGCGAGGCTCGTACAGCTTGTACATTCAACGAGATTCCTCTGAACCGCGTTCACTTCCTTGACTTGCCATTCTATGAGAGCGGCAAGATTGAGAAGTTGCCTATGACAGAGAAGGACGTTGAGATCGTTAGAGCATTGCTGCAGGAGGTGAAGCCTCATCAGATTTATGTTGCTGGTGACTTGGCTGACCCACACGGAACTCACAAGAAGTGTACCGACGCTGTTCTCGCAGCCATCGACGAGGAGAAGAAGGCTGGCGCAGAGTGGTTGAAGGACTGCCGCATCTGGATGTACCGTGGCGCTTGGGCAGAATGGGAGATTGAGAACATCGAGATGTGTGTTCCATTGAGCCCTGAGGAGTTGAGAGCAAAGCGTAACTCTATCCTCAAGCACCAGTCACAGATGGAGAGTGCTCCATTCTTGGGTAACGACGAGCGCCTCTTCTGGCAGCGTGCAGAAGACCGCAACCGTGGCACCGCCCAACTCTATGATGAGTTAGGTCTGGCTTGCTACGAGGCTATGGAAGCATTTGTGGAGTACATTCCACTCTAAACCTTCCATCGCATACTCAAGTTGATATATAATAATATAGATCTTCATTCATACTCTAACCTATATCAACTATTCATTTGACAAAACTAATTGTACGAGAATAATTAGTTTGTGCCCTTCTGCCGAAAGACAGGAGGGCATTTTTTATATAAAAATTTGGGATTTCGTAAGAAATATCGTACCTTTGCAAGCAAAAAGCAAAACAAACGATATGAAAAGAATCAAAATGCCACTCTTGGCAAGAATCATCCTTGCCATTCTGCTGGGCGTAATCTTCGGCAATTTCTTCAATGAAGCAGCCGTCAGAGCGTTCCTCACCTTCAACGGAATCTTCAGCCAGTTTCTTGGCTTTATGATACCGCTCATCATCATCGGTCTCGTAACACCAGCCATTGCCGACATCGGTCATGGAGCCGGAAAACTTCTCCTGGCTACCGTAGGTATCGCCTTTGCCGACACCATCCTGGCAGGTCTGCTAGCCTATGGCACAGGATCTACTCTCTTCCCTCACATGATTGCCAACTCGGCTCATGTGGCAGTAGATAAAGTGGAAGAACTCAAACCGTTCTTCGAAATCAAGATACCTGCCATGGTAGATGTGATGAGTGCCCTCGTATTCTCCTTCATTGCCGGACTGGGCATTGCCCACAAAGGCAGCCGCACGATGCAGAAGATTTTTCAGGAATTCAAGGAAATCGTTTCCGGTGTCATCGCCAAAGTCATCATTCCCCTCCTGCCCCTTTACATCTTCGGCATTTTCCTGGGTATGACTTTCTCGGGTGAAGCCTACCATATCCTGCTGGTCTTCGCACAGATTATCCTCGTGATACTCGTACTCCATATTGTGATCTTACTTTATGAATATCTGCTGGCAGGCGGCTTGTCCCACAAGAATCCTTTTAAGCTGCTGCTCAATATGCTGCCAGCCTACTTCACGGCTCTCGGCACCTCTTCTTCGGCAGCCACCATTCCGGTAACACTGAAGCAGACTCTGAAAAACGGGGTTACCGACGGCATTGCCGGCTTCACCATTCCGCTCTGTGCCACCATCCATCTCTCGGGTTCTATGATGAAGATTACCTGCTGTGCGCTAACCATCTGCCTCATCAATGGTTTGCCTTGCAATCTGCCTCTCTTCCTCAACTTCATCTTCGTGCTCGCCATCTGTATGGTGGCAGCTCCTGGTGTACCGGGAGGAGCCGTGATGGCAGCGCTCGGTCCGCTCGCCTCCGTATTGGATTTCAATGCCGATATGCAAGCACTCATGATAGCCCTCTATATTGCGATGGACAGTTTCGGCACTGCCTGCAATGTAACCGGTGATGGCGCTATCGCTGTTGTCGTTGATAAGATATTCAGGAAGGATCAATAAGAGATAAAAAAGGTGTGTCATGGAATTATGACACACCTTTTTTATTTCAAAATCTTAAAGTTTTAGAACTTAATCCAGGTCAGCTTCTTCCATATTCCCTCGAAAGGACCATGGGAATGGTACTTGAGCCAGAGGTTGGAGAAGAGGCATTGTACTACCACCATGGCAATACCCACAAAGAAGGCATAGGTGATGCCGAGCTTCGTCTGGAGATTGAAGCCATAATAAGCAAACAGTCCACAACCGATGATAGACTGGAGGAAATAGTTGGTCAAACTCATCTTACCAAACTGGCGCAGGAACGACAATCCCTTTCTGAACCATTCCTTTCCGTACCACAACAATACGAATCCTGATACTACAAACGAGAGGATGAAGAAGTTGTAGATAGGATAAAGCCAATTGTTCCATGTTTCCATGTGGCGCACATCAGCTATGCCTCCCACAATCAATACCAGGATGGAAACCACCAGCACCTTCTTCCACAAAGCCAGGTTGTTGTTCTCATTGTAGAACCAACGCTTTCTACCCACCAGCATTCCGAGTATGAAGAGGCAGATAGTCTGCGTATGTCTTCCCTTCATCATGCACCAGTAATAGGTAGCCACCTGTCCGTATCGCAGGTTGCCATAGGCATTCTCCAGGAAGGTGCCGTGCTGATGACCATGATACATATTTCCATACACCTCTCTCAACGACGACGCATCTACCTGCCATCCCGAAATGAGGGAATAGATTTCTATCGGTTGGATAAAGAGGAAGGCAACCACCCACCAGAGCCATTTGGTAGGAAGATAACTCAATGGGATGAGAACCAGTCCATAGATGGCATAGGAGAAGAGGATGTCGCCATCGAAGAAGGCGGTGTTCACGATACCGAGCATTGCCAGCAGGAACATTCGCCAGGCGAATCTACCCGAAAAGCAATTTCCCCGCTGCTGCTGGTTATCGTTCATGATGAAGAAGCTCAATCCGAAGAGCAGGGCAAAGATGCCATACATCTTTCCCGACAGCAGCAATGCCAGCACATCTGCCATCCAATCATCACACCCCAGCGTATAAGCATGCGCTATGCTTCCATCGTACATATTGAAATGCTCCACGGAGTGATAGAGAATAATACCTGCTACGGCCAATCCTCGCAAGGCATCAGCCACATCAATACGGCTGTTTTTCAATCCTAATGTCTTGTAAAAATTCATTTTGATATTGTATGTTAGTTATTATTAGCGTACAAAGGTAAGTGCAAGCCAGTCATCGAACTTCACATTCTGGAAGGTATGGATGCCCAGCTTCTCGGCAGCCTCACAGTTTTCCTTCAGGTCATCGATGAAGAGGGTTTCGTCAGGATGGATGTTCGCCTGCCTGATTACCTCCTCATAGATGCGGGCATTAGGCTTTGCCAGATGCATTCTCTGAGAGAGGAAGCACTGCTCGAAATAATCCTCTACCCCATAGTTCTGATAAGGGAAGAGATGCTCCACGCAATAATCCCAATGCACATCAATGGTATTACTCAGGAGGAAGAGGCGATAGCCAGCCTTCTTCAACTGCAGGAGTCGCTCCTTTTTCTCATCAGGAATCTCCACCAGCATCTTGTTGGCAGCAGCGATGATTTCTTCATTCGTCACATCAGCTCCAGTCAACTTACGGGCTGCTTCACAGAATTCTTCGGTGGTGATCATTCCCACACCCAGCTTGCTCATCAGCTTCATCCCCTCACTCTGAGGATTTGAATCAACTAATTCCCCCATTCCTATCGCCTTGAAAGCCCCGATGCATCCTTCCGGATTGAGCTTCACCAAGACATTACCTAAATCGAATATGATATTCTTGTATTGCATAATCTATATCTTATTTTGAATCACACTTTTAATCTTTAATCAGATACTTACTGCAAAAGTACAGTAAATTCGGGAGAGAACAAATGTTTTTGGGAAGGAATGCCGGGAATATAACATTTATTAGTAAAAGAGAATCTCCTTCCCTTATCCGTATGTAAACAATATTCTTAAGAAAGAAAATCAGGCAAAAACACCCGAAAAATGGGGAAAGAAGAGATTGAGAATTTTTCCTTAAGGGTTTTTATTTTTTTCCTTAAGGGAAAATAGTTTTTTCCTTAAGGGAAATGATTTCTTTTCTTAAGATATTTTCCTTTCACGTTTAAATTGTAAAGTAAAAATAACAATCTGAAAAACTGTTGCCACTTTTTTACTTTATTTCTCTTTTACCTTAATTCCGCAACACTATAGTTTAACATTATTTATAAGT
>UMDO01034105.1_pt1 | contig 46419 bp, 38 predicted proteins | sample 1964511 | NCBI WGS metagenome assembly UMDO01 (sample SAMEA4835996, study PRJEB28245) | human gut metagenome | biome: gut microbiome; material: fecal sample | place: Denmark | collected 2008 | reverse complement strand
TCAGATACCTACCCTGTGTAGTCCCTTGTAAACTGTACTTTATTACCTTTAAAACCACAGATATAAACGATATTATTACAAATACGGTTGGGACTATAAACAGATATTTTATTGCACGCTGGATAACAGGTAGTTTAAAAAAAAGAGTATTGCTAAATTCAAAAAAGAGTGACTTTTATGTAATATGCAGTTCTGTCGTAGTTAGTATGTTTTTGTTTCATCATTATTATGGGAAATGGCAGTGTAACTTCAAGTTTGGTTAAATATAGAGAGAAATGTTATACCTCGGCTAAAAAGATACAATATTAGATGTTTCATGAGCAGTATTTGAGTTTATTTTAAATTCAGGTATTGCTTTTTTATTTATGCAAAGTTTCACGGGGCCGCTGGTATTTTTTCTCATGTTCATTTATAATTGCTGATAGAGAAAACTGGAAAGAACACCCAATGAATCAGAAAGTAGAGAGTATAAACACATGAAAAAAAGAATTTACAGCATGATATTAATATTAATGACCGGACTTTGTGCCGGATGTGGCAAAGAAGGAGTAAAAAATAATAATACAGGAATAGAAAGCGAATCTTCCCAGGTGGAAGATTCGGTCAGTTTTGAAAACACAGAAGACACAGAAAGCACAGAAGACACAGAAAGCACAGAAGACACAGAAAGCACAGAAAATACAGAAAGTACAGAAAGTACAGAATACAATGACGTCGTATTAAATGAAGAAACGGATTTTACTTATGACTATTCGGAGGACATCAAAGCGGATGTTGACAATGTGGTATCAGGTTCCGCATCACTGCAGGACGAATTGAAGAATATTGAGAACATCGTAAAGAAATATACGCCGCTGGCGCAGGCAGCCCAGACACAGACAGAAATGAATCTGTCATCCAGATGGTTTTTCGACATATGGGATACGGAATTAAATAACCTTTGGAGCAGATTCAGCGATCTGGCAGATCCACAGACAAAGGAGAAGATCCTTGCAGAACAGAGAAACTGGATCGCTATGAAGGAAGAAGTGACCTTGCTTGACATTGGATCTTACGAAGAAAACGGCAGTATGTATCCGCTTCTTCAGAATTCTTATCTGGAGGAGATCACGAAGAACAGGGCTTATGTTATTGCAAATGAGCTGGCAAAGATAAAGGGGGAATCCTTTGTTATGCCGGAAAAATCAGCAAAGTACGGTCTGTTTGTGGACAATCAGGGGACTGGCAGCGTATACAGTTCCCTGATCACCAGACAGGGGCTGGAAGGAGAGGATGAAGCGCTTATCTCCATTTACAGAGAGGGAGAAACAAAAGGAACATTTGTTGACAATGGAAACGGGGAGCTGGCTTTCACATCAGATGACGGAAGTGTAAAAGGAACCATTAAAATCAACGGATGGGATGGCGCAAGTTTCAAGGTTACAGAGACATCAGGAGAGGCTGTTTTTTCTGCAGGAGAGGAGGTCAATTTTCCGTTTGCATTTTGACAGCATTGTTTGATATGTTGTTTGTAATGATTCAGCGATATAACAGACAAAGAATCATGAAACTCGTAAATCGGCAGTTGCGGAGGTGAATAAAATATATGCTGAATGTGAAAAATGCTGATATGGCAGATTTTGAACAGATTATGAAAATTTATAAATATGCACAGGATTATATGATAAAGTCCGGAAATCCTGCACAATGGGGGCATTTTTATCCGGATGCAGAGCTAATAAAATCTGATATTTGTCAGAATGTATGCAGGGTAATATATGACAAAGATGGGATACATGGGGTATTTGCATTGTTTAAAGGTGCAGAACCTGCTTATAAGCATATTGAGAATGGGAATTGGCTGAATGAAGAGCCTTATCTTACTATTCACAGACTTGCTGGGGATGGTCAGGTGCATGGTTTGTTTCAGTGTGTTTTAAATTATTGTAAAAATATTTCTCAAAATATCAGGGCAGATACCCATGCGGATAATCAAATCATGCAAAAGCTGATGGAAAAGAATGGTTTTATGAAATGCGGTATTATATATGTTAAAAATGGAACACCAAGAATTGCATATCATTGGACTGCTTCATAACTTTCAGTTGTGCGTCCGGCAAAGGGCAATTAACCTGGCAGGTGCAAATTCTCTCTGATACATGATATGACAGTGGAAATTTCCTGAATTGACAAAAGAGTTAGAATGGACTAACATGCAAAATAGAATGACAGAGCAGAAAGGGGCAGGAAATGGAAAGAGAGAAGAAAAAGAGGGCAATGATTGCGGGAATGGTCTCAATGACATACTGGTGCCGTTTATGGTATATTATTTGGTCGCAGATATCGGAATGTCTGTGGTAATTGCTGATGTTTTTGACGGCATTTCTTTTATTACAGGATTCGGGTGTGAAAAATTTGTCAATCAAGAAGTTTAAATGCACTATTTGACTCCAACCCGCAGGATAACATTTTTCAAAAGAAATAATGTGTGATACAATATTTTAAGATTGAATTTTCAGGAGAAAACAGATGTCCCTACAATTTATATTTGGCAATTCGGGCAGCGGAAAATCGGATTTTCTGTATGATTCCGTGCTGAAACAGGCGAAAGAAAATAAAGAGCAGCAGTTTTTAATCATTGTGCCGGAGCAGTTTACCATGCAGACACAGCGGGAACTGGTCGAGAGGCAAAAACAGCATGCAATCATGAACGTGGATGTGCTCAGTTTTGCAAGACTCGCATACCGCGTCTTTGATGATCTTGGAAAACAAAATGTGGTTGTGCTGGAAGAGACCGGAAAAAATCTTGTACTGCGCAAGGTGGCAGAACAGAAAAAAGCAGAACTGAAAGTGCTTGGTGCGAATATGAATAAGATGGGATATGTCGGCGAGGTAAAATCCCTGATCTCAGAGCTGATGCAGTATAATGTCCGTCCGGATGCGCTGGCAGAGTTTTTGGAGAAAGAACCGCTTGGGGAGGGACTGCGCTTAAAAATGCAGGATGTCCTCACGATGTATCAGGGATTTACGGAGTATTTAAAGGGCAGATATATCACGGCAGAGGAAGTGTTAGAGCTTCTTTATGATGTGGCAGAAGAGTCCGAACTGCTTCGTAATAGTGTGATCGTGTTGGACGAGTTTACCGGATTTACACCGATCCAGAACCGTCTGATGGAAAAACTGCTTGTGCTGGCAAAGAAGGTCAGCGTGTCTGTCACGATGGATGTCAGGGAAGATTTTTACCAGTGCAGGGGTGTACATGAACTTTTTGCCATGAGTAAAAAAACGGTGGCGTCGCTACTGAAAGTGGCAGAACTGTGCAAAGTTCCGGTGGAGGAGCCGTTGGTACTGCCGACCGGAAAACAGAGGCGCTATGCCAATGCTGCCGACCTTTATTTTATGGAGCAGAATCTCTTTCGTCCGGGAGCGGGAAGCTACAGATACAAAGCATCGGAACAATCTATGCAGCATATCCGCATCACGTCCCTGAAAAATCCGAGGGAAGAATTAAAATTTGCTGCCCGCGAGATCGTGCGCCTGACGAGGGAGAATGGTTACCGTTACCGGGATATCGCAGTCGTGACAGGGGATGTGCAGCAGTATGGCAATTATGTGCCGGAGATCTTTGAGCAGTACCATATCCCGTACTTTATTGATCAGACGAAAAATATTTTGTTCCACCCGTTTATCGAGTGTATCCGGGCGATCTTAGAGATGATCGAATATGATTTTTCTTATGAAAGTGTGTTCCGGTTTTTGCGGTGCGGGCTTGCAGCGAAAGTCGTGACCGAGGCAAAAAATTCCGACAAGGAGCCAGATCCGGCTGCAACGGAAGATTTGACGCAGCAGCCGGAAACAGGATCCCATGGACTTACAGAACAGGAGATCGACCGCCTGGAAAATTATGTCCTCGCACGGGGCATCCGCGGTGCATCCCGCTGGAGCAGACCGTGGACGTTTGTAATGCCGGATGGGACATTGGAGGATATGGCACGGTTAAATGAGATCCGTGAGGCGGTTTATGAGAATTTTAAGCCGCTGCTTGAGGCATTCCGTGGAAAAGACAATACGGTCAGCACACAGACCTATGAGTTATACAGTCTGATCAGACGGCTTAACATGGAGCAGTTATTAAAGGAGCGTGGAAACTTTTTCGAGGCGCATGGCAATCAGGCGCGGGCAAAGGAATATGACCAGATCTATAAAATCGTGATGGATCTGCTCGACAAAGTGACGTCTCTGCTGGGCGATGAGACGATGACGATCCGGGAATACAGTGATATCTTAGATGCCGGATTTGAGGCGGCAAAAGTCGGTATTATCCCGCCGGGTAACGACACGGTGACAGTCGGGGATATCGAGAGAACCCGTCTGAACCATGTAAAAATCTTATTTTTTGTCGGTGTCAACGACGGAGTTGTGCCGAAAGCAGGGAATCAGGGTGGCATTATTTCCCAGTTTGAGCGTGAAAAGATGGCAGAATATCACCTGGAACTGGCGCCGGGCGCAAGGGAAAAAGTATTTATCCAGAAGTTTTACCTGTATTTAAATATGACAAAACCGTCCGAGCGGCTGTATGTGACATTCTGCCGCGTCAACTCCGATGGAAAAGCACTGCGGCGTTCGTATCTGATCGGGACACTCTTAAAACTGTTCCCACAGCTTGCGGTGGAAGAACCGTCCGAGGAGGAGACATTAGAAGGTGCACTGACTGCGGAAAGTGCCCTGCCGTTTCTGATGGAAGGGCTGACAAAACCGGTGGAGGATGAAGAGGCATGGACTGCACTTTTGGCATGGTACCTGTCGGATGAGGGTGAACGGGAAAAAGTAATGCAGCTTTTTGATGCGGCGTTTGGCGCCCATAAAGATGATGCGATCAGCAAGGCAGTCACGAAAGCTTTATATGGGAATACCTTAGAAAACAGCGTGACAAGGCTCGAACAGTTTGCTGCCTGTGCGTTTGCTCATTATTTAAGTTATGGACTGCGGCTTAAAGAACGGGAACTGCAGCAGTTTGCGAGTGTGGATATGGGAAATATTTATCATGATGTGTTAGAGCGTTTTGCAAAGGGCATAGAGCTGTCGGATTATACCTGGTTTGATATCCCGGAGAAAGCGCAGGAAGCCCTGCTTTCCCAGAGCATGGAAGATGCGATCGCAGGCAGCGGGATTGGGGATGTATTCGAGGACGCAAGAAACAGTTACCTGTTAAAGCGGATGGAGGCAACGGCAAAACGGACGATCTGGGCACTGATGTTACAGGTGCGGAAAGGAAAGTTTGTGCCGAGCGGTTTTGAGGTGTCATTTTCGCGCGCCGAGCGGCTGGATGCGGTGCAGTTTCAACTGGGTGAAGATGAAAAAATGCGTCTGCGCGGCAGGATCGACCGCGTTGATACTTACGAGACAGACGATAAGGTCTATGTAAAAATCATTGATTATAAATCGGGCAACACCACTTTTTCACTTTTAAATTTTTATTATGGACTGCAGCTCCAGCTTGTCGTCTACATGAATGCGGCACTGGAACTCACAAAGAAAAAATATAAGGGAAAAGATACGGAACCTGCAGGTATTTTTTATTATCACATCACAGATCCGATGGTGGATGCGGATGGTCAGGAGTCCGAGGAGGAGATCAGACGGAGTATTCTAGAACAGCTTAAAGTGGGAGGTCTGGTCAATGAAGATCCGGAAATCTATGGTGCGATGGATACTGATTTTTCAGGCACATCGACAGTGATCCCGGTAGCCTTAAAAGCGGACGGCTCCTTAAAGGCGACATCTAAGACGGCGAGCACCTATGAGTTTGGACTGATGTCCCATTATGTGCGAAAGAAGATTGAGCATGTGGGAAAAGAGATCTTTGCCGGAAATGTGGCGGTAAAACCTTACCTGTTAGGAGACAGGAGCGGCTGCGATTACTGTCCATATCACACGATCTGCGGATTTGATGTACGCATGCCGGGATTTTCCTATCAGCAGTTTGAAAAATTTGACAGCAGTGAGGAGATCCTTGCACATATCCGGGAAGAGATTGGAGAGCCGGGAAAAAATCCGGACGGTGAATAAATGTGATGTGACAGGTGCAAAAATAAAAAGTCAGAAACGGAGCAAAACATGGGAATGACATGGACAGATGACCAGCGAAAGGTCATCGAACTCAGAGACAGAAATATATTAGTTTCCGCGGCAGCAGGTTCCGGTAAGACTGCGGTGCTCGTGGAACGTATCATAAAGATCATTACGGACAAAGAGCACCCGATGGACATTGACCGTCTTTTGATCGTGACATTTACCAATGCGGCTGCGGCAGAGATGCGTGAACGAATCGGAAATGCACTGGAGAATGCCTTAAAAGAACAGCCGGACGACGAACATTTACAGCGTCAGCTTTCTCTTTTACACAATGCCCAGATCACGACGATCGACAGTTTTTGTCTGTATGTGATCCGTAATCATTTTCATGAGATCGATCTCGAACCGAATTTCAGAATCGGGGATGAGGGCGAGTTGAAACTGTTAAAAGAGGACGTGCTCGCAAAGGTGCTGTTGAAAAATTATGAGGAGAGTGCGCCGGAATTTTTAGCATTTGTGGACGGATATGCATCCGGCAGAAATGATGCGGCGCTCTCCGGCATGATCTTACAGCTCTATGAGTTTTCAAGGAGTTATCCATGGCCAAAGAAATGGCTGCCTGCGGCAGCAGAAAGCTATGGCATAGAGGACGAGGCATCTTTGGAAAGCGCAGCTTTCATGCAGTCGCTTCTTCAGAACTTAAAACGGGTGTCAGAGGATCTTGTGGTACTTTCCGGGCGGGCATACAAACTGACGCAGGACGATGACGGGCCGGATATGTATGCGAAAGCATTAGAGGGCGACCTGGAAAAATATAAGGAGATCGCTGCGAGTGAAAGTTTTGCGGATTTTTATCAGAATTACCGCAATTTATCCTATGACAGGCTTGCTTCCTCCCGTGGATTTGACGGAAACGAAGAAAAATTAGAGCTGGTCAAAAAACTGCGAGAGATGGGAAAGGATGCGGTCAAAAAAATAAACCGCCAGTATTTTTTCACATCACCGGAGATCATGGCAGAGCAGATGAAAAAGACGGCGCCGATGGCGGCAGAGTTAGTGCGTCTGACATTGGAATTTGACGAGGCGTTTACGGCGGAAAAACGGCGGAAAAATCTGGTGGATTTCCATGACCTTGAGCACTTTGCGTTAAATATCTTTGTCGATGAGGAGACCGGCAAAGTCAAAAAGACCGCCGAGGAGTTCCGGGATAATTTCAAAGAGATCATGATCGACGAGTACCAGGACAGCAATGAGGTGCAGGAGACAATCTTACGTGCAATTTCACGGGAGGAGCGCGGTGAATACAACCTTTTTATGGTCGGGGATGTCAAACAGAGTATCTACCGTTTCCGTCTGGCAAGACCGGAACTTTTCATGGAAAAATACGATACTTACAGCCTGACGGATGCAAAAATGCAGCGCATTGACCTGCATAAAAATTTCCGAAGCAGAAATGAAGTACTCGATTTTTCCAACGATATTTTTTACCGCATCATGAAGCGCGATCTTGGAAATGTGGAATATGATGCGGACGCAGCACTTTATCCGGGAGCTTCTTATCAGGAAGAAACGGACGTGTTCACACCGGAAATTTTACTGGTGGACGGGGATGATGAACTGTTGGATGATGCTGCAGCGGATGATAAGAAACTGTTAGAAGCACGGATGATTGCAAAAAGGATCAAAGAGCTTATGGGAACGCAGAAGGTGACCGACAAGGCAACCGGGGAACTGCGCCCGGTGCAGTATTCGGATATGGTCATTCTGCTGCGAAGCCTGAGCGGATATGCAGACCGTTTTGCTGCTGTGTTAAATGATGCAGGAATTCCGGCACATACTGTTTCGGCGACAGGATATTTCAGTACGGTGGAGGTGCAGACCGTGCTCTCCATGCTTCGTATTTTGGATAATCCGAGACAGGATATCCCGCTGACAGCGGTGCTTCGTTCACCAATCGCAGGACTTTCGGATGAGGAACTTGCAAAATTGCGTTTAAAAGACAAGGATGTCAGATTTTACGAGTGTGTTTTGGAGGAATGTGAGCGTCTGAAACAGGAAGTGGAGGAAAATCCGGGACAGGGCAGGGATGATTCCGAAGAAAAGTTATACCGGTTTTATGTTACCTACGAAAAACTGCGGCAGCTTGTGCCGGATACACCGATCCATGAGCTGATCGAACTGCTGTTAAAGGAGACCGGTTACGGCGATTATGCTGCAGCAATGCCAGCCGGAGACAGGCGTCATGCAAACCTTTTAATGCTGGTGGAGAAGGCGATCGCCTATGAAAATACCAGTTACAAGGGACTGTTTCATTTTGTGCGCTATATTGATGAACTGCAGAAATACGATGTGGATTTCGGCGAGGCAGATCTGATCGGGGAAAACGAAAATGTCGTGCGCATTATGAGTATCCATAAGAGTAAAGGACTGGAATTTCCGGTCGTATTTGCCGCCGGGATGGGAAAAAACTTTAACCGCCAGGATACAAGAAGCCGTCTGGTATTACACCCGGAACTTGGCATCGGTCTTGACTATATGGACGGAAAACAGCGTGTAAAATCCGTGACGATCGCAAAACGTGCTATCGCAAAGCAGATCGATATGGAAAATCTTGGCGAGGAACTGCGTGTCCTTTATGTGGCATTAACGAGAGCGAAAGAAAAGCTGATCTTAACCGGAAGTCTGAAAAAGGCAGAGGAGACACTTTCCTATATAAAAGCATTTCCAGAGGAACTGTTATCTTATCTGGGACGCGAGAGTGCAGCCGGTTATTTGGACTGGATTCTGCCTGCGGCTGCATCCTGTCAGGATAAATATCAGATACGTCTGATGCGGGCGGCAGAACTGGTGCAGGAAGAACTGGAAACACAGATCAAAGATGACTGGAACCGTTCAGCCTGCATGGAAAAAGCTGCGCAGGCAGATGAAAAAAAAGTGCAGCAGTTCTCGGAGCGTTTTCACAGACGGTATGCATATGAAAATGATGTGCAGAGAAAAAATAAGTATTCCGTGTCGGAGTTAAAACATCGTGCCATGCGGGAGGCGTTTGAAAAAGAGGAGGAGGCAGTTCCTGTTTTTCAATCCGAGGAGGTTGTGCCGTATGTGCCTGCATTTGCAAGAGAAATAGAGCAGCAAAGTGAGGATGCCAGCCCTGGAGCACTTCGCGGAACGGCAATGCACCGCATCATGGAGTGCTACCAGTTTTCTTCCGGTGTGTCCGCAAAAGAGCAGGTCGCCGGGATGCTGGAGAAAGAACAGATCACACCGGAGATGCATGGACTGATTCGCATACCGCAGGTTGAATATTTTGTAAATGCAGATATTGGAAAACGGATGGGAGCAGCTGAAAAAGACGGAAAATTGTACCGTGAGAAACCATTTGTCATGGGATTTACGGATGAACAGTTAGACGAGTTTGGTTTTGCTGAAAACACGGAACAGGCGGAAAAGGTAAAAAGCATGGGGCGTGTAGGAAATATAGGAGAAACGGAATATACAGGGAAAGAGCTGACACTGATCCAGGGAATCATCGATGTATTCTGGATTGAAAAGGACGGTATTGTCCTTCTTGATTATAAAACAGACCGTGTGGATACGGAAAAGGAATTGTCCGAGCGTTATGCAGCACAGTTAAAACTTTACGAGGAAGCGCTAAACCGAGTCTATGAAAATGAGAAAGATGCAGCCGGAAATCCGCTGAAAGTAAAGGAAAAACTGTTGTATTCATTCCGGCTTGGGAAAGTGATCCCGGTATAGAAAATTTAAAAACATTGTACAAAAGCCAGTCTGATTGGAGTTTTGTGCAATGTTAAGAAGCAGATAAGCATGCAGCAGAAAGGAAATTTGACCATGTCACAGATTATTTTAGCATCCGCGTCCCCAAGACGCCGTGAACTTTTAGAGCAGATCGGTCTTAACTTTGAGGTCTGTCCGGCAAAGGGGGAGGAGATCATCATAAAAAAAGAGCCAAAAGAGGTTGTCATGGAACTTGCAGCACAGAAGGCGAGAGAAGTCGCATCCATGTTAAAAACATATGGAGATGAGCATCGGACGCTGATGACACCGCAGGATACTTTAGTTATCGGTGCAGATACCATTGTTGCCGCAGGCAGCGAAATCTTAGGAAAACCAAAAGATGAGGAAGATGCCTTCCGCATGCTCTCTTTATTGTCAGGGAAAAGCCATTCGGTTTACACAGGGGTTGCTTTTGTGTTTATCGACCGGACCGGCAGGGCAGGGGAACATATCTTTTATGAAAAGACTGACGTTTTTGTCAGACAGTTAAAGAAAAGTGAAATTTTGCGTTATATTGCGACAGGAGAACCGTCGGACAAAGCCGGTGCATACGGAATCCAGGGAAAATTTGCAATTTATATTGACAAAATCGACGGTGACTATAATAATGTGGTAGGACTTCCGGTTGCAGCGATTTACAGAGAGCTTGACCGGCTTGGAATTGACCCATATACATGGTAGATAAGCGGGAAAATACAGTGTGAAAAATGAGATTTTTACACTGCACAGAATGGAGGATTATTATGTACGATGAAGCGGTAGTACAGTATTTTTTGGAACATCAGATGCAGCTTTTTAAAGAAAATGTTGCAGAATCGCCGGAGGAGGCCGAAGAATTTTTAGAGGACTGCATGGCAGTTGTCTGCAAAAATATCAAAGAAGTCCGTGCTTATTTTGAAGATGAGGGCGCAGATATTGCCGGAATGAGCAATGCGGATTTAGCAGAGGCAGAGGAAGTTTTTGCAATCCCGGACGGCAGATATCTGATCGTGGAAGCGTAGGAATGACGTTTTTATGGAATACGCTATGCCAAAATACAGATGCGTGTGAGAAATCGGTAAACAGGACAAATAGACAGGTAAGAGGAAAAAAGAATGAAACAATATGATGTGATTATTATTGGAGCCGGTCCATCTGGTATCTTTTGTGCATATGAACTGATCCATGCAAAGAAGAATCTGAAAATTTTAATGATTGAGAAGGGCAGACGAATCGAAAAGAGAGAATGTCCGAAACGTAAGACAAAAGTCTGCGTTGGATGTAAACCTTGTTCCATCACGACCGGATTTGCCGGAGCGGGAGCTTTTTCTGACGGTAAACTGTCACTTTCCCCGGATGTCGGAGGAAATCTGCCGGAAATTTTAGGCTATGATAAAACCGTGGAATTATTAAAAGAATCCGATGATATTTATTTAAAATTCGGTGCAGATACAAAAGTTTACGGAGTGGATAAAGAAAAAGAGATCCGTGAGATCCGCAGAAAAGCGATCAATGCAAACTTAAAACTGATCGAATGTCCGATCCGCCACCTTGGAACAGAGGAAGGCTACAAAATCTATTCCAGACTGCAGGAGCATCTGTTAGAGCAGGGCGTTGAGATGGAATTTAACACCATGGTCAAAGATATCATCATTGAGGATAACAAGGTCAAAGGGATCATTACCGAAAAAGATGAGGAATATCTTGCAGCAGAGGTTATTTCTGCAGTTGGACGAGAGGGTGCTGACTGGTTTTCACATATCTGCGGACAGCATGATATTGAAACAAATGTAGGTACCGTAGACATTGGTGTACGTGTGGAGGTGCGCGATGAGGTCATGGAATTTTTAAATCAGAACCTCTATGAGGCAAAACTGGTTTACCATACACCGACATTTGATGATAAGGTGCGTACCTTCTGTACCAACCCGTCCGGTGAGGTCGCAACAGAATACTACGATAACGGACTTGCGGTGGTAAACGGTCACGCATACAAGTCGAAAGATTTAAAGACCAACAATACCAACTTTGCAATTTTGGTTTCCAAAAACTTTACCAAACCATTTAAGACACCGATCGAGTACGGTAAACAGATCGCACAGCTTTCCAACATGCTCTGCGACGGAAAAATCTTAGTACAGACATTTGGTGATTTCAAGAGAGGAAGAAGAACAACGGAGGAACGCCTCTGCAGGAATAACCTGATCCCGACTTTAAAGGATGCTGTGCCGGGTGATCTTTCCTTAGTATTCCCGCACCGTATCATGGTCGATATTGAGGAAATGATTATGGCACTCGATAAGGTAACACCGGGTATTGCCAGCGACGAGACACTGCTTTACGGTGTGGAAGTAAAATTCTATTCCAACAAGGTAGTGGTCAACTCTGATTTTGAAACCAGCGTAAAAGGACTGCGTGCGATCGGAGACGGAGCATCTGTGACGAGAGGATTGCAGCAGGCATCTGCAAACGGAATTTCCGTTGCAAGAAGTATCTTAAAATCAATGGAACAATAGGACTTTCTATCAGATTGGGTAAATTAGGATGAAGAGAAAATTTACAAGGGTAGCAGCTGTGCTGTGTGGCATGTCGCTGTTATTGACCGGATGCCGGATCGGAAATAAAAATATTGTGGTTTCGAATATATTAAATGACCGTCAGGTATTCAAGATCGAGGGAACCGTCTGCAGTTTGAAAGAGGCGCGGGTTTATCTGACGAATTATCAGAATATCTACGGGACGGCATATGGTGTGGATCTCTGGAAACATGATTTCGGGGATGATTCATTGGTAAAATATATCAAAGCGGTCACAATGGAAGAATTAACCCAGGTGGTCAGCATGGATCTGCTTGCACAGTCAAGGGAAGTTGCACTTTCAGAGGATGAGCTTTCTGCAATATCAGAGGCGGCGGCAGAGTATTATGCATCACTTTCAAAAGAAGAAAATACTTATCTTGAAGTGACGGAGAGCGATATCAGCGAATATTATCAGCATTACGCATTAGCACAGAAACTTTATAATTCGCTGACAAACAGTGTAAATGAGGAAGTTAGTGACGATGAGGCGCGTGTGATCGAGATCATGCAGATATTTGTCGCAGACAGTACAAAGGCAAGTGATGTGGCAGCAAAGTTAGAGCGTGGAGATGATTTTGCATCTGTGGCAAATAACTATAATGAACTTTCTTCCATACAGACTACGGTGGCCAGGGATGAACTGCCCAAAGAGGTCGAGGAGGTTGCGTTTAATCTTGATAATGGACAGACGTCGTCTATGATCCAGGCAGGCAAAGGGTTTTATTTTATTAAATGCCTGAATAAATATAATGAGGAACTGACAGAGGCAAACAAGTCCAATATCGTGGAAAAAAGAGAAAAAGAGGCATTTGATGATGTCTATAACCAGTTTGTGGCGGGACTGAATTCCAGTATCAACAAAGATATGTGGGATGAACTCACATTAGATACCACAGATGGTATACAGACGGACAGTTTTTTTGAGATTTTTGAAAAACATTGTGGGGAAATATAAGGGAAAAGAGGATGAAATATGACAAAAGATATGACGAATGGTTCTCCGATGAAGCTGATTTTAGGTTTCTCCATTCCACTTTTGTTTGGATATCTGTTTCAGCAGTTTTATAATCTGGTGGATACACTCATTGTCGGAAGATTTCTCGGTGTGGATGCACTTGCAGCGGTAGGTTCCACCGGATCTTTAAACTTTTTGATCATCGGATTTTGTATGGGTGTCTGCAACGGTTTTGCAATTCCACTGGCACATAAATTTGGTGCCGGGGATTACCGTGGACTGCGTGCATTTATGGTAAATGCCATTTATTTATCTGCAATTTTTGCAGTGGTCATGACGGCAGTCACAGTAGTATTCTGCCGCCCGATCTTAGAACTGATGCGCACGCCGGACAACATTATCGACGAGGCGTATCTGTATATCGTGATCATTTTTGCAGGAATACCGGCAACATATTTGTATAATCTTATTTCTGCGATCATCCGTTCAATGGGAGACAGTAAGACGCCGGTTGTGTTCCTTGTGATCTCATCTGTGATGAATATTGCGTTAGACCTTGTATTTATCATAAATCTTCATCTGGGTGTGGCGGGTGCATCACTTGCGACGGTGATCTCACAGGCAGTATCCGGGATCGGATGCCTGATCTACAGCTGGAAAAAGTTTGAGATCCTGCATCCTGATGCAGAGGAACGAAGATGGAACAGCTCTTATATGAAAACACTCTGTGGCATGGGTGTGCCGATGGGACTGCAGTATTCCATCACGGCAATTGGAAGCGTTATTTTACAGAGTGCAGTCAATACACTTGGTTCAAACGCAGTTGCATCCATGACTGCCGGAAGCAAGATCGGAATGTTTTTCTGCTGTCCGTTTGACGCGATGGGATCGACGATGGCAACTTATGGCGGACAGAATGTCGGTGCAAAGAAAATGGATCGTATTTCAAAAGGCTTAAAGGCATGTTCCATACTTGGAATCGGATATGCGATCCTTGCATTTGGTATTCTGGCGCTGACCGGAAGAAATCTTGCACTGTTCTTCGTGGAACGCGCTGAGGTGGAAGTCATCGGGAATGTATACCTGTTTTTATTGATCAACAGTGCATTTTACATTCCACTCGCATTTGTCAATATCGTCCGTTTCCTGATCCAGGGTATGGGATACAGCAAGTTTGCAATCTTAGCAGGTGTCTGTGAGATGGCGGCGAGAACGCTCGTCGGATTTGCATTAGTGCCGCTGTTTGGTTTTCCGGCAGCATGTTTTGCAAGCCCGGTCGCATGGATCTTCGCGGACGCATTTTTGTTCCCGGCGTACCGGCATGTGTACCGGAAGACGGAAAAGATGCTGAACGTGAGCATACAATAGTGGTTTTGCCGGAACAAAACGTGAGTACCATATAGATAATAACAGAAAGTAAAGAGGAAAAATATGAGTATATTAAATGTTGAACATCTGACCCATGGCTTTGGCGACCGTGCAATTTTTGAGGATGTTTCATTCCGCCTGCTTGCGGGGGAACATATCGGATTAGTTGGAGCCAATGGCGAGGGAAAGTCCACATTTATGAACATTGTGACCGGAAAACTGATGCCGGATGAGGGAAAAGTTGAGTGGGCGAAAAATGTGCGGACCGGATATCTGGATCAGAATTCCACCCTGCAGAAGGGGATGACAATCGAGAGCGTCCTAAAGTCGGCGTTTGCGTGGCTGTTTGAGCAGGAAGAACGCATGAATGAGATCTGCGATCAGTTAGGCAGTGCCGATCCGGATCAGATGGATGCCATGATGGAAGAACTTGGTGTGATCCAGGATATGCTGACGATGCATGATTTCTATGTTATCGACAGCAAAGTGGAGGAGGTTGCGCGAGCACTTGGATTATTGGAACTGGGACTTGACCATGATGTTTCAGATTTAAGCGGTGGACAGCGTATGAAGGTGCTGCTTGCAAAGCTTCTTTTAGAGAAACCGGACATTCTTCTTTTGGATGAGCCGACAAACTATTTAGATGCAGAGCACATTGCATGGCTGACGCGTTATCTGCAGGAGTACGAGAATGCGTTTATCCTGATCTCACACGATATCCCGTTTTTAAATGACGTGGTAAATATCATTTATCATATGGAAAATCAGAGACTTGACCGCTATGTAGGAAATTACGATAAGTTCCAGGAAGTTTATGCAGTGAAAAAATCACAGCTTGAGGCTGCATACCGCAAACAGCAGCAGGAGATCAGTGAGTTAAAAGATTTTGTGGCGCGCAACAAGGCCCGCGTTGCTACGAGAAATATGGCGATGTCCCGTCAGAAAAAACTTGATAAAATGGATGTGATCGAGCTTGCCGCAGAGCGTCCAAAGCCGGAGTTTGATTTCAAACTCGGAAGGACACCGGGAAAATATATCTTTGAGACCAAAGATCTTGTCATCGGGTACGATGAACCGTTATCAAAGCCGCTTAATATTTCTATGGAACGCGGTCAGAAGATCGCCTTAGTCGGTGCAAACGGTATCGGAAAGACGACTTTACTGCGCAGTATTTTAGGACTGGTTCCGGCTTTATCAGGGGAAGTCACTCTGGGGGAAAATTTAGAGATCGGTTATTTTGAGCAGGAGATTAAAGGGGAAAATAAAAATACCTGTATCGAAGAAATCTGGGAAGAATTTCCGGCTTTTTCCCAGTACGAAGTGCGTTCAGCACTTGCGAAATGCGGTCTGACCACAAAGCATATCGAAAGCCAGGTGCGTGTACTTAGCGGTGGTGAGCAGGCGAAAGTACGTCTGTGCAAACTGATGAACCGCACGACTAACATCCTGCTTCTGGACGAGCCGACGAACCATCTGGATGTGGATGCAAAAGACGAATTAAAGCGTGCTCTAAACGAATACCGCGGAGCAGTACTTTTGATCTGTCATGAGCCGGATTTCTATCAGGATGTGGTGAACGCTGTGTGGGACTGCTCAAAGTGGACGACGAAGATTTTATAAAAAATGTGGGGCTGGATTTCAAAAGGTAAAAATACCCTTTGAAAAAACAGCCCTATATTTATTCATAAGCTAGGAGAGAGAAATGAAGCCGGATTATTATGAAGATTTTACCTGTATAGCAGACCGGTGCAGTTTTACATGCTGCAGGGAATGGAAGATCGGGGTGGATGAGGACACTTTTGTAAAGTGGAAACACACTCTGACGCCGGACGGGATGTATGATACAGATAGAGGGCAGCAGACAAAAAAAGAAAAGCTGAGTGGATATGTAACGAAGAAGGATGGCGGCAGAGTCATTGGATTAAATAAAGAGAAAAATTGTCCATTTCTGAATGGCAAAAAATTGTGCAGATTGGTTCTTACTTATGGGGATGAGATACTTTCACAGACCTGTCAGCTTTTTCCAAGAGAGATCCATACCTTTAACGAAGATGTCACAGAATACGCCCTGATGCCGTCTTGTCCGGCGGTCATTGATCTGTTGCGGAAAAGAGAACATATTTCATTTTCCGGGGAGATGGATACATCTGCTTATCGGGAACTTGCGACGCTTGTGAACTTGCGCGCATTTTTAATGAAGCTGATGGAGGATGGAGCGCATACGCCGGAGCATAATCTGATGAAGATTTTTTATGTGCTGCTTGATCTATATGAGCGTGTGGAAGATGAGCAGGCAAAAGATGGGTGTATGGAAAATAAGCAGGTAAAAGATGCGGCAGAAGATGCGTTGGGACTGGATTTGACAGACATGGCAAAAATGTATCCGGGTGGATTCCTTTTAGAACTTTCAGAAACGATTGATGGAATTGAACAGACACTGCAGTATTCCATTGAGGAGCGCAACGAACTGTTTTTGGACCTTGCAGAGAATTATCGCAGGGAAGGATTGTATGAAAAATACTTAGAGCCTGTGGCACAGCTTGCAGAACAGTTATCCGAACAGGGAATCGATGAGGAAGTTGTAAAAGAATGGCAGGAGTTTGAAGTACAGTTTTTGAAATACCAGCCGTTGATGCGGCGGTTCCTTTTGACAGAGTTGTATGCAGATTCTTTAAAACCGGAAGGAAATTTAGAGGAGATGGTCGTGCAGGTGCAGTGGATCGCAATGGAATATGCCACAATAAGGCATGCTGTTTTTCTGCACTGGCGGTTAAGTCAGGGGGAGGGGAGCTTCCGCGAAGAAGGAATTTCAACTTCCTGCCGAAGAGGAATTTCCTACGAAGATGTGCGTGATTATATGGTTGTGGTCTCCCGCATGACGGGATATGAGGAAGATGATATTTACGAATATTTGGAAAACAGTTTTGAACATATCATCTGGGACTGGGGATATTTTGCGTTGATTTGTGGTTGACATATTCTGTTGAATGTATTATTGTATTAATTAGATAATACACAAAGGGGGCAAAAGTTATGAAAAAGGAACATCGAAACAAAATGATCGCTCCGATTATCATTGCAGCAGTTCTGATCGTGTATTATGTTGCAATTGCTGCGGTATTTATGCTGATCCCGGATCTGACTGTCATCATGAAATTATTGATGGTAATTATTCCGCTGGCACTGGCAGGAGTAGCATTTGCAGTAACCGTAGAACGTGTGCAGGAGATAAGGAGTGGAGAAGAAGATGATCTTAGTAAATACTGATTATATCAGCGGCAAAAATTTAGAAATGCTTGGTCTGGTAAAGGGAAGCACGATCCAGAGTAAAAATATTGGAAAAGATATTACACAGAGTTTCAAAACATTAGTTGGCGGAGAGTTAAAGGCATACAATGAAATGATGAATGAGGCTAGAGCACTTGCAACAAAGCGCATGGTGGAAGAGGCAGAGAGCTTAGGTGCTGATGCGGTTGTAAATATCCGTTATGCATCTTCTGCAGTTATGCAGGGGGCAGCAGAAGTCATTGCATATGGTACGGCTGTAAAATTTACAAACTAGCAGAAATTTCTTGACTTATAGTGCACTTCAAGTTGTAGAATTTATAAGTACTTCCGATGGGGAAGCAGATGATAGAATCCGTCAACGGAAAGGAGCAATACAATTATGAAGACTATAAGTAGAGAAGAATTTGAAAAACAGAACGTATTTCGAACGGGTGCGGAGAATACAGGATTTGCACAGTATTTTTATCGGTAATTCTTATCTGAATCCACTGGCAGATCCGAAGAACTGTGCTGTATTTATGGCAAATGTGACATTTGAACCGGGATGCCGTAATAACTGGCACATTCACCACGCAGCAAAAGGCGGTGGACAGCTTTTGATCTGCACAGCAGGAGAGGAATGGTATCAGGAAGAAGGAAAAGAGGCATTTGAAAAATGATTTTTCATTTTTCAAATGCCTCTTTTGGAATCACAGATTACTTATAAGGTGTAAAAGATATGGCTGCTATAGAGGTTAACGGTGATCTCCCATATAAAACAGTGCAACGGTACCCGGACCGGAATGTGCACCAATTGTAGCACCGATATAATCAATCATGAAATTTTCATATCCAAAACGTTCTTTGATCAGATCAGCAACAAACTGTGCATCTTCCGGGCAGTCACCATGACTGATAAAGATAATATCATTTTTATCTTTCCAGTCACCGAGTTGTTTTTCCATGCAGTCGACCAGTCCGATCAGTGATTTCTTGCGACCGCGCACTTTGCTTAACATGACAAGATGTCCCTCATCATCGACATGAAGTACCGGTTTTAAATTGATCATCGTACCTACAATTGCAGCTGTCTTAGAGAGACGTCCGCCGCGATGCAGATGAAAAAGATCGTCCACGGTAAAATTATGTACGAGATGATATTTGTTTTCTTCTAACCAGGCAGCAATTTCATCCAGATTTTTTCCAGCTTCCTTTAACTGAACTGCTTTATAGACTAAGAGCCCCTGACCTAATGTTGCGGCAAGTGAATCCACAACTACGATACGGCGGTCTGGATATTTTTCACATACGTCTGCTGCGGCGATCCTGCAGCTGTTAAAACTTCCGCTGAGACCGGAAGAAAATGCGATATGGAGAATATCCACATCATTTTCTTTCAGAATCGATTCATACAAAGTAGCAGCTTCTTCGGGATTCGCCTGTGAGGTGGTCGGTAATGATCCGGCACGCATTTTATCATAAAACTCTTTGACCGGCATTGGATTTTCCCAGGTGTAGGATGTGCCTTCTAAGGTGTAAGGAAGGGACATCATGTATAAGTGATGTTTTTCAACATATTCTCTTGGTAAATCAGTGGTTGTATCAGTTACAATTACAAACTCTTTCATGAACTCCTCCAGATCATATTGTAAATATTTTTGGATAGCGTCAGTCAGATATTATCCAATGTTCATGCACAATTATAAATGATACATGGCTAAAAGAAAAGAAAAAAATAAAATAAGGTCTTTACAAATATAATAAAATGAAGTAATATATGACTATCTTTTTATCGGGTTTGCGTGAAGCATCTTAGATCGTTCTATATATTGAGGAGATTGGAGCGGTTTTGAAACAGGATGAACAGATCAGCAGACATTTTTACGGTTGTATGACAGACCGTATCGCTGGAAATCAGACAGGGATTTCCATCTTATTAGAATCAATTATTGTCAATTTATTTCACAGAACAATTTTTATTGCCAAAGGCTGTTTCAGAGGGATATCCCGCCTTTTTTGTAATGGGAAAAAGGAGCGGACATGTCTGTAAAAATAGCATTCTGGGGTATGGAAGAGTCCTGCCATATAACAGAAAATATGATTGTGATGTCATGGCTTTTGGCAAAAATCAGACCGGCACATAGTATTTTTGTGCATAGGGAGAATGGCTGGCAGTGTATTTTTTCCGGTGGAAAAGACAGAATTTTATTTGCAGATTGTGGATGTGGCAGAGACAAAAAAACACAAAACAGTTTAAAAAATGCAGATGTTATTGTCGCAGGGATCCATACCTATCCGAATGAATGGCAGGAGATCATACACAATTTTACAGTCAGACACAAAAAGGTTCTTTATCTGGTCGAAGGCTATGCATTGCATGCAAGCCGGTTAAAGACGGATATGATGGACAGGTATCGTATTGCGCCGGAACAGATAGGCTATATCCCGCAAAACGGGGAATTGGAGTGGGTGTCAGCGCAGGGAAAAATTGATAATTTTATGAAGTCATGGAGACAGAAATCGAGAACAGAACGTAATGAAAACTTTTTCGAAGAAATGGAACATAATCTGTTTCTTCTCATGAAACAAATGGAAAAAAATGAAAATGGAGGATATCAATTATGGAACAGGTAATGAAACATTATGGAAATGCAATTCTTGCGGTAATCGTATTATTGGCATTAGGTGCGATCATTGTGGCGGCACTGTCGTCGGACGGATATGTTGCAATGGAATTTAAGAATACACTTACCGGTTTTTTTGACAATATGAATGCGCTTCGTCCTTAGGAAGAGGCAAAGAAAATGGAGAAGGAGATAGAATCTGGAAAAGATGAGTGAAAAGATTATTTTTGAACCCACACCGGAACAGTTCGGGATATTCTGGAAATATTTAAGCAGACCGGAGGTGACGGATGTAGACTATAATGGGCAAAAATTATGGATCACAGATCTGAAAGAGGGGAGGTACTGTGCAAATGAGGAGATACCGGAATATTTTATCAGTACATTTACACACAATATCTCAAATTGTATCAATAAACAATTTAATAATGCAAACAAAATACTGGAAGCGGATACAAAAGAACTGAGAATCAGTATTATTCATGAGTCGGCGGCGATATCGGGGATCAGCATCTGTATCCGTAAATCCCCGTGTTTTGTAAGAAATACCTTAGAGAATCTGCTGGATCAGAAGTACTGTGAGAAAGAAGTGCTGCATCTGCTGTTAAATTGTGTGCAGGCGAAGATGAATCTTGTTTTTGGAGGGGAGCCGGGGGCAGGCAAGACAGAATGTGCAAAATTTTTTATGCAGTTTATCAGAAAGGAAGAGCGTGTTATCACGATAGAAGATTCGTTGGAGATCCATTATGCGAACATCAATCCCGGTGCAGATGCTGTTGAACTTCGTGTCGGAAAGGGATTTGATTATACAGATGCAATCAAAGCCTCACTGCGTCAGAATCCAAGCTGGCTGATGCTCTCGGAGGCGCGCTCTGTGGAGGTAACATCATTGTTGGAGCAATGGAGCACCGGCGTTCATGGATTTACGACGATCCATCTGGATGATGTGAGAAAACTTCCGGATCGGATATTAAATATGATGAATAATGTCAATGATGCACAGCGTATGGAAAATCGGATTTACCGTTATGTGAATGCAGCAGTTCTGATCCGAAAAATCGAATCTTCCGATGGAAAGGTCAGACGTTATATAGATCAGCTATGTTTTTTTTCGCGTGAAGAAGGGAAAAACAGAATTTATATGATCGTCGATGATGGGGCGCTTGTATCGAAGGAATTGCCGCCGGATATCAAAAAAAGGTTCAGGGAAACAGGCGTGGAGGAGCCTTTTGTATGCAGACAGTTTGAAACGTATCTTAAAGAGAACCGATGAAAGGAGAGGATGTATCGTGGGGTGGCTGACTTTTTGGAATCCGAAAAATCTGCAGAAAAAAGTGGATATGTATGGGTATCATTTTTCGTGGAAAACCCATGCAGTGATGATTTTTCTGGCACTCGCAGGGGTGATTGGCATAGGTGCCGTGTTCCGGCTTAAAGCGGGCGGCGTTGTGATCGCGTTGACCGCGGTTATCATGATGCTTCCGGTTCTGGTGCTGGATATGTACCATAAGATGTACGAGCAGAAACGATTTGCGGATGCTGCGGAATATATGGAGCAGATGTTATATGCATTTCAGAAAACAGGAAAAATTTTAAGTGCATTAAAGGAAACCAGAGAAATATTTGAAGAAGGGAAGATGCGTTCCTGTATTGAGCAGGTGATTCTGAAACTGGAATTTGGAGACTTCTCTGCAGGAGAAAATGTCTTTGAATCAGCATTAGAACCGATTGAAAGTCAATATCAATGCCCTAAAATAAAAATGCTTCATGAGCTTTTGATCAATGCCGAGGAACATGGGGGAGAGATGAGTGAGTCTGCACTGCTCCTGTTAGAAGATATCGAATTGTGGAAGCGCAGAGGCTATCAGCTTCAGGCAGAGAAGAAAAAAAGTCATACGGATAACATTATTTCTGTGATTGTATCCGTTATTTTGTGTGCGACGGCATTGTATGTGTTAGATTCCATGAAAGATCTTTTTGTGGTGAAAACGGATTTTAATATTTTTGGAGTAGGGATCATTCAGGTCTCATCACTTGTATTTCTGCTTTTCCTATTATGGGTATTTGTAAAGAGTTCGAGGAATCTGACGAATGACTGGCTAGCCACAGAGAAGGTGGAGAAAGAACAGGAAATCAGTTCAAGCTGTGAAATGGTGTACCATTACAATGAGAAAAAGGAAAAAAGAAAAAGTATGTTATGGGCATTGCCGGCGGCTGGTATGATGTTAGCTGCTGTATTGGCCGGAAAACTTATTCTCGCAGGAATTTTATTCCCGGTGACGCTTTTTTTAGCCATGCAGCATAAGGTGGGGTATCAGATTGCAAAAAGAGATGTGAAGGAGGCTGTTTATCTGGCTCTTCCGGGCTGGTTTATGGAACTTGCTCTGTTATTGCAGAATAATAATGTACAGGTTTCAATCGAAAAGTCAAAAAACAGTGCACCGCCGGTGCTCAGATATGAGATTGAATGTCTGGAGGAGCGATTAAAAAAAACGCCGGAAAAACTGAGTGCATATACAGAATTTTGCAAAGAATTTGATGTGCCGGAAGCACAGAATTGCATGAAAATGCTTCATGCTGTTGCGGAGATGGGAACCGGGGATGCAGTGACACAGATGAATCATCTGATCATGCATGTGAATGAAATGCAGAACCGGGCAGAAGAAATCCGAAATGGAAAAATCGCATTTAGACAGAAAATGATATTTTCTTATCCTGTTATAGCGGCAACCGTAAAACTTCTGATCGATCTGACAGTTGGAATGATAATGATGTTTCATATGCTTGGAAGTATGGGAGGTGCAGTGCAATGAGGCAGATAATCGGGGCATTTGGTATTTTATTTATAATGATGGCAAATATTTTTATATGTACAGGTCTGATCGGGGCGAGTGGGCAGGTTGCTGCTGCAAAAGAGTATAAATCACAGGTGGTTGCGGAACTGGAAAACAGTAATTTTAATCCGGGTGTGATCGATGCCTGTAAAAAGAAGGCGGCAGAGGACGGATATGAACTGGAGATTTCGGATTGTGTTTATGACGCATGGCAAAATATGAGAGCTGCACAGGTGGCATTAAAGTATCATTACCGCATACCGGTACTTGGAATTTACGAAGAGAATATTACATATGCGATTGCGAGGTGATAGATTTGAGCCTTATGATGATCGTGGAAAAATTTGGCGGAGCGTTTCTGGGGATTTTGGCTGGCAGTGCAGTGATAAGAATGTTTTATGAAATTTTAAATTATGTGTCATCTTTTTAAAGAACACAGGAAAGGGAAAGCAGATGGAGGATATCATTGAGGAATTTGGAAGTGGATTTCTGACAATTACCGTGACACTTTTTTTAGTTGGTTACTGGTATGAAAATATGAGGCAGGGCGGAGCCGTTTATGAATTTGTGCAGCAGTTTCTGAATTGTATCTGCGGCGGATAGGAGGTGGATATGCATGAAGTGATCAAAGTTTATGGGAAAACAATTCTTCAGGCGATAATCCTTGTGGGGGTAATGTGGCTTGTTTTTAGGGGAGTGACGGATGAAAACGGAAATAAGGGAATCGTTGAGATCGTATCTGGTCATATGGATCAGCAGACGGAAAACCCGGCAGATTTTGAAACGTTTTATGAGGAATCACAAAAAGCACCACCCCATTTTGAAACAGCCATAACAGGATATCTGAAAATTGGAACATATCAGATGACAGATATTATAAAGGCGTGGGATTATGCAGAAAATGAATTGCAGATACAGTTGATGAAAGTTATTTCACCCGATGGAACAGTGCTGGAAAATAAATTGGATTTTCAGATGCCGGGGGTGTATGAAGTAAGTGTGATGACAGAAGATCATGATAACAGAGTCAGATATGCCGTGGTAAATATACCGGTAAATGAATGACAGATAAAGGGTGGGAAAAGTGAAAAACATGATAACTATGATGATTGGAATCGTAATTGGTGCAATAACAATTCTGATAATATTAACGGTAACCGGCCGTATGAATTACGCTACAGAGCTGGAAAGCCAGCTTCCGGCGGTTGTAGAAAATATACTTTGTAATGTAAAGATAAAACAGTTGTATAATGTAGCCGATAATCAGGAATTTACCGCGGATGTGACAGAACAGATTGCAAAGGAGCTGGATGCCCAAACCGGTATTGTAATGCGGATCATGGGAGCTGATAAGGAGAAGGGACTATTTTCTGTGGGAGTAGATAGAACGTTTGTGCATCCGAATGGAAAAACCGGTACTGTGAAATGCAGCCGGACTGTATTGGCAGACAAGTTGCAAATAGTAGAAATTCAGAAATATTATGTACAGTTTTATAAAGATGCAGATAACAGTGAATGTTATAAAAAGTACTGTGTGACGGAAGGAGATACGATCAGTGCACCCGCAGTGCCAGAATACAAAGACAGGGAGTTCGCAGGCTGGCAGGACGACAAGGGATATGAGGCAGATTTTTCACAGCCGGTCGAACAGAACCGGAATTATTATGCTGTCTGGAAATAATATTTACAGAGACACAAAAGAAAAACAGCCGCACCCTATAAGCGCGGCTGTGAAAACGGTAATGCATGATGATAAATCTGTGTGTGATTTATAAAGATTGCTTTGCAAGATTTTTGTTTGCAGTTGAGAGCATCAGTTTGATACGGTTCAACTGGTTTACTTCACTTGCACCCGGATCGTAGTCAATGGCAACGATATTTGATTCCGGGAAACGGTGGCGCAGCTCTTTGATAACACCTTTTCCTACAACGTGGTTCGGCAGGCAGGCAAATGGCTGTGTACAGACGATGTTTGGTGTACCACTGTGGATCAGCTCCATCATCTCGCCGGTTAAGAACCATCCTTCACCGGTCTGGTTACCTTCGGATACGATATCTCTTGCATAATTTGCAAGATCGTCGATATGAGCAGGCGGATCAAAATGCTTACTCTTTTCAAATTCATCTCTGGCAGCGCTTCTTAACCATTCAAAGAAATTGATGCCAAGTCGTCCAATGCGTTTGGACTTTTTGCTGAAACCGAGGTTGTCAGCCTTAAATCCGGTGTTATAGAAGCAGTAGAGCAGGAAGTCGGTCAGATCCGGCACGACAGCTTCTGCGCCTTCGGATTCTAACAATCCGACTAAATCGTTGTTTGCAGCAGGATGGAATTTTACTAAGATCTCTCCAACGACGCCGACACGCGGTTTTTTCACATCTACACGGTCAAGGTTGTCAAAATCGCGGATGATCTGACGGCACATCTGCTTAAATTTGCGGTGGGACAACAGTTTATCTTGTGTGATAAAGGAGATTACTTCTTTTTTCCATTTCTCATGCAGTGCATTCGCAGATCCTTTTACTGCTTCATAAGGACGTGTGCGGTACAGACAGCGAAGGAAAATATCGCCAAACTCTAATGCATATAGTCCGTGCTGGATCAGTGAAGGCGTCAGTTTAAAGCCAGGATTGCTTTCAAGTCCGCTTAAGTTGATGGAGATTACCGGTACATTCGGATATCCTGCTTTTTCAAGAGCACGACGTATAAAACCGATGTAGTTGCTGGCACGACAGCCTCCGCCGGTCTGCGAGATCAGGATCGCTGTTTTGTTCATGTCATAATTTCCGGACATAACAGCACTCATAAGCTGTCCGACCACAATAAGTGACGGATAGCAGGCATCATTATTTACATATTTTAATCCGACATCCACACAGGTGCGGCTTGGAACATCCGGTACCACCAGGTTATAACCGGCTGCACAGAATGCAGGTTCTAACAGCTCAAAGTGGATCGGTGACATCTGCGGACAGAGAATTGTATAATTTTTACGCATTTCTTCCGTGAAAACAACTCTGTTATAGTTGGAAGGAATAATTGTCCGTTTTGTCTGTTTCTTCTCACGCACACGGATGGCGGAGAGCAGGGAACGGATACGAATCCTTGCAGCACCTAAGTTGTTAACCTCATCAATCTTTAAGCATGTGTAGATCTTGCCTGATTTTGTCAGGATGTCGTTGACTGCGTCGGTGGTAACTGCGTCTAAGCCACAACCGAAGGAGTTCAACTGGATCAGATCAAGGTCATCCCTGGTTTTTACAAAGTTTGCAGCCGCATACAGACGGGAATGATACATCCACTGATCCATAACGATCAGAGGGCGTTCCACTTGATGAAGGTGAGAAACGGAGTCCTCAGTCAGTACGGCAATACCATAGGAATTGATCAGTTCCGGGATACCGTGGTTGATCTCAGGGTCAACATGGTATGGACGTCCTGCTAATACAATACCGCGTTTGCCGGTTTTCTCCATATAAGCTAAGACTTCTTCACCTTTTTTCTGCATTTCCATGCGGACAACAGCAAGTTCTTTGTAACCTTCGGAAACAGCGTCACGGATCTCTGATTCCGGGATGGCAAATTCCGGTGCACCAAAGGTTTTTACAAGCTGGGAAGATAAAGTTTCTTCGCTGGTAAATGCCATGAATGGATTATAAAAACGTACCTTGCCGGAAGTGATATCTTCCACGTTATTTTTGATATTTTCCGCGTAGGAGGTTACGATCGGGCAGTTGTAATGGTTGTTGGAATCCGGAAATTCATTGCGCTCATAAGGTACACATGGGTAGAAAATAAAGTCTACATTCTGATGGATCAGCCAGGTCACATGTCCATGTGCAAGTTTTGCCGGATAACACTCGGATTCACTTGGAATTGAGTCAATGCCGAGCTCATAGATTTTTCTGGTGGACTGTGGTGACAGTACAACGGAAAATCCGAGTTTTTTGAAAAAAGTAGCCCAGAACGGGAAATTCTCGTACATATTTAAAACTCTTGGGATACCTACTGTTCCACGCAGGGCTTCTTCCGGCTTTAAGGAAGGGTAGTCGAATAAGCGTTTATTCTTGTATTCAAATAAGTTCGGAATATTTTCTTTGTTTTTTACGCCGCCGACACCGCGCTCACAGCGGTTTCCCGTGATATACTGGCGGTTTCCAGAGAAACGGTTGATCGTCAGCAGACAGTGGTTGGTACAACCCTGACATCTTGCAAGTTTGGTATCAAAAGTTAATGCATTGATCTCGTCGATGGAAAGCATCGTTGTCTGATAGTCAGCTTCATGACGTTCTCTTGCGATGAGAGCAGCTCCGAAAGCACCCATGATACCTGCGATATCCGGACGGACACATTCACAGCCGGAAATCTTTTCAAAACTGCGGAGCACGGCATCATTGTAAAAAGTACCACCCTGTACGACGATATTTTTTCCGAGCTCACTTGCATCGGAGAGTTTGATAACCTTAAATAAAGCATTTTTAATGACGGAGTAGGCAAGTCCGGCAGAGATATCTGCTACGGAAGCTCCTTCTTTCTGTGCCTGCTTTACTTTAGAGTTCATGAATACAGTACAGCGTGTTCCAAGATCAATCGGGTTTTTGGCAAATAAAGCTTCTTTTGCGAAGTCCTGTACAGAAAAGTTTAAGGATTTTGCAAATGTTTCGATAAAAGAACCACAGCCGGAAGAACAGGCTTCGTTTAACTGTACACTGTCTACCGTCTGGTTCTTGATCTTGATACATTTCATATCCTGACCACCGATGTCTAAGATACAGTCTACCTCAGGATCAAAAAATGCCGCTGCATAATAATGGGCTACCGTTTCTACTTCACCATCGTCTAACATCAGCGCTGCTTTTAAGAGAGCTTCACCGTAACCGGTAGAGCAGGAGTGTACGATATGTGCATTTGCCGGAAGTTTTTCATAGATCTCCTTGATGGAACGGATCGCAGTGGAAAGCGGGCTTCCGTTGTTGTTGCTGTAAAATGAATACAACAGGGAACCGTCCTCGCCGACGAGAGCGATCTTTGTTGTTGTGGAACCGGCGTCGATACCGAGATAACAGTTGCCTTCGTAGGTGGAAAGATCACCTGTCTTTACATTGTGTCCGTCGTGGCGGGCACGGAAGGTATCGTATTCTGCCTGATCTTTAAATAACGGATCAAGACGTGCTACCTCGAATTCCATATGTATATCAGAGTTTAATTTCTCAAGCATGGAAGAGAGAGTGGTATTCTGTTCCGGTTTGCAGTTTAAGGCAGAACCGATCGCTGCATAAAGATGCGAATTGTCCGGCGTGATCGCATGCTCATCATCTAAGTTTAAGGTGCGGATAAATGCAACTTTTAACTCAGATAAAAAGTGGAGCGGACCACCTAAGAATGCAACGTGGCCGCGGATCGGCTTACCACAGGCAAGACCACTGATCGTCTGGTTTACCACCGCCTGGAAAATAGAAGCAGAGAGATCCTCTCTTGTGGCACCTTCGTTGATCAGAGGCTGGATGTCTGTTTTGGCAAAAACACCGCAGCGGGCTGCAATCGGGTAGATTGCTTTGTAATTTTTCGCATATTCATTCAGACCGGAGGCATCTGTCTGAATCAGGGAAGCCATCTGGTCAATAAAAGAACCGGTACCGCCTGCGCAGATACCGTTCATACGCTGTTCAACGTTACCGCCCTCAAAATAAATAATTTTTGCGTCTTCACCGCCGAGCTCGATCGCAACGTCTGTTTGTGGAGCATAGTGCTGTAAGGCGGTAGACACAGAGATAACTTCCTGTACGAAAGGAACATCTAAGTGCTTTGCAAGTGTAAGTCCGCCGGAACCGGTGATCATTGGAGCAACCTTCCGGTCACCGAGCTGATCGAATGCTTTTTGGATCAGAGAAGAAAGCGTTTCCCGTATGTTGGCAAAATGTCTTTCATAATCGGAAAAGAGCAGATTGTCATGCTCGTCGAGCACAGCAACCTTTACGGTGGTAGAACCGATATCAATTCCAAGTTTGTGAAGCGTATTATTTTCCATAATTTCCTCCAGTCAGTAACTCCGGAAAATCCGGATAATATATAAATAAAGTGGCTGTTTCTTCTTATTAAAAAGAATGCCGGGCAAAAGCCAAGCAAAGTACATTATACGACATGATTTTACAAAAGACAATGTGCAAATCGGGGAAAAATATAAACTTTTTATGAATAAAATCAGCCTGGATTGACAAAGCACAGGCATACGGATATACTGAAAAAAGTAGTGTTTTCAAAGAAAGGTTAGGGTTTTATCCGATGAACTGGTTAAATAAATTAGAACGTAAAATTGGTCGTTACGCTGTTCCAAACCTTATTATATGGCTGATCGGAGCCTATACGATCGGCTATGTATTCGGAACCGTATCGCCTGGTATTTTAAGCTATCTGACACTCAGTCCCTATCATATTTTACATGGACAGATCTGGAGACTGGTGACATGGGTGTTTATGCCGACAGAGTCCAATCTGATCTTCTTACTGATCATGGCATTGTTTTATTACCAGCTTGGCATGGCACTGGAACGTACCTGGGGAACCTTCCGGTTTAATGTCTATATTTTCGGTGGAATGATATTTACCGTGATCGGTGCATTTGTTCTGTACGGTATTTATTATGCAATGAATGCATCTGTAATTTCGCAGATGCCTGCACTGGCGGCACAGTTATCTTATTCGATTGCGTCGGGATTTTCCACAAACTATATCAATATGTCCATTTTTCTTGCATTTGCCGTGATGTATCCGGATATGCAGGTAATGCTTTACTTCATTATCCCAATCAAGATGAAATGGATGGCGATTGTTTATGCGATACTGACGCTTTATGAGTTTATTGTCAGTGGATGGGCCGGCAGAGTGGCAATCTTTATGTCCCTGCTCAATTTTATCATTTTCTTCTTTTCAACGCGGAATTTCAAACGTTATTCGCCGCATGAAATACACAGGAGACAGCAGTTCAAGTCCCAGATGCGTCAACCCAGACCGGGTTCCGGCATTACCAAGCACAAATGTGCGATTTGTGGCAGGACAGAACTTGATGATCCGAATTTAGAGTTCCGTTTCTGTTCAAAGTGTGACGGCAATTATGAATATTGTCAGGATCATCTGTTTACACATAAACATATTAAAAAAGGTTAAATAATATGACAGGCCGGATGGTATTTCAAAGCGAAATATCATCCGTTTTTTGAATGATGGCACAAAGAAGATTAGATTTTAGGTGTGATTTGTTTCAGGTTCTGTCAGAATAAATGCAGATAAAGGAGAAAAATACAATGATTCAGGATATATTTCCGATGCATCTTAGTAATGAATATCACAAAAAGGTACCACAGGCAGACAGTTTTCTTATGATCTTTAAAGATAACCGTATTCTGGCAAAAAATGATGGTCAGGTGTGTTATCTGACCTATAAAGAACTTTCTGAAATCTGTCGTGGGATGGGAAAGGAAATCCCTGCATGCGTTTATCTTTTTTCCATCGGGGAGGATGATTATTTTCTGACAGATCCGGGGGAAGGGATAGAGGTGCTGGGATTTGTATACTATAAAATGTTTGAGACACGCACCATGCAGCCGAAAGAGCGGGTGCTTGCAGCTGCGACCGCATGGCATCTGTATGTCTGGTACCGCGATAATGCCTATTGTGGGAGATGTGGGCATAAACTGGTACATAGTGAAAAACTCCGGATGCTTTCATGTCCGGACTGTAACAACATGGTTTTCCCGAAAATAGCACCGGCAGTGATCGTGGGCGTGACAAACGGCAGAAAAATCCTCATGACAAAATATGCAAACCGTGAATATAAAAGATATGCACTGATTGCCGGATTTACCGAAATCGGTGAAACTGCGGAGGAAACGGTGGCGAGGGAAGTGAAGGAAGAGGTTGGGCTTTCCGTAAAAAATATCCGTTATTACAAGAGTCAGCCTTGGGGATTTGACAGTAATCTTCTTCTTGGCTATTTTTGTGAACTGGATGATGAGGGAGATGTGATAAGACTGGATGAGGAGGAACTTGCCTGCGCAGAATGGGTTGATTTTGAGGATGTCCCGGATGATCCGGAGGGACTTAGTCTGACACGGGAAATGATGCTCTGTTTCCGGGATATAATGAACGCAAGTGAGTCAACATGCTTGCATGATTGACGAACGGTGAATTGGATCATGTGCCGGTTTTGCACATGATACGATGAAAGAATACGGTAGATTTTAAAAGACAGGGAAAACTGGTATGCAAAATTATACCAAATACGAAAAATGTCTTGACACTCCAACAAAACCACTGTATTATTACAGTAATACAAAAATGAAAGATTTACGGATGGAAAACTTAAGATTTCTTAATATTTGCTTAAGTGCCTTTTTTTGACAAAAGGATAATGATACAATCACCGTAAATCGAATTAAGAAAAGGGAGAAATAAAAATGGGTGACAAGACAAAACCGAAAAAGGGAAAGAAAAAAGTAGTTATTATTGTGCTTGTGGTTCTGGTCGTTGTAGCTGCGATCATTGGAAGTTCAGTAAAGAAAATGACAAGCCAGGTAGCAACAGCAGTCAATACAGTAGAGGTGGAGCCGGTACAGAAGAGAGATTTATCTGATACGATTTCATTAAAAGGTACTGTATCGGGTATCACGAAGAATAATGCAACTTCAAAAGCGTTAGCAGAAATCACAGCAGTTAATGTTCAGGTCGGAGATATTGTAAAAGAGGGAGATGTATTATGTACATTAGATTCCTCTACGATTCAGGATCAGATTGCGGATCTCGAAAAAAATATGTCTGATACAAATGCGACAGACAGTATTAATTCACAGCAGACAGCAGAAACAGTCAGTCGTGCAAAAGAAGATCAGCAGACACAGCTTGCAGCTGCACAGAAAGCAATTGATGATGCAAAGGATGCTTATAACGCACAGAGTATTATGTGGGATAAGAGTGAAGATAAATCGGATGCAGAATTTCAGTCTTTGTTAGCTGCACAGAAAGCAGTTACTACTGCTGAGGAAGATTACCAGAAAGTATTAGAGACCACGAACCGTACGATCGAGGATGCACAGCGTGCGGTAGAACTTGACAAGTATAAAGGATCGGATTCATCTTCCAAAGATAAACTGACAGATTTAAAAGAACAGTTAGAAGATTGCAATATTACAGCACCTTGCGGTGGAGTTGTGACGGCAGTCAATGTTTCTGTCGGAGATGTTAATGCAGATTCAAAAACACCACTTGTAACGATCGAAGATACCAGTTCTTTAAAAATGGTGGCAACTGTGGAAGAAGCTGATATTTTAAAGATTGAAGAGGGAATGAAAGCAACTGTAACAGCGGATGCCATGGGAGATGAGACCATTAATGGAACTGTGACCAGAGTGGTACGTGTCAAAGGACAGTCCACGGGATCTGACGGACAGACAACATCCGGAGGATATTCCGTAGAGATATCTTTAGATAACAAAGAATTACTTGTCGGTATGGAAGTAAAAGCAAAAGTCATGATCAAGGAAAAAGGTGAAGTATTAGCGATTCCTTATGATCTTGTCAAGACGGATGATGACGGAAATACATATGTACTTGTTGCAGAGGCAAATGCAGACGGTTCTGCTACAGCGGTGAAGAAGAATATCACAGTTGGTGAAGAAGTAGATTACTATACGGAAGTAACCGGTGGAGATCTGGCAGAAGGAGATAAATTAATTTATGATTACTCCGGAACGGTGACAGAAGGACAGCAGTTTACACCAGAACAGATGTATTCCGAGCAGGATATGGGAACAGGCGCATCTACAGATGAAACCTCAGATGCAGAAGGTATGAGCACCAGCGTGGAGGGAAATGAGTAGTGAGTGAACCAGTAATCCGAATGGAAAATATCGTTAAGACATATTATTTGGGAAAACCAAATGAACTTGAAATTTTACATGGAATCAACCTTACCGTAAATAAAGGGGAATTTGTTTCCATCGTCGGTGAATCCGGTTCCGGTAAGAGTACACTTATGAATATTATAGGAGTCCTCGACCGCCAGACACAGGGAAATTATTATCTGGAGGGACAGGATGTCAATGGAATGTCGGATGAAGTACGGAGTGCGATCAGAAACCGCAGGATTGGTTTTGTATTTCAGAACTTTAATCTCCTTCCGAGAGCCAATGCATTAAAAAATGTTATGGTTCCATTACTATATGGAGAGGAACATTCCAAAAACGGAAAAGAACATGCCATGGAAATGCTCAAAATGGTAGGAATGGAAGACCGTGCGGATCACAGACCAAACGAACTTTCCGGTGGTCAGAAACAGCGTGTTGCGATCGCCCGTGCCATGATCAATGATCCGGCGATCATTCTTGCGGATGAGCCGACCGGAGCACTTGATTCTAAGACAGGTCATATGGTCATGGACTTATTCCATAAGCTTCATGAGGAGCAGGGAAAAACAATTGTTCTGATCACACACTCCCAGGAACTTGCGCAGGAGACAGAGCGTATCGTTACTCTGTTAGATGGACAGATCGTGGCAGATAATGGAGGTGAGCATTAATGTTTTGGGAAAATATCAAAGAGGCGGTCACGAGTATTTCCAGCAATAAGATGCGTTCCCTGTTAACAATGCTCGGAATCATCATCGGTATCAGCTCAGTGATCATTATCACAACGATCGGTGGTTCCATACAGAGTACACTGACGGCAACCATGAATTCCCTTGGCGGAAATATGGTACAGGCGTATGTGGAAGCACGTTATCCGGAAAATGATGAGGACTGGGCTACCTGGGAACAGCCGGAGATGACAGACAGTGATTATGTTACACAGGATATGATCGATGGATTGATTGAAAAATATCCGGATGAGGTAACAGGTGTTGCAGCACAGAACTATCTTGGTTCAGGAACCATTAAAGATGATGCTGATTCCAAGAATTATGCAAATGTCAATATTGATGGTATCACACCGGAATATTTAGAGTATATGAAACTGGAAATGCATGCCGGAAGAAATCTGACAAAGGCAGATAATCAGGGGAAAAAGAGAGTATGCCTGATTGCAGATACGATGGCAGAGAGATATTTTGCAGGTAAAGATCCGATCGGTGAAACACTTTCTGTTGCAACATCGGATGGCGGAATTTTTGATTTTGTTGTAGTTGGCGTTTATGTATATAACCAAGCATTATTTGGAAAAGTGGACACGTCCATACCGGAAAAAGACCGTGTAACAGAATTGATGATCCCTCTTCAGACCTGTTTTAAACTGCAGGGGACTGACAGGACTGGTTATGATTATTTTAATCTTATGATCGATCCTCTTGCAGATGTCAATCAGGCAACAACGGATGTTTTATCTTATTTTGATGAGATGTATGCAAACAACAAAAATTTCCACGTCAGTGCATACAATATGGCATCTGATCTTGGCATGATCAATACGGTACTCAACGTGATCACGATTGCGGTTTCCGGTATTGCAGCGATTTCACTGATCGTGGGTGGTGTCGGCGTTATGAATATCATGCTGGTGTCCATCACGGAGCGTACAAGAGAGATCGGTGTCCGTATGGCGCTTGGTGCCAAAAGACGTACCATCCGTATGCAGTTTGTCATAGAGGCGATCATGCTTTGTCTGATCGGAGGTATCATCGGTATACTGATTGGTATAGGAATCGGGGCACTGCTTGGAAAAGTGGCAGGATTTGTCATTCAGAATATGTACTCTCAATATGCAAATTACATTATCATGTCGGTACATCCATCTGCAACAGCAATTCTGTTATCACTGTTCTTCTCTATGCTGACCGGTGTATTTTTCGGATATTACCCGGCAAATAAGGCTTCAAAGATGGAAGTCATCGATGCATTGCGCTATGAGTAAGTACGGAGAAGAGAATCTGGGCGGAAAGTTTTAAATGAATACAGATAAATAGATAGAAAAGAAAAAGTACTGTATATGACAAAAAAGAAAAATGTCAGTATACGGTACTTTTTTTGTAACAGATTTTCCGGATCAATATTTCCGGGCATGGTACATGCGCCTTCCCACATAGAATACAAAAAGAAATATTGTAAAGTATAGCATTCATGCATGATTGCGATGCGTAGATGTTATGCAATATCAATAATCGGGATGGAAGGGAAAAACATGAACCATAACAAAAAGAAAATTTTAAAAGTGACGGCACTGTTTGTTTTTATGTTCTTTTTAGGCTGGGGCGCAGGTTCGCTGCAGAAACAGCAGATGAAAAAAACAGTGGAGACAGTGTCTGTCCAGAATCAGGCAGATAACTGGGGACTGGGCTTTGGAGCGGAGGGAACCCAGCCGACCGGCAATGTGACAGCGGATGAATTAAAAAAATACAACGCATGGTATGTGGGCGATAAAAATAAAAAGACGATTTATCTGACCTTTGACTGCGGGTATGAAAATGGAAATACAGAACCGATCCTGGATGCATTAAAGAAACACAATGCAAAAGCGACCTTTTTTGTCGTGGGACATTTCCTTGAGTCAGCGCCGGATATCGTAAAGCGCATGACGGAAGAGGGGCATGCCGTTGGCAATCATACTTATCATCACCCGGATATGTCATCCATATCGGAGCTGGCTTCATTCCAAAAGGAAATCGATGATGTCGCATCGTTATACCAGTCGATCACGGGAAAAGAAATGATCAAATATTACCGTCCGCCACAGGGAAAATACAGCACGGAAAATCTAAAGATGGCAAAAGAACTCGGATACAATACATTTTTCTGGAGCCTTGCCTATGTGGACTGGAATGTCGATAACCAGCCGACGAAGGAGGAAGCATTTGATAAACTGCTGACCAGGATCCATCCGGGAGCAATCGTTTTGCTGCACAGCACTTCAAAGACGAATGAGGAGATCTTAGATGAACTTTTGACCAAATGGGAGGAGATGGGATATACATTTGCACCGCTTTCGGAACTGATCGCAGAATCCTGACAGAAAAGATCGGGGAAAAATACAAAGGATATGGTGGATAAGACTTGTTTGATGACGAGCGGGAAGGTATAATGGACATAAAGTGCCATGAAAAATGAACAGTTTTCTTAAAATCAGGGAAGAAGATTGTGACTGATAAATGAGCGGCAGGTAAGGATAAGGATGTTATGAAAAGAGCAAAATTAAAAATAGAAATATTGACGGTAATTTTTTGCAGTCTGATATTTGCATTTTCAGAAAAAAACAACAGCATTTATGCGGATGAAGTCCTAACGGATATGGAATTGCCGACAGGACGGCTTGTATTTGAGGAAGAAACCGAAGAGGCGGCTGACGAGGATTATGAATCCATAGAAGAAAGTGATATTGCCGAACAGTCTTTGCTTCGAACGGCAGACATAGCAGCGGACGACTGGAACAAGTATGGAAGCGATTACTTTTATGATCAGTTATCGGACGAAGAAAAAGCGTACTGGAATGCCTTAGATGTCATCTGTGAAAAGTACCTGACGACGGAAACGGATGCTGTGACGACAAAGTCGGGGGCATATCGGATGCAGGCAATTTCTGGAAGCACACTTGCGAAGGCACAGCAGAAAAATGTACTGTTGATGTTTCGGTATTCAAATCCACAATATTATTTTTTGAATGCGACAGTTTATACAATTTCATATTCAAATGATACAATTTCTCTGGTATTCGGTATTTATCCTGCGTTTGAAAACGGTACAGACCGGATGGAAAAGACGGAAAAAGTAAAGGAACAGGTGGATGCCTGGCAGGAGCAGATCGATCAATGCAGTAAAGATTATGAAAAGGTTAAAAAGATACATGATCTGATCTGTGAAAAAGTGTATTATAATCAGGCTCTTGTGAATAGCGATTTTGCAACGGAGAGTACAGAATATTCACAGTCTGTGTACAGCGTTTTCTGTACGGATAAGACTGTCTGTGCCGGATATGCCCAGTCATTTGCAATGATGTGCAATGGCTCAGGAATCGATACGGCGGTGGTGACGAGTTCCAACCATGAATGGAATAAAGTAAAAATATGTAGCTCCTGGTATAATGTGGATTGTACATGGGATGACCAGAGTGATGGTTATTATTATAATTTTTTTGTGAAAAGTGATGAGTTTTATGATACATACAGCAGCTGGTCGAAAACATGTCATACAGAAGAAGATTATTGGGAGGGGTATTTGCCGGTATGTACATTAGATAGTGGAGCTACGCAGACAGATCCTGGAAAAATCCCGATAGAAGGTCATACAATTGTGACAGATGCAGCGGTAGCAGCATCCTGTGAGACGACCGGTCTCACAGAGGGAAGCCACTGCAGTGTCTGTGGGGAAATATTGACAGAACAGACAGTGATTCCGGCAACAGGGCATACACCGGTAAAAGATGCAGCGGTAGCAGCAGCCTGTGAGACGACCGGTCTTACGGAAGGAAGTCATTGCAGTGTGTGTAAAACAGTGCTTGTGGCACAGAAAGTAATTCCGGCAGCCGGTCATAAGTGGAGTGAGTACAGAGAGAGCGGAAAAGTGAAACGGAAATGCAGCGTCTGTGGAAAGACGGAAACGGTACGAACCCTTCCGAAAGTAAAGATGGTCCAGCTCTCAAAGACTTCCTATACCTATGACGGAAAGTCACATATGCCGGCGGTAAAAGTGACAAACAGTGCCGGAAAGAAGTTGAAAGAGGGAACGGATTATAAAATAAAGAAGCCGTCCGGGCGGAAAAATGCCGGTATTTATACGGTCACGATTGAAATGAAAGGTGATTACACCGGAAAATACCGGAAGACATTCCAGATCATACCGAAAGGAACCGCTATTTCCGGTGTAAAGGCAAAGAAAAAAGCATTTTCGGTGTCCTGGAAGAAGCAGGCAAAACAGACAAGCGGTTACCAGATCCAATATGCAGTGGATGCGAAATTCAAAAAGTCGGTTGTGACAAAGAATGTCAATAATACCAAAAAGGTAAAACTGGACGTTTCAAAATTAAAAGCAAAAAAGAAATATTACATACGCGTCCGCACCTATAAGACTGCAAAAATGAACGGAAAATCCAAAAAGATCTATTCGGGCTGGTCTAAGGTAAAAGCAGTCACTACAAAGAAATAACAAAGATATACCGATCCATTTTACAAAATGCGATATAAGTATAAATAAAAAACGGGAGAAAGAGAAAATGGCAGACAACAGTTTAAAAATCAGTTACAAGATATATTTAGAGGCGGAGGATATTTCACAGTCACGGATTTCTTCTACGGCATCTTATGTAAGCAATCTGTTTAAGAATTGCACCAATTCCTATTTACAGAAAGCGGAAGTGGACAATGAGAGCGACATGGATGATTTTACGCTTCGTCTGTATATTGACGAAAAGGTAGAGGAAGAAGCGTGCAGTTCACCGGAATGTGCAGAAGGTTTTCTGGAAAATATTGCAGAATTTTTAGACGCGATCGCAGCAGCGCATTCCTATCTGGATATGGAGGGAAGTTTTTCCATTTCCTATCATGGAGTAGAGGATACATTCCGGTTCCGTTCTGAGGCAGGAAGCGATCTGTGCGATATTGAATAAAAACCGAAATAAGAAGGATATAAAAATACCGGCTTGCAAAATCAGATAAAATCTGAGGCTGCAGGCCGGTATTTTTATATCCGTTTCTTTCTATTGTTTATTGTTTGTCTGATTCATCCGGTGGAAAGTCCGGTTTTTTTATGTAGACTTTCTCAATCCGGTTTTTATCCATCTGTTCGACGCGGAGAAGCACATTGTCATCTGTGATGATGATCTCATTTTTTTCCGGCAGATGATCTAAGAGACCGAGCAGATATCCGCCGATCGTATCATAATCTTCGGAACTGAAATTAAGATCTAACTCATCGCAGAGATCCTGCAGATTGGTGGAACCGGAAACGATAAATTCGCGGTCATTAAGCGGCAGGATCGGATCTTCTTCATCCGTGTCGTATTCATCACGGATCTCACCCACGATCTCCTCTAAGAGATCCTCAAGCGTGATAAGACCGGCAGTTGCACCGTACTCGTCGAGTACGATTGCAAGGGAGATAGATGACTTACGCATCTCAATAAAAAGTTCTGCGGTATTTTTGTGCTCAAAAGTAAAATAAGGTTCACGCATGATATCCCGCACGGAAAAATGCTCCTTGTCCTTGCAGAGGAGAAGATCTTTCATGTTCAGGATACCGATGACGTTATCGGTCGTATCCTCATAGACAGGAAGTCTGGTAAATTTGTCTTCCTGAAAAATATCAATCAGTTCGTCATAAGTATTATTTACATTTGCAAAAGTCATATCAGGTCTTGGAATCATAACTTCCTTTGCCTGCGCATCACCAAAATCAAACAGATTGTTGATCATCTCATGTTCTTCTGATTCGATGACACCGTTTTCTTTGCTGACATCCACGATGGTACGGAGTTCTTCCTCTGTCATCTGATTGTTGTTTGCCTTTGGATCCATATGCAGTAAAAATAAAAAGCCCATGGAAAACTGATTTACCAGAAAAATCACAGGAGTCAGTATTTTCATAAGAAAACCGATGATACCGGAATAGGCGATCGAAATCTGATCCGCATAAAGTGTCGCAAAAGTTTTTGGAGAAATCTCACCAAAGACGAGGATCAGAAACGTAAGGATACCGGTTGCAATACCTGCGCCGACGCTGCCCCAAAGCTTGATTGCAAGCGTGGTTGCCAGTGAGGAGGCGGAGAGATTGACGATATTGTTGCCGATTAAGATCGCGCTGAGCATCTTGTGGGAGTCGTCGGTAATACGAAGTACCCGTTCGGCGCGTTTGTTTCCGTCATCTGCGAGTGTACGCATCCGGATTTTATTTACGGTCGTAAGAGCTGTCTCTGCGGATGAAAAAAAAGCAGAGAGAATCAATAAAATAATTAGAAAAATAATCTGTGATATGGCACTTGCGTCCACGAAAATTCACCTCATTAAAATATAAAATTTTCCGGCACTATAGCAAAAATAGCGCCGGAATGTTTAAAATTTATCATATATTATATCGGAAAGAGGATTATTCGTCAATACTGTAATTCGGAGCCTCTTTGGTGATGTGAATGTCATGTGGATGACTCTCACGGAGAGCTGCTGCGGAGATCTTAACGAATTTGCTCTTCTCTTTCAAGTCCTCGATGGTCGGGCAGCCACAGTAACCCATACCGGAACGGATACCGCCGACTAACTGGAATACAGTGTCTTCCACGGAACCTTTGTATGCAACACGTCCTTCAACGCCTTCCGGAACCAGTTTCTTCGCACCTTCCTGGAAGTAACGGTCTTTACTGCCGTTTTCCATGGCTGCAAGAGATCCCATACCGCGGTATACTTTGTATTTTCTTCCCTGATACAGTTCAAAAGTACCCGGAGCTTCGTCACATCCTGCAAACATGCTGCCCATCATACATACATTAGCACCGGCAGCGAGAGCTTTTGTCATGTCTCCGGAATATTTGATACCACCATCTGCAATGATCGGAACACCGAACTCTTTGGCAGCGTTGTAGCAGTCCATGATAGCGGAAACCTGAGGAACACCGATACCTGCAACGATACGGGTGGTACAGATAGAACCAGGTCCGATACCGACTTTGACTGCGTCAGCACCTGCTTTGATCAGATCGCGTGTTGCATCACCGGTAGCAACGTTTCCTGCGATGACCTGCAGATCCGGGTAGGCAGTTTTGATCTTGTTGACTGCCTCTAAGATATTTTTGGAATGTCCATGTGCAGAGTCAACAACGATCACATCAACGTGCGCTTTTACTAAAGCTTCTACACGTTCCATCATGTTTCCTGTGATACCGACACCGGCACCGCAGAGCAGACGGCCTAACTCGTCTTTGGCAGAGAGCGGATATTTGATCTGTTTTTCAATATCTTTGATCGTGATCAGTCCTTTTAAGTGGAAATCCTTATCTACGATCGGAAGTTTTTCTTTTCTTGCTTTTGCGAGGATCTTTTTTGCTTCCTCTAAAGTGATGCCCTCCGGAGCTGTGATCAGATTCTCGGAAGTCATGCTTTCACTGATCTTTTTGGTAAAATCTGTCTCAAATTTTAAATCACGGTTTGTGATGATACCGACTAATTTGCCACCTTCGCAGATCGGCACACCGGAGATGCGGAATTTGCGCATCAGATCTTCGGCATCCTGTAATGTATGATCCGGGGAAAGGTAAAATGGATCCGTGATAACGCCATTTTCAGAACGCTTTACCTTATCTACCTCATCGGCCTGTGCCTGGATCGACATGTTTTTGTGGATAATACCGATACCGCCCTGTCTTGCCATTGCAATGGCCATTCTGTGTTCTGTAACGGTATCCATGGCAGCGCTCATCATAGGAATATTTAAAACGACCTTTTTTGTAAGATGCGTTGTCAGATCAATCATGTTTGGTGTAACTTCTGAATACTGTGGAACTAATAACACATCATCAAAAGTAATACCTTCACCAATAATTGTTCCCATTTTATTTTCCTCACTTTCTTCTTATTGAATTGTATGAAAAAGATATATTAGTTTCTGTATCATAGCAAAAAAAAAATACTCTGTCAATGAGATATAAGTGTGAATTTATAAAAATAGATATATATTAGAAATAATAATAAAACGTGCGAAAAAACCTTATAGAAATTATGGTTCACAAATGATTTGATGTGTGATATGATGGCTTTAGGCGACGGGGCCAGAGCACAGGCATACGTCGCCCATTTTTTACCTAAATAAAAGAGAACATCACAGATAAAATACGTTATTCTGTGAAAAAAGAAGAGAAGAAAAAGGGGGAAAATTATGGAGTTTCGTCCCTGTATCGACATCCATAACGGAAAAGTTAAACAGATTGTTGGTGGAAGTTTAAAGGATGCCGGAGACCAGGCAGCGGAGAATTTTGTGGCGGAGCAGGATGCCGCTTATTTTGCAAAGCTGTATCAGAAAGAAGGAATCAAAGGAGGGCATATTATTCTTTTGAATCCGGTGAGCAGTGAGTATTACAAAGCGACGCGTGAACAGGCAGAACATGCACTGCGGGCATATCCCGGCGGACTTCAGATCGGTGGTGGAGTTACAGCGGAAAATGCAAAAGAGTTTCTGGATGCCGGAGCGAGTCATGTGATCGTTACTTCGTATGTGTTCCGGGATGGAAAGATCAATTATGATAATTTAAAACGCTTAAATGCTGCAGTGGGACGGGAGCGTTTAGTGCTTGATTTAAGCTGCAGAAAAAAAGAAGATACCTATTATATAGTGACAGACCGATGGCAGGAGTTTACAGATGAAGAGGTCAGCACCGTACTATTGGACGAACTTTCATCCTATTGTGATGAATTCTTGATCCATGCTGTGGATGTCGAAGGAAAAGCAAAAGGGATTGAAAAGGAACTGGTAAAGATGCTCGGCGAATGGGGAAAGATACCGGTCACTTATGCCGGGGGCGTTGGCAGTTTTGAAGACCTTTTGGAACTGAAGAAACTGGGGAATAACAGATTGAATGTGACCATTGGAAGCGCACTCGATTTATTTGGAGGGCCGATGGCTTACGATAAAGTGTTGCAGTATATGAAGAAGGAGTGATTTTTGATGAGCAGGTATACGAAACAGGATATTTTTAATATGGTAGAGGAAGAGGATGTGGAATTTATCCGTCTGCAGTTTACGGATATGTTTGGAACTTTAAAGAATGTGGCGATCACGTCCAGTCAGTTAGAGAAAGCATTAAGTAATGAATGTATGTTTGACGGTTCGTCCATTGAGGGATTTGTCCGTATTGAGGAGTCGGATATGTATCTGTATCCGGATCTTGACACGTTTGTAATTTTCCCGTGGCGTCCGCAGCAGGGAAAGGTTGCAAGGATCATCTGTGATGTTTATACATCGGACAGAAAACCTTTTGAGGGTGATCCGCGTTATATCTTAAAGAAGGCAGTGGAAGATGCAACGCAGATGGGATATCGTTTTGATGTCGGACCGGAATGTGAATTTTTCTTGTTTAATCAGGATGAGGATGGGCAGCCGACCACGATCAGCATGGAGCGTGCCGGATATTTTGATCTTGGACCGATCGATCTTGGTGAAAATGCGAGACGTGATATGGTGCTGACGTTAGAGGATATGGGATATGAGATTGAAGCTTCCCATCATGAGGTTGCACCGGCACAGCATGAGATCGATTTCCGTTATGATGAGGCGGTCAAAACAGCAGACAATATCATGACATTTAAACTGGCTGTCAAAACGATCGCAAAACGTCATGGAATGTTTGCAAGTTTTATGCCAAAGCCGAAATTTGGAATCAACGGTTCCGGTATGCATGTGAATATGTCGCTCTGCAAGGACGGAAAAAATATTTTTGACGATCCGGACGGCGAGTTAGGACTCAGCAAAGAAGCATACTGGTTTATTGGCGGTCTGATGAAACATATGAAAGGAATGGCGGCGATTACCAATCCGCTTGTCAATTCCTATAAGCGTCTGGTTCCGGGATATGAGGCACCAATCTATATTGCATGGTCTGTGACAAACCGCAGCCCACTCATCCGTATTCCGGTTACAAGAGGCGAGGGTACAAGGGTGGAACTCAGATGTCCGGATTCCGCAGCCAATCCGTATTTGACACTTGCGGTGTGCTTACAGGCAGGACTTGATGGTATCCGGAATCAGATTGAGCCGCCGGCAGCAGTGACGGAAAATGTTTTTGAGATGCGTATGTCACAGAAAAATAAACTCGGTATCGAGGAACTTCCGGCTGACCTTGGAGAGGCACTTGCAGAATTTGAAAAAGACGAATATTTACAGAACGTGCTGGGCAGACACGCGACGGAAAAATATATTGAGGCCAAAAAATCGGAATGGGCAGATTATCGTGCGCAGGTTTCCGATTGGGAGATCAATAATTACCTGTATAAAATCTGATATAGGAATGAAGGGGAAAAGATTTGACAAACATTATCGTTGCATTTCCGAAACAGGATACTGCGCGTAATATCAAAAAGATCCTGATGCAGAACGGACATCATGTGGATGCCGTCTGCACGACAGGCGCCCAGGCTTTGCAGAATGCAAATGAACTGGACGGCGGGGTCATGGTGTGCGGTTACCGTTTTGCGGATATGATGTATACGGAATTACATGAATATCTCCCCCCTCAGTTTGAAATGCTGCTCGTGGCATCACCGGGAAACTGTGGTGAGCGTGATGTGGAAAATCTGGTCTGTTTATCGACGCCGCTAAAGATCAATGAACTGCTCCAGACCGTTGAAATGATGGAATACATGATCACGCGCAGGCGGAAAAAGGCAAGACAAAAACCGAAGGAGCGGTCGGAGGAAGAGATGAATCTGATCAGTGAAGCAAAAGCACTCTTGATGGAACGTAACAACCTGACAGAGGAGGAAGCTCATCGCTATATGCAAAAGAGAAGTATGGATAACGGGACGGGACTGACAGAGACTGCCCAGATGATACTTAGTTTACTTACATAAGAATAACAAAAAATGCCGACCAGGAATGGACGGCATTTTATAATTCATAGGATTCATAGGATTCGGGTGTCAAAAGGTGGTTTTCAATTTTGGGTCTGTCAAATTGCACAAAACCGAACTTGTTTTGTTCCGTTGTCCGAGAATAAGAAAAACTAAGTATGCCTGAATCAGTTTTTCACAGAGTGACGTAAACGGCATTCAACGAGCCTTCCATGGATCGTGAAGCCTTGTTCTGCCGTCCGTGGCAGAACATTACTGTAAATAGACAGGCATACTAAGATTTACTAATTTTCTACCAAAGTCACAAAAACAGTCCCGGCTTTGTGCAATTTGCCAGCAGCTAAGTTGTGAGCCACCTTTTGACACCCTAATCTTCATAGGAAATTGCGTCCTATGAATTATAAAGTATTAGTGTTGATAAAACATTTCAAGAGAATCCATCCTTGCGCTCATATTTGTAAAAAGGGCATCCACAAGAGTTACGGCAGCCATGGACTCCACAACGACCACGGCGCGTGGAACGATGATCGGATCATGGCGTCCTTTGATGCTCACATCAATTTCTTCCCCATCTTTATTGACAGTCTGCTGGGGGGCAGCGATGGATGGTGTAGGTTTGATCGCGGCGCGCAGGATAATGTCACTTCCGTCGCTCATTCCGCCTAAAATACCTCCGGCATGGTTGGTTGTTTTGACCGGTCTGCCGTCAGCGCCGATGCGGAAGGCGTCGTTATCGTTTTTTCCGGTTGCTTTCGCAACGTCAAATCCGTCACCGATCTCAAAACCTTTTACTGCACCGATCGACATGACTGCTTTTGCGAGATTCGCATTTAATTTTTCAAAGACAGGATCGCCAAGTCCGGCGGGAACACCCTGGATGATACATTCCACAACACCACCGGAGGAATTCTGTTCGGCGATGCAGGCATTTAAATAATTTTCTGCGTTTTCCGCAGCGTCGGCATCCGGCATGTAGAGCGGATTTTCATTGATCTGTGCGGCATCAAAATTCTGTGATGAAATACTGATCGGCCCGATGGAACGGGTGTAAGTCAAAAATGTGATGCCGAGCTGGTTTAATATTTTGACAGCGATCGCACCGGCTGCAACACGTCCGATCGTCTCGCGCCCGGAGGAACGTCCGCCACCGCGGTAATCGCGGAAACCGTATTTCTGGTCGAAAGTATAGTCCGCATGTCCCGGACGGTAATAGGACGCAATCTCACTGTAATCTTTGGATTTCTGGTTCTGATTGTACACGACAAGAGAGATCGGCGTACCGGTTGTTTTTCCCTTAAACACGCCGGATAAAATCTCGACTGCGTCATCTTCTTTCCGCGGGGTGGTAAACTTTGACTGACCCGGTTTCCTGCGGTTTAAAAATTTCTGAATGTCATTTTCATCAAGAGGCAGTCCGGCAGGACATCCATCCACCACAACGCCGAG
>UMDO01030033.1_pt1 | contig 46800 bp, 37 predicted proteins | sample 1964511 | NCBI WGS metagenome assembly UMDO01 (sample SAMEA4835996, study PRJEB28245) | human gut metagenome | biome: gut microbiome; material: fecal sample | place: Denmark | collected 2008 | reverse complement strand
ACAGGCAGCTTGAGCTTGAAAGAGCTGATGCTATCGAGGAAGGCTTAGAACAAGGAATAAAGCAAGGCTTAGAACAGGGATTAGAACAGGGATTAGAACAAGGCTTAGAACAAGGTATAGAAAAAGGTGCAAATAAGATGCTGTTTACTCTGGTAACAAAGGGCAAGCTCGATATTGATACTGCAGCAGAGGAAGCCGGTGTCAGTGTCAGTGAGTTTGAAAAATTAATGAGTGAAGCAGGCTATAAGGTGCCGGAGACTGTGTAGCATCAGGCAGGAATAATTTATCAAAATGTAAATAGCAAAAATCCGCTAACCATTGTATTTGGTATAGCGGATTTTTTGTGCCAAAAAGTATCACATCCGACTGTTATCGCATGAAAAACGCTTGCGCTACTCCTTTCCGTCTACAGTATATGTGTATCGGGCAGCCCAGTAGCTGTAAGCGGATTGTGAATTATTGACAACGAGCCTCTTTGCATCCTCCTTCACAATCATGCCTCTCGCCACATGTCCACGCTCCTTTGCAAGTGCTATCTTGCGCTGTAAACCAATATTTAATTTGCAGAAAAACTTAAAATCTATGATGTACAGTGGTATTAGTGAAAGCACACCCACATTTACCTGCCACGGGTAGCTTGCGATAGCTTTAAAAACTTCTGAAAAAGTGTTCATTGAAAATCCCCTTTCTTAATATGCTGCATTTGAATATATGGTATGTGAATATATGGTATGTGAATATTATAGAAATAAGGAAGGAGATTGGCAATGGAAAATTATTTTTTATTTATATTGTCTTTGATTTTATCATCATCTTTTGTCATTTCAAGGTAAAACTCAGCTAGTTTCATAGCATTTTCAATCTGTTTTTTATCATAGCTATCATAGAGTCTGTTAAATGTCATTTGCAAAGGGTCGCAATTAGGATCATCCCCGAAAACAAGATAATCGAGAGTGACATCTGTGAATTTTGCTATATGAATAAGTAAGTCAAGATTAGGAACTCGCTTTCCAGACTCTATAAGGGCCAGATATGAAGGTGAGATGTATAACATATCAGCAAAATAAGATTGTGTTTTATTTCTTTTAAAACGTAGTTTACGTATGCGCTCACCAAGTTCTTTTGGATTTAGAATAATATTGTTCATATAAACCTCCCATATTATAATTTCAATTAGTAAAAATTATTATGACTAATTGTAGCTGAATTATGAAAAATTAAATTACGCACTGAAAATCAGAAATTAACATATGGAAAATTGTGAATATTGAATAAAAAGAACATTGATAGTATATAAAATATCTGTGTCAAAATATTATAAAAATATTAACTATAAGTAAAAGATGTATTGACACATAGTAATGAAAGTGGCAAAATATAGGCAAAAGAGGACTTAAGATGAAGGTGGTTGTGCTATGAAGATTAAGGTTGCATTGCTTGATAAAGATAAAGAGTACTTGGATAGGCTTACAGGAGTATTTAATACAAAGTATGCTGATAAATTAGAGGTTTATTCATTTACAGATGAAAAAAACGCAATAGAATCGGTAAAAGAGTACAGAATAGATGTATTAATAGCTGAAGAAGATTTTAATATTGATAAATCTGAATTCAAGAGAAATTGTGGACTTGCCTATTTTACAGGGACACCCGGTATAGAGTTAATAAAGGATGAAATTGCCATATGCAAGTATCAGCGTGTTGACGTTATATTTAAGCAGATACTTGGGGTATATTCTGATATGGCTGCAAATGTGGCTACTATCAGCGGAGAAAATGATAAGAGCAGTGTGGTTATTTTTACATCACCATGTGGTGGGGTTGGAACATCGACTGTTGCAGCAGCATGTGCGATAGCACATGCGAATATGGGGAAAAAGGTATTTTATTTAAATTTAGAACAGTGTGGCACAACAGATGTTTTCTTTCAGGCAGAAGGAAATGCCACTATGAGTGATGTTATATATTCGCTTAAGAGCAGAAAGGCAAATCTGTTATTGAAGCTTGAAAGCTGTATAAAGCAAAGCCAGGAAGGAGTGTCATACTTTTCGTCTACAAAGGTGGCACTCGATATATTGGAAATTTCATATGCAGATATTGATACTTTGATAGGCAATATACAGGGAATGGACAATTATGATGAGATTATTGTAGATTTACCATTTTCTTTGGAAATAGAAAAATTAAAGCTCCTCTCAAAGGCTTGGAGAATTATAGTTGTAAATGATGGCAGTCAGCTGTCAAATTATAAATTTATGAGAGCATATGAGTCGGTTGTTTTATTAGAACAAAATGATGATATAAATATTATCCGAAACATGAATATGATATACAACAAGTTTAGTAATAAGAACTCAGAGATGCTATCAAATATTTCTATTAAGACTATTGGTGGAGCACCACGATATGAACATGCTACAGTCCGACAGATAATAGAAGCATTGACCAAGATGGAATTTTTTGAAGAAATCTTGCAATAGAGGGAATGTATATGCAGATTAATGAAGAAGAGTTTGTTGATGACATAAAACGTTTTGTAAGTGAAAATGTATCCTTGAGCAAAATATCAGATGAAGAACTTGCGGAAAGAATAGATCAGATAGTTACAGACAGACTTAAGGATATTTACTGTCCTATTGAGACAAAGGTATCAATATCACAGCAGGTATATAGCTCTATAAGAGGATTTGGCTTATTAGATTCGATTATCAGTGATGATTCGATTACAGAGGTTATGATTAATGGACCTGAAAAGATTTTTATTGAGAAAAAAGGACGACTTACACGCCTAGATAAGAAGTTTGAGAGTCAGAGAAAGCTGGAGGATGTCATACAAAGAATTGTAGGATTGGCAGGACGAGAAGTGAATCAGGCTAATCCCATATGTGATACCAGGCTTCCGGATGGCTCGCGTGTGAATGTGGTATTGCCTCCGATTGCTTTATGTGGCCCGACGATTACTATTCGTAAGTTTTCAAAAGAACCGATGACTATAAATAAGCTTATTGAATATGGCTCTATAACACAGGAAATAGCAGATAAGCTGGAGCTTTTGGTGAAAGCCAAATACAATATTTTTATTAGTGGTGGTACAGGCTCCGGAAAAACAACATTTCTTAATGCTCTTTCCAATTTTATTCCTAAGGATGAAAGAATTATTACAATTGAGGATTCAGCAGAGCTTCAGATTACAGGAATTGATAATCTGGTTAGTCTGGAGACTAGAAATGCAAATGCTTCAGGTGCCGGGCAGGTTACAATAAGAGACTTAATTAAATCATCTCTTCGAATGCGTCCTGAAAGGATAATAGTAGGAGAGTGTCGAGGAGGAGAAGCTCTTGATATGCTTCAGGCTATGAATACAGGACATGACGGCTCGTTGTCTACAGGACATGCCAACTCTACTGAGGATATGCTCAGCCGACTCGAGACAATGGTGCTGCAGGGGGCTGATGGACTTCCTCTTGAGGCAATAAAGCAGCAGATTGCATCGGCAGTTGATATTATAATTCATTTATCAAGACTTAGGGATAAAAGCAGAAAGACCATGGCTATAACAGAAGTAGTTGGCATCAAAAATGGAGAGATAGAGTTAAACCCACTGTATGAGTTTAAAGAGGATGAAGCCAGCACAATGGATAAGGTATCAGGAAGACTGGTAAGAACCGGCAACCCATTGAAGAACGACTACAAGCTTAAGCTGTCAGGTATAAAAACAGCCATATAGGTGAATTTATGAAGAAAAAAAACAAAGAGAAAAAAGTTCTGGAACCACAATACTATACATCACGGATAAATACAAGTACATATAATTACAAGGTCTATTATATGTCTGTTCCCGAGAAAATAATCAATGTACTTATTGCATTTGTGATAGGAGCGTGCATCGGATATTTATTCTATGGAGGTATAGGAAAAGATGAATATGGGCAGGCAACTACAGTTACATATTGTTTAAATGTAATTATTCCGGTAATAGTTGGCGTTATAGCTGTTAAATTGTATATTCCGGTCAGGATACAGTCTATTATTAAGAAACAGAAAAATCAGCTTAATAAACAGTTTAGAGATATGTTAGAGGCACTTAGTACATCTCTGGGAGCCGGTAAAAATGTTATAGATTCATTCAGAAGTGTGTATGACGATATGAAGATGCAGTATGAGGATGGTGCTTATATTATTAGCGAACTGGAGCTTTTATTGTCAGGTATGGATAATAATATTGATATTGAAGACCTACTTCTTGATTTTGGGGAAAGAAGCGGCAATGAGGATATAGAGAGTTTCGCCAAGGTTTTTCAGATATGTTATAGGAAGGGCGGAAATATCAAGGATACAGTCAGGTCTACATATGAAATTTTGAATGACAAAATGGAGATAGCAGAGGATATAGAAACCGTTGTTACAGCAAACAAAACAGAGCAGAATGTGATGCTTATCATGCCGATAGGTCTTATTGGAATGATGAAGCTGATGAGTCCGGATTTTGCTGAGAATTTTGTGTCTCCATCAGGTATCATGGCGACAACAGTAGCGGTAATCATATTTGTGGCAGCATATTTTATAGGAAGAAAAGTATTGGAGATAAAGATTTAGTTATGTTTGGAATATTAGATTATATATGCTGGATATTAGGCTTGATATTTACAATTTTTTGGATATTCCTGTTTTTTAAAGGAAAGAAAAATGCCACACTTTTTCAAGGGTTGGATGAGAAAGAATATCCTTTAAAGGATATTTATTTTGTGGGATATGAACTGCTTGAACTCATTAAGTACAATTATCGAACCAAATACGACAGAAGGCTAAGGAAAGAGATATCGGTGCTCAAGGATGACAAGTATGCTGATTACTATATCAGAGTCACCAGAGCACAGCAGGTTACTTTAGGGTATACATTATTTACCATGTCATTTGCCATGTATGGGCTGGCAGGAAGTATGGCAGCTGTTGCGATATTTATAATGTTCGCCTTTGTGGCATTTTACTATTATGGAACATCAGCCAGTGACAAGATTAAGAAACGTTCAGAGGAACTGCTGTCCGACTTCTCAAATGTTGTGTCAAAGCTTGCCCTTCTGACTAATGCAGGTCTTATCATGAGGGATGCATGGGCAGATGTAGCTTATAATGGCAATACTACATTATATAAAGAAATGCAGATATCAGTTGACGAGATGAAAAATGGAGTCTCTGAGACTGAAGCTATATATCATTTTGGAAACAGATGTATCATACCTGAGATAAAAAAATTCGCATCTACTATCATACAGGGCATCGAAAAGGGAAACAGTGAGCTGACGGCCCTTTTACAGGAGCAGAGTGCAGAGACCTGGAACCTAAAAAGACAGTTGGTAAAAAGAGAGGGAGAGAAAGCATCAAGCAAGCTTCTCATCCCAATGTTTCTTATGTTTATGGGAATCCTGATTATGGTTATTGTCCCGATATTTACAAACATTGGAGCTTAGGTAGAGAATCAGAGTAATCTGATTGTTTATAGATTTCACGAAAGGAGGAAACGTTTATGTGGTTATTAATGAATGATTTAGGACTTAAGGCAAGGCTTGCATTTAGTAAGTTCATGTGCGATGAAGAGGGAGATGTAAATATCGTCTCTATAGTTGTCCTTATCGGAATAGCTGTATTACTTGCCCTATTCTTTAAGGATCAGATCCATGATCTTTTAGATTCGTTGTTCAAAACAATAAGCGGTAATGCTACTAAAGCAGTTGAAAAGGGAGAATAACAGACAATTAGAAAGCTTTTTGGGTATATATCTTTTGATATATACCCAAAATAATTCGAATGTGAGTGAAAATTATGAAAAGACTTTTAGATGAAAGCGGAGCATTGATAGTGGAGGCTTCTATTGTGTTTCCAACAATGTTTCTGGCTATATTTTTTATGCTGTTTGTAGGAAATGCATATACGCAGAAATGTAAGGTGGAGGATATAGTGGTATCAGCAGTGCTTGAAGGTGCTGCAAAGTGTGCCGATCCTATGCTTGATGATATTGAGTCTGGCAGCATACCGGATTTTAATTCAGTTAGTCTGAAGCCATATAGATACCTTACAGGCAGTCTCAGAGATACTGAGGGTGACATAGAGAGTGAAATAAATAAAAATGTGGGAAAGATAGGCACCGGATTCTTTACAGGGATGAAGCCGAGTATTTCCATTGACAGACTTAAATTTGAAAGTAAAGTGATATATTCAAAGGTAAATGTGGATGTATCCTATAAGATAAAAATGCCAATCAGGTTATTGGGACAGGATGAGTTTACCAATATATCGTATGCCACACATACTGATGTGCCGGTATCTGATGTGCCGGAGTTTATCCGGACTGTAGATTTTGCAGAGGATCTTGTGCAGAGATATAAAAATCATGATATCTCTGAGCCGGCAGGCAAACTGGCAGAGAAGATAACTGAGTGGACGAGTAAATAGGAGTTATGAATATGTATGGATTTAGTAAAAGAGAGCGAGGTGCTGTGTCAGTATTTCTCGTAATCATTCTGGTGCCGTGTATGCTGGTGGCCAGTATATTTGTGGATGTGGGCAGAGTGTACCTGTCCAAGTCTATGGCTGAATCGGCAGCTGATATGGCACTTAATTCACTTATGACACATTATGACGCTGATTTGAATGACTGGTATGGTATGGTAGCATCCTGCCAGAATATAGATGAATTCTATGATGCTTCAATAAAGTGCTACAAGAATGCACTCAAATCACAGAATTTGTCTAAGGATGAGATGAACACATTGGTAGGAGAGTTCAGCGCTATGATAGGTGCTGATTCAAAAGCCAGTGACTATCTCAGGGTAACGGATGACGGCGATGACTCAACTACTATAAAAGCCGTAGATGGAGCCAATCTGGCTAATGCCACTATGCTTAAATCGCAGATAGTGGACTTCATGAAATACAGAGCACCTATAGCTATCACAGAGACTGCCATCGATAAAATAAAGAATAAGAGTATTCCCGGTATAGATGATGTCTTAAAAAGTGATGAGAATAAACCGCTTGTTGAGAAAAAACAGGATTATTGTAAAGCTGACGAGAAGCTGATGCGTGACAGCTACAATACATATAAGTATCTGTTTGACAATTATTCTAATGGAAATCCACAGCCAAGCAATTCATTGCTCACAGGTACACGTGATGCCATGCAGACAGCCAGAGAACAGTATCGTGAGCTGAATAAGCTGATGATTACCAATCTGTATAACACATCGGGTCTTGTGGTTTTTAACAGGGCACAGGTGCCACTGAATCAGTATAATTACACAAAAAGCTCTATAAAATGCTATAAAGCTAAGTATGATGGCAAGACATATTATGTAAACTGCCATTCAAGAAAAGACGATGATACATATTACATAGATGGCACCGAACTGACAAAACAGTTTGACGATATCTCTAAGAAAATAAAGGCATTTGACAAAGCAAAGAATGATTTCACCAATGCTGTGAACAATAGCATATCGTATTCATCCGGTGTTACAAATGACATACAGTATTGGAAGCATGCTGCAGATGCCTACAGTGTCACGGTAAGTGGCAGTGATGATTATCGAACTAATCTGAATAAGAAAGCAGATGAAATGATAAAGAGCTACTGTGCACTCAATGCCATGATGCAGTGTACTCCGGGAAATGACTTACCTGATGGCTATGATACTACATACAAATCATATAAGAAACAGGTGGAGGACAGACAGACCAAATATCTGACAGCTGGAGTGACGAATGGCAGTGACAGCTATCTCGTATTAGTAAACAGGCTTGAGAGTATATCAAGCAATAATATATATAATATAGAAGCAACGTCATTGACATTAAGCGATAGAAGTACTATATTTGTAAATAGAATTGCTGATATATCAACGAATCTGATTGAAAAAAGAAACACTCTGCAGCACTATTCAGATGTATTAAACATAGCGATAAACGGAGATTCGAGTAAGGATATAGAGTCACTTGAGACACTGAAGCATGATGCAGCTGATTATGCCCAAAAACTCAATGATTGGAGTAATCAGGCAGATGGCACTGATTCAGACCTTGCAGAAGGTGACAGAGATGAAATCGCAGGTATTAAGGCCAGCGAAGCAGCCGGAAATATAACTGAACAGTCAATTATAGATTTAGAAAACAGACTTAAGAACATAAAGTCGCAGATTGATTCGATGATAGCAGCTATAGATAGCTTCAAATATGGTGATCAGAAGGTCAAGGATATATCTACATATGATCAGTTCAAAAATGCAGGCTCTGCAGTCATTGCTGAAAGTGAGATAAATAAAAGGACTACGAATGCAGAGCTTTCAAGCTATGCGGATTCTACATTTTCATCATTGTTTTCACCACAGGGAACTGGAACTGAGGGGCTTGCGAGCGTAAATAGCAATGATGACCATAATTTACTGCTTGATGTCGCTGGCTCAAAGACAGTTGCAATACCTGGGGTGTATCAGTTCTGGCAAGAACAGTTTAGTTCAGCTAGTGAAGATGAAATAAAGAAATATGATGATGAAAAGGGAAAAGCGACAGATAGTCAGGAAAAAACAAAAGAAAATGCTAAGAATAGAAAAAATCCACATGAAGATGCTGATGATATAGCACGAGAGATTGACACAATAAATAAAACATTTGGAAATACAACATTTTTCAATAGCTTTGTGAGTCTATTAAAAAATCTGACAGGTGGAAATTTTGAAAGTATTCGAGATAACTTATATTTGTCTACTTATATAATGGAAATGTTGTCTTACTCTACTATAGATAATGAAGGAAGGTATGACATTTTAAAAGACCAGGGTTTTGATGTGTCCACATTGACAAAAGAAAATATGGATGATAAATATAATTCTGTAAATGATAAGTGGAATAGTGATGAATATAAGGATTACTTTAATAAATCACTTACCAATAAGAGGCTTTGTAAGGAAAACAATGCTGCATATGGTTGTGAATTAGAGTACATTTTGTATGGTCATGAAAATAATAATGAGAATATAAATGATGCATATGGACAGATATATGAGATTAGATATGTGTTGAATCTTATATCAGCCTTTGAACATTTCTGGAATAAAGGAAGTGAAACAGGAAAAGCAATTGGTGCAATTGCATTGGCTATATCAACGGCTACAAGTGGTATTGTTCCAATTGTGGCTATTAAAGCGGTATTGATAGCACTGATAACAGTTTTTGAAACTGCAAATGATATGAATAGATTAGAGGCTGGATTTTCAGTGGAACTATATAAAACAGATGCAAAGATGTGGCAGGTGTCATTAGACTTTGGTGAAGGAACGGAGATTGGTGATAAAAGTATTTCTAGTATGTTAAATGCTATTCAAACTAAATTTGGAAATTTCACTAATTCATGTGAAAATGGATTGCGTTACAGCGATTATTTGTGTATTTTTATAGTGTGTGGTATGCAATCCGACATTGGGGAATCAATGACACTTAGATGTGCAGATGTAATTCAAGCAAACATGAGAAAAATAACGAAGGATAGTGGCTACAAACTGGAAAACTCAAAAACTTATTTTGAACTTGATTCAAAACTGAAAGTAGATCCGTTACTAATTACACTGCCACTATATAGTGATTATACAGATTTGTATGATAGCAGCAGTACTGACTGGTGCACATATAATATAAAAACAATCAGAGGTTATTAAAGGAGAAAGAAATGAAAAAGAGACTATTGATTTTAGGAATGATTTTTACAATGGCTGTGTCATCAGCAGGTTGTGGCAGTTCGTCGTCATCAGACAATGCAGGTAGGACAGACAAACAAACAGCAACAGTTCATGACAGTCAGAAGGATACATCAAGTGACAGTAAGTCCGATAATGATAAGAAAGATACGAAGTATAAATCAGCAGATGAAATCACAATGGATGATTTGATGAGCCATGATGAGACTCCAGCAGAGGATTTTGAGTTAATTGACAACTCAGATGAAATAGTAATACAGAAGTATGTTGGTAAGGATCCAATCGTGGTTATTCCTGATGAAATTGACGGAAAGAAAGTTGTGGATTTTGATAAAACATTTTGGAATAATAAAATTGTTGTTGCGATACGTGTTGGTAATAATGTTACTGAAATAAAGAAAATGGCATTTTCTAATTGTGAGAACTTGAAATATGTTGTTTTAGGAGAGTCGGTTAAATCATTAGGAAGTAATTCATTTGCAAATACTAATATTAAAGAGATTGAATTAAACGATGGATTGCAGAAAATTGGTGAAGATGATACTAATAATACTGTTGACGCACCTGATAGTAATTATGGCATGGATTTAAAAATTCCTGACAGCGTTACAGAAATACATGTAAGAGACTTTAATCTTATTGTTAAGTCGGGTTCTCAGGCTGAACAGTATGCAAAAGATTTTGCAGATAGTAATAATCTTACATACACAGTAGAATAATTTACAATATGTTAATTAATTAAATATTAATACTATGAATCATAGGAAGTCGCCATGCTATATTATCAGTGTGGCGGCTTTTTTTGTTAAAATAGAAAATTATTAAATTGTAATGTGTAAATATTATTATTACATTAACAAATAGTAAAGTAATTATTGACAAACAGTAATTGAAGTAGGAAAATAGTATATATGAAAATCTATATTTAAAGGGAGAATATCATGAGAAAACATATAAAGGATGAAAGAGGAGCCATTGTAGTTGAGGCAACAATTTCGTTTACTGCCTTTATTTTCCTGTTGTACATCATCTATTCGATAGTTGATATATGCTACATACAGGCAAAGATGAGCATAGCGTTAAACAGTGCGGCGACAGATATATCGCAGTACTCCTATCTGTATTATAAGTTTGGTATTGATTCGGTGGATAATGCAGCAAGCAATGCGGCTTCAAGCAGTAGGGCATTGGCAAAGGATACATTAAAGGGTATGGATGAGCTAATGACGGGAATATCGGATATGGATAGCAGTTTGTCAGATATAGAGAATGGCTCTTCTGATTTTGAAAGTCTAATGATCGCTTATGATGAGACAAAGGGTGGAGCATCAGATTTGGCTGCCAATATTAATGACTATGGAGATGCTTTGGCAGAAGATCCTATGGGCTTTGTAAAGGGTATGGGTATGCTTGCATTGAATGAGGGTTCGTCTGCAGGCAAGTCATATCTGGCACAGTCTATGGGAAGAGCTTTTATGAAGAAGAATCTTAAGGATTCAAATGGTGGGGATGTCAACGCTTTTTTGAAACAGTATCATGTAAAGGATGGTCTGGATGGGCTTTCGTTTGCTGGCACGGAATTTTTGGTATCAACGGATGGCAAATCAAGTAATGCCCTAAGGTTGACTTGCTCATATGATGTGAAGGTTGTCAATCTGCTTAATACAGATATCACCATCAGATTTTGTCAGAGTGCATCAACCGATGTGTGGGGCAAGGGAGTTAGTGCGAAAAAATAGGTGGATTAGGAATTATGAAAACAAATGATATTTTAATGATACTCATTTCAATTATTCTATGTGGAGTGAGTATCTATATACTGATCAGAAATAAAGAAAAAAAGAGTAAAAAGCTTATTGTCTATTGTATTATAGGTATGTTTCTTGTCATGATAGATGCTTGTATGCTTCAGTTCTTTTATCACGATAATGCAATTTATAAGAATTTTAGGATGATAGCACTTCTTTCAATTATGGCATCTGTTGCATATGTTGATTTCACGGAGCTAAGGATTCCAAATGAATATATTATTACAGGACTTGTATACTGGGTGTTAAGTATATTTGTTGAGCTGATATGTGGCAGTCAGTTTATTGTTGCCAATATCATTTCTTCGCTTATTGCAGCGGCAGCCCTGTTTATAGCTTCTTTGCTTTGCAAGATATGTATCAGGGGTTCAATTGGCGCCGGGGATATAAAGCTGTTTGTGGTTATGGGGCTATTGCTTGGGCTTGATGGAATATGGAGCGCTATATTTTTATCTCTCGTTTTATCATTTATCACAGCAATTTATTTTCTTATTACAAAAAGAAAAGGCAAAAAGGATGCAATGGCATTTGGTCCGGCTCTTGCTATAGGAACGTGGTTATCAATATTTTTGACTGGAATGTAGAGGATATACAATGAAGAATTATAAATTTTTAGTACCTATATTGCTTGTAGCATTGTTAGGAGGATCTGTATATAAAACATACAGTGACAGAGAAAAAATTAATAAACAATATGATAATGATATAACTCAGGCCAGACAGAATAGGAAGCTTGAGGTTTATGTGAATGCAGAGGAGGACTATCTTGATGCCTTAAAGCTTAAAGATTCAGCAAAGCTTCGGGCAGAGCTGGGAGAGATGTATATAGAAGCGGAGGATTTAAGAACAGCTGCCAAATGGGGAGAGTCTCTCATAAGTGAATATCCCAAGGAACAGGTGGGATATGAGTTTTTGATTCAGGTGTATTTGGAGCAGAAAGACTATGCCTCATGTTTCAGGATAAAGGATGAAGCGGATGGACTGAAAATTTCATCAAAGAAGATTGAAGAGATTATTTCAGATATCAAATATGAGTATTATCTCGAAGGTGAATATGCACAGGTAGAGGAGTTTAGTAATGGCTATGCAGCAGTAAAGAAAGAAAAAAAGTGGGGCTATCTGAACAGCAAAGGACATCGTGTAATAGAATCCGAATTTGAAGAGGCGGGAGCGTTTGCTAAAGAGGTTGCACCTGTTATAGATGACAAAGGCAGGGCATTTTATATAGACAACGAGGGCAACAGAAAGATAGTCATTGATTTTGTCGACAATATTGAGAAACTGGGATATATGTCAATGGATAATATTTTTCCTGTAAATGATGGCAAAAAATGGAGCCTGTACAGTTTGGACAGCAAGAAAAAGATAGCTGGTGACTATGATGAGGTTTCAGCCATGGGAAATGGAGTAGCAGCTGTCAAGTCTGATAATAAATGGAGTCTTATTGATACCAAGGGAAAGAAAGTAACAAAAGATAAATATGATTCGGTTGTTATGGACAGTAAAGGAATAGTATGTAGAAACGATAGGGTATTTGCAAAGCAGAATGGATATTATTATTTATTTGATTCTAAAGGCAATAAGGTTGTAAAAACTAAATTTGATGATGCAAGGCTATTTGCAGATGATGGATATGCCGCAGTATGTGTGGACGGCAAATGGGGATTTGTTGATAAGGATGGTAAACAGGTGATTAAGCCTCAATTTAATGAGGCTCATAGCTTTTCAAACGGATTGGCGGCCGTTAGATTTACAAATGGCTGGGGCTATGTGGATGAAAAGGGTAATAAAGTCATTGCGACAGGATTTGATGATGCGTGCGATTTCAATGAACAGGGCAAGACATTTGTTAAGACGGATGATAAATGGCAGGTTTTGACACTATATTTATACAATCATGAATCATAGAACAAAGGAGACAAAGGCATGAGTTTTACATATGAAAATCAAGGAAACAATACTTATCTGGTATATAAAATAGGAGCTTCGGATAATGTGGATACAATGAGCCTTGGAATGATTACTAATAATAAGATAGATGGAATTGTTCCGACTCTGTTCACTCAGTCAGACACTGATAGATTTATTAAATATAATATTTCTGCAAAAGTGTCAGCAAAAGAGTTTTTATCAGGAGTTGTAAATAAGAAGAGATTACTAGGTGTGTTTATCAGCGTATTAAAGGCAATTAAATCAACAGAGGAATATATGATTGATGCGAGAAGCCTGTTGATTGATTTGGAACATATCTATGTTGATGTGTCAAAGTGTGATGCAATGCTGGTATGTCTTCCTTTGGTCAGACAGAATGAGTCTGTTAATATTCCTATGTTTTTTAAGCAGATAATGTTTAGTACACAGTTTGACCAAAATGAGAATTGCGATTATGTTGCACAGATTATTAATTATCTGAATAGTACACCTGTATTTTCTGTGGATGCTTTTGAAAAGCTCCTGATGGATATAGATGCTGATAATTTAAATATTGCAGCTTCAAAGGCTGTTGCTGGTCAGCAAAAACCGGTTCAACCACAGAGCCAGTCACAGAGTCAGCAGCCTAAACCTATGCAGCCTGCTATGAATCAGCTAAAGAATGCACAGGTACAGACAAATATGCCATCTCAGGGGAAAATGCAATCACAGCGTGAAACACAATCAGCAAATAATGTGGTACAGCCTAATCAGGTGAATTTTGCAGTACCTAATATGAATCCACAAAACCAGAATAGAATTAATAATAATGTGCAGATGGGGACGAATATTTCAGGTACATATGTGGAAACAACCAGTGAGAAGCAGATGTCCATGTTTGGACTTTTGACACATTACAGTAAAGAAAATAAGCAGATTTACGAGAGACAAAAAGCCCAAAGAAAGGCTCAAAAGGAAGCAGAAAAAAACGGAGCAGCAATGCCTGGTCAAAATGTGAAGCCATCAAATGTTTCCTTTGCCATCCCAGGCCAGCCACCACAGCAGCGTCCACAGCCGGCACAGCCACAAACTGTAATGCCACAGCAACCTCAACAACAATTTGCACAGCCACAGCGACAGTTCACTCAGTCGAATCAGCCGCAGCGTCAGTTTGCACAGCCACAACCGATGCCACAGGCACAGCAAAAGCCGGTGCAACAAGTTCAGCCACAGCCGGTGCAGAATCAAAATACAAATACAGGCATGACCGGAAATCCATCAGTTCCACCACAGATTTTGGAGAACATGACAAAGGCCGGTAATTTTGGAGAGACTACAGTGCTTGGAGTCGGTTCAGAGGCTGGAGAGACCACTGTTTTGGGAGCATCACAGGCTCAGATTATTAAGCCTTATCTGCTCAGAATAAAGAATAATGAGAGAATAGAACTCAACAAGCCGGTATTTAGAATAGGAAAAGAAAGAAGCTATGTGGATTATTTTGTGAGTGACAATACGGCAGTCAGCAGGAGCCACGCAAATATTATTAACAAGGATAATAAGTTTTATATTGTGGATACCAATTCAACAAACCATACATATGTGAATGGTTCAATGATTCAAAGCAATGTGGAGACTAAAATCGAGCATGGAACAAAAATCAGACTGGCGAATGAGGATTTTGAATTTTTCATGTACTAGTAAACAAAAATCACAGGTTAAATATTACATATATTGAGGAAATGGTATGGATTACGAAATTGCAGCCCAGACAGATGTGGGAACAGTCAAGAAAACAAATCAGGACAGCATAATGATGAAACGTATTTTTACCAATCTTGGGAATATGGTTTTTGCGGTATTGTGTGACGGTATGGGAGGTCTTGCGAAGGGTGAGCTTGCCAGTGCTACGGTCATAAGAGCATTTGATAAGTGGGTCAATGATGATCTGCAGATGATTTGTCAGAATGGACCCGGATATATTGAGGATTCTGTAATCAGGGCACAGTGGGAGAGTATAGTAGCAAATCAGAATCAAAAAATCAAACAGTATGGAGCAGGTCAGGGCGTTAATCTTGGAACCACTGTAGTAGCGCTTCTTGTCACTGACATGAGATACTATCTGATGAATGTCGGTGATTCAAGAGCATATCTTGTAAATGATAAGCTCATACAGCTTACTAAGGATCAGACATTTGTAGGTAGAGAGATAGAGCTGGGTCATATGACAATAGAGCAGGCTAAAACAGACCCGCGCAGAAATGTGCTTTTACAGTGTGTGGGTGCTTCTGAGATTGTTAATCCTGACATGTTTTTTGGAGATGTGCAAAGTGGTACGGAGTTTCTGCTTTGTTCGGATGGTTTCAGACATGAGATTACATCTGATGAGATTTATCAGGCAATCAGACCATCATTTATGACAAACAGGGATGTGATGAATAGGCAACTTCGTTCTCTGATAGAACTCAACATGCAGCGTAGGGAGAGAGACAATATCACAGCAGCGCTGATTAAGGTACAGTAGGAGGAAAGTTTATGCTTGAGATTGGTTCTCTTGTTGATGGAAAATACAAGATACTGAATGAAGTGGGCCATGGTGGAATGAGTATCGTCTACCTGGCTATGAACGAAAAAGCAAATAAGCAGTGGGCTATTAAAGAGGTACGAAAAGACGGTGTAAAGGATTTTGAGGTTGTGAAGCAGAGTCTTGTGGCTGAGACAGACATGCTAAAAAAACTTAATCATCCTTATCTGCCGGATATTGTGGACGTCATAGAGGATGACGACAGATTCCTGATCGTCATGGATTACATACAGGGGAATTCACTTAGCAAGGCTATTGAAGAGTATGGCGCATTGCCTCAGGATGATGTGATTCATTGGGCTAAGCAGCTGTGCGATGTACTTGGATATCTGCATTCACAGAATCCACCTATCATATATCGAGACATGAAGCCCGCCAATATCATGCTTAAGCCTGATGGCAATATCACTCTTATTGATTTTGGAACAGCAAGAGAGTTTAAAGAAAAAAATCTGGCTGATACGACATGTCTCGGAACTATGGGGTATGCAGCTCCGGAGCAGTTTGGAGGAATGGGACAGACGGATGGCAGAACAGATATTTATTGTCTTGGTGCTACACTATATCATCTGGTTACAGGAAAAAACCCATGTGAGCCACCTTATGAAATCAGGCCAATCAGAGAGATAAACCCAAGCTTGTCAGGTGGTCTTGAAAGAATCATTTTAAAGTGTACACAGCCTAATCCGGCTAACAGATATCAGAATGCGGCAGAGCTGATGTATGCTTTGGAGCACTATGATGAGATAGATGATATATATAGAAAAAAACAAAAAAGAAAGCTTGCAGCTTTTATCACTACGTCGGTAATTACAGTGATTTTGGGAGCAACCTCTATATGGGGATATGTTTCAGCCGAGAATAAAAAAAGTGAAAACTATGATAACATTCTGAAAACGGCAGATACTTATGAGGACTATTACAATGCGATAATTACAGACCCTACCAGAACAGATGCGTATCTGAAGCTAAATGATATGCTTACAAGTGATTTTGTATTGGACAAGGATGAGGCAAACATACTTGCAAAGATACAGGTCGGACTGGATAGAAAAAACAGTGACGGATATTCGCAGACGTATGATGTGCTTTCGGATTTGAAAAAGAAAAATCCTGACGGGTATCAGGAGGTCTGCTACCAGTATGGCGAGAGCTTTCTTTTCTACTATGATATAAATGTGGAAAAGGACAGATATGCCAATGCCGCCAAGTGGTACAAGGATGCTGTGCAGAAATATCCTGTTGCACAGATATATTGTGATATTTCCGATTGTCTGGATCTCATAAGTCAGTATGGTGGAGCAAAGGTTAAGCAGACAGAGAAGATGTATGATGAGTATGCAAATCTTTGGAAAAAGGTTACAGAGCTGGAAAAGGAATCGGAACAGTTTGACAGTGTGGATTCAAAGCTTCAGGTGTGGAATGAAGTAGATGATATTATAAACAACAATATTTCTCCGCTTTTGGAGGTGACATCCAAGGATGATGTGATTGCACTTTTGGATGATATTTCAGACGGTTCGACTAAGGTTGACAAATCGGTTATTGCAGATGATATGAAAAAGCTTCAGGACAACATCGAGTCGACAAAGCAGAAGATAAACACGGTAAAGGAGGCTGAGAAAGAATGACATATGATATTTACAGGCTGATTTTTATCGTGGGTGCCATATCGTGTGCTGTAATGTTTGTGGTTTCAGTGATACTATTTATTACACTTAAAATTCCAAATGTAATTGGCGATTTAACAGGCAGAAATGCAAAAAAGGCAATTGAAAATATTAGAAAGCAGAATGAAGCCTCCGGTGGAAAAGATTATAAGGCAAGTGCAGTTAATCTGGAAAGAGGCAGATTGACAGATAAAATGACTCCGTCAGGAAATCTACAAAGACGTGGAATCACAAGTGGTTTTGGGGTTCATACAGAAAAAATCAGCACGATGAAGCTAGAACAGCAGGCGTCTGTTGGAATGGATACAGATAATGAAAGTAATGAGACGATGGTTCTTGAACAGAATTACTCAAATGAGACAACAGTTCTCAGTCAGCAGAATGTTGGGGAAACAACGGTACTTTCATCACATATGCCACAGAATCCAAGCGAGACAACAGTTCTCAATCAGTTTATGGTATTAGAGGATATTACCTTTATACATACAGATGAAATAATTTAAAGCAAAGGAGTGAGTAGCATGAGAAAACGCATGATGGCCTTTTTAATGGCCCTACTTATGGTTGTCACCATTTTGCCGGCTAACTTCACGATAGTTGAAGCGAATGACACAAATGGTGCTATCTACCTTAAGGTGACAGGTGCTTCGGACTGGACCAATACAGATGATATCAAGGTAACTGTTACTGACAGTACCGGAAAAGAAGTTGAGCAAAAGTTTGTTAGGACCGAAGTGGTTAAGGCACAAACTGATTCTGGAAATACAAATCCAGATAATAAAAATCCAGATAATAAAAATCCAGATAATACCGATTCAGGTAATAACAATCCGGGTAATACTGATACCGGTAAGGATGATGCTGCTGGCAAGGATACTGAAAATACAGGCTCAGAAAGTGGCTCTGACAATTCAAATGAGCCTGCCGGACAGGCAGATGAACAGCAGGATGCTAAGCCTGTAGCATTAAATAGCATAAAAATTGATGTGACAGGTCTTGTCAAGGACAGTAAGTACTCTGTGGATATATCTTCTGATGGATATCTTTTCTGGAAGAAGGAATGCACCGCTGTGAAGGCTTCTGACAGTCCAGCTTATACAGAGGTTGCAATGGTTCAGGACACATATACAGAGTTTGACTTCACCACAGTTTTTAAGGACTGGAAACTAGATACTAAACCAACACTTGCTGTCAAAGGTGCAGATAATAATAGTGTTATTAAATATGCATCTTCAGATCAGGAAACTGCAGCTGTTGATGAAACTACTGGTGAAGTAACTATAAAAAAAGCCGGAAAAGTTTCTTTTACGGCTACACTATCTGTTGGTGATAGTTATAAGACAATCACACAGTCTGATGTAGCAATTGCAAAATTAGACCAGACACTTTCATTTACTGATGCAAAAACAGAGGTTTATGTAGGTGATGAGGTTGCAGCAGCTGCAAGCTCAAGTGCTAGTGATGCCGAAGGCAAAATCACTTATAGTGTGGTTACCGGAGAAGATTACATCACGCAGGATGCTGATTTTACTAACAATGGTAAATGGACTGCAAAGAGCTATAATAACAGTGCCGATGGAGTAGAAGTTACAATCAAGGCTGCTATTGCAGAGGATGACAGATATAACAGTGCAGAGAACACATATACTACAACAATAAAGCCATATGCTTACGATGATTTTAGAAAATATTGTGAGGTAGTTGGAACATCAAATACTGCTTCAGATGGAAAAATCTGGTATTCAGAAGTGACCGGGATCAAGGCAAAAGATGGTTATAAAATCAAAGATTCTGATGGCAGCTTTGTAGAAGAAATTGCTATAGATGTCAATAATATCACACAGGGCGAAAATCAATTTGCTCTAGTTATTGGACAGGAAAAGAAAAATTCAGAAAATGAAACTGTATCTTATATCAATGAGGGAACAGTAAGTGGAGCATACAACTATGATAGTGTAAAACCTACACTTTCCATTGCAAAGGATAATGATGCAGACTGGGTAAACAAAGATGTGAAAATTACAGCTTCACCGTCTGATGCTGGTTCACAGATTGCGGCTGTTAAGTATACAGTGACAGATGAAAAAGATAAGCCGCTTCTTGAAGAAACAACAGTTAATCCTAATGCTGGTGGAAGCTATTTGATTACATTACAGGCAAGTAAATTTGCCAATAAAGAAATCAAGGTAAATGTTACAGCATACGATAATGCAGGTCTTAGATCTGATACACAGACTCAGATAATCAAATTTGATACAGAACTGCCTAAGGCTGAGCTGTCATTGAATAGTAATGAGGGTGAATATTATTTTACTGATAAAATATCTGTAGGTATCAGTGCTACTGATAATTTTTCAGGTATCGCTGGTATAAAAGCAGTTTATCTCACAGATGATGTGACAAGTGCTTCTGGATGGGACATTAAGAATATCGATTGGGATGCTGAAAATGTTCAAAATCTTAAAGCTGATGCTAAGAGTGTAACGATATCATTTACAGATACTCCAAATGCAGGAAATGTGTATGTCAAGGTAACGGATAAAGCAGGAAATGAAAAAATCACATCACTTTCTGATGATAAAAAATTCCACTTTGATCATACTGCACCAACTGTAGGTATTGCATATTCTTCAGCTGATGAAAATACAACTGATGATAATTATTCACAGTTAAAGGATGGGATAGAATACTACAACCATGACAGATATGCACAGATTACTGTAACAGATGCCTCTTTTAACAAAAATGCTACTCAAATTAAAGTAGCGGTTGATAATAAAAAGCCAGTAAATATATTAGATAACAAGGCAGAAGTACAAGGTGCTGCTATTGTAAAAACAGATGATGAAATCTGGACTGACAATAAAGATGGCTCATATACTGCAAAGCTTAAATTTACAGGTAATCATCTTTACAAAATTGAAGCTTCGTCAAAGGATTTAGCAGGAAATAAAACGGAGGAAGCTACTGTAGCTGATAGCAAATCAAAGGAATTCTATATTGATGAGCTCGCTCCGGTTGGAAAAGTCCAGTTCTCAACAGATAAAACAGAGACCGGAATAATTGGTAACTGGTGGGAAAATGTATTAAACCCATTCACTGCAATATCTATTTTTAAACAAAATCAGTTGAATATTGTAGGTAGTGTAACTGATAAAGATACCGGAAATTCCGGCATATGGACAGTTAGCTATTATGTAAATAAACTGGATACGGATACAATTTTATCAGAGCCTGACTTAAATAAGTTATCTGCTGATAAATGGAAAAAAATTAAAATAAATAAATCAGATGATGAATACAGCTTTTGTGAGTCGTTAGACAAGTCCTATAATAAATATATAGTATATATAAAGATTGTAGATAACAGTGGAAATGTAAAATACATAAGTACAGAAGGTGCTGTAATCGATAACGAAGCACCTAAAATCACAGAAGTCAATATAGTAGATAGTGATAATCAGGAAAATAAGCTTGAAGACGAAAATGCAGATTTGTGGAAACAGTCAAATGTTTGTTTACAATTAAATGCTACTGATAATCTTTCCGGTATTGATAGATATGAGTATAAGCTTGTAAGGCTGAATGACGATGGAACATATGATGATTTATCTACTACAACTGTCACGTTGGAAGGCTCAAAGCTTGGAACCTTGAATGATTCAACAAAGTTTACTCTTTCAAAGAGTGATTATTATGCAACCGATACAAAGGCTCTTAAGGTTACAATAACAGTTTATGACAGGGCTAATAACTCTTCAACAGTTGAAAAAATAATCAATATTGATAAACAGGCTCCAACAGTTACCATCACCCGAGATGATGATAGCTCGATTTCAGATAATAGCAAAGGCTGGAATAACGATACATTGACTTATACTGTTGTGGCAAAGGATGCAACAAGTGGTATTAAGGCAGAAAATGAAAATCCGGTTGTTAATTATTATATTTACCTGGGTGGCAAGAAAATGAAAACCGGAAAGGTAAATGTTATAGATAAGAAATTGGATGCTTCCGGAGCTTATACAGAGGTTGTAGGAAATATAACTATTTCAAAAGATAAAGCTTATGATTCTAATAATTTAAAGATTGATGTAGATACCATAGATGTAGCCGGAAATAGGTCTGTGTCATCAGCTGATACAACGGTTACAGCAAAGTATGATTTTACAGCTCCGACTGCAAAATTGGAGTTACAACAGGGAGTTGATGGTGATAAGTGGTTTACCAATGGTGCTACATTCACTGTTACTGCGCAGGACAATACTTCAGGAATTGAAAAAGTAGGCTATACAATTAAAAAAGCAGATGGAACTTATGTTGAGGGAAGTGCTGATGCTCCGGTAGAATTAATAACCGGTGTTGAAAGTGATGCAAAAGAGTATACAAATAGTATTAGCATACCTGATATGGCTGATTATGATACTGGTAATTTGACAATCACAACATATACATATGACTTTGCCGGAAATAAGACAGTGTGTAGTCAGACAATTAAGTTTGATACAACAAACCCTACTGCTGATTTGACAGTAAATGCTGGTGCTAACCAGGATGGCTGGTTTAATTCCGGTGCAACACTTAGTGTAAAAGCATCAGATGCGACATCAGGTGTTGATAGAGTAGAATATATTGTAAAAGCCAGCAAGGATTCAAACGAAAATCTGACAAGTGGTACATTAACTGCAGATACATTGCAGAAATCAGATAATGGTGATTTGACAGGAACGATAACAATTCCGAAAGATGCATATTATGATTCAAAGAATCTTTATGTTGAAACTAAAACGTATGACAAAGCAGGAAACAATACAATATGTTCACAGACAATCAAATCTGATACAACACATCCTACAGCAGGTATAAGCCTTGACAAGGAAATGAAAAACAGCCTTAGTGACAAGGATGGCTTTGATGATGCAAAGCATTTCTACAATAGAGATGTGAAGCTTAATGTAACAGCAAATGATGCTACATCAGGAATCAAATCAATTAAGTACTATGTAACTGCTGCAGGAGATGTACCGACAGAGGAGACCTGGGCTGATACAAAAAATATAAATGTTAATAGTATTCTCCCGGAAAAACAGTCAGGAACAAATGACAAGCTGAATATTCCGATAACAATATCGGATGAGTTTGCTAATTCAGCAGATAATCTCGGTGCAATCAATGTCTATGTTCAGGTTATAGACACAGCAGACAATGAGACAGTTGTCAGCCTGAAGGATGATGAGAAAGATGAGACATTCAGGATTGATACAACAAAGCCGGAGATTAATGTAGAGTATGCCACTGAGAAGGCTGCATACAGTGTAGTTGATGGTGCTGAGTATTACAATACAAAGCGTACAGCTAAAGTATCGGTTAAGGAAAACAGTGTATTCTTTAATCCGAAGCTTGTAAATATCTGGGTATCAGAGGATGGCGGAAAAGAAGTTGATATCAATAATAGTGATAAGCTTCCTGATGGTATCGTAAAGGATAGTGACTGGACTCTTGGAGCCGGAAAAGATGCAGTAAGTACACTTACTGTTACGTTTACCAATGATCATAAGTATACCGTCCGTGTAGAAGCACAGGATTTGGCTGAGAATAAAGCAGATGGATACAAAATCAATAAATCTAATACATTTATTATTGATAAGAAAAATCCAACAGGTAACATGAAGTATAATTATCTGTCACAGGGAACTGACACTACATGGACATCATTTGCAGATTGGAAGAACATCTTAAATGGTGGAAAATACGAGATATCACGTTTCTCTAAGGGAAAGATGTATGTTTCAGGTAGTGTAAGAGATGAATTCAGCGGAGTAAAAGAAGTAAGCTACAACGTTTCAAACAAGGATGGTGTATTTGCGGATGTGTCAGGAGTTACATCATGGACACCGATGAAATCAACTGGTAAGGATGGCTCATATGCTATCAGCTTACCGGAAAATGACATGAACTATGTTGTCTATCTGAAGATTGTAGATTATTCAGGAAATGTATCATATGTCAGTACAAATGGAGCAGTGCTTGATACACAGGCACCGAAGATTAATGTAACACTTCCAACTGATATCAATGGCATCTATGCTTCAAATGTAAATGTTGGCGTGTCAGTATCGGACAATGCAGCAACAGGTGTTGTTTCAGGTATCAGAAGTGTATCATACAAGGTGACAAGCCTGGGTCAGCAGACACAGACAGGAGATTTGTATACATACACTGCAACAGCAGGAAGCCTGAATGATCTGACTAAGTCAGTATCAAGAAATTTCACAGTTGATGCGGGATTAAACAACAGTAACGATGTACAGATCGAAGTGACAGCTGTTGATAATGCAGGAAACACTTATAAGACAACAAATGTAATCAAGATTGATATCACGGCACCTACGATTGAAGTAAGCTATGATAATAACAGTGGAGATACAACATTTGGAGATGATACTTACTTTAAGGAGTCAAGAACAGCAACAGTTAAGGTTACTGAGCGTAACTTTGACCCTGCAAAGGTAATCCCTGTAATAGAGGCCAGTGCCGGAGGTGTTCCTTCTATATCAGGATGGACTACAGTTAGTGGTTCTGGAAACGGAGATGATACAGTTAATATTGCTACAATATACTATGGAAACGATGCTGATTATACCTTCAATATTTCAGCAGAGGATATCGTAGGAAACAAGAGTGGTGATGTCAATTATGGTAACTCACTTGCACCTACAAAATTTACTGTAGATAAGACTGTTCCGGTGATTTCAGTAGCATATGATAATAATAATGCAGCAGAGGCTGGCTTTTATAAGGAGCAGAGAACTGCTACTGTGACAATTCAGGAGCACAATTTTGAGACAAGCAGAGTTGTCCTAACAATGAATGCGACAGACAATGGAAATCCTGCTTCAGCTCCTACAATAAGTGGCTGGTCAGGAAGCGGTGATACACATACGGCAACAATCAGTTTTGCATCAGACGCTGTTTACACATGGACACTTGCATACACAGATAAGGCTGGTAACAAGGCAACTGACCTTGAGAATCAGAGCTTCTGTGTTGATCTTACAAAGCCTGCTATAACAATAAGTGGAATAAATCCTAATTCCGCAAACAATACGGATGGAAATATTGGTTTTGCTATTGAATGCACAGATACCAACTTTGGCACATTTACTCCGGTACTGACAGCTGTAGTATATGAGAATGGTTCTTTTGCAACAAAAGAAATCGAAGGAAGTGCTTCATCCGTTGGAAATGGAGAGAGAATTGAGTATGGAAACCTCGAGGAGGATGGAATGTACTCACTCAGATGTGCAGCAGTAGACAAGGCTGGAAATGCTTATGATACTGTAAATATTGTTGATGAAGATGGAGTATCTTCAACTGTAAACTTACAGGATGGAGATAATCTCATTGATTTCTCTGTCAACAGAAATGGCTCAACATTTGCATTAAATGATTACTCAATGGATGTAGTTAATGACTATTATGTACAGGAAACTGCAGAGGATATCGTATTCTACGAGACTAATGCTGATGAACTCTTAAACTACAATATCAAGCTTAATGGCAATGCCCTTAAGGAAGGTAACGACTACAAGGTAACAGAGTCAGGAGGAGACGGAAGCTGGTACAGATACGAGTATGCTGTAAATAAATCACTTTTTGATGATGAAGGTGAATACAATCTCGTCGTTGAGTCAGAGGACAAAGCCACATCAATGGCATATAGTGATTTGAAAAACGTTTCAGCTGATTTTGTAATTGATAAGACAGCTCCAACTTTCACAATCAGTGGAATTGAGGAAGACGGTAATTACAGAGGAACATCACAGAACGTAACTCTTGTTCCTACAGATGATGGAGGAAAGCTTGGACATGTCAAAGTTACAATACTTGACAAGGATGGAAAAGAACAGAAAGTCATTTCTGATATGTCAGGCGATGAACTTACAAAGTACCTGAATGGAAATGATGGAAAGATTAAATTTAAGGTACCGGAGGGCGTAAATCAGCAGGTTGCAATACTTTGTGCAGACTGCTCCATCGGAACAGATGGTGGAACCAATACAACTGATTTTATTTACAAGGGTATAACAGTTTCATCAAACGCTTTCATTCTTTTCTTTGAGAATAAGCCGCTGTTTTATGGTGTGCTGGGTGTAGTTGCAGCAGCAATAATCGTACCAACAGGTTTTGTAATCTATAAAAAGAAAAGAAAAACTAAAAAAGAAGCATCAGAACAGTAAATTAATGATCTGAATAGGAGCCGGTCACAAGATCGGCTCTTACTAAATAATTTGAGGGATGGACAAAGTAACACGTATATGCATAATACTAATCAATCACAAGCCCGTTACAACAAGGTATATCACACCAAGCACCCAGCTTGAAAATATGCCGTACAGTATCACAGGACCTGCAATCCTAAATATCTGACAGCCTATGCCAAATACCTGCCCCTCCACCTGAAATTCACATGCGGACGAGCATACTCCGTTTGCAAAGCCTGTTATAGGAACGAGAGCGCCTGCGCCTCCCCAGTTTGCAAGCGGTGCATACAGGTTTAGCGCTGTCAGTACGCAGCTTATGAGAATCAAAATCATGCTGCACCAGGCAGAGGCTTCATCGCTGCTTAACCCAAAGTATTGTGTGCAGGTATTTACTATGAGCTGTCCGATAGTGCATATGATGCCGCCGAGTATAAATGCCTTAAGCATGTTTGCAGAAAGGCAGTGAGTAGGTGTGACGCGCTTTACATATTTGTTATATTCATCATTTCGTTTTTCTTTTTGGTCAGTAGTCATGTTTTCAGACCTCCTTTTTTATAGGATGACCGTATTTTTTAAATGTATTCATATATGTGATTTTAGTTATTTGATTTGGGTATAGTTACTTATTAGAATTAAATATGAAGGATATATCAAATAATCCTTGCTACTTTCTGCTTTAAATAGTAGAATTGTAGCAAGGATTATTTTTGCGCGGTAGCGCATCAAAGTAATAAATCACAGCAAAGCATATAGTTGCGATAAATAATGCAAGTATTTTGCAATAAAGAAAAGGAGACACATATATGTATACACTTGACGACATCAAGAAAGAAGATCAGGAGATTGCAAGCGCCATCACAGACGAATTTGAGCGCCAGAACAGCCACATCGAGCTTATTGCTTCTGAGAACTGGGTAAGCCCTGCTGTTATGTCAGCTATGGGAAGCATCCTCACCAATAAGTACGCTGAGGGATATCCGGGAAGAAGATACTATGGCGGCTGCGAGTGCGTGGACGAGGTAGAGGAGCTTGCCAGAGAAAGAGCCAAGAAGCTTTTCGGTGCAGAGTATGTAAATGTACAGCCGCACTCAGGTGCTCAGGCCAACATGGCAGTACAGTTCGCCATCTTAAAGCCTGGCGATACCATCATGGGAATGAACCTTGACCACGGCGGACACCTCACACATGGTTCACCGGTCAACTTCTCAGGCTCATATTTCCATGTAGTGCCTTATGGAGTAAATGACGAGGGCTTCATCGATTACGACAATGTAGAGGAGATCGCCCTTGAGTGCAAGCCAAAGATGATTATCGCAGGTGCATCTGCATATGCGAGAACTATAGATTTCAAGCGTTTCAGAGAGATTGCAGACAAGGTAGACGCAGTGCTCATGGTTGATATGGCTCATATCGCAGGACTTGTAGCCGCAGGACTTCATCCAAGCCCAATCCCATATGCACATGTCACCACAACCACTACACACAAGACTCTCCGCGGACCTCGTGGAGGAATGATTCTCTGCAGTCAGGAGATGCAGGATAAGTACAATTTCAACAAGGCTATTTTCCCGGGAATCCAGGGTGGACCTCTCATGCACGTTATCGCTGCAAAGGCAGTCTGCTTCAAGGAGGCATTACAGCCTGAGTTCAAGGAGTATCAGAAGCAGATTGTAAAGAACGCACAGGCACTTTGCAAGGGTCTGCAGAACCGTGGCATCAAGATTGTATCAGACGGCACAGACAACCACCTCATGCTTGTAGACTTAACTCCGTTTGGTCTCACAGGAAAATCTATCGAGAAGCTTCTCGATGCGGCTCATATCACAGCCAACAAGAATACTATTCCTAACGACCCACAGAAGCCATTTGTTACAAGCGGTATCCGCCTCGGAACACCTGCTGCTACATCAAGAGGCTTAAAGGAGGATGATTTCGACAAGGTTGCAGAGGCAATCGCCATGATCATCAAAGAGGGCGAGAGCGCAGTTGAGCCTGCAAAGGCTATCATCAAGACACTTACTGACAAGTATCCTCTTGCATTTTAAGGGTTTTCAGAGTAAAATGTTATAAGTTATAAAAACATAATACTTTGGAGGAATTATGATAGACTTAAAGTTTTTAAGAGAGAATCCGGATCTCGTAAAAGAAAATATTAAAAAGAAATTCCAGGACCACAAGCTTCCACTCGTTGATGAAGTAATCGAGTATGACAAGAAGGCAAGAGAAGCGCAGCAGGAGGCTGATGATCTTCGTGCAAAGAAGAATCAGGTTTCTAAGCAGATTGGTGCTCTTATGGCACAGGGCAAGAAGGAAGAGGCTGAGGCTGTAAAGGCTGAGGTAGCACAGATTTCAAAGCGCCTCACAGAGCTTGAGCCGCTCGAGAAAGAGTATCAGGACAAGGTGCTTGAGGATATGATGAAGATTCCAAACATCATCGATCCATCAGTTCCAATCGGAAAGGATGATACCTTCAACGTGGAGAACGAGAAGTTTGGTGAGCCTGTTGTTCCTGATTTCGAGATTCCTTATCATACAGATATCATGGAGAGATTTGACGGAATAGACCTCGATGCAGCAGGAAAGGTTGCAGGAAACGGTTTCTATTATCTGATGGGAGATATCGCACGTCTTCACTCAGCCATGACAGCATATGCGCGTGACTTCATGATTGGAAAGGGCTTTACATACTGTATCCCACCATTTATGATCCGTTCAAATGTCGTAACAGGCGTTATGAGCTTTGAGGAGATGGATGCCATGATGTACAAGATTGAGGGAGAGGATCTCTACCTTATCGGCACATCTGAGCACTCAATGATCGGTAAGTTCATCGATACAATAAACGATGAGTCAAAGCTTCCATACACACTCACAAGCTACTCACCTTGCTTCCGTAAGGAAAAGGGTGCACACGGCATTGAGGAGAGAGGTGTTTACCGTATCCACCAGTTTGAGAAGCAGGAGATGATCGTTGTCTGCAAGCCACAGGATTCAAAGGAATGGTATGAGAAGATGTGGAAGTACACAGTAGAGCTTTTCAGAAGTCTCGATGTGCCTGTCCGTACTCTTGAGTGCTGTTCAGGAGACCTCGCAGATCTCAAGGTTAAATCATGCGACGTAGAGGCATGGTCACCAAGACAGAAGAAGTACTTCGAGGTTGGAAGCTGCTCTAACTTAGGCGATGCACAGGCAAGACGTCTTAAGATTCGTGTAAAGGGCGAGGATGGCAAGAAATACTTTGCACATACTCTTAACAACACAGTTGTTGCTCCACCACGTATGCTTATCGCATTCCTTGAGAACAACCTGAATGCAGATGGCTCTGTAAATATCCCTAAGGCACTTCAGCCATACATGGGTGGTACAGAGAAGCTTATTCCGAAGCACTAGTTTTTGAAATAAATTAGTTCATGTAAATAATTAATACATGTAAATATAACAGCCGTAGCTGCGATTGAAAAAGAAAATCGTGGTTACGGCTGTTTTGTGATAAAAGATAAATGCCATATTAAAAACTGGTTGACACGATATATACCGTGATATATACTAAATGCAAAAGGAGGTGTTCTATTATGTTAACAGCTAAGCTATTTGAGAATGGGCGAAGCCAGGCAGTTAGATTACCTAAGGAATGTCGTTTTGAAGGAGACGAGGTTATGATAAATAAAGTCGGAGATGTGGTTTTTCTAATACCTAAAGATAATGAGTGGGCAGGACTGCTTAGTAGTCTGGATATGTTTACAGATGATTTCATGAAAGAAGGACGCATGCAGCCAGAAGTACAGGTACGAGAAAGTTTTTAATGAAAAGGGGTTTTTATGAAATACATGTTGGATACGAATATTTGCATATATGCAATAAAAAATAAACCTAAGGAAGTAATAAAGCATATTTTATCACACAAATCAGATGAATTATGTATATCAGCAATTAGCTACGGCGAATTAATGCACGGTGTGGAGAAAAGCACGTATCGCGAAAAAAATTATCTTGCGCTCTCTCTGTTTTTATCATCAATTACAATTTTACAATTTGATGGTATTGCAGCGGAAAAGTATGGTCTGGTGCGTGCTGGACTTGAAACTATGGGAACACCAATCGGGCCAATGGATACTTTGATTGCAGCTCATGCTTTGTCAAAAGACCTTATTCTTGTGACAAATAATACAAGAGAATTTTGTCGTGTTGATGGATTAAAGCTTGAAGACTGGACTATTGCATGATGCTACAATAAAATTTACAGAGAAGAAAATCCCTTACCAAATACTTCACTGGTGCTCATCACAGACATAAAAGCATGCAGCTTATTCTGATGTATGAAGCTTCTAAGCTCTATGGCCTGCTTCTTTGTGAGAGTGCTGAAAACGATATAGTTTCTCTCACCGGTGTAAGCACCTCGTGCCTCCACATATGTGGCACTTTTCTCCAGCGTGTTAGTAATATAATCGCATATCACATCCTTGTCATCGCAGATAAGCATTATGGATTTTCTGAGCATGATATTTTCGATGATTGCATCAATCATAAATGATTTCACAACAAGTCCGACAAATGAATACAGAGCAGTCTTTATGTCAAATACAAAGCAGGCGATGATAATCATGACGAGGTCGGTGAGAAATAAAGCCATGCCAATATTTTCTACATGTGCATATTTTTTTACAATCATGGCGATGACATCGGTTCCGCCACTTGAAGCCCCTACATAGAAAAGCAGTGCAGATGCGATTGCAGGAAGAGCGATGGCAAAAATCAGCTCAAGCATTGGCTCGTTTGAGAGCGGATGAGTGAGTGGGTCAAGCTTTTCAAGCACCAGAAGCTCAACAGACAAAAGTATTGTGGCATAGGTGGTCTTAATAGCAAAGCCTTTGCCAAGGAAGAAAAAGCCCACTACAAGCAGAAGCATGTTCACAATAGTAGAAAACATACTTGCTGAGAGCGGCGTTATCTTCGCAAAAACAACTGCGGCACCGGTTACGCCACCGAAGGTGAAGTTGTTTGGAAACTTGAAATAGTATACACCGATTGTCATGATGGTGATACTGAGTGTCATTATCAGAAAATTTTTAATCTGTTTAAGCATTTGTTGTTCTCCTTTATGATTTGACATCTTGTCAGGTATTTATTGCAGTGCTGTGTATCATAGCTTTCTTTTGTATTATTAATCGTTCAAATCTAAATATTTATTTGCATGGATAGTGTAGGACGATGGATGTTTGATGTCAATATAATCCGTGAAATAAATTATAAGTATTATTTCTATAAAAGATATATTATATTAGTAAAACTAATAAGAATAATTACAATATATAATTGGAAAATTTAGCACTATGAAGGTATACTATAGGTATTGAACGAATTGCAGATTATTAGGAGGAACAATAATGGATTACAAGAATTCAGGTGTTGATATCGAGGCAGGTTACAAGTCAGTAGAGCTTATGAAAAAGCATGTAAAGGAGACTATGAGACCGGAGGTGTTAGGTGGTCTTGGAGGCTTTTCAGGAGCGTTCTCACTTGCTTCCATCAAGGATATGGAGGATCCGGTGCTTTTATCGGGAACAGATGGCTGCGGAACTAAGGTAAAGCTTGCTTTCATCATGGACAAGCATGATACAATCGGAATCGATGCAGTTGCCATGTGCGTAAATGATGTGGCATGTGCAGGCGGTGAGCCATTATTTTTCCTTGATTATATAGCATGTGGAAAGAACTATCCGGAGAAGATTGCTACAATCGTAAGCGGTGTGGCAGAGGGCTGTAAGCAGTCAGGCTGTGCACTCGTTGGTGGTGAGACAGCAGAGCATCCGGGTCTTATGCCTGAGGACGAGTATGACCTTGCAGGCTTTGCAGTTGGTGTGGTTGACAGAAAGGACATCATCACAGGCGAGGGATTAAAGGATGGTGATGTACTTATCGGAATGGCATCAACAGGCGTACATTCAAATGGATTTTCACTTGTCAGAAAGATTTTCAAGATGGACAAGGAGACATTAAATACATATCATGAGGAGCTTGGCACTACACTTGGAGAGGCACTTCTTGCCCCTACAAGAATCTATGTAAAGGCTCTTAAGGCTGTAAAGGACGCAGGAGTCACAGTAAAGGCCTGCAGTCATATTACAGGTGGCGGCTTCTATGAGAATATCCCACGTATGCTCATCGATGGCAAACGTGCCGTAGTTGAGAAAAACAGCTACCCTGTTCCACCAATCTTTAAAATGATGGCTAGAGAGGGAAATGTTGAGGAGCAGATGATGTACAATACCTACAACATGGGACTTGGAATGATTGTTGCAGTTGACCCTGCAGACGTGGACAAGACTATGGAGGCTATGAAGTCTGCCGGAGATACACCATACGTAGTCGGAAAGATTATTGACGGCGAGAAGGGTGTAGATCTCGTATAATAACATTCAATATATTGTTAATAATTGTATACATCGTTGCGAGGAAAAAGAATGAAAATTGCAGTATGTGTATCGGGTGGCGGCACCAATCTTCAGGCCATCATAGATGCAATAGATAACGGAACAATTACAAACACACAGATAGAGGTTGTTATCAGCAACAACGCAGATGCATATGCACTTGAGAGAGCTAAAAAGGCTGGAATAAAGGCAGTATGCATCTCGCCAAAGAGCTATGAAAGCAGAGCTGCCTTCAATGAAGATTTCTTAAAGCAGCTTAACTCATATCATGTGGATTTAGTCGTACTGGCAGGTTTTCTGGTAGTGATTCCACCTGAGATGATAAAGCAGTACAGAAACAGAATCATAAATATCCATCCATCGCTCATACCATCCTTCTGCGGCACAGGCTACTATGGTCTTAAGGTGCATGAGGGAGTGCTTGCACGCGGTGTGAAGGTGACAGGTGCAACCTGCCACTTTGTGGATGAAGGCACAGACACAGGCCCTATTATTTTACAGAAGGCAGTCGAGGTAAAGCAGGGCGACACACCTGAGGTGCTTCAGCGCAGGGTTATGGAGCAGGCTGAGTGGAAAATCATGCCACACGCTATCGACCTGATAGCAAATGGCAGGGTGTCAGTAGAAGACGGACATGTTATTATAGATTAGAAGTAATGACAGTGCTGTAAGTAATTAGTATGTAAACACAGGTAGATTATGATTACCGGACAATGAAAAGCTTATATATAGCTTAGGTATAGGAGGCAAAAATGAAGGTATTAGTAGTAGGAAGTGGCGGAAGAGAGCATGCAATATGCAGGGCTGTTGCAAAGAGCTCACGCGTTGACAAGATATACTGTGCACCGGGCAATGCAGGTATCGCTGCACTTGCAGAGTGTGTGCCAATCGGTGCGATGGAATTTGATAAGCTCGTATCATTTGCAAAGGATAATGCCATTGATTTTACAATCATCGGCATGGATGATCCGCTTGTAGGTGGTATCGTTGACGAGTTCGAAAAGGCAGGGCTCAAGTGCTTCGGACCAAAGAAGAATGCAGCTATTCTTGAGGGCTCAAAGGCATTTTCAAAGGACCTCATGAAAAAGTATAATATCCCTACTGCGGCATATGAGAATTTTACTGATGCCAAAGAGGCACTTAAATATTTAGAGACAGCAAAGTTCCCTATTGTGTTAAAGGCAGACGGACTTGCTCTTGGAAAGGGTGTGCTTATCTGTAATACTCTTGAGGAGGCAAAAGAGGGTGTCAGAACCATCATGGAGGATAAGAAGTTCGGAACAGCCGGAAACACCATGGTAGTTGAGGAGTTCATGACAGGCCGTGAGGTTTCAGTGCTTTCATTTGTAGACGGAAAGACTATCAAGATTATGTCATCTGCGCAGGACCACAAGCGTGCAGGTGATGGTGATACAGGCCTTAATACAGGCGGCATGGGCAATTTCTCACCTAGTCCGTTCTATACCGATGAGGTCGATGATTTCTGCAAGAAGTATATTTATCAGGCAACTGTAGATGCTATGGCTAAAGAGGGCAGACCTTTTACAGGAGTTATTTTCTTCGGACTCATGCTCACAGAGGATGGACCAAAGGTGCTTGAGTACAATGCAAGATTTGGAGATCCTGAGGCACAGGTTGTGCTTCCTCGTATGAAGAATGATATCATTGATGTGATGGAGGCCTGTGTAGACGGAACTCTTGACACAATAGATCTTCAGTTTGAGGACAACGCATGCGTATGTGTGGTTCTGGCATCAGACGGATATCCTGTCAAGTATGAGAAGGGCTTTAAGATAACTGGCTTTGAGAAGTTTGACGGCAAAGAGGATTATTACTGCTATCATGCCGGCACCAAATTTGATGCTGACGGAAATATCGTCACAAACGGAGGACGTGTGCTTGGTATCACTGCAACAGGCGCCACACTCAAGGAGGCCAGAGCCAAGGCTTACGAGGCAACAGAGTGGGTACAGTTTGATAATAAATACATGAGACATGATATCGGAAAGGCAATAGATGAAGCATAAGGGTATTATTTTTGATATGGATGGCACTCTCTGGGATTCAGCAGAGAATGTGGCAAAATCATGGAATAAGGCCATAGCAGATTATGGCTATGAGAGGGCACCTATCACAAAAGAAGATATGTATTCAGTAATGGGAAAGACAATGGATGTACTTGCATCCATTATCTTTCCTAATTGTACTTGCAGAGATGAGTTAATTAATGTATGCTATAGAGAAGAAAACGATTACCTGACCGCTCATGGGGGAGAGCTTTATCCTGATGTCGAAAAGACACTTGATGAGCTGTCAGAAAGCTATGACCTTTATATAGTCAGCAATTGCCAGCGTGGTTATATAGAGTCTTTTTTTGCGTACCACGGACTTGGCAGGTATTTTAAGGATACTGAGTGCTACGGCAACAATGAGCTTGAAAAGTCAGAAAACATAAAGCTTATTGTAGAGCGCAATAATATAGATGAGGCAGTGTATGTAGGTGACATACAGGGAGACTACGATTCCAGCAAAAAGGCAGGAGTAAAGTTCATCCATGCAGCATACGGGTTCGGCACAATAGATGACGATGTGCCTGCTATTCGCAAATTCTCTGAGCTGCCGCAGATGGCTGACAGAGTATTTGATGAAATTGAAAAGCACTGATAAGAATTTAGTTTGAAGCAAAGTTTATGAATATGTTGTAGATAATGGGGTTTCCGCATGGAAGATAAGCGTAACAGAGGGAGAAGAATTACAGATAGAATAACAGAGGCTTACTATGAGCTGATGAAGATTGTTGCAGAAAACAATCATGAGCGCATGTTTGAGTACTATGTGGAAGATGATGAGGCATATATTTTCAAAATAGTCAACTCTTCTCCGGCTCAGGAGACAGTATATCCGTTTTTTAAACAAAATATTGACACATACATGTCAGAGTGTCCGGCAGACAGCATCGAATGCTTCAAAAAGCAGCTTGATAAATGTCTGCTTCGGCCTATGCGAACTGTATTCCAGCTTAGTTTTATATCAGAGGATGGCAAGAGCAAGCCGGTTGAGATGTACATGGTCAGCATACCTGATTTGGATAAAAAGGTATGTATGGTAGTTGGAGTAATGTTTGATATCAGAGATGAAAAGGGGCTTTTGGACTCGCTGACAGGCACATACAATCACCTTGCATTTGAGAATAAATGTACATCACTTATCAGGCAAAAGGGAACAAAGCTTTTATTTGTGATGCTTGATGTGGATGATTTCAAGATAGTAAATGACACCTTGGGACACAATGTAGGGGATAGGGTATTAAGCCAGACAGGACAGGTGCTTAAGGAAGCAGTTGGAGCCAATGGTATAGTTGGCAGGCTTGGCGGTGATGAGTTTGCAGCGATTGTATTTGGATTAGAGGACAGTGATGCTGTGGATGAGTTCTGCGTAAAGCTGTCAGGCAGACTGAAGAATATTATCTTTGATATGGAGTATTCTGCATCAATCGGCATGACTACCGGCGATGACAGAGAGCTGACCTTTAAGGATCTGTACTATGAGGCGGATCAGGCTATGTATTACTCAAAGAGGCAGGGAAAGAATCGCATATCGTTTTTCAATTCTATCAGGAAAAATGATATAACCGTTCCGCATAATTCCTGCGCTCCTTCCAATACAGATGTATCCTGCAAGATGTCAGATATGGAGATATTCTCGTATGATGAAATGCCGGACTATATACTTGCAGTAGATGAGGAGAGCCGTAGAATAGTATTTGTCAATAAGGCTATCAGAAATTCAAGCGTTATGACAGCATCTCAGATTGATGAATTTATTTCAAAGCCGTTTGAGGATGGGTTTATTGATTTGTTTTTACGGAAAAAAGAGCAGGGAAACAGAGTATCGGTTTTTTCAGGAAAGGATCATCCCGACAATATAGTTGCAAAGCTGTTAGGCGAAAAGAAGCTCATAATCAAGCTGAATCATAAGGATTATAATGGCTATAGACTGCTCAAGATGATAGATTTGAGTGATGAGTCAAAGCTGAATGCTGTTATGAGACGGATAATCAGCTACAGGGCGTTTATGCAGAATTTCATTGATGCTGTTAATGATACCACCGAAGGCTTGGGGTATAGGAACTATTTACGGCTGCTTAGAGAGTTTTATAATGCAGATTGTGTGGCTGTCATTTATAATGGAGAGAGTGCGTGGGACACAATTGAGGAGATACATATACCAAGTGCTAAGATTATGGCAAAGGTGGTTAATGAATCTGTTTCAAGAGGTGCAATTACAGATTTTCTCGCTCTTTTTAATGACGCTGGCCGTGTGTTTATAAGTGATATTCAGTCAATTGAGGGTGAATACAGGGATTTGTTCAAGCGTATGGCTGATGTCAGAATATGGTCTACATCTGCTGTTCTTCTAAACAAGGGGGAACAATGCTTTGGTGCCATCGTGGTTATGAATCCAAGAGCCAATTCAGGAAGTCTGGATTTGATTGAAATGATTGGTATTTCAATATCGAATAGTCTGTTTTATGAGAAGGCGAGGGCAGAGTATGAGTACAGGCTCAATTTTGACCAGGTCACAGGCTTAAGAAAGAGAGAGACCTTTAATAATTTGGGAGAGAGCTATGTGGAGTATGACTGCAGCTTTATGGGAGTATTTGCATCAGATATCATAAGGCTTTCAGATATAAATGAAAAATTTGGGTATATGGCAGGAAATGCGCGTCTTAAGATGGTTGCAGATGTGATCAGGGGCGTTTTTACAGGCTATGATATATACAGGTACGAGCAGGATGAGATAGTTGTTTTTTGCAAGGATATTGATAAAAAATCATTTATGGGACTTGTCAGGATAGTAAGGGAAAGCCTTGATGATCTGGATGTCTCAGTATCGACAGGCTTTAGTTGGACGGACAAGCCCGACATAGCAAGGCAGCTCTCAGAGGTTCGCTTAATGTATGATATTGAAAAGGACACAAAGCTTAAGAGTCTTGACAGTATAATGAGAAATAAGGTATTTAAGGATGTGGTTTCTGAGATTGAAAAGGGAAGCTTCATGGTGTATTATCAGCCGAAGGTTGATTCAAGAACAGGCATCACAGTCGGGGCGGAGGCCCTTATCAGATTTTTTGATGAGGCTCATGGCGTTGTAGGGCCAATTCATTTTATCGAGATTTTAGAAGAAAACAGATGCTCGCATCTTATTGATTTATTTGTACTTGATGAGGTATGCAAGGCGCAGAAGCTTCGCTGTATAAGTGACAGGAGAGTGGTTCCGGTATCTGTGAATTTTTCAAAAAATACACTGGAATATGCAGACCTCCTGGATCAGGTGAAGGAGATAATGAACAGGTATGATCTCCCGGAGGGGCTTGTTCAGATAGAGATAACAGAGTCTGTTGGTGATATGGATATTGTATTGATAAATAATATCGCGCAGTCGCTGATTTCAATGGGCTTTCGTCTTTCGATGGATGACTTTGGCACGAAGTACTCAAATCTTGAGATGCTCTTTAAGTTTCCGTTCAGCATTGCTAAAATTGACCGTTCCCTGGTCAAGAATCTCGAGAGCAATGAGAAGAGCAGGATTATGTTAAAGCACCTCATATCCATGATTATGGAGCTTGGCATAGAGTGTGTTGCCGAGGGGGCTGAGAATGAGGAGCAGGTAAGGCTATTACAGCAGTTTGGCTGTAATATTATTCAGGGCTATTTCTATTCAAAGCCGGTTACACTTGATGTTTTCACGAGTGAGTTCGTGGAAAAAACAAGGAATCAATTGTGATTCACAATTTTATATACAATGCAGCTATTAACAGGCGCCTGTAGTAGGAAAGCGGATAACAGCTGCAAAAAAAATAAAAGGAAAGGAAGAAAAATGTTAGAAAAAATCTTCAAACTCAAACAAAACAACACAACGGTCAAGACAGAGATTCTTGCCGGTCTGACAACATTCATGACCATGGCATACATCATTGCTCTTAACCCAAACCTCCTCACCGGATTTGGTGCTGAGGGAACAAAAGCACTATGGAACGGAGTGTTTCTGGCAACATGTATTGCTTCGGCAGTCGGTATGTTTGTCATGGCATTTCTTGCCAACAAGCCATTTGCACTGGCTCCGGGTATGGGACTTAACAGCTTCTTTGCTGTAGTAGTTGCCAATATCGTAAGCATCACAGGCCTGTCATATGTTGATTCATTCCAGGCTGCACTGTGTATCATCCTTATTGAGGGTATTTTATTCTTTATACTTTCAATATTCAATATCCGTGACAAGATAGTAGATGCCATTCCTTATGGTGTCCGCATGGGTATTTCACCGGCTATCGGTCTTATGCTTTTAAATATCGGCTTTGGCTCAAATGCCGGTGTTTACTCAAAGGATGGCGGACCATTTTATGTGATGAAGGATTTCTTCGGTGCACTCACACCGGGACTTGCCAAAACAAATATGACAGATGGATATTCTTCAATGGTGCTCACTGTTGTGACTATGTTCATCGGACTTTTTGTTATCATTATTTTAGCTCATAAGGGCGTCAACGGAGCAGTACTTTTTGGTATGCTTGCAGCCTGCGTAGTTTACTGGGTAGGAGAGGCTATATTCTTTGGAACAAATCCTTTTGCATCACTTGCAACAGCTTCATTTGTGCCACAGTTTAAGGATATGGCAGATACAACACTGTTCAAGTTCGATTTCAAGGATTTCATCAGTATTGGATGGTTTACAGCAATTTCACTCATCATCACATTCTGTATCATAGATATGTTTGATACCATCGGAACACTTGTTGGTACTGCATCACGAGCAGGAATGGTTGATAAAGAGGGAAATATGCCAAACATGAAGGAGGCTTTGGTTTCCGATTCAGTTGCCACAGTGGTTGGTGCCGTAACAGGTACATCTACAGTAACAACTTTTGTTGAGTCTGCATCAGGTGTAGAGGCCGGTGGACGAACAGGTCTTACAGCTTTCACAACAGGTATCCTGTTCCTTGCATGCATCTTTATAGCACCGCTTGCAGCAATCATTCCTGCTGCAGCAACATCATCAGCACTTATCTATGTTGGTATCCTGATGCTTGGCGGTCTTAAGAAGGTGGATTTCGAGGATCTCTCACAGGTTGCTCCGGTAGCACTCATGCTTATTGCAATGCCTATCTCCGGATCTATCGGACATGGTATAGGTCTTGGACTTATCACATATACTGTACTCAAGGTCTTTACAGGAAAAGCAAAGGAGGTTTCTATCCTTACTTATGCTATTTCGCTTCTCTTCCTTGTGAAGTTCTTCCTTGTAGTGTAGTGTTTTAAAGCTTAGTGACATATAACGCCTTGCCCCGCCATCCTTGGCGGGGCATTGTTGTGTGCGGATATAATTCTAACAGCCACTAAGTGACTGCGTAAGGCTTACAGATACATTAAACTGTGCTGTAGTGGCATTTTCTTATGTAGTGACAATAATTCATATATACAAACATATGTTCTTGACAATTGTGCGTAATCAATGTAGAATTGCAGTATGGACAAGCATAATGAAGAGCACATTTATGTGGCAATAGATTTAAAATCATTTTACGCATCAGTAGAGTGCAGAGAGAGGGGAAAGGATGCTCTGACCACTAATCTGGTCGTGGCAGATCCAACCCGCACGGAGAAGACTATCTGTCTTGCAGTATCGCCGGCTCTTAAGGCATATGGCATACCGGGCAGGGCGCGCCTTTTTGAGGTGGTACAGCGTGTGAAGGAGGTAAACAAGCTGCGTCTGTCGAAGCTTATGGCGAGTGGACATGTTGCCGGGACAGTGGAGAGAAGCCGACAAATTGAGGGCGAACAATCTGACAGAAAACAATCAGCAGGTGAACAGCAAAAAAGACTCCAGGCTGAGGGCAATCCGGATGAAAGAAAAAAATATGTAACAGAAATTGATATGGCAGAAAATGATATAACAGAAAGCACAATGACAGGCTTTGATTATGCATCATATAATGCGAAGCTGCTTGACGCACATCCTGAGTATGAGCTGACATACATTGTCGCACCGCCGCGTATGGCTTTGTATATGGATTACAGTACACGCATATACAATATTTATCTTAAGTATATCGCACCTGAGGATATCAGTGTTTACTCGATAGATGAGGTTTTTATGGATGTGACACACTATCTTCGCACTTATCACATGACGGCAAGGGAGCTTGCGTCTAAGATGATAGACGATGTCCTTAAGGATACCGGTATCACGGCAACCTGCGGCATTGGTACCAATCTGTATCTGTGCAAGATAGCCATGGATATTATGGCAAAGCATGCCATGCCTGATGAGCGAGGAGTGCGTATAGCAGAGCTCAATGAGAATAGCTATAGGCGAAAGCTATGGGACCACAGGCCGATTACCGATTTCTGGAGAGTGGGAGCAGGTTATGCCAAAAAGCTCGAGGCAGCCGGCATGTATACAATGGGAGATGTGGCCAGGTGCTCAACAGGCGGTTCGAATGATTTTTACAATGAGGAAAAGCTGTATAAGATGTTTGGCATCAATGCAGAGCTTCTTATAGACCATGCATGGGGGTATGAGCCTGTTACAATAGCTGATATCAAGGCATACAGACCGCAGACCAATAGTATCAGTTCAGGGCAGGTGCTTCAGGAGCCGTATGATTATGAGAAGACAAAGCTTATTGTGCGTGAGATGACGGACCTTCTTGTGCTTGATCTGGTAGATAAGAGGCTGGTTACAGACCAGATAGTACTCACTATAGGGTATGATATTGCAAATCTGTCTAAGAAGACTGATAGCTGTTTTGGCAATAATTATGACCACGCAGTAAATAATAAAGGCAGAGACAGTATTGGCGGTAAAAAAGGTACACACAGAGATTATACAGGTGAGATTACCATAGACCGATACGGCAGAAAGGTTCCAAAGCATGCACATGGTACAGCAAATTTAGGGCGTTATACATCATCCACGCGCATCATCATGGACGCGGTGATGGAGCTTTATGACCGTATCATAGATCCTTCTCTTCTGACACGAAGGATTACTGTGGTGGCAAACAGGGTCTGTGATGAGAGCAAGGTGCAGGAAAGTGAGCAGTTTGAGCAGCTTGATTTATTTACAGATTATCAGGAGAGGGCTAAGGAAAAGCTAAAAGAGGATGAGGCGCTTTCCAAGGAGAGAAAGCTTCAGGAGGCTATGATTTCCGTCAAGAAGAAATATGGAAAGAATGCCATGCTAAAGGGCATGAATCTTGAGGAGGGGGCCACAACTATTTCAAGGAACAATCAGATTGGCGGCCACAAGGCATAGCAGCAACCGCTGTGGTTCTTAAACGGATTTTTTTTAGTGGTTTAAAATAGTTACGAAAAAGTATATAAGGAGCATGGCATGGGAAAATATGATGATATTATAGATTTACCACATCATGTGTCAAAGGTACATCCGCAGATGTCTATATGGGACCGCTCAGCACAGTTTGCACCTTTTGCGGCACTTACAGGTCATGAGGAGGCTATTGCAGAGACAGCGAGGATGACAAACGAGTGGCATGAGCCTGATGAGGACAAAAAAAGAGAGCTTGATGAGAAAATGAATGAGCTCATGATGCTTTGTAGAAAGCGTAATTTCAATTCAGACGGTTTATATGACGAAAATGTCATAAACATCATGGCAGAGAATTATTTTGAGGTGACATATTTTGTGCCGGATGAGCACAAGGAGGGTGGCAGCTATGAGCATGTGACAGGGTATCTTAAAAAGCTTGATAGCATAGGGCACCTGATGATAGTTGTGGATGATAATGGTACAGAGACGGTAATTGATACAAGAAGAATATATGATATCGATTTGTGATGATTTTGTTAGGAATGCATTACTTGTAAATGTGGTATAGAAAGCAGGAAATTATAAAGATGGACAAGCAGATAGAAAGAGCCGGTGATGACAATAAAAATAATATTGGTGTGTTGTATGGCATCGGTGTAGGTCCGGGAGATCCCGAGCTTATGACTTTAAAGGCTATTAATACAATAAAAGCATGTGATATAATTGCAATCCCTGCAGTTTCAAAAGATGAATGCTATGTGTACGGCATACTGCCGTCGTTTTGTGCAGCTGCAGCGCGGCTTGGCATTTCGCTTGGAGAGATGATGGATGAGATACATATCATACCGGCTTCGTATGATGTGAGGAATACTGTGGGCTATGGTGGAACCTGTGTATACATGAAATCCGGAAAGAAGCTTGCAGAGCTTATAGAGGTGCTTCGCACAGGAGATGCTATCAGAAAAAAGAAAATGACAGTGTATGGTGTGACAAACTGTGGCATGGAGTCTGAGCGTGTGTACAGGGGGCTGGATTAGCTTACCGAAGCAAAAGGATATCTGACAATAGTTATAGTGAAATATAGCTAAAATGAGAGTTTACTTTTTGTGCATAATTGCTATAATAGTATGGTGAACCGAATATATATATATCTGAATATAGAAAAGAGCTGAAATATCACATGAGTATAGTAGATAAATTTGGAGAAAAAGTAGGCAAGATAGCAGAAAACGATCCTGTCAAGGCAAGGAAGCTTTTACTTGCAGGATATAGATTACAGGAAAAAAGATTAGCATTATTTCCGGACAGAAAGCTTCCAATGTCAGGGCAGTATGTGGCAAAGATTGTCATGAATAATATCATACAGGCACTTGCAAAGCCTGAAAATGCCGCCATGGTCAGTATTTTTGTACCGGGTGAGCTTTTGACGGCGGCAGGTCTCACACCATATTCGGTTGAGGCATTATCGTGTTTTATGGCAGGAACTAAATGCGAGCAGGCCTTTCTAAGGCAGACTGAGAAGGAAGGCTTTCCGGAAACTATGTGCTCGTATCACAGGGTTTTTCTTGGCGCAGCATTAAATGGTATAGTGCCAAAGCCAAAGTGCATGGTGTATACAAACCTGGCATGCGATGGCAATATGATGACATTTCCGTATCTCAAGGAGAGATATGAAATACCAAGCTTTTATATAGATGTTCCATATGAGAAGAATTATGACTCTGTTATGTATGTAGCAAAGCAGCTTAGGGAGCTTAAGAATTTTTTACAGGATGTCACCGGAAGAGAAATCACAGAGGAGTCTGTGAAAAAGGCTGTAGATAAGAGCAAAATTGCATCAAATAATTATTACAGGCAGCTTCACCTGAGAAAAGGACATGATATTGCGTCAACTCTCACAAATGAGCTGTATGCGCTTTTCATGTGTCATCTGCTTGCAGGAACTGATGAATCAGTCAGATATACACAGCTTCTGAGAGATGATGTGAGACGTGCACCGGCAGGAGATGGCTTTCATGTACTTTGGATGCACACCATGCCGTTTTTGCAGGATGCAGTGAAGGATGTGTTCAATTACAGTGATACAATCCATATCAGTGCAAGCGATTTTATAGCGGATGGTTTCAGAAGCATGGAGTCGGATGACCCATACGAGGCACTTGCCGAAAAAATGGTTTACTGCATTTATAATGGCAGCGTGAACCAGAGAATAGAGGAGGCAAAGGAACTTGCCGACACAGTTGGAGCAGACGGTGCTGTACTTTTTGCGCACTGGGGCTGTAAGAATACAATCGGTGCATCAAGCCTTATAAAGCGCTCACTCGAGAGCGAAGGACTTCCAACTATGGTTTTAGACGGGGACGGCTGCAACCCGGCAAATGCCAGCGACGGACAGATTTCCACAAGGCTTCAGGCATTTGTGGAGATGCTTACAGAGCAGGAACGTAATTAGAAATAATACACCGGTTATTGCGTCCGGTGTGTGGATATTTACTATAAACCAATTTCAGAAAGTGGAAAACAGATGATAAATTATGTTTGTAAATATGCTCCGGTAGAGCTGTTTAAGGGCTTTGGACAGGACTGTGCTGTGCTTGAGGAGATGCCGGAGAATTTCGATAAATCAGATAAGATAGCTCATGCGAATCTCTGCGGATTCGGCAAATCAGTCATACAGGCTGTGCTCGAAGGCAAGGTAGAGGAGCTTGTGCTCGTGAACTGCTGTGATTCAATGCGCAGAGTCTATGATATCATAGAGAATACAAAGAAATGCAAATTCCTGTATATGCTTGATCTGCCTCATGAGGATAACGAGTGTGAGAACATAAAATTTGCACAGTCAATTCTGCGTTTGAAGAAAGCATATGAGAGATATTCGCACAGGACATTCGACAGGGAGCTTTTTATAAAGTCATTTGCAAAACCTGAATCTGAGCGCAAGCCATACATAGGTCTTATGGGTGTGCATGTGAGCAGTATTCTTGAGAAGACAATACGTGAAAATATGCAGATGGATGTGGAAAATATGACATGCACATCCGGCAGAAATCTCATTATTTTACAGAAGGATCTTAGAAATATGGATGATGAGACTCTCTTTGTAGCATATGCAGAGAGTCTGCTCGGACAGATGCCATGTGCCAGAATGAACAATAATACAAGAAGAAACCAGCTCTTTTTAGATCCAAGCCTTAAGGGTATCATATATCACACGATAAAGTTTTGCGATTACTATGGCTTTGAGTATGCAAGCATAAAGAATAATATTAAGGTGCCTCTTTTAAAGCTTGAGACGGATTTTACAAGCCAGAGTGCCGGGCAGCTTCTGACAAGAATACAGGCATTTGCAGAGACAATAGAGGGCTCAGATGATATGGACCCTACAAAAGGCATAAGCGAGGAGGCAAGAAGAAGGATGGAATCAGGAGTCTACTATGTAGCAGGAATTGACAGCGGCTCAACAAGCACAGATGTGGTGATACTGGATCAGGACGGAAAAATTAAATCGACAATGATTATTCCGACAGGTGGCGGTGCTATGATGAGCGCCGAAAAGAGTCTGGAGAAGGCTGTAGAAAAGGCCGGTATATCAAAGGATGATATTGTAAGGATTGTTACAACAGGATATGGTCGTGCATATATCAATAGCGGTGATGACAGCATCACAGAGATTACATGCCATGCAAAGGGCGCGCATTATCTCAATCCAAACGTGCGCACAGTTATTGATATAGGTGGACAGGATATAAAGGCAATCAGTATAGATGAAAATGGTGCTGTGAAGAATTTCCTGATGAACGATAAATGTGCGGCAGGAACAGGACGTTTTCTGGAGATGATGGCAAGGACACTCGGACTTTCACTTGAGGAGATGAGCACCATGGGACTTGATTGGAAGGAAAACATTGTGATTTCAAGCATGTGTACAGTTTTTGCAGAGTCTGAGGTAGTATCGTTGGTGGCACAGAACAAGGCTGTTTCTGATATTATCCACGGACTAAACATGTCTGTAGCTTCAAAGGTAGGCGCACTTGCAGCAAGGCTTGGGCAGGATAATCCGGGAGAGTATATGATGACAGGCGGAGTGGCAAAGAACAAAGGCATCACAAATGCACTTGAAGAAAAGCTCGGCGCAAAGCTGTATATTTGCGATGAGGCACAGCTTTGCGGAGCGCTTGGTGCAGCACTTTTTGCATATGAGAAGTGCAGGGAGGCTTAATAGAGGGGCTATAGCAAACCACCAGTTGAACTGGTGGTTGCTGACTTTACTCCATGATTTTTCCGTCAATACTTATTGTTACAACTTGCCATGGTATGAATTTTCCACTAGCTTGAAGAGCTTTTTTGGCCGCAATTTCCAGGCCGCCACAGCAAGGAACTTCCATTCGGACAATAGTTACACTTTGAATGTTGTTATTTTGAATAATAGCAGTCAGCTTTTCACTATAATCCACCTGATCTAATTTAGGACAACCAATTAAAGTTACCTTGTTTCGAATAAAATCCTGATGAAAGGCGGCATAAGCGTAAGCAGTACAATCAGCTGCGATTAAAAGCTTTGAGCCGTTAAAATATGGTGCATTAACAGGAGCCAGTTTAATCTGTACCGGCCAGTTTTGAAGCTTTGATCCTGAATCTGCGGTTGAAGTGGCTTTTACAGGCTCAGATGTTTCAGTTCGTCTGATCTGCATGATTTTAGATCCAGGACAGCCGGAGTGAGAGGATATTGCCCGGTTTTTGGCAGCTATTTTTTTCTGTGCTTCTTTTACGGCTTCTTCATCATATGCAGGTGCGTCTCTCTCCTCAAATGAGATGGCTCCGGTAGGGCATTCAGGGAGACAATCTCCCAGTCCGTCGCAGAAATGTTCTCTCACCAATTCTGCTTTTCCGTCAATGATATCAATGGCGCCTTCGTGGCAGGCAGATGCACAGGCACCACAGCCGTTACATTTTTCTTTATCAATCTTTATAATCTTTCTTATCATTTTAACCTCCGTAAATAGTATTTAGCGTTTGTTTATGCTAGAATTATAGTATTATAAATACAACTAGTATGTTT
>UMDO01043033.1_pt1 | contig 64934 bp, 69 predicted proteins | sample 1964511 | NCBI WGS metagenome assembly UMDO01 (sample SAMEA4835996, study PRJEB28245) | human gut metagenome | biome: gut microbiome; material: fecal sample | place: Denmark | collected 2008 | reverse complement strand
TACAGCTCGTCGGTTCCGCACCAGCCGCAACGTCCGTTTATAATGTCTTGCATAAGCGTTATTTTTGTAATGAGGTGCTAAGGTAGTGCTTTCATTCCGAATAAACAAATCTATCTATTCTAAATGGATAGATTTGTTTATTCAGAATGGAATGTTTATATTTGTATCTGAATATAAATGACATAGCCCTATGATAAGCAAATCGGATATAGTAGAAGCCATACGTGTGCAACGTGAACGGTTGAGGAAATTTCAAAGTTTCCGACGTGACCTATTGTTGTCTTTACCTCCCTTGGTAGCAGACTATGCACTGATTATATCTGGTATTCGCCGTTGTGGTAAGAGTACATTGCTGGCACAATTATCGGTGGATAGATACAAGCCGGAAGAGGTGCTCTCCTTGAATTTTGATACCCCTTTACTGTATGGATTTGAATTCAGTGATTTCCGTATAGTGGATGAAGTTATTAAGGAACATGAAGGGTGTATCGCTCTTCTTTTTGACGAAATACAGATTGTTGATGGTTGGGAGGTGTATATTCGGGGCAAGTTGGATGAAGGGTTTTATGTGGGAATCACCGGCTCCAATGCTTCGATGTTGAGTCGTGAATTGGGCACGAAGTTGACAGGAAGACATATTACGAAAGAACTGTTCCCTTTTTCGTATGCTGAATATTGCGGTTTTACGGGTAAGACTATCGGTGACAGTTCCTTGTACGACTATCTGCATCAGGGTGGCTTCCCTCAATACTTGCAACTGGATGATCAGGATGTTCTGACGGATTTAGTCAATGATATAGTATATCGTGATATTGCCGTGAGATATAATATACGTGATGACCACTCTTTGAAAAGTCTCTTGGCCTATTTGATGGGGAATGTGGGCAATCTGGTGTCTGCTACAAAACTGAAACAGATACTGGGAATGAAAAGTACTTCTACTGTGTCTGATTATTTCTCTTATTTCGAACAGACTTACTTGATAAACTTTGTTCCGAAATTTTCATATTCATATAAAGCGCAACTGTTGAACCCGAAGAAAGTGTATTGTGTGGACAATGGTGTTGTATTTGTCACCTCTCCATCTTTCACCCGTGATGAGGGTCGGAGGCTGGAGAACATGGTTTTTGCGGAATTGCGTCGCCGTTATTCTGAGATATTCTATTATAATGAGAACCGGAAGGAATGCGACTTTATAGTTGTACGCAATTCTGTGCCCCAGCTTGCCATCCAGGTATGCTATGCCTTGACCGCAGAAAACCGGAAAAGGGAAGTAGATGGCTTACTGGATGCCTTGTCTTTCTTCAAGATGGGGCATGGACTGATACTCACTTATAACCAACATGACAAATTTTCCGTAGGAGATAAAACGATAGAAGCATTGCCGGTGTCTGAATATTTTAAAGACTAATCTTCTTGTCTCTTGCACTCCACCACATGATACAGCGTGCCGAACCGTGTTCTGCGGGATGGCACTTCATGTTTCTGCAGTATCCTTCCGAATACATTCACTCTCTTGGTGGACAGCGGGATGGCGCTGTACCGGCGCAGGCGGTTCAGTATTTCGGCAGACGACAGCCATTCTCCCTCCTCGTCATTTCCGGCAACGCGGAAATAGTGGTAGAACAGTTGCTCTTCGGGCGGTATCTGTTCGAAATCGTGGTTGTTTTCCGTCATAATCCGTTCGTCCGACTGGTCGAACCAATAGCGTTCGCCGTGGTCCAGTTCGTGCATGGCCTGGGTATAAAGCTGGTTGTAGTCTATCGGGCGGTTGGTGTCTATTGCTTCCGTCACTTCTATGCAGATGAACCGGCGACTGCCGCTGGGGTCGGTCAGCAAGTCCTTCTGGTTGCTGGTGGCGATGAACGAGGCGTATCGGCGCATCTCGAGCACGGCATTGGCGTATGGCTTGCGCACGTTGACCACCGGCTTCTGGAGGATATGTTTCAGGAATCCTTGCTGGGTGCTGCTTATTTGGTCGAATTCATCGATGTTGATGAGCGCAAAACGGTTGAGGTAAAGTTCGGCGTCGCGCTTGCGCGAGAAGTCGATGCTGTCCGTATAATAGGCACGCAGCTCGGGCGGGACGATGCTTCGGCAAAAGGTGCTTTTGCGGGTGCCTTGTGCACCTACCAATAAGGGGGAGACGCTGTTGGCATATTTCTTGTCGGTATTGCCGCGCCAGTGTGCCACCATGTTGAGAAACCAGCGGTGGAACAGTTCGGCCCAGTACGGGTTGTTGCAGGGTACTGTCTGGGCGAGTGCCAGGATACGGTCTTTCCCGTCCCAGTGCGGAAGGTCGTACAGATAATCTTCCAGCGGATTGAATACCGGGATGCGGTTGGAGTAGATATATCGGCTGATGTCCCTATCCCACAGGGGAATGCCTTCGCTCTGTGCGTCGAGGGCAATGCTGTTCAGCGTGCGCTTGTCGATGGGGGAGAAGCGGAAACGGAACGAGTGGCGTTCACGGTATTCCACCTCACCCACTTGGGTGTTGTAGCGGAAGTCGTAGCGGCGTTTCATGAACTCGTCCGTCTGTATGGCAAGTCTTTGCTCTTTGCTGAGGCTGCTTTGGGTATTGAAGCCTTTGTTCTCTTGGTAAACGCTTCTTACAATCTGCCGGATGACAGTCTCTTTTTGGCGCAGATAATAATGGAAATAGGTACGCTTCACGGTCTCTTCTTCGGGGATGCCCGAACGGAAACAGTTCTCGGCAAGGCGTACGGTCAGGGAGTGCAGGCTGTTGTCGGCACCGGCACCCGTCGCTTCGGCGAAAGTCTTCTGCAAGGCGGCTTCAAACAGCATGATGATGGCTTCTTCGGCTTCATATCCCGGCACGGCGCGCGTCAGGGGTGACTTCTCGTCTTGCAGGGCTTCCCGATAGGTGGTTTCGTCGGGCATGGAGGCGGGCTGTGCAAGATAGAACTGTATGGAGTCCGGGCGGTACATGGCTTCGGGGTCGAAGGAGAGGCGGGAGTACTGTTCCAGCTTGGGCTCTTTCAGCAGAATGTCGAAAGGCAGTTGGGGCTGGTAGCATTTCACGGCAAGGCGGTAGGCATGGGCGTGGAATACTTCGGCTTCTTCCCGTTTGCCCGGCAGCGAATTGTTCGGACGGGTGAAGGTAGTCCAAATCTTTACAGTCCGTCCGCTGGAACCGGTGAATACGAGCCGCGTCTGGGGCTGTTCCCAGGCAAGACGTTTCACAAGGGCTATTTCGGACTTGCCGGAAAGCGGGCCTACGGTCAGTTCCACGATGCCGTTGTAGGTTTTCATCTGGCAGACACCGTTCGTCTTGCGGAATTCGGCTGCCGGGAGTACTTTGGGCAGTCGGTCTGCCTCGTTGCAGCGCTTGCCGGGCAAGCAGTATCGCAGTTGCTGGCGGAAAGTGGATACGGGCTGGGTTTTGGTCTCCGTTTTGATTTTCTGTAGGAAGGTGTCTAAGTCTGTCGTGCTCAGTGTCAGATTCCCGTCTTTTTCTCTCAGTTGGGTGATTTTCATTTCTATTTTTTGTTTTGTCACATGCAGGCAAAATGGTTTGCTTACAGTGTACTAAGGTACGACAATCAGGCTCTTTTTGCAAGTGATTCCATGCTTTTTTAGGTCTATTCCAGCGTTTTTCTGTGGAAAATCTGATGTTTTGAGTCGAAAAAGCAGGTGATTTGGGATGCTTTGTGCAGACTTCCACGCTGGTTTTTGCTTGTTGAAACAAAAGGTTTTGCTTGTTGAAATCAATAGTTTTCCTAAGGAAAACTCTCAGTTTCATATGGAGAAACTAAGTGTTTTTCCACAGTTTGCAAAGGTAGCGAAAACCAATTAACAATCAAATAGTTATTGATTTCTGTTTTTGGTTGTTGGTAGAGAAAGCGAGCATTATAGGGCATGTTTTGCTGCGACTTCCGTTACTTATCCGTTACCTTGCAAATACGGATATTTCAAGGGATATAAACGATTATTTTTCAATGCATTGCGTTACTTTTCATAACTTCAAAAAGCTCGATATTTATTAATTTTGTAACTAAAAGAAGTGAGTTTATGAGAAGTACATTTTCCGTGTTGTTTTACACCAAGAACCAATCGTTGAAAGATGGCAAGGTGCCCATTATGGGACGTATAACCATCAACAAGACCACCGCCTGCTTCAGTTGCAAGCGGGAAGTTTCACTGGCATTATGGGATGCCAAGGCCAAGAGGGCGAAGGGGAAATCCGACGAGGCCAGACGGCTGAACCAGGAGCTTGACAATATCAAGGCCCAGATCACAAGGCATTACCAGTATGTCTGCGACCATGACAGCCTGGTGACAGCTAAAAGTGTCTACAACCGCTATCTTGGCTTCGGAGACGATTATCACACCCTTATGGGACTGTTCAGGGAGCAGCTTGTCTCCTACAAGGAAAAGATAGGCAAGGAAAAGGCGGCAAGCACCTATCGCGGACTGGTGGCCGACTATAAGAATCTGCTGCTTTTCCTCAAAGAGAAGAGGCGCATCGAGGATATAGCCATCGCCGACCTTGACAAGAAGTTCATCGAGGACTATTATAACTGGATGCTCGGGACATGCGCCCTGGCGAACTCGACGGCTTTTTGCCGGGTCAACACCCTGAAATGGCTGATGTATACCGCCCAGGAAAGAGGCTGGATAAGGCTTCACCCGTTCATCGGTTTCAACTGCCTGCCCGAATACAGGCGGCGCTCTTTCCTCACCGAGGAGGACTTACAAAGCATCATCCATGTCAAGTTGAAATACAAGCGCCAGCGGGCTATTCGTGACATGTTCCTGTTCATGTGTTTTACAGGTTTGGCGTATGCGGATCTGAAGGAGATCACGTACAAGAATATCCATACGGATTCCGATGGTGGTACATGGCTGATGGGTAACCGTATAAAAACCGGTGTAGCCTATGTGGTGAAGCTGCTTCCTATCGCTATCGAACTGGTCGAGAAGTACAGGGGGGACAATGAAAAGAAAAGTTCGCCTGACAAGGTGTTTCCCGTAGGCGAATACCAGGCCATGGTATCCAGCCTGAGGGTCCTGACCAGAATATGCGGCTGTTCGACCGGGATAACCCCGCACATCGGACGCCACACCTTTGCCGTTCTGGCCATTTTAAAGGGGATGCCGTTGGAAACCTTGCAGAAGGTATTGGGGCACAAGTCCATTCTTTCCACCCAGATTTATGCCGAGCTGATCAATCCGAAAGTCGGGGAAGATACGGACAGGCTGTGCATGAAGATCGGTGACACATACCGGTTGGCCAACTAAGCCCCGGAACTTATATAAAAAACTCCTTCAGCCTCGAATCCGGCCGAAGGAGTTTTTTTGTTCAGAATACGTGCCGTTTGTTTATCTGGCATATCGCCTGAAGTCCTTGTAGTTCTTTTTCAGTACCTCGTACAGTCCGCTTTCCGGGTATAGCAGCTTGCCTCCTGCGGCGGTAATGGAAGTGTACGGGATTGCCTTCTCGTCCCTGAGTGCCTGAAGCGTCCTCCTGGATACATGCAGTTTCTCGCAGACTTCCTCTCCCGTTAGATAATGCTCGTCGGCTATGCCCGGACGGATTCGAGCCGTCGCGTTTTCCAGTGCCCTTCCACATCTCTTGATCCATCCGGTGAGTTCCTTGAACTCCTCCGAATCCTTGGTAATGATTTCCGCCATCTGTTATTTTCTGTTTTTGATTAGTCCTTCTTCCAGGATTTGCTGTATGTCCGTCTCACGGTAAAAATATTTTCCGCCGATATGTGAGCAGGGAACCAGTCCCCTGTCACGGTAAGCCTGGAGACACCTCTTCGAGATTCCCAATGCCAGGCATACCTCCTGAGCGTCCATTCATTTGTCCGGAACAGGTGGAGCCATTTTCCGGGCGAGATCCTCCACTTGCACGGACAACGTGCTGAGCTGTCGCTTTAATTCCAGATAAGCGCTTGTTTCGATAATTGTCAGTTCCATATTTATTTTTTTAATGATTTCGGGTGCAAGATAGTAAAGAAAGAGGGATGTTACTTTCCCGTGTCATGCATTGTCATGTATAGTCACTAATAGTCATATGCTTTTCTGGAAGCCCGTCGTGAAACACTATACCCTTTCCAATCCTTGACGGGAAGATTATCCGGACGATATTTCGTGATTTTTAGAATAATTCCTATATTTGGAACGAAAATATGAGTTTGGGAAAAGAAGGAGTATTTTTCCTTCTTTCTTGAGATATATAGACATAACGTTCGCAGAACATCCTCAAGACGGAATCTGGTAAATTCAAAGAATAAGGGATTTCTGTGTAAGGCTATGCTATGCATTGTCATAGCGTGGCTTGCACAGTTCTTATTCTAGGCTTACCAGAGCCTCGTCTTGACACTGTGCAAGTCCACGTTTTTTTTATGGATTTTGCCTGCGAAGTAGACGGTATCATAAAACACATTCAGCTTATAGCCTTTCTCTCCCTTGACGGCTGCCTGTTGGAGCGGCAGTTCCTCTCCGCGTTGCAGGATTCCCGGGACAAATACGGTATCACCCGGATCAGGAAGAAGGCGGTACGGCACCTTGAGGAACCGGTATCTTTCGTCTCACTCTCCCGATGGAAAGAGGAAGGGGACGGTATCGCCCTTGTCGAGGCCTGCCCTGACACACTTCCGCTTGTTGACTGCCTGCTCAGGTTCTGGATGGTGGACGAGATGGTGATCTATCTTATCCCGAGACTGCAGGGAGGCATCAGGCTGTTCGGAGACGCTCTTGCGCCTTCCGTTTGGAAATTGACCGGAAACATACATTTCGATACGGGTGTCTGCCGTCTGGATTATTTACATACAGGATATTGAATGTCGATTGCGGCAGGAACTTCCTCATATCGTACCCTAAGGCCCAGCCTGTTCACTTCCTTACGGACAACAGCTCCTTAAACCATCGGCAATGAACTTTCCCGTGAGCGGGCCGCTGGCTTTTTCCGCTCCGTCACTTTGGACAGGAGGGGGTATGGAAAATCCCGGCCAGTCTCCGAAAAGAGCAGGCCGGGACATTTCCCTTGCGGTATCGGCCCTGTTACAGCTCCCGCTTGCCGTCGTTCTTGAATGTAAGCTCCACCTTGTAATTCTCGTCCATTCTGAGCGACGCCTCATAGGGCTTTCCCGCCTTGGTGGTGAATTTCAGGAAGGGGGTAGCTTCCCATGCCATCAGCCGTGTCATCTCTTCGTCTGTCATCTCCCGTCCGTTGAACATACGTGGAAGATGGAACGCGCAGTCGGGATCTCCGCATTTGGCCACCCTGTCGTAGAGTGCCACTGTTCCTGTCCCACATTTCGGGCAGGCGCACCTTGTCACGCCCGGGTTCCCGACCTGCAGGGCGAGCAGCTCCGATACGATCTTCCGTGCATACTCATGGACGCCCTTCATGAACTTTCCGGCACTGAGCCTTCCTTCCTCGATTTCACGCAGCGCCTCTTCCCAGGCTGCCGTCATAGCCGCATCGGCGATCAGCTTGTCTCCAACGATGCCGTATATCTCCAGCCCCTTCTTTGTCGGGATGAGACGGTTTCCGATACGCTCTACGTACCGTCGTGCCACCAGCAAGTCAATGATTCCCGCACGGGTGCCCGGTGTCCCGAGCCCGCACCTCTCCGTTGTTTTCTTGTTGCTTTCACCGTCCGCCGTGCCGCCGGCGTTTTCCATGGCAGCCAGTAGTCCGGCTTCCGTGAATGGTGGCAGCGGCTTTGTACTGTCTTCCAGTATTTCTGTTTCCAATACCGCCAGCGTCTCTCCCCGATGGAACTGCAGTAGGGATTTGCCTTCTTCCGCCATGTCCGGTCCGTTGTAAATGTCCCGCCATCCCGGATACTTCACCCGTGAGGTTTCGGCCTCGAATTCCATTCCGCCGTAATCGGCCTTGACACGTATGACTTCCCTGACGCATCCTTCGGAAAATGCTTCCAGCATCCTCCCGGCGATCAGGGAGTAGATGTTCTGCTCGTCCGGGGAGAGTCCTTCGGGCATCTCTCCCGTGATGAGAAGGGCATGGTGTCCCGCTACGCTGCTTTCGTCCACCGCATGAGGGTTCAGTCCTTTCTCAAGCAGCCTTTCCGCGTGCCTTCCGAAGCGGGGATGCCCTTTAAGGGTGGCGACGAGCGTGGGTGCCTGCTTGAAGATGTCTTCCGGAATGTGGCGGCATCCGGTTCTCGGATATGAGACGCACCCTCTTTCGTAAAGTCTTTGGACGACGGCGAGTGTCTGTCCGGCTGTCATGCCCAGGCGTGTATTGGCTTCCCGCTGCAGGCCGGTCAGGTCATGCGGCAGAGGCGGCTGCTCCACGATCTCTTTCTTTTCCACGGCAAGGACCGTACAGCGGTTTTCGTCCTCCAGTCCGGCCCGGGCTTTTTCCGCATTCTCTTTCCTTTCATACCGGAGAGGACACGTGAAAAGCACTTTCTGCCCGTCCTTGCAGACACCGGTCTGCAGATGGAAACAGCTCACGGGCACAAAATCCCTGTTTTCAAGATAACGGCGGCAGACCAATGCCAGCGTGGGAGTCTGTACCCGTCCGAGCGAGTGGTTGCCCATGCCGGCGGCTATCCCCAGGGCGATGCTTGCGTTCACGCCCAGTATCCAGTCCGCTTCCCTGCGTACCTTCGCCGCCAGGGCGAGGTTGTCGAAGTCGCTGTCCTCTCTCAGATTTTTGAAACCGTCCAGGATGGCCTTTTCCGTCAGGGAGGATATCCACAGACGCAGGGCCGGTTTACGGTAACCGAGATAGTCCAGGAGATCCCGGCTGACCAGTTCTCCTCCACGCCCCGCGTCCGTGGCTATGACAAGCCCGTCGGCGTTTTCGAGCAACCCGCGGAGCACTTCCAGTTGCCGGGTGGCTACCGGGTCGGTGACATACCCCTCCTCCGTCCTGACTTGTCTGACAACGAGACGGAACGGGACCGGAATGAGGGGAAGCGCCTGCCGTTCCACACGAGCGGGTCCGTAAGCGGACGGCGGTGCCTGTGCCAACAGGTGGCCGTAAGTTCATGTGACGGCATACCCGTTGCCGTAAAGATATCCTTCCGCCTTTTCACGGGCGCCCAGTACGGAGGCGATGCTCCTTGCCATGGCTGGCTTGTCTGTAAGTACGATTCTCATAATTTTTATTTTTATCAGGTGAATAATTGGTTACATGCTCATGCCTTTGTTTTTGGCCTTTGTCTTTTTGACTTTTGTGTTCCGGGCCGTTCTCTTCTCCCTTGCGGTATCCCTTCCGTTTTTTTCCGCCTTTTCGGAGAGCGGCACGGCCTCTTCCGCCCCATGGGGAATGGAAAGGGCCTTCGGGCTGTCGGGACGGTGGGCGGGAAGCATGTCGTACCCGTCCGGGCCGGCATCCAGCCTCACGTGTTCCAGGGGACGCAGATACTGTAGTCCTTTCCCGTCGGAGGTGAACTCGTAGATGACCGTCTCCCTTCCTTGCAGCAGGCTTTCGTAGTTCTGGTAATACAGGCTCTCCGGCGGCACGCCGTTCTGCCGCAGCATCCCGCAGATCCCGTCCGGGCAGAGGGCGCCGAACCGCCTGTCATGGGGAGCCATGAATATATACCTGTAGGTAGAGAGCAGCAGCCTCTCCGTGAGCAGGCTGGGACAATGCTCATAGCCGGTCATCCGGTTTATCATCCTCCCGACACGGTCCAGCCTTTTGGCAAGGTCACGGGGCTGGGAATGCAGCGGGATGCTCCCCAGCTCTTCCAGCGAGAGGTTGATACGGCCGATGACCGCCCTTTCCCAGTCCGCTGTCAGGTCCGCGCGGTTCTGCCGGAAGTTGTCGCGGAGAATCCGCAGCGGGTTTCTGGTGCCGAGGAACAGCCTGATACGTTTTCCGAGGGTCGGTTCCCTGAGGTTGGACGCGCTCCAGCGGATGACGTTGAAACGGTAGGCGTCCATGAACTGTCGCAGCGGGTTACGGTACGAGAAGATGTCCCTCAGTGTCCGCATCAATGCCCGCCGGCCGACAGCGCGGCGGCCCATGTCGACGGCCTCTTCCGGGGTAAGTGGTTTGTTGGTTGCCATATATGCTTGCAGTTTACAGTTTTACTTGTCTTCCTTCGGCATGTTTCCGTCTGGAAGAGGGTTGTTTTCTTTTTTTGCCGGTATCGGCCGCCCCCGGGATATCCGCCGGACTCTCCAGCATGCGTGATATCCTGTCGGCATACCTTGTTTCCGACCGTGGCATCCCTGTCCGGACTCCCTCCCTTGCCAACAGGGCGGCGGCGATCTTCCTGGAAGTCTCCCGGAGCTCCGCCATCCTCTCCCCGAGGGGAAAGTCCGGATGGAGCTCCTTTTCCCTGGATAGCTTTCCGAGTTCTTTTTCCACGGGGGCGAACTCCCTCCTGTAACGGAACGGCTCCTCCAGCGCCAGGTGGGCGTATCCCTTTTCCGCGATGTCCTGCAATGTCATGATATCCAGGTTGCGTCTGGAAAGTTCCAGGGAGCCGGCCGTAACGAACCTGTCGAGGTTGGCCGCCGTGGGTGAGAGGTCGAAGGAGGCTACCGGACGGTAACTTCCGAACACTTCCAGTCCGGGCTGGGAGGCGGGGAAGCACCGTCCGGGCTGCCGGGACATCTCCATCAGCCGTTTTGACGAGGTCTCGATGCGGAATATGGACAATGTCCCCGGTCCCTTTCCACAGGGTGAGTAGAAATTGTCGGCTATTTCCTGCAGGTATTCGTGCAGGTGGCGCGGGCCGTGCAGCCCCCTGTTGAACACCCTGACACCCTGGTCCGTCTTTACGGCGGTCACGAGGAACCGGGCGCTCCTTCCTTGAAGGATACGTTCCCGTGCGGTCTCGTATGCCACGAAGTCTTTGTAGCCAGCCGAGTGTTCCAGCCCTTCCAGGTTCCTGCGGTCCGTTTGCACACCGTGTGCCTCCAAATAGGCGGCCCGTCTCAGCGGGATGGAGTTGCCGTCCGTGATCCCGCCGTTTTCGATGATGAAACGCCATGCCTGCCTGGGTTCCTTCTCCTGCAGTCCGCTGGCAGGGGGCAGCTCCTCTTTCCGGATGCCGGCATAGAAGAGCAGCAGGTTGTCGGGGATGCCCCGGGCTTCCTCGAGTACGGCTTTACGTGCCGCTTCCTTGACGAACCGGATGAAGGGATTCCCGCTCCGGGGCGTATGGTCCGTTATCATGAAGGAGGCTATCCGGTTGTCCGGACACAGTTCCAGACAGAAGTCCTTCAACTCTTCTTTTTGGGGACGCGTTCTTTGCAGTCCCAGCTTTTCCAACCACGAGGCCATATTATCTTCCTATGTTAGTTCTTTTACCTGTCTTTTCCGGTTTCTTTTCCCGCCTGCGTCTCGTATCCGGGGTGGGCGATTCATATCCCCGCACGTCGTATTCGTTCTGCAGGATGCGTCGTGCCGTATCGCTGACGGCTTGTCTCATGGAATTTCCCAGCAACGTGTCCGCCTGTGAGGAGAGGAAGGAATGGTTCATCTGCGAGCGCAGGGAGGAAAAACTGCAGAAATGCCTGAAGTTTCTGTTTTCCGGTATCTCGTCAAGATTCCCCGTCCTGCACAGCCTGTCCAGTATGCCGATGTTGAAAGGTGTCTCATTTTCCATGAGCTTGAATGTCTTCAGCATCTCCCGGTATCGGGCGAGGTCCGGGGACATGTCGCACTCCACGGCGGGCTTGCATCCCCGCAGGATGTCCGCCCGGAGGAATTCCGCCCTGGCGGGGATGAAACTGCACCTGTCGTCGGGGGCAAACATCCTGCCGCACTCCCGCGCCTTTTCCACCAGCCTTGCGTTGTCCGTGCTGAAATAATAGACGCCCAGTTTGTCGGTATTTCGGTGTATCGGGCTGAAGAAGTTGTCCGCATTATACTGGAGATAGCTCTCCGCCCGCTCCAGTCCCCGGCCTGTGTCGTCGAAGAGCAGCACGCCCTGTCCGGTCTGTATGGCCGTAAGCACACGGTTGCCGGTATCCTTCTCGCGGCTTCGGTGGAAGTCGTGGTAGGCTTCCAGCAGCCTGCCCGCCCTCCCGTTGTGGAGCGCCCGTTCAAGCTCGCCGACGATAAAGTCCCGGCTGTCGGTCCTCCTGTAAGGGTCGGCCGTCTCATGGACAAATCCGATATCCCACAGCCTCTGGCAGTCGTCGGAGGGCCACGCGCCTCTGTCGATTATATCCCGCACAAGGGATTCCACCCGGTTCTTATCCCCACCGGCGGCCTCGATGCAATAGATCCTTTCCTCGGGCAGGTAGGCCCCTTTCAGCTGTTTACTGACCTGGCTGAAGCAGAACTCCCCGAACCGGCGGTCCAGGTCATTTACGTCAGAAGACAGCATCCGGCAGTATTCCAGGTTGTTCCTGCCGTTCAATATGAATCCGATATACATGGTGGTACTGTTTTAATTTATAATTTTCTGCCGGAAGGCTTCCGTCCGGTCCTTTTCCTTTTCTCCGATAACTCCTCACACTGCCCTGCCGGATGACGGATGCCGTCCTTTACCCGGTAGGTCCTGACAGGGAACGGTTCACCGGATACCAACAATTTGTGCCGTGTAAAATCCGCCATGCAGTAGAGCAGATGCCGTGAGGCGGGGCGGTCATTCTCCGGAAGGTATAGGGCGTGGCCTTCGGAGAGCACCCTGAACTGCTCGTTCTCCAGCTTCACGTTTCCCACGAGCAGGGCGGTGTCGGGATTACTGAGGAATTTCTCCAGTGACCGGTGCCCCCTTACGTCAAAGTCCCGGCGGAGGATATCGTCCGCCTTTTTCCTTATCTCGGATGAAAGTTTCCTGAAGGCCTGTGGGTCAAACAGCTCGGCGGCTTTCACCTGCGTCACCTCTTCGAACCGTTCGGCCAGGGGAAGCAGCTCCCTGTAATAGGTGAACGGCCGGTCATGGATATTCATGTAGCCGCGCTCCCTGATCGATAGCAGGCGGTATATGTCCTCGTTCTCCGCTCTGGAGGAGAGTTCGAAACCCGTATATCCCTTCACTTTGGAGAACAGCCCCCGGTATTCGTCGGCTGTCGGGTTCATCGCGTGGTAGAGCCTTGGCTCGAGGCTGTTGGCAAACCAGGCGGGAAGGGCTTCCCGTGGAATGTATTCCGCCTTTCCCGTCCCTTCCCGGCAGGACATGCCATGTCCGCCGCCGTTGATATGGGGCATCAGCTCCCTGCGCCGCCCGGAGTACTCGTAGATCTCCAGCACCCCGTCATGAGCATGCGGTTCGAAGTACCTGTCAGCGGCACGCTGGAGATATCCCCTGAGGGCCTCCTCACCGGCCTTGCTGCCGGAGAACAGCAGGTAACCGTGATTTCGGAGCACTACTTTTAGGGGTGCGGTCCTGTTGCTTTTTTCCATTGTCATATGTTTCTTATTTTACATTTTGGGACGTGTCCCGGTCCTTTTACGTGTTTTTCCTGGCGGGCTGTACAGCCTCTTCTCGACCTCCGGTCTGATCCTGACGGTTTTCCGGTCCACAGGCGGGTTGCCGCCGAAGATGATCCGGTCCGTAGCTTGGTCCACCCACGCGTAGGCATGCGAGGGGTTGTTCCCGCTTTCGTGCGGCAGATACAGCCCGAGGCCCTCTTTCAGTACGCTCCTGTGAGGTCCGTAGAGCGGGACTCCTTCCAGGGTGACGCGCTCCGCCGGGTCGTCCAGTATTCTTCCGGCCGTCCGGTGTCCCCGGACATCATAGGCGGAGTCCATCAGTTTCTGCAGCTGCCTCCTGGTCTCGAGGGTCTGCAGTAATTCCTCCCTGTCGCGGGCGGATTTTGCGGGTATCCGTTGCAACTCCTCCACCCGGCGGTCATAACGCTCCAGGGCATCCAGGGTGTCCGTGATATTGACGTTGCGGGCACTTATCTCACAGCCCGCGTTATGGCAGAAACTGCGGAAGTCCTCCGCAGTGGGTCTCATCTCACCTCTGTAGAGGAGTTCCATCCGGTCGCCATGAGGCTTCGGGCCATAGGGGTACTCGTCCGGCCGCATCCTCCCCGGGTTGACCCAGGGGCGGTTGCCAAGTTCCCCTTCGGCCCTGTAGACACTTAACGCTCCGGAATTGAATGCCGGATTGAAATAGGCGTCGGCCGTCTGTTGCAGGAACTGCCGCAGCTTTCTCCTGCCTTCCGCCGTGTCGGTAAAGGCGAGGAAGCCGCCCAAGGTCTCTATCGCTGTGTAGGTCTGCTCCATGATGTCTATAACTTTAAATTGTTTCCGTTCCCGTTCCTCTTCCCGTTTCTCTTTGCCCGCGCTTTATCCGTTTTTACTGCCTCCGACTCATAAGGGACGATCTTGCCGTCCTTGATCTGGTATACAGGCTTGAGCCCCGGGGGATTCTTATAGGCCATGACCCGGTCGCAGGTCTTATCGGCATGGATGTAACGGAGTCCGGGCATTTTTGCCGACAGTCCGGGGAAGTAAATCCATCTCCCTTCGAGCAGCGCCCTTCTCAAAGTGTCATCGGCCTCGTGTTCCCCGATGAGGAACGGCACGCTGCGGTCATTCAGGAGCCGTTCCAGGGTACGGTGCCCCCTTACGTCGAAATCCGTTTTCAGGATACGCCCCGCCTTGCCGTGCATGTCATCCAGTATCTTTCCCATGTCATCGCCGCCGGGATTTCCCCGGAGAAAGCTGTCCATGCGTTCCACGAACTCCCGGAACTGGTGCCGGTAGGAAAAGGCGGGGTCAAGAATGAGCTGCCGGTCGAAGTGGCGGGTAAGGGAGAGCAGCCGGTAGATATCCGCGTTGCACCCGCTCATCCCACATCCGGAAAACTCCGTGAGGTTGCGGTATCCTTCAGCGGAGGGCGTCATGTCGGTAAAGAAGACCGGCTCCAGTTTTCTTTCATCGGGCAGGTCCGCCCGTACCGGGGAGTTCGTGAACTCGTACACGTATCTTCCGGTATCGGGATCTTTTCTGCAGGAGGCGTCAATCAGCGGGGCCAGGCTTGCCGGAACGGAATGCATGTCATATTGTTTGACCGGTCCCGGTTCGCTGTGTATCCACCAGTAGTTGTCCGCCAGGTGCCGGTAGAACTCCTCCAGCCCTTTCCGGCCCGCCGGCCCGTCACTGAAAACAAGTATGCCCCTTGATGTTTCCACGATATGCAGGGGCAGCCTGTAGGCGGGCTCATAGCCGTATAGCCGCGCCTTCTCGTCCTGCTGCCGGCGGAAATTCACCAGGCGGTCGATCTCTGCGGCCGTCAGCCGCAGCCGTCCGCCCGGTTCCATGGACCGTTTCAGGACGGACCTCATGAACACCACGTCACGCAGGTTGACGCTCACCACCGGTTCCAGGCCGCACCTTTGGATATGGGGCAGCAGTTTGCCTGTGATGTATTCCTTCACGGGGATGTCCCGGGATATGGAAGGGACATCGGACATACGGGGGAAGCGGTAGATCTCCAGACGGGTATCGGGGACGAAAGCCGATATCCGGGCGGTCTCCATCCCGACATGCAGCAGGCTGAGGAACTGGTAGGTCATGCCGTCCTGATCCGGATTGACAGGGTAAAGCTGGTAGGAAATCGCAGCATGGGGCTTGTCCATGCCGGTTTCGTACCCGACGAGCAGGCACCCTCCGCCGTCCTGCCTGAACAGCTCCTCCAGTTGTTCCATGTTGTCTTTTATGGATGCCATGCCGTTACATTTTCGGGGTTATCTTTGATTTGCGTGCATAGGTCCTCTTTTCAGGCTTCTGCGTTTTCTCCGGCGAGCCGTCCTTCTGTTCCTGCCCCTGTCTGTTCTCCGGCTTCTTCGTGCTTCTTTCCCACAGGAACTCGGTCCCGCGTTCGGCGGCGCTCATCTGGATGGAGGTCCGCAGGATTTTTCCGTTTGAGGACTTGAACTCGATGGGGACCTCCTTGCCGGCCGTGTAGTCGGCGTACTCCTGCTGCGAGAGCGTGTAATTCTTGATTTTCTTGGGGCAGCGAGCCTGGTCCGCCGGGAGGAAGAACATCTCGTTGGTAACCGGGTCTTTTGAAAGGTAGCACGGTTTCGTCTCCTTGCTGCGGAAGTCGACGACCAGGTCTACCAGCCTTCCGGCGTTGCCCGTCCGGTTCAAGGCGTCCAGCACGTCCTCCTCCAGCTTGTATCCCCGGTATTCCTGTCCCACCTTGGGAGCCTGGCGGATAAAGTGCAGGTCGAATTTGGCCAGGCCGTTCTCGTCGCGGAAGAGCGAGAGCTTGGCATCCCCCTTCTGGCGTCCCAGCTCGGTGTTCATGGAGATGTCATAGGCTATGCCGGACTGTCTGCCCTGCAACAGCCTTTCCATGTCGCCCGTCTGTCTGAGCACGTCCGGGGTGAGCCCGTAACGCTCGGCCTGCTGCCAGTTGATCTCGCGCTCGTTGAAAAGGTGGTTGTTGTAGATCCGGTTATCCCGGGAGAGCTCGCGTCTTAAGGACTCGTTCTCGGGGAGCTGGGCCTGCTCGATCCTACGCTTGGCTTCCTCCACCGGGGTCTTCTCCTCCATCCGGTACAGCGCATAGCGTGTCGGATGGTTGTACTGGTACATGAAGTTCTTCCCGAAGTTGGTGAAGAAATTTCCATGCCGGTCCACGCGGATAAACTGGCTCTTGTTCGTTTCATTGGCCTCGAGCGTCTCCAGCTCTCCGTTTGCCGCGATGCCCTTGACACCTTTCGCCTTCTGTTCCTTCTTGTCGTAAGCCATCAGGTAACCCTGTTCCTGGGTGGCGTTTTCGCTGCCTGTAGCAGCCGGTTTTACCTCTTCCATACTGTTAAATTTTAAAGTGGATAAATCGTTTCGGGAGATAAAATTACTATCTTCGTCTTAAAATATTCTGATTATGAGAAAGTTGTCATTGATAGTCATGTTTTGTCACCTTTTGTCAGCCTCCTCCTGTATAAGGGGAGACGGTACGGCTGGCGGAAACGGGGGTGAATTGTTAAAGGGACATTCCACCGGTACTGCCGGAAAGTGAACGGTTCCTTGAAAGTCCCGACATGTCCCCATTCTCCTGACGGATTATCCCGTGCTTTTCCCCCTTGACAGAAGATACACCCGTTTCAGGGTCTCGTCCTCGTTCGGTATGAGGATGCATCCGGTAAAGGGAAGGAGGCTGTTCCACCAGGGAGTGGACCTGGCCGCTCCCTATGGCACCCCGGTATACAGTGCGGGGAACGGCAGGGTTGCCGAAGCACGCTACAGCCGGAGTTACGGTTGGTTCGTGCATGTCCGGCATGCGGAAGGATACTCGACACTGTACGCGCATATGAGCGGGCTGCATGTAAAGGCGGGCACTCATGTCCGTATCGGACAGCATATCGGGAATGTCGGACATACGGGAGTGGCGACCGGCAACCACCTGCATTTTGAGTTAAGGAAGGACGGTGTCTTGCTGGACCCGCTCTCATGGCCGCCTTTTAAATAACCTGTAAAACAAGCAAGCGATGAACATCGAGGAAGTAAAGAAGATTCCGCTGGAGGATTTCCTCGGGCGGGCGGGATTCTCACCTGTCAGAAGACAGGGAGACAGTGTATGGTACCTTTCGCCTTTCAGGCGGGAGCGTACCCCGTCATTCAAGGTCAGCCTTTCCCTGAACCTGTGACGTGATTTCGGGGAGGGAACCGGGGGCAGTATCATCGACCTGGCGCAAAAGCTGTACGGGGTGACGGATATCCCGACCGTATTGCAGAGGATTGAAAGCGATTTTCCGGCGTTTAGGCCGGTTTCCTCTCCCGCGAAAGGACGGGCTGTGGCATCGCCTTTTGAGGGGCTGCGCGTCTCACCTCTTAAGAACACCGTCCTGCTGGATTATCTCGGGACAAGGGGCATTCCTTCCGATATCGCCACAAGGGAATGCGTGGAGGTACATTACCGCATGCGTGGCAAATGGTATTTCGCGGTCGGTTTCAAAAACAGGAAAGGGGGGCTTGAAATACGCAACCCGTACTTCAAGGGTGCGGTTTCCCCCAAGGACATCACACATGTCAGCCATAATGCCGGGGATAGACGGCAGTCACCGGTACTGGTCTTCGAGGGGTTCATGGACTATCTCTCGTACCTGGCCTTGAAGGAAGGGCAAGCCGTGCCGGACTTCGTGGTGCTCAATTCTGTGGCCAACCTGCCCAAGGCAGTGGATATCCTTAAAAGTTACGGACAGGTCTGTTGCTTTCTGGATAATGATGAAACCGGCAGAAAGGCGGTGGAGGAGATCGGAAGGCTGTGTGAAAAAGTGGTTGACAAGGCCGTACACTATCTGCCACACAAGGATTTGAACGAATTCCTCCAGGAGAGGATAAAATCTTCTCAGGCGGACCGTACGAAGTCAGGGCAAGCCTGTGGATGAAAAATAAAGAGGTAGACAGATACGTAAATACGAAATTAAAGAAATACTGTAACTGCAGTGTTTTTGGTTTCTTGTATTTCTCTATGAATCGGAACTGGATAAAAAGCAAATACCGCCAATAGAACAACATTCGGATTTGAATGATATTTATTGCCAAACAGATAGTGTACGACTCTATACAAACCTATCAAAGACGGCTGGTATATTATGCTTGACCACGACCACTGAACTACCACAAAAAAGACGTTTGTCCTCGCAGTCATACAATATAAGGGCAGACGTCTTCTTAATGTGGATACAAAATCAAACAAGCTACAATCTACTGTTTGTAATGAAATACTTCCGCTTCATATACAATTAGTTCTCTAATCGGGCTTCCAAATCCTGAATGTTTTTTGCTACAAAAGCATACCCATCATTAACTATGCGCTTGTATTCCTCAACAGCTTTTCGTGCGTCCTCCGGATTTCCTGTGTAGTCATATTCTATTTGATGTGCATAACCTATGGCAAAGGGAACGACTCCATCTTTACCGCGCAACTTTTCTAATTCTTTTCTTCCTTCCTTACGTTCTTCAGCATCATCTGAGAATGTCTTATCTATAGCAGAATTCAACTGCTTAAAAACTTTCTGTTTTTCTTTTATGTAATCTTTGAGGCCCATAATTTATGATGGTTGATTTTCTGCAAAAAAAAATAAAAAAGTGAGACTATCAAAAAAAGAAGATAATTTTTTTTAAGACTCACAACTATTTTCTAACTTCGCATAAATGAAAGAATTAACTCATAAAAATACTTAAATGAAAAACTTGTATATTATAGGAAATGGATTCGATTGCCATCATGGAATAAATAGTAGTTATAGTGCGTACCGTCAATGGCTCGAAGAGAACGAACCGGAACTCTACGAAAGACTGAGAGAATTCTATTATGTGGATGATGATGAATGGTGGTGGCAGTTTGAAGTGAATTTAGGCGAAATAGAACTTGCAACCTACATACAGTATACTGCTTCGGAAAATCAGCCGGATTTAGCCAGTGACGAGTTTAGGGATCGGGATTATTATGCCGGTTCATATCAGGCAGAAAGTGAAATAGGAGATTTGGTCAATGATATTAAAGACACTTTCAAAGCGTGGATTAACTCTTTGTCAAGAGCGGATGGAAGTAAAAAGATAAAGTTGACCAGAGGAGATGACCACTTCATCAATTTTAATTACACTTCCACTTTACAGGACTTATACGGTATTCCTGATTCAGAAATTCTTTACATTCATGGTAAGGCTTCCGATGAAGTGCTGGTACTTGGTCACAATAAGACTTATGAAGAGCTGACCAAAGCTGCAGAAGTCGTCCAACCGGAGCCTCCGGCGGATTTGTCGGAAGAAGAGCTCGCCGAGTGGTACGATGGGGAAGACTACATAACTCAAACAGTTCGTGATGCCGCTGTCAACGAAATATATAGAATTCGCAAAAATGTAGAGCAAATTATCCAAGATAACCGGAGCATCTTCTCTTCAATGAATAAAATCGAGCATATTTATATTTACGGTTTTTCTTTTTCTCCGGTTGACGAGCCCTATATTGACGAAATAATCAGCCACATAGACAAAGAGAAAGTGCATTGGACAATTAGTTATTACAGCGATGAAGACCAACAGAAAATACAAGCCTATATGCAGTCCCGCAAAATATTACCGGATTTGTGGGAACTTATGAAATTGGAAGATATCCAAATGTACAAGCAACAACGATTGTTCTAAGCTTATTGTCAAGTCACCTGCATTTCCGTTTATATTCAGGAAGCGGATATGCAGGTGTCAATATACTTATAATTTATGTACACCATATAAAATACAAACGGTATCTCCATGTAATAATAAAGCAGGCAAAAAAGAATGATATTCCATTTATCTTTTCGTCTGCTTTTGATGAATACGGTTATATACTGTCAATTGCTCGGATTGAAATTTTTATTATACTCCAATAGGTATTTCACCATCGCCGGATCATTGAAATCAACCTTAAGCAGTCTCGTATCCAACTTTCGAATCATCTTCCAGTCTGTTTCTGTCAGTTCGAAACTCTCAATGTCCAAATTCTCTGTCATGCGTAACGTACGTACCGATTTGGGAATCGCTACAATACCTTCACCCGTCAAGAAATTTAGAACGACCTGGGCACTGGTTTTGCCATATTTCGCTCCGATATTTTTCAGCGTTTCATTTGTGAAAATCCGGTCTGTGCCTTGTGCCAGTGGTCCCCAGGCCATTAGACGCGTTCCGTAATCCTTTATCAGTTTCCTCATTCTGGCCTGCAGGGAAAACACGTGTGTCTCCAACTGCAGGACAGCGGGTTTGATTTCAGTGTTTTCCGCCTGATCAACAAACTGTGCATCATAGAGTATGACCGGTACTAATAATTTCTGATCAGCAGTTCATTGACCGTCTCCCTCTTCTCGGCTATGGAACATACCGAACGGAAGATGCTCAGCCGCTGGATATGGAAGCCGGCGTACAGGTCGTCGAAGAAGGTGTTCTCCGGGTTCTTCTGACGGGGATCGGAGTTGGAGAGCATTCATTTGCTTCCTTTCTCTCCCAAGTCCTTGCAGAATCCGGCCAGCTCTATCTGGCAGTCGTCATCGAAGTCGTCCGGCATGTAGGAGGTACAGGCACCGGCCTCGTTGACGGGTTTGTAGGGCGGGTCGAAGTAGAAGACCGATTTCTCTCCCGCGTATTTTTCCGTCTGGCGGTAGTCCCCGTCCAGGATGACGACGCCTTGCAGCAGCTTGTGGTTGAAGCGGATCAGTTCCTCCTCCAGTATCCTGGCGCGGCTGCCCGTACCGAAGGTTACCGAGAGCCGGCCCTTGCGGTTGACCGAATAGATGCCGTTATAGCAGGTGCGCATGAAGAAAATAAAAAGGGCGGCACGTGTGATGCCATCCGGGTGCTCTTCGTTGAAGACCCTGCGCTTTTCCATGAAATAGTCCCTTCTCTCTGTACGTCCCTGAAGGGCGTGGTATTCGCTCTGGATGCCGGCAAGCAGTCCGACCAGTTCTTCCGGCGTGTCGCGTATGACACGGTAGACATTCACCAGGCTCTCGTTTGAGTCGTTGATCACGCAACGGATATGCGGATAAGTCTGTCTCAGTCAGAAGAACAGGGCGCCTCCCCCGACAAAGGGTTCCACATAAGTTTCCATTTCCGTGATATTTTCCGGCAGTGACTGGATCAGTACCGGAAGCAGTCTTCTCTTGCCTCCCACCCAGGGGAAGCAGGGTTTGCCGGGCAGACAGCCCGCGCTGTTTTTCTTCTTTTCCATGATTCGATAAATTAAAATGAATGGTTAAAACTATTGTTGCCCGTCATCCTCCGTTTCCAGCAGATGTTTCAGGTCCGGGTCGTTCCCTATGCGGCGGAGCTCCTTTTGGATGATCCCGCCCACCTCCTCCTTGATGCGGTAGTAGTTACGCTCTATCTCTTCCCGCATATGGTCCTTGCCGTCCCTGCCGGTAAAGTCCGTAATCACGGGGATCGGTTTGTAGGCTTTCGTCTCTGCCGCCACCCTCGCGTTGTCCACAACGATCTCGCAGTGGAAGATTTTCTGCTCCATCTTCTCTTGGAAGCTGTCGCAGACGCTTCCCACGAACATGCCTTGGGAGAGGTTGGATATTTTCGAGGCCGGTATCAGCGAGTCCAGCTGGGTGCTGATGCTGGTCGATGTGTCCTCACGGGTCATGTTGACGGACTTGCGCTGCTGGAGCACCTTCCCGAACCGTTCCGAAAGGTTCTTGGCCGTTTCCCCCAACACTTGCCCGGCAAAGACATTGCCGACGGTGTTCTGGATGACGCGCGCCTCCTTTTCACCGTAGTCGCGTACCAGCTGGCTGAAATCCTGCGCGCCCAGACAGACGGCCACCTTGTTGCTGCGGGCCGTGGCTATCAGGGTGTCGAGCCCTTTGAAATAGATCGTCGGGACCTCGTCCACCAGGATGGAGCACTTGAGCTTTCCCTTACGGTTCACCATCTTGACGATACGGGCGTTGTACAGCCCCAGGGCCGCCGAATAGATGTTCTGCCGGTCCGGGTTGTTGCCCACGCACAAGACCTTGGGGGCGTCCGGGTTATTGATGTCCAGTGTGAAGTCGTCCCCGCTCATAATCCAGTAGAGCGAGGGGCTGATCATGCGTGAGAGCGGGATCTTGGCACTTGCGATCTGGCCCTGCAGCTGCTCCATCGCCCCGCCTTTCCAGGCGTCCATGAAAGGCGAGAGGTAGTTCTCCAGCTCCCTGTACGAGGTCAGGATGGTGAAGATGTCCGAGTAGGGCTTGTTCAGCAGCTCGATGGCATGGGGAAAGGTACAGTACTTCCCGTTCTCGTAGATTTTAAGATACCATATGATGGCGGCGAACAATACGATCGGACTCTCCACGAAGAAGTCACCCTGTTTCTGTATCCAGGTTTTATTTAAATTTAACATTATTACATAGGCTGACTCATAGGCGTCGGCGATGTCGGACATGAATGCTGGGTTGATAGGGTTGCAGCGGTGGCTGTGCCGCGGATCGTCGAAATTGATCACGTAGAACTGGACGTTCGCCTTGTACTTGTCCTTGTTCTTGAGCAGATGGTTATAGACGATAAGGCTCAGGTCCGGGAACTTGAAATCATAGCAGTAAAGCGCATAGCCTTTCTCTATCTGCTGCTTGATGAACTGGTTGATGACACAGTAGCTCTTCCCGCTGCCCGGCGAACCGACCACCATGCAGCCCCTTTGGGGCAATACGACGTTGATCCACCCATTGTGCCATTTCTTCTTGTAATAGAACCGTGTTGGCAGGTTCACCGAGTATTCATTGGTGATCAAGCGGGTCTCCTGCATGAAGGACTCGTTCTCCTCATTGAAGACGTCATCCATCAGGTGTTCCTTTAAAAGACGCCCGGTCCACATGCCTGCGGTGAGCAGGCTGATGTATCCGGCGGTAAGGGCGGACACATACGCAAGGGTGGTGAGCGGGACACTCCAGCCGGCAGTGAGGAAAAGCTCGCTTCCCCAATAGAGGAGCAGCCCGGCTGCCAGGTAACAGCCGATACGCCTTCATGTCATCTCCGGGACCCTCCGCCCTTTGGCGCCCATCGAGGAGAAGAAAAGGAACATCAGGCTGAAGCATTTGGTCACGGGGGAGCCGGTGAACAGCCCTGTGTCACGTTGGAAGTTCAGCAGTATCCTGTCCACCATGCCGTTGGTACAACCGGCGACATGGAAGAACGGATAGCAGAAATAATAGATGTTCATCACGAGAAGCAGGATGCTGACCGCCCGCATGAAGTCGATGGTCTTGCCGAGCCCTCTGGAATCTTCTTGTGCCATATGGGGTATGATGGGTTGTTATATGTGAATACTTCGTTAGTTGATCCGCGGGCCTTTCCGCCCTTTCCTCTTTTTCTTCTTTCCATAAACATTCCGGGGGATGTCCTCAGACGGGTAGGGACAGGATTCCATGGAGAAGAGATCCAGCAGGCCTTCCGCAAGCCCTGCCTCCCTTGTGTCCGTATTCACGGGCGGTTCCTGTCCTGAAGCCGGCTTGTCGGAGACGGACGGGAGCGTGCCGTATTTCCGGTTGATAACCGAAGCGGAGAATTCCTTGCCGAGTGCCGATCCCTTGAAGACCGTCCTGGTATTATGGTCTATATAGGTCACGCCGTAGATTACGCCCGCCCCGTTCTCCCAGAGTACGGGCACGATGCCTTTGCCTGCCAGCTCGTGCAGAAACCCTTCACGGGTATCCCGGCAGAGTGCCGTGCGGATGTTTTCCCTTGTCTTTTCCGGCAGGGGATGCTTTTTCATCCATGCCCTGCTTTGTGAGAACCTCTTTTGGAGGGCACGGTATCCCACGCTTTTCCCGATATCGCTGGATTTGATTCCGACCCCGGTACGTTTTCCCTTTCCGTCGGTCGCCGCATAGACCAGACCGTCGCAACGTTTCCCGTCCACGGCCTTGTGTACTTCCTCCACGGTCACGTTGAAAAGCCCGAGCAGCGCCCAGAACTCCTTGAACGACTGGAAGCGGTAATTCTGCACGGCCGGTTTTACCACGCCCGCAATCTGGTGTTTCAGTTCGCCTTTCGTGCAGTCCACCGCGGTCATCGGCCGGGAAATCCTGTATTCCTCCCCGCGTGACTGCAGCAGGCCGTATTTCCTTTCCAGCTCCCGGCAGATGTCCGTTGAGCGTTCCCATTCCTTGTAATCCCTCAGTTTTCTTCCCTGTTCATCAATACGCAGGGAGACGATGTGGATGTGAGGACGCGCGTTGTCGTCATGGCGGAAGATAACGTAAGGCTGGTCGCCATATCCGAGCCTGTCCATGTATTCCCGCCCGATGGCTTCCAGCTGTTCGTCGGAGAGCACGTCATCGGGATGGGGATTGAGCGAGAGATGGATCACCGGCTTTTCCGTCCGGCGGTTCACGGCAAGGTAAGGTTCGAAGCTGCGCATGCATTCGGCGATGCCGACCTTTCCATCCGGTGTCTCCATCACGCGGTTTCATGCCAGTGTCCGCGCTTTCCCTTTCTCCACTTTTTCCTGATTGTAATACAGCGCCCCGTAGATGGCGGCACCGGATGTTATCTTTGCAACCATTGTTCGAACTCTTTGGTAAGACGGATGATTTCCTTGTTCAGCGATACGAGCTCCACGGTCAGCTGTTCCAGCTTGTAAAGCAGGGCGAGGGCTTTCTTTTCGGTCAGTTCCCCACTGTGGACCGCCTTGACAACCTGGTTGTAGTTCACCCCGACGCGGCGGTACTCGCTCTGCAGGTTGGTGAGCTTGATGCAGTAGTCCGTGGCCGCCTTGTCGATTTTCACCACTTTCATCGGCTTGTCGAAAATGGCCGACAGGATGAACTGCGACTTGGTTACGGCACCGGAATTCTCATAGAGCCGCTCGAACTCGATGTTCTGGAACTCGTTCAGACGGAATCCGTAGTAAAAGGAATGGAGCTCGGAGGATTCCTTCGGACTGCGGCCGCCTCTTCATGTCCGGGAGGCGGCCGTTCTCTCTTTCTTGTACGCCTGTTTGATCTTAGCCATATTATTGATGTTTTTACCGGGGGCAAAGTAAATGATAATTCGAATACCAGCCTAATTTCGGAAGGTGACTATTCGTGACAGGGGATGACTATTCATGACAGGGGGATTTTCCGCTCTGTCATCCGTTCCCGATCCCGCAGTTTATGATGTTCTTTTCAAAGGCTTCCCGGAGTTTTGGGAGTAGTACCGAGAGGGTTTTCTTACGTCTGGCAAGGTCCGCACGCAAATCGTAGGGCTTGGGGATTCGGATATGCAGGAACTCCTCGAATGCCGCCACCAGGGAGGCGAATGACTGGCGATTGCCGTTACCGTCTGTTATCACTCCCAGGTAGTGCAGTGAGGCGATCAGTTCCATCAGGTTCACCAGGGAACCTTTCCAACGAAGGGAGAACAGGCCTGTCCGTCCCTTGTCGGTATCGGGAACGGTATCGCGGCATTCGGGATACCGAAGCGCGAAATGCAACAGTTCTATCTCCGTCCTGACAAGGCCGGATGCCTTCATCAGATAGATATGTGTCCGGCTGTCAGCCCTGCTTCCGGCCATATTCATATAGGCGTCCAGTTCCGTCTCCATGTGGCGTAGGCGGCGCAGCCTCTTGGGGATGGGAAGCCCGCTTTCCGCCAGGGAGGCCAGATGGTCTGAAAATTCATCGTAGGCGGATGACAATACGTTTTCCATAGCATTTTTTCCTTCCAGGACGGCTTCTTGGAGATGGTTCAGCAGGCGGTGTGTTGTTGATGTTTTCATATGCTCAAACTTTAGTTTAACAATTCATGCCTTACGACAGAATATTAAAGGCGAATATGATGCCATCCGGTGGATGCCTATTGCATTTTCTTGTTAATAGTCAGATATTCAGCATGATAAAAATATCAGTTGAAAACAGGCTCAAAAAAAGAAATGTACACCGCTTTACAATAACTGTAAGGCGGATGTACATTTTATGTAAACCATGTCCGGCCGCTTGTATGACACTCTCATTTCGCTGTGGTTCCGGAAGGAGACTCACGGAGCTGGCCCGTATTGTACAACGGCCCGCTCATATAATCCGATATTTTCTCAGTTTCTCGTACAGGGAAGTCCGGCTGATGCCGAGTATCCTGGCTGCACGGGCACGGTTGCCCTCCGCCTCTTCAAGGGTCCTGAGAAGCAGCTGTTTTTCCTTTTCCTCCGGAATGGGGGCGGTTTCCTCCCGTCCGACGGCGAGGTCCAGATTCAGTTCCTCCGGTGAGATCCATCCGTCGGCAGAGAGCAGGACGGCACGTTGGATGCAGTTTCTCAGCTCGCGTATGTTACCGGGCCAGGGATATTTCTGCAATGAGGCCGCGGCCAGGCTGTTGAACCCGCGTACGGGCTTACGGTGCTTTTCTGAAAAATGCTTCACGAAGAACTCCGCCAGCGGAAGGATGTCCTCCCCGCATTCCGAGAGAGGGGGGACATTGATGGTGAACTCGTTCAGGCGGTGGAACAGGTCCTCCCGGAAACGTCCTTCGGATATCGCCCTCTCCAGGTTCTCGTTCGTGGCGGCCACCAGACGGACGTCAAAGGTGTATTCCTGGGTGGAGCCGACGGGCTTGTAGCGTCTTTCCTGCAGGGCACGTAGCAGGAGCATCTGTGTCTCGGGGGAAAGGTTGCCGATCTCGTCAAGGAACAGCGTGCCCCCGTCAGCCACTTGAAACAGCCCGTACCTGTCACCGTAGGCACCGGTGAACGTCCCCTTGCGGTGTCCGAAAAATTCGGATTTGGCAAGGTCACCCGTGATGGTCCCGCAGTCCACCGCGACAAAGGGCTTGTCCCTACGGTGGCTTTGTTCATGCAGCTCGCGGGCGATATGCTCCTTCCCCGTACCGGAGGCTCCCCGAATGAGCACGGAAATGTCGGAACGTGCCACCAGCCCCACTAGCCGGTACATTTCCCGCGCTTTGGCACTCTCCCCGCGATAGAATTCGTTCCCGTCATGTCGGGGACGGCTGAATATCTTCCCGATGGCTTCCAGCAGCCTGTCCGGCTGGACAGGCTTGCACAGGTAATTGACCGCCCCCAGCTGCATGGCTTCCACCGCGTTCTCCACCTGACCGTAGTTGGTCATGATAAGGAACGGGGTGGCGTAGAACCTCTCGTTCATCCATTCCAGCAGGGAGGTGCTGTTCCCGTCCGGCAGGCGGAGGTCTGCAAGGACAAGGTCGAACTCCCTTGCGGAAAGGGCCTTGCGGGCAGCCGACAGCGTCGCGGCATGTTCGGTCGCCATCCCTTTCTTCTTCAGCCAGTTGCCGATGCTGCGGCTGAAAATCACGTCATCTTCCAAAATCAGTATCGTTTTCATTCCTTTCCCTCTTTCTGCATCAGTTCCGCATAGGATATCAGTTCCCTGACGGCACCGATTATTTTTTCTATTTTCACATATTCCTCTTCCTCCCATTGGCCCGCGTCGGATTTGACCAGCACCCACAGGTCCGCTACCGGATAGTTCAGACGCACCGTCTCCCACAGTGGCAGGCTCCTGTGGAGGATGGAAATGATTTCCCGGCTGTCCTTTTCTTTCACGGCGGCCGACAGCCTTTCGATGTCCTTGCGGCTTTCACTGACAAACAGCCCCAGCATTTCCTGCCGGTTGTCCTCTCCGGCAAGCAGGAGGGAGAAGTCCGGCCTCCACTCTTTCCCGGTCCCTTTTATGACCCGCATGATGGCGGTCACCAGCCCTTCCGCGGAGAAAGGCTTATGGATACATCCGGCGAAACCTGCGAAGAGGTATTCCTCTTCCCTGTCGGAATGTGCCGTGACGGCTATGGCCGGAATCTCCCTTGCCCGGGGGATGTTTGAGCCCCTCAGCAGTTCAAGGACCGAGAAGCCGTCCGCACCGGGCATCTGTATGTCGGTCAGCAGAAGGTCGTACTCCTGACTTTTCAGGCAGTCCATCAGTTCCCGGACATCCGTGCAGCAGTCACAGTGAATCCGGCTGCGGGAGAGCATCTCCCGGGTGATCCTAAGTTGGATGCGGTCGTCATCCATGACCAACACACGGATGACGCCGGGCAGTTCGCAGGTCGGAAACACCTTCTCTTCCAGACGGGAGGACTGTCCGGCCGGTGGCAGGGGAAGGAATACGGAGAAGCGGCTGCCTTCACCGGGGGCGCTCTTTACCTCCACGCGGCCCCGCATTTCAGATACGAGCCGGACCGTGATCGCCAGCCCCAGGCCGAACCCGGGAATGTTACGCGCGTTGTCCAGCCTTTCGAACGCCCCGAATATCCGTTCTTTCTCCTCAGCGCTTATTCCCACGCCGGTATCCCGGACAGAGATGCTAAGTTCCCCATACAAGTATTCCGCCTCAAGGCGCACCTCCCCGTGGGGTGTGAACTTCAGGGCATTGGACAGCAGGTTGCCGGCTATCTGCCGGATATGCGAGCTGTCACAGCAGACGACGGCATCCAGGCCGGAGAAAGATACGGTGAACGCCAGGTCCTTCTGTCTGGCGATAAGTCGATGACTGTCCGCTATTTCCTCGAACAGGGCTTTTAGGCTAAAGAGCGTGTCATTGGAGCGAACTTCGCCTTCATCCATCCGGTGGTATTCCATCAGCGTGTTTACCAGGCCGAGCATGTAATCGGCCGAGTGCAGGATGTTGTCCAGATAGCCACTCCTGCGGCTGACGTCGCTTTCCGAGGGTAACAGTTCCGCACAGCCTTTGACGGCCGCCAGCGGGGCGCGCAGGTCGTGAGCAACCGAGGCCATCAGCTCCTTGCGTGAGCGGAGCAGTTCCCTGTTCCGCCTGTCGGACTGTTCAAGCTCCCTCTCGTATTGGAGACGGCGGTTCAGGTCCCGGTGTATGACGGTATACAGCATGATCGCCAGAAGGGAGACGGACAGGGCAAGGCCGGCCACCATATGGTAGGAATTGTCCCGTTCAAGGACAAAGGCCCTGTAGCGTGCGGTAAAACGTTCGTTGTTTTTCCGCTCAAATTCGGAGATCATATTGTTCATCCTCCCGTTCAGCTCCACACTGCCGGCATACAGGCTGTCCATCTGTGCCAGCAGCCTGGCCCGCCTTTCAGCCTGTTCCCGGGTGACCCTTTCATTCAGGGAGCGGAGCATGCGTGTTGTCGTCCCGGTTGAAGAGGGAACGGACAGGGATTGCCGTTTACGTTCAGCCTCTTCCCTCTGTTGCAGGTAAGCGGATTTGTTTTCTTTTCTACGGAAGATATCCCGGAAACTCCTTTTCTTTTTGGGTACATCTCCCGCACCGGCTTCCGGAGAAGCCGTATTTTCCTTTTGCCGTGCAGCCTGTTTCCGGGCTGTCAAGACAATGGCAGGAATGCTTTCTTGTACAATGTCACCTATGTCCTGCAGTTCCTTGAAGGTATGTACCGCCTTGGATAAAAGAAGTTCCTTGTTCCAAAGAAGAAGGCACAACGAGTCGATATGGCTTTTTTGTAACGGGGTATGGACATATTCTTTCAGAAGTTGCAGGCTGTCGCAGACCCCGTGGCGTTTGCGGCTGTATTCCCCGAGGTCGTCATCATCCCATGTGACGGCAATCTCGGCATGGGTGGAAAGGTCCAGCAGGTCGATGTAGATTCTTTCAGCCAGACGGTGTATCGCCACCAGCTCTTTCTCCTTCTTACGTAGCATGTGTCTTTGCATTTGTTCCTGACGGAACTGATAGACAATGAATGCGGACAACAGAACCAAGATGGCATAACCGAACGATATTTTTAACTTCAACCATATTATACCATTGTTCATGATTTTTATTTATAAATACATACTTCTATATAATATCCACAAATTACACAGATAAAATAACCAGCAAAAGCATAAAATATTTGATATTGGCGTTCCAACATTTTAAGTTAAGAAGAATAACGTTCGCAGCTTGTTTTTATATTTCGTCTGCATTTATAAGGTACGCATTTTCTACTTCATTGCATGCTGATATTCATTCAGCGAGGGACAGGCTTGCAGGATCATCCTGTCCTGTTCTCTCAGCTTCGCCCTGACACTCGGGATATGGTGTCTTGCCATCCGCGTGAGGATGCCGGGCAGGTCACCGTCCACGATGGGCATGCTGGCGGAGAGGCACGCCGCCAGCATGTCGGATATGAAGCCGTGCACCGGGTCACCTTTCTTGGCGCTTTCCCATCTGCGAGAGTCCACATACGTGCCGTCCTGCTTGGAAAGCAGGGTGTGACACAGGAACTCGGAGAGCATGTCGTCACCTGCGCGGTCGAGCCGTTTGATGAGCTGGCCGGAAAGGCACATACGTCTCCGGTAATTCTCACGGGTGATCACACGTATGGGGCGATTGTCGATCTCCTTGCGTACCGACCTTAGAAGTTCGTCGCCTTCCTTTCCCTCTTCAGGAAGGAACACCCATACCGGTGAACCTGCCGTGAGGAATCCTGTCGGGCAGGGGCAGTCCTCATACCACCTCACGATTTCAGGGAATTTGTGCAGCAGGAAGTCACACACGGCGTTCTCGTAAAATATACGGCCCGTATCGGGGGAAAACGTTTTCATCATGATCCCCGCACTCACCGGGAAGCCGCAGCGCACGAGGGCGGAAGCCGCCCTACACGGCAAAAGTATGAATTTGTTCAATTTTAATGTTGCCATATCGTTCTTGTTTTTGAATTTATTCTGTCCATATAAAAAAACGGAAGCTTCGGACTGTAACAGGTGGAAGCTTCCAGACATTTTGAATTCTTTCACTTGTACCGCATCCGCTGATGCGAAGTGAACTAACTTTTGTTGAAAAATATCTCTATGACAAGCCTGCCGGGGTAAAGCTGGCAGGCTGCCATGCTAAAGTACAAGCTCCGGGCTTTCACAAGTGCGGGTCTTGTTTTCTCATGTAAAAAAGTGGTTTCCCACTTAATAAATCCAATCCCTTTTGGGGATTGAACTTTCCTAAAAATCAAAAAACTGTGTCCTACGGGCATTGCTACCCTTCGGCGGACATCTGGCGACCTTTCACAAGGACGCATTCCGTTTTCTTCATCGTAACTCTTCGTATATATGTCTGAATTGCACTTTTTCCTTTTTTATCTCCACGCTTTCCTTTTCCGCCCAATAGAGGAATGTGATGAAAGGAAGCGTTGGCTGCATCTCGTTTAATCATAAAGAAGGCCCCAGGATGCCCGAACACAACTTAAACAGACAGCAGCCCACGCTTGTAGTAGCTGTATAGGAGCCAGCCCTGTTCCTTTAGCAGAACCAGCTCCGGTCGATGGCCGGCAGCTTCTTTTTCCAATACCATTTGCTCCATGCAATGCGTTTTCTCACTACAAAGTAGCTTACTTCCTCGCTTTCCTTTTCTGCCTCGTAGTCAAATGCCGAATGGCCGACAGCCAACTGTTCCGCCCAATAGAGGATGTAATATATGAACAGTGGCAGGACGGCAAGTCCCCAGCACACCTGCCAGCCCAGAAGCAGGGACGGCAGTAGTGACGCAAGGAAGCATTCTGTATACTGGCGGCGGTGGATGCTCATCTCCATTTCCTCCCAAATTCCTTTCTCTCCGTAGGGGAGGGCGGTCAAGGTAATGATCGGGAGGGTCACGTAATCGTAGGGATTCAGCCGGCCTTGGAGCAGACGGGCGATTTTGCTGTCATAGATGATCATAGCTCTTTAGTTATTGGTGTTTCATGCAGTTTTACCAGTCCCTTTCGGCACGGATGAACGTACCTTGATAGCTGTAGTACAGTTCCCAGCCGGGGATGTCTATCTCGTAACCGCCCGGTTGTTTCTCCACCTTGTAAGGTACGGCATCGGGGTAACGGGCGGTGATGTCCGTCGCGATGGATTCCGGCAGGATGCCGTCCGGCAGCGCGGAGAACTTGCAGTCCACGCTCGTCCACTCGCCCTGTTCGTCGAACTCCAGTTCCGCTCCGTCCGAGAGCCATGCCTCATATTCGGTCGTGCCGCCGTCCTTGTCACGCACCGCACGGGTGCATTCCGCACCGGGGAAATACTGCGCGATGAACTGCCGCGCCTTTTGGGGCAGCGCGTCGTAGCCGATTTCCCTCTCGTCCTTGTCGCAGGCTGCCGCTGCCAGTAACACGAACAGCAGCAGCCATGTCTTGATAAATACCTGTTTCATTGTCCTTTTCTATTTAGGTTTCTGTTTGTTATTATTCAATTCTTATCCTTCTCAAAGCGTCTTTTTGTTCCGCCCTCCGGGGCGGTTGTTCAGCGGGCGGTTCATCCGCCTGAGCAGTGCGGCCTTCAGGCTGTCAAGGAAAGGCGTCTGCCGATTGCGGATGCGCAGGTCGCCGAATGTCCGGGACAGGTTCTTGTCCAACTCGATGTTGAATGCCCTCTGCACATACTCCGACAGCCTTGTCAACGGGACATCCCCGAATGCCTTGCGACTGTCCAATGCAAATAGCAGTTCGGTCAGTTCCGTCTTCGTCGCTTTCCACGTCAGGCGCACCTTCAGCAACGATTCTTCGGCTTGCCGCAGTTCGAACGCCTCTAATTCTTTCGTCAGGTAGCGGATCAGCCGCTCGTTGGCGAGAAGCCGTGCCGCCATGAAGTCACAGTTGGTCGAGAATGACGGATCACGCTCGTGATGGAACGACTCCAAGTAGAGTGCCGTGTCAAGGTTACCCCGCAGGTAATAGAGTGCGTCCAAGTGGGTCAGCCCGGAGCGGTAGTAACGCACGAAGTCCGAACGTTTCTCGTTGTAACGGTTGATGCCCCGTATCTCGTCTATCAGGTAGCTCCGCTGTGACTCGTTGCCTACGGGACGGTTCATCTCGATGTTGTATATCTTGCGGTAGTAGATGAGCCGGTGGCAGATTCGGGGTTTGACCGTCTTGAAGAACTCGATTTCCTCTGCCTCGTCACGGAAAGTATAGTCCGCGATGAAGGCTTTCAGTTGCAGGAAAGCGTCCGCGAGCACCAACGAGGCTTCGAATGATTTCTTGATCATGTTCAGGTCTCCGGCCTCTATCTTCTCCACCTTCTTTTCCGCCTCTTCCTCAAGCCTTGCGGCGAAGTCCTTCATGTCCGTTCGTTCAGCCATGCACGGGTATCTTCAGTTTCAATCTCTCGTCGTCCACCGCCACGCAGTAGTCGGCAAGGCCGTACCGCTCGAACTGTTCGGTGGTCACTTTCAGGTGTGTCACCTCTGTGCCGTCCAGCTCCGCTTTGTCCGTCAGCGTGCGGAGTTCCCGGTTGATGGCAAGGGCGTTTTCCGCCGATTTGCCGTAGGCGTTCCATGTCTCGTCCGCCTCGTTCCAGTGGAGGTGGACGGCATCCTTGTTGTTTCTTTCCCTTTCAAGTATCTTCGTTGTTTCCATCTGTCTTTTGTATGTATTAATAGTTAGGGAAACTTCCCGGTCTTTCACAAGTGCGGGAAGTTGTAGGGTTATTATACATAATCCCTCCCGCTGTGCTGGGGAGAGTCTTGATGTAATTAAAGTGTATATATAATCTTGTTGGTTATTAAAGCGATTTGCCACTATTCGTTAACCGATGTTCCGGGAATGGGAGTGCCGTCTGTAGGGCGTGCGTTCAATCCGCAATGGGAGTCAGTGTATACTACCGGAATCCATACTGTAAGAGGTCCCGGATAGTTTTGCCAAGATGACCATCTCCAGTTACGACCATTTACGCCAATGGTGATGAATCGGCCGCCATTATAGACATCATTGTAATTGGGATTTTCAGGATCAGTAATGCAGTTTGCCTGATTGCATGCAATGTATGACCATCCCCCAGACGTACTATTGCGGTAGATGCTTCCATTATTCCATCCGTTCCACTGTCTGGCACTGCAGAATATCATATATAGGGCGTTCCCCATTATATTTGCATCACCGTTGTCCCTCATTATAGACCATCTGTGCAAGCCAAACATCGGGTGTTTCTGATGCACTTCATAATAATCCCGGACTATTGGAAGTGCACCATTATCCCAATTATTACCACTTCCGTGGTATTGGTTATATCCTATTGCAAAATTATTTCCCCACGTGAACCTATCACTCATCAATCCGTCAGGTCCGCAATCGTACCACTCGTCCATGCCGTCGTTCTTCACCTGCACGTTTACCTTGCGTGTGCCGTTATTGGCCGTATTGTTTTGCTGGTTGTCCCAACGCTTCTTCACGTAAGGAGTGGCGGACACAGCCATAGATGTAGTTTTGTTTACGACAATAGACACCGGTTCGCCATAAGTAAGATCACGTCCCTGATCGTTGATCAGCTCATCAGATACATCGGAGGAGATTACCACTCTGGCTTTCAGGTTTGTTACATCCTCCTTGAAATGTCCGCCGTTCAGCACGATGTTCCATTTCTCCGATTCGCGGGAAATATTTCGTTCGCAGCCCTTGAAGCCGAAATCGGCGGTAAAGGCTTTCTGCTCCACGCAGTACATCACATTTTGGTCAAAGTCCTCTTTGGTGGCAAGCAACGAGGCGAAGCGGTTCGCCGACGGGATGCTCAACGTCTGCAGGTAAATGTCGCCCTTTGAGGAGTTGTCATAAATGACCTGCGAATAATTGTCCTTCGTGTACGTAGGAGACGAGGTCATGGCTATCCAGTCCGATTCCGATGCGTTCTGCAAGCCGATGATGTCATTTTCCAAGTGCTGGCTGGTCGTCTCGGGCAGGGAATAGAGCCAATAGGCATCCCCTTCGGTGGGTGTCTGGCGGGACATAAGAATCCGTTTTTTCTTGCCAGCGAAAGAAATATCCATGCTTACATAATTCCCCATGTCCTTGGGCCAAGTGACCTTCACGGGGAGGTTGGACGCTCCGCTTGCAAAAGTGGTGGGTGTAACGGTTACTCCAGCCGGGGCTAAGATTTCACCCGTAGTCCCGGCAGTAGTTGCGGACGCACTCAAGAAGAAAGCCACCTGATCCGTCAGGGTTTCATCCGTAAAGGCAACGAACTTGTCGTTGGTGGTAACCAGCGACACAAAATTGTTCGAGATGTGGTAGGTATAGGTCTTGCCCATTTCCCATTTCGTGCCTCCAATGGATGCGCCCACCGTAAAGTCGGCAGTTCCGTCATTCAGCACCACCTCGATCTTCGCGTCGTCGGACAATGTCTGCGGCATCATGAAGAGGGTCTCGCCTTTGCCATCCTCCGTAATGGCTCCACCGTTTCCTGCCACCACTTTGTTTAAACGCAGGGTAAAGGCTTGCGTGTCATCAGTCAATGTCCATGCGTCCGTTCCTAACGTGTAAGTACCTTTGTAGCGCACGCCATCCAGCTTGATGGACTTCACCACGCAGTTGGGCAGGTCATCCCCTGCCACGAACTTCACGGCCGTCAGGGCGTGGTTGAACGTCAGGTCGGTGGTGGCGAAACCGTCTGCCGTCGGATTATCCTTTCCGATGGCTGCAGCACTCATCACGTCCTGTTGCTTCTTCACGTCATCGGGCACGGTATAGGTTATCACAGGTGCGCCAACATCGGTATTGCCAGTGAGCGTCATGCCGTCCGCCGCACTGGGGAACCATGCGTAGAAGCTCAACTGCTTCTTGCCGGGCCAATAGTATGTCCCTGTGGGATACCAACGGCCTTCGTCCTTATTCAAGGTGACCGTCTCGTTGTACATGAAGTCGGGCGTGCCGGTGGCATCGGTATAGGCCGATAAGGCAAAGGTCTCCATATCCGTCTTGTTGGTCTCGGAGATTTGCGTGCCGCGCGTCATCGGACGGTTGTCGCCGGGAAATCCGTCCGTCACTTCTGCGGTAAGGTAGACGGTCTTCCCGTTCACCTTGCCTTCCATCTCAATGGGTTTCAGCTCGTACGTACTCTCCCCTAAACCAGAAGCCGCACGGGTGCCACCTGTCGGTTTCCATGCGTTCGTGCCTCCCATGCTTACGGCGAAGCTCAAACGCTGGTCTCCCTTTCCCGGGTGAGTACCGTTCTCCACCTCGTCCGAACAGGCGGAGAATACTGCCAGCGCGATGAGAGAAAGGTTCATTAGTTTATTCCTGTAGTTCATATCTTGTCTTTTTTATTGTTCAAACTGTTATTGATCTTGCCTTGCCTGTTTCTCAATTTGAGACCTTTTCAATGGAGTAGTAGCCGAACTTGTTATTCTTGATGGTGTAGTAACCGGGATAGCGGAAAGTAGAACTACTATAGTCATACGCTTGGTCATATCCCCAGTTACCCATGGCAGTGCTTTGCCAAACAGACAAATCCATACCCATGTCGTCTACGTGAGTCTTCACATTATAGTTGTCTTTGGTCACCGTCCATGTGCTACCTACTGGATAGTAAGTTCCACCCCAAGTCATGAAGTTCTTTTCATCGAAAGTTGAACCGCCATAGTTCTCCAAGGTGATTCTGGAAAGGTTCACCACGATGGTCGAACCGTCAGCTTTGGCTCTGCGGATACCGAAGTAAGTGAAGACGGCCGGATCGCCATCATAAGAAGTTCCTCCAGTTCTTGTCGCTACCAGTTCGCGGCTATATGTCACATCGGCACCTACCACCTTGGCTATGGCCGTGGCAAAGTCGGCATTATCGGGCAAGGTGGGCGTATCGGTGGTCATCAAGTCGTGGCAACTCATAGACCCTTGGGACAGTTTGTACCAGATGTCACTTCCTGTCGGATATTCCACCATCAGACTGGAAGTCAGCGTCACCTCTTTCTCTACCGTCTTTCCCGGTTTGGAAGGGAACGTAAACGTGAGCTTCACCTTGCCCTTGCGCGTCTCAGTGTCGGTCGGTTGGATGGTTTCAAGGGTGAGTTTCGCGTTTTCATTATCGAAACTGTCCGACTGCACTCCGCTGGTGCTACCTTTCAGCGTCGGCTTGCACAAGGCCGGTGCGGCGCTGCCGGTGATGCCGTTCGGGTCGCTCAGTGTACACTCCCAGTCACAGTTGCTCTTCACATAAATCACGGCGTCGGCACCCGAAGCCACGAAGACATCCTTGTTCAATTCCAACTCGACATTCTGGTCGAGCGAGATATTATATGTAACCGTTGTTGTCAGATTCCAAACTGACGAACCATAAGCATTGGCAAGATCCTTCAGTTTGGCACCGATGGTCTGCTCCACGCCATTCATCTCCAACGTCACTTCCAAACGGGCTTCGCTGTCATCTCCAAATGTCTGCGGCATCATGAAGAAAGTCTCGCCCTTTCCCGTGAGTTCGGTCTCGGTATTCTCGGCTACCTCCTTTCCATTGGGAAAGTCCAAGGTGAAGTCTCTGGTGTCAGCATCCGGATCCCAAGGTAATATACCGCTGCCATGTGCTTGCCAGTTATGATAGCCTTTGTATTTCACTCCTTTCAGGGAGATGGACTTGACGGTGCAGGCAGGGATGTTGTTGCTCGTCTTGAACTTCACCGCCGTGAGCATATGTCTGAAAAAAATCGGCACGCTTGATGTCTCGCTCACTTCATAGCTGTTGGCCATCATAAAGTCCTCTTGGTCGGCTACCTGTTCGGGTATCTCATAAAACAGTTTCGTGTCTTTGACGTTGCTATCTTTCGGGATGGTCAGGTTCTTCGAGTTGTAGGGATACCAGGCAAAAAAAGTCAGTTTTTTGCCGGTAGGCCAGTAGTATGGTGTCCCGGTAGTCCATGTGGAAGAGGCGTTGTCCTTCGCCACCTTCACATTGTACATCACATCCAATGTCTCGGGTTCAAAAGCGTTAGCATCTAAAACAGTGGCCGACACGCTAAATTCATCCACCTGTGCGACCCCCGTCACCTGCGTGCCCCGTGTCAAGGGTTGGTCATCGCCCGGGAAACCGTCGGAGACTTCGGCGGTGAGGTAGACAGTTTTCCCGTCCAGTTTGCCCTGCATCTCCACGGAGCTGGTTTCGTATGATTTGGTGGCACCCGAGCGGCTGCCGTCCGCCCGTGTCCGGGCATCAGGGGCTGCCGTACCCACGGCAAAGGTGATGCGGTGGTCGCCCGTGTCCGAGTCACGGCCTCCCTTCTCCACCTCGTCCGTACAGGCAGAGAACATCGCCAATAGGATGAGCGACAAGCCCATCAGTTTGTTCTTGTAGTTCATATCTGTCATTCGTTTTTTATTCGTAATTCATTTTCTATCTTACTTACAGGTTCACGTCCTGATGGCGAACCGCCCAGCCGTTCACCGTCACCGTGAAGTGGATAGGTTGTCCCAGTATCGGTTCGCCGGGATCGGGGCCATCGGGGGGCGTTACCCCTGCGCCGTTACTCAAGTCAAGTGTGTAGACGAACTTGTTGCCCGGCTGCCAGAGGTTCTTCTTGCTCTCCGCATGGTCTCCGATGGGTACAGCCGCCCAGCCGTATTCACCCTCGGTGGAGGGATAGACCTGTCTACCCGCTTCAGTGGTTATCTTCAACAGCAGGGCAATATAGGAACCGTTCTTCTTGTTTTCCTTGTCGTCTTTCGTGTCCCATGCCGTAAGTTGTTGCGGAAGGAGCATCGCCGTGCCGCCGTCCTCCATCAGTCCTTTCGCGTCAGACGTGAGGCGTATCGGATCTGTCAGCTCTGCGGTGGCATAGGAGGCGTAGCTTCCGTCCTTCAGTGTCCAGCTGCCGTTGGCATTTGTTTCCGAAGGGAACGTGTAGTCGCCCGTGGAATGGACGGAACCGATGCGTACCGCCTTCACGTCGTAGCGGTAGGTCGCATTGGTGTTCTTGGCACGTACCTCTACCTGCGTGAGCACATGGCGCAACTCTATCTCCGTCTTGGCGGCATTGTTCCTATCGCCCGAGGCATAACCTGCCAGCAGGTCTTTTTGTCCGGTGATGTCCGCTGCCGGACTGAAGCCGGTCACTTTCAGTTCACCGGGCTTGTCACCCTCATAGGTGCCTCCCCAGTCCGCGGCTGCGGGACAGGCGGCCACAAAGCGCAGCTCGCTGCCGTCGTCCGGCCAATACTTCAAGGGGTCGGACGTCCAGTCGTTCTCCGTGCCCGCCTCGTACGTGAACAGCAAGCTCCGGAACCCATACTTCTCCTCATTGTCGGCCGTGGCGAACGCCGACACGCTGAAGCCGGTGGCTTTCAGCCCGGCGAGGTCAGCGGAGAGGGCACGGGTGTTCATATCCACCGCCATACGGAAACGGATGCCTTTCCCGGAAGCCACCTGCACCGTGTCGTCGTTGGAGCACGAGGCAAGAAGCAAGGCCGCTGCCGCCAATACATGAATCGCTTTATTTGCCATAGTTATTCTTTTTTTAGATTGTCTTTTCTGTGTGACCGGAAAGGGACATTCAACCCCGTCCGGCCTGGGGTGCACTTCCTGCCTTGGCTGAGTGTGCGGACAGCCACCGGGCGGAAGTGCGGTTTGGTTATTGATTTTTGATTAAATGGATATCGGATTACATATTGATATCGTTATCGGTGGGATTCCAAGGAGTAACCGTAACGGTGAACTTGATCGGGTCACCTAAAATCTTGTCTCCCTTGTCCGGGTCTTTTCCGTCCGGTTGCGGTTTAACGTCTGGTCCGGGGGTTACAGGGTCAACACGTCCGGCACCGTTGGTGAAGTCCAAAGTATAGACATACTTGTTGCCCTTTTCCCAAGTGAATGAAGCAGGAACGGCAGCCCAACCGTAAGTATCATCACCTTCAGCAGGGAAAACATTTTCAGTACCTTTCTTGATTTTCAACAGTACAGAGATGTATGTACCTTTGTTGGTATTTGTCTTGTCGACATCAACATCCCAAGCCGTAGTAGCTCCCTGCGGAAGCAGCATGGCATTGTCACTGTAGTCAGTGCCATTATCCTGCTTTCGTTCCATGATGCTTTGGGCAGTACCATTCAAAGTTACCGGAGTAGCATACTTCACTTCATAAATCTGGTCGTTTGCAGCGTTGTTGCTCCACGTACCATTTACGACATTGAAGTCGGCCTCTCCGTCAACATTTGAGATACGGATACCTTTCACCTGGTATGTGTAGACCGTATTGTCGCTCTTTGCAGAGATTTGGATCTGGGAAAGGGCGTGTTCCAATGTCAACTGAACACCGTTCGTTTCATTGGTAGCCTTGGTTCCGGTCGCGCCTGTAACATATACCATGTCTTTTTGGTCAGCTACTGTACTTTCAATCTTCACACCACCCACGTTGATGTTATTCTTGTCCGTGATGTTTTTCGTTCCAGTCCAGTTGTCAGAGAAAGCGGTGAAGCTCAATACTTCACTTTCGTCTTTCGGCCAGAATTTTGAAACGGCAGAATTAAATACACCACCAGCCTTTACATAATCAACCTCATCAGTAAAACCATCGTACTTGTCTCCATTCTTATTCCAAAAGGCTGTAACCTTAAGGGCACTCAGGTTTGTTGTTGTCACTTCGGAAGCACGTGTGTTCAGTCCGGTCACGGCACGGAAACTGATGCCTTTCTGCTGTGCCATTTCCACAGTCTCGTCATTGGAACATGATGCCAGCGCCAAAGCGGCCGCTGCGCACAAATAAATTGCTTTGTTCATAATTGAAAAAAAATCAAAATTTAAAAAATGAATAATTAAAAAAATATTTGATTGATAATCTTTTGTCTCACTTTACGCACTCATTTCAGGGGAGCGTCCTTCTTGTCGTCCGTCCAGCCGTCCACCGTGACATCGAACTTTTCCGGGTCTTTCAGATCCACGTTCTTGTCATCGGTGCCCCACTCGCTGACCGTCACGCCGAAGCGTATCTTGCCACCCAGAATGGGTACCGCATAGTCAGGATCTTTGCTTGCATCCCAGTCAGGACCTGGGTCTAAAGGATCCACCATTCCTGCACCGTTGCTGAAGTCAAGCGTATAGACGAACTTCTTGCCCTGTTGCTTTTCCCAATAGTATCCCACAGGAACAGTAGCCCATGCGTAACCACCTTCCTTGTCTGGATAGACAGATGCTCCGGCTTTCATCCGGATGTTTATCAAGACAGAAAAAAAACCACCGTCTGTAAGAGTATAACCGGGTTTATGCGGTTGCACACTGGCCGTAAGCGTACCCTCTGGTTTATTCAGCTTCATGCTTCCATCCCAAGCCTCCAACTTGTACGGAATCAGCATGGCATTACCAGCCGTTCCCATGATAGATTGGGGTTGGGATGTCAATTCTATGGGAGTGTCGTAAGTGATTTCAAAAGTCGCCTCGCCTTTTGCTGTCCCCCATTGCTCGTTCTTCATGTCGAAGTCGGCAGTGGTTGCAACACGGTTGATTCGGATGCCTTTCACCTTATACACATAGTTAGCGTTCTCGTTCTTTGCATTGAGCTGAACTTGTACAAGCGCGTGCTTCATCTCCAGCGGTACGCCCACTTTTCCGTTCGCGGCTTTCGTTCCTATCACGTTGGATACATAGGTCATATCTTCCTGCTTGGCAATATCATCGTTGATGGTGACATTTCTCATCCATTGCTCCGTAGAGCTGCTGAAATCACGGGTACTGCTCCAGTTGCCTGAAAGTACGGTGAAAGTCAATTCGCCGGTTTCCGGCCAATAATAAGGCTTGGCAGAGTTGAAGAAGCCCGTACCGTCCTTTTGGAATATGACATTGTCAAAGAATAGGTCTGTTCCTTGATAGGCCGTCACGCAGAGGGTATTCAAATTACTAACGTCAGCCACCACGCCACGGGTATTCGCACCTATTATACTGCGAAAACTGATGGCATTCTCCTTCGCCAGTTCCACTGTCTCATCGTTGGAACACGAAGCCAGCATCATTGCTACCGCCGCACATATATAAATCGATTTGTTCATATACTTGTCTTTTTACTTTTCTGTTCTACTTGTTCTCTGCTTAGCTCATCGGCAGGCTGATGTGCACTTCCTCCCAGTCCTTCACGGAAGGCTGCAGACCTCCGCCGCCGGTGATGGGCTTCGGGAGCGGCAGCTTGTCTATCACGATGACGATGTGTGTCGGGTCCTGCGCCGCATCGTGCAGCTGGTCGGTCACGTCCGCCTCGAAATAATAGGTGCTGCCGTCCGACATCAGCGCGTAAATCATCAGCTTGTGCACTCCGGCTTCCTTCGGGCAGTGGCCGAAGAAGGTCAGGTTGCCCGACAGCTGCGTCTTGTCCTCGTTGGCGCGTACCTCGAACGGGATGGTCACCTTCTCGGTTGTCAGCTCGTCAATTCCTGCCAGCCAGCCGCCAGCCATGCCCGTCAGCGATGCGCTAAGGGCACTTACGTGACGCAGGTTCTCCACGTTCCTGACCTCCACCGAGCAGGTGTTCACCCGTGGCTTCGGGGTCAGGACGATCCGCTTCACGCCGCTCGCAGGACCGATGTCCAACCGCTCGGCATGGTCGCTCCAGAGGGCCTCGGGTTCCATCACGCTGCGCTCCTCTTCCGCGCCGCGTGCCTTCGGTGCCGTTTCCGACCTCGTGGCCAGTGTCCCACGCAGTGAACGGGTGTTCCCCGTTGTCACTTGAAATGTCTCCATACGTTCCTTGTCAACTATGCGGTGCGTCTCCTTGTCGCTGTTTACGCAAAGGGCATCGTACATACCCTCCGGAACGACGATGGTACCGCCCTCACGCTTGGTGAACTCGTAACGCATCGGCTCGGAACCGTCCTCCGGATAGAGGTAAAGGCTCATCGTGGCAGGGTAGGCGTCGGGAGCTTCCGTCCAGTCGAACACCACCTCCACGCTCGCCGAGTGCGGATGGTCGTAACACAGATCCTTGTGCTCACAGGCCGTGAGCAGGGGCAACAGCATTACCGCCAGACATCCTGCGATTGCCTTGTGCAGTTCCTTGTATATCCGTATATGTATCATTTCGTACCTCCTTTCTTGCTGTTCTCGTTGCCGCGACCCAACAACCAGACGAGCGAGATTTCCGCCTTCGTCGGGCCGAACCAGCGGCGTCTCTTCGTTTCCTTGTATACATAGCAACCGTCCTCCGGCTCATATACTTTGTACTTGCCACCGCTGTAACCGACACCGATACCGAAGTCGATATTAAGCCTCTTGGCAACGGGCAGCGAATAGCCGTATTCCAATCCGAAACCGTAGTTAAAATCGCTCAGGTAGCCCTTGCCGCCCGTTTCGAAGTCGTAGGTCAGCCCCTGCGCGTACACGCCCACATGATGTCCTTGCAAAGGCTTCTCGGCCGCCTTACTTCCGAAGTACTTGCGCACTTCCAACTCACCGCCGTAGATGCGCCAATAGCGGTGCTTTGAATCCTTGCTCCACCATGCGTACATCCAGTCGCCGCCGACGCTCCAGCCACCACCGAGATAGACCTCCAGTCCCACGTTCGGAACAAGGGCTGCATCATAGAGCAGGTTCGTTTTGACCGCCATATAAAAAGGTCTCTTTTCCATTTCTTCGTTCGTGTTATCCTGCGGAATCGTCTCGTCCTCCTTGTTATAAAGCGTGGCGGTCGTTTCAAGCTCCTTCCCGGCGGTGTCCACCGTGTCATCGGGGTTCATCACATTGTCGACTGCCTGTTCGGGTGCCGGCTTCAATTCGGCCTGTGCCGATTCGGGTTTGGGCTTCACGCGCTCGATGCGTTCCATCTCGCACACCACGAGTGCACCGCTGCGTAAGCTATCGAAGAGGTTCTCTTTCATATATTGCCATGCGCGACCGCCGGCAAGGTTCATGAGCTGTCGTTTACGTCCGTCCACCACCTTGCCCTCGCGTACCACCCATTCGGGAGTGTCACGGATGATGGCGATTGCCTTGTCACGCCAAGGGGCATCGGTACGTCCGAGCTTTTCAGCCAGTTCGCTCCAGCCCTCTCCCTGCGGTTGGAGTGCAAAGATGCTGTCGGGCAGCGAAAGGTTGTCTTTTAAATAATCCCGTAAATCCTCACCGCGTTTCCGGGCGAGTTCCTTGTTGTACTTCGTGTTGCCATCGGGAGAGGCGGACGCTTGGATAAGGATGCGCCTGAGCACCACCGCCGGGTCGCCCCCAAGAGAACGGATGCTGTCGCCCAGTGCCGCAAGGTGCCGGTCGTTGTCCATGTAGGGAAGCTCCAGCCGTGCGCTTGCCGTGCGGTAGTAGATCGTGGTGCGGAGGCTGTCCGACACGATTTCCGCTTGGGCGTTCCCGGCAAGCAAGGCCGCCAGCAACAGGGACGGAATGAATCTTTTTTTCATATCGTTTCTTTTTAAATTTTAGTTCTCGTTTCTCATGCGTTATCGCCCGTTTTAAACCAAGTATTCTATCTTATTGGTTTGCAGTATTTTACCCCCCCCAGTAAGTTGGTAGAAATTCTTCAGTTGCGGCATGGTCTTCGAGCGAAACACCCGACAGCCGCGACCGAAGCTCGTCCAGTATGTCCCGGAACACTCCGCATACCCGACAGTTATCCGCTTCGCACTGGCACTGGACGTTCGGGAGTACCGTGCGGCAGCAGTCCATGCGGAAGGTTCCTTCCAGTGCGCGTACCACTTCCAGCATCGGTATTTCGGCAGGGTCGCGTGAGAGCATATATCCCGGCTTCGGCCCTCCGACACGTGAGTGCAGGATACCCGCCTGTACCAGTCGCAGCAACGCCGGTGAGAGGGCACGCACGTTGATGCGGTAACGCTCCGCTATCTCCGGTGCGTTGAGCCATACACCGTAGTGCCATCCCCATGCGAGATAGCGGCAGGCGATCAGCCCGTATCGTGTGGGGTTCGTCAGCATGACCCGCCCCTTTCCTTCGTCATTTGTTTCATTTTATCGTCTCCTTATGTTTTCTTGCCTATTTGCCGTACATTTGCGAATAGTACGGCAAATACAACGGTTCACCGTATTTGGATGGGAAAAAGAAACAGGATTTGCTTTCCTGTCTATTTTTTCGCTTTTCCATACATCTTGGTGGCACTTTAATGAGCGTCCCTTTCTTAGCAAGAAAGAGACATTACGGGAAATAAACTTATATAATTCTGTGATACAGGCGGTTGAAAATGTGTTTCACATCGCATGGAAAGAATAGAGGGCGGAAAGGCAGGAAGAAATATCAGGTGAAACAGAGAAAAAAGCGGAAGAAAATTTGCTGCAAATGTATGAAATATATACCTTTGCAGCGAAAAATATTACGGTGTTCACGTGACACGAAACGAATGTCTCTTTCTTGCTAAGAAAGGGACATTTTTCGTTTTCGGGAGTTTGGGAAACATGGGGATGTGTGTTCCCGTTTTCCATCGGTTGCGGTGAGCCGGATTCGGATTTTCGATGGCAACCGGACGGGATGTCCCTTTCCTTTCTTTTATGTTTGGGCTTCCGTAGCATACGGTCGTACATGCCGTCCACAGCAGTATCAACCTTCCGGCTACTGATACGGGAAAGGTAGATCTGCGTGGTACGTATCGAGGTGTGCCCCATGCACTGGCTGATCAGTTCCACAGGCTGGCTGTCTTCCAACATTAATGTTGCCCACGTGTGGCGCAGCACGTAGGTTGTAAGAGGTACGGAGAGTCCCACTTTCCGCCCTATCATACGGGCTGTACGATTGATTCGCCGCAAAGCGGATTCCTCCGGCAGCTCCTTTCCGGGACATCCTTTCCTTGCCTCGTGCAGGAAAGGGAAGACAAAGGGTGAATCTTCCAGGTGGTAACGTTCCATGATTTCTTCCAGTTCCGGCACTATCTCCACGTCAATAGACACGTCCGTCTTGCTGCGTCTATAACGGATATGCCCGTCCGTTACCATCCGCCACGTCAGTCCGTACACATCCTTGAACACCATCCCCCGTGCATAGAGGATGAACAGCAATACATCCAATGCCTCGCGCTGGTTCTCCGGTAATGTCTGCCTTAAGTCGGGCGAGAGCAGACGTTGCACCTCCTCTTTTCGGAGCGCACGTTTAGCAGGAAAGTATCCGCCGGTACGATGTCCGCCGAAAGGCTTCCCATCCGTGCCCTCGGAAGAAAGAGCCAACGCATGACCGTACACCGCCCGGAACGTACGCAGATAGAAGTCCGCCGTCTGAGGCTTGTCGGCATGACGCTTTTCCAACCATGCGGCATACTTGTCCGTCCAGCATTTTGTGATGTTTTCCATTGTCAGGCTTTCCCAACCATCACCGGCAAATTCCTTTACCTTATTTATACTGCTGCGGTAATTCTCCAGTGTCCGCACGCTACGTTGTCCTTTCAATGCTTCCAGTGTCCGATCCAACAATGGAGAAAGTAATGTTTCCTTTTTCCTGTCCATCATTATTCCTTGTTTTTTAGTTTACTATTTTTCGTATGATAATGGAAAAGAAGAAAAAAGAATTTTGATAATTGGGATATTTAACATTTCATTGTACGGACATGGCGATAGCCGCATCCATGATTTTACAGTCATGCGGTACAACCGGGAGACTGCAAGGCAGTTAATGGAAATTAACGGTTCCCCTTCAGGAACGTAAAATCACGATCCTGACAGTAAAAGAACAAACTAATATATTTATTTGAATAACCAGTAATGATAAATCAGGCGACTTCGGAGCTTAGGAAGCGGACGGTTTAGCGGCTTAATTGCCGTTAAACCGTCCGGTTTTCGTTTAACGAAAACACAACTTGCTGTCCGCAGGAGCGGACCACGTTTTGAATATCACGCTATATCCTGATAATGCTATAAAGCCTTTTGTCAGGGGCAAAACACATATGTTTTTTGCCAGTTTTTCCGTATTTTCGGTCTTTTGAAGACAAATACTTCATATCGGCTATATGGTTATTTGCGATAGTACTATAACCATATAGCCATATAAGAAAGAACCGGAGGTGAAATATCATTGATTGGCAGTATAATTCACCTATTTTTGGGAAATGTCTTCCCCATAGTCTTTAATTCGCTATATCACTATCGGCGTAGCTTCGCCTATCCCAATATCACGTCCTATGTGGCTCGCCATATCATGATATATTACAATCCGGCTAACCCGTTATACCGCTATCAGCATAACCCGGTCTATCCATATTCCGATATCATGTCCTATGCGACTCGTCATATCATGATATATCACTATTCGGTTAACCCGTTATACCGCTATCAGCATAGCCCCATCTATTCCTATTCCGATATCACGCCCTATGCGGCTTATCATATCATGATATACTCCTATCCGGCTGTTACGATATATTGTCGCCTTTTGTCATCCTGAACTTGCGGCTGATAAGATTCAGAAACCTCAAATAAGGACTTTTAGCCTAAGATAAAGTAAGCTAATAGCATGATAATAAGGCTCTTATAATTACGACTTCTCCTATAAAAGCATTACCTTAGTAGTGTAATAATAAAGGAGTTAACAAGTTATGAACGAGCAAATTAGAAGCATTTTAGCACAAGAGACAACGAAGACAAGCAAGATCCAGCAGCTATTTCTTCTGGGGGTTCCCCGTGCGGAAATCGCGAGGATGGTGACCAACGGCAATTACGGTTTTGTAGTGAACGCCCTGCGCCGGATGAGGGAACGTGAGGAGGGTCTGAATATCCATCCGGCGACAGCCGCACTGGATTACACTTTCAACCGCAAGTTTGGTATTGAGATCGAGGCTTACAACTGCTCCCGTGAACGGCTTGCACGCGAGCTCAGGGAGGCCGGTATCGAGGTTACGGTGGAAAGCTACAACCATACCACCCGTCCGCATTGGAAACTCGTGACGGACAGCAGTATAAGCGGTAACAACACCTTCGAGCTGGTCAGTCCGATCCTGGTCGGCGAAGCCGGCCTGCGGGAACTGGAGAAGATCTGCTGGGTGCTCGACCTGTGTGACGTGAAGGTGAACGAGAGCTGCGGGCTTCACGTACATATCGATGCCGCCGGTTTCAGCATGGAAACCTGGCGTAACCTGGCCTTGAGCTACAAGCACCTGGAACCGGTCATCGACAGGTTCATGCCGGCATCCCGCAGGGACAACTATTATTGCCGTGGATTGGGCCATGTCTCTGACGGGATGATACGTTCCGCCCGGACGGTGGACGAGCTGAAAGGAAGGATCGGCGACCGTTACCATAAGGTGAACCTCGAGGCCTACTCACGGCATAAGACGGTCGAGTTCCGCCAGCATTCGGGAACGACCAACTTCACAAAAATACGTAACTGGGTGCTGTTTCTCCACAAATTGGTTACCTTTGCCACAAGGGGACAGGTACCCGCAGCCACCGCACTTCAGGACATCCCCTTCCTTGACAGTGAACAGAAACTATATTATAAATTAAGAACGAAAAAACTATCGGCATGAACAAGCATATGTATATTTTGGCGGATGGCGGCAGGATTGTCGCCTCCGACCCTTCCGAGTTTGTACGCATCCTGCGTGAGGGCAGCTGGTTTGACAGCGAGTGCACCGACGAGGAGTACATGGTAAATTTCTCCGGGCGGTACAGGGAACTGCACGGGGTGACGGTGAGGACCGACACGCCAGAGCATTTCATGGACGACCTGAAAAAGTACGGTTACATCACGGGTTGAGAAGCCCGCTCCTTTATTATTGCGATCCCCGTCGGCCTTGAAGTGTGCCGGCGGGGATTTTTCTTTTTTCACGGTACCGGATGTCCGCCGTATCCTGTTTTCCCCAAGGGAGGCTGGCTCCACGACTCCCTTCGGGAAAGCCTTTTTTCTTTTCACCGCCCCTTCCGCCATGACAAAAACTGACTATCCATGACAATACATGACAGGGTATTTGAGGTCATTCCGCTTGTTATTTCCTTTGTGGCATGAAACGGCAGGAATCCCCTGCAAGTATAAACCATCAGAATAAAAAGACAATGGAAAAAGAACCTTTATTTATCGCATTCGCCAGCCAGAAAGGAGGAGTGGGCAAGACCGCCTTCACCGTACTCACGGCCGGTATCCTGCATTACCAGCGGGGATACAATGTAGCCGTGGTGGACTGCGATGCCCCCCAGCACAGCATCACCCAGATGAGAAGCCGTGACATGGAACGTATCGGGGAGAACGATTCCCTGAAAGTGGCCCTTTACCGCCAACATGAACAGCTCCGGAAACTTGCTTATCCGATTATAGAGAGCGATCCGGAAAATGCGGTGGCTGACTTCAACCGCTACCGGGAAGAACGTGGCATGGAGTTTGACATCGTGCTGTTCGACCTTCCCGGCACGCTCCGCAGTATAGGCGTAATTCAGACCGTGGCCTCCATGCACCACATTTTCATTCCTTTAAAGGCGGACAATATCGTGATGCAGAGTTCCTTACAGTTCGCCGCCGTAGTCGAAGAAGAACTGGTTGCCCGCCGGAATTGTGATTTGAGAGGAATCCACCTGTTTTGGAACATGATCGACAAACGTGAGCGCAAAGAAACCTATGAATCATGGAACAAGGTCATGCGGGCCTCGAAGCTGCACCTGCTGGAAACATGCATCCCGGACACCAAGCGTTATAACAAGGAGCTGAGTGCCCTGCAAGGGAGTGTCTTCCGTTCTACCTTGCTGCCGGCCGACAACCGCCAGATAAAAGGATCAGGGCTTGTAGAGCTTGTAGACGAGATATGCGGTATCACCGGGCTGGGCAAGTATTCACCCTCACCAGACGCATAGTATGGAAAGTTCCGGAAGAAAAAAGATCAATCCCCGGCAGATTGACGAGAAGGCTATCCTGGAGAAGGTGGCTGCCTTGGGTGCGCAAGGGATATACAGCTCCAGCTCGTCCAAAGCAATGCCGGTCCGTAAGGAAGATGACATCCCTCTTCCGGAAGCCGGGGGAATATCTGAGGAACAGGACATCGGGGAATATATCAATTCCCACCTGAATGATTTCTCTTCCCCCGGACGTAATCCCCTGCATATCGATAAGGAAGCATACAGGCTCCTTTCCGACCTGGTCTGGATCGTCCGTCGCAAGGACTTTACAATAGCGGGAGTTGCCAGCCGGATCATCATAGACCATTTCAAGGAAAAAGCCGGCCTGATTGAGAAGATAAAGGAATTCTATAAAAAGCAATTATATTAAAATAATGGATATGAAAATGAAAGAAAACATCAGATCCACAAGGGAAAAAACTGGAAATGCAAATGCGGTTTCCTGCACCGTAACAATGAAACCGGTCCGTAAAGAGCATCCCGAAGAGATGGCGGAAGAAAGTCTGACGCGGCTCATTGAATCCTACCGACGCGCTTCCTATCCGTCAGAGACCACTATCCTGGATATCGACGAGGTAGTTTATGAACGTATGACCGGGCTTGTGCAGGCAATCGGACGCGAGGATGTCACGACAGGCAGCTTTGTCAGCCGGGTGATATTCGAGCACCTGGAAAGACATGCCGACTTGATCCGGAAGATAGAGGAACAGGATCCGAAACGACAATAACAACGGTATGGAGTACGCATTCATTCTTCTGTTCCTGTATGCTTCCTACCTAAGCATAGAGAAGTATGTCCACACGGGCAGCATCCTTAAATGGAGGGGAAACCGGCGTTCTGCCTCCAGTTTCCCGATAAAGGAAAAACCGGCGGAAGCACAGGAAGAAGCGTCTAAGGAAGCTGTCATCGGCAGGAGCCGGTACCGGTTATGGCAATCCCCGCCTATGGACGAGGAATACGCGATGAGCGAAAAGCGGACGGATACGGACACGAAAGAGAAAATGGTACCTGTGCCCGAATTTCCCAATCCTTTCGGAAGACCGGAGGACGGGGAAGTGCCGGAACGCTACGAGATCACCGGTTATGTGGAACGCCCCGATCCGCATCGCGCCAGAGGCGTGACCTTTGACGACATGGACCTGCTCTCCAGGTTCATGACCACGGACCGCCTTTCAGAACAGGAACAATCCCATGCCCGCCAGACATTGGAACGGCTGGAGGGGACCAACGTGGAACGACTTCTGCAGACCGGCATCCTAGGCAGCGACGAGACATTGAAACGGTACATAAGACTGTACGTGGACAGTGGCAGGGAGCCGCCCCTGCTAGCGGGAAAGGACAGGGAAAGCATAATCAGGGATTTCGATATCATGGATTTCATACCCCGATAACCAATAATATAATGTATGGAGAAGTATCATGATTCAAGCTGATCCGCTTTGCGGACATTTTCCCAAGAAAACAAAAGCCGCCGGGCGGCACGGTCCAATTTTAAAGAAGGAGGTAACGATGACCGGATATTACGATTCGGGATGATCCGGCGGACATCCCGTCCTGAAGAGAGCAACACGAGTAGCAAACAATTAAAGAAGGAGGCAACGATGTACAGTTATCATGATTCCGGCTGATGCCGACAGTAAACATACGGTTACAAGAACGGTCCGCGGATATCCGGATCCGCAGCCCGTTAAAAGAAAAATTTGACATAATAGAATACAGGCATGAAAGAATATCATGACTCGGGATGATCCTTACGGACATCCCGTCCCGAAGAGAGAGCGATACGAGTAGCAAACAATTAAAGAAGGAGGTAACGATGTACGGTTATCATGATTCCAGCTGATGCCGGCAGTAAACATGCGGTTACAAGAACGGTCCGCGGGCATCCGGGTCCGCAGACCGTAAAAAAGGAAATCCGACATAATATATAGGTATGAAAGTGTATCATGACTCGGGATGATCCTTGCGAACATCCCGTCCCGAAGAGAGAGCGACACGAGTAGCAAACAATTAACACAAGGAGGTAACGATGTACGGTTATTATGATTCCGGTTGATGCCGGCAGTAAACATGTGGTTGCAAGGACAAGCCGCGGGCCGGATGCCCGCGGCCTGTCAAAAAAGAAAGTCTGACAAACATTTATTATAAATTGGTATAAGAACAATGAGACATTCAAGAACCCATTCATTTTTACGATTCTCCCCTATGGGCAAAGTGACGGACGTATTGGTATCCCTTATCGGGCGCATACCGGCCAGAACAGCCTTCCTGCTGGCATGACTGGCCACATGAGCAGCCCCCGCGTTCGCCGCCGGTGACGGGTCCGCCGGGCTGGTACAGGCCACGCAGATGGTGAACAGCTATTTTGACCCCGCCGTGAAACTGATTTATGCGGCCGGCGCGCTCTGCGGGCTGATCGGGGCCATCCGCGTGTATTCCAAGTTCTCGTCGGGCGATCCGGATACGGGCAAGACCGCCGGAAGCTGGTTCGGGGCCTGCGTGTTCCTGATCGTGGCGGCCACGGTGCTGAGGTCGTTCTTCCTGTAACCCCCATGCCATATGGAATACAAGCTGAACAAGGGCGTCGGGCAGGACGTGGAGTTCTGCGGCCTGAAGGCGCAGTACCTCTACCTCTTTGCCGGCGGCCTGCTCGCCGTCTTCCTCGTGTTCGTCATCCTCTACATGGCGGGCGTGAACCGCTGGTTCTGCATCGCTCTCTGCGTCGTATCGGCCACGGGAATCACCCTGGGCGTGTTCCGCCTGAACAGGAAATACGGCCCCCACGGGCTGATGAAGCTGGCGGCGGCAGGTTACCGTCCCTACTACATCATCAACAGAAAACGTATCACCTCACTTTTTAAACGAAGAAAATATGCGAAACATACTCAAAGCGTCCACCCTGGAAAGTAAGTTTCCCCTTCTCGCCGTCGAGGACGGGTGCATCCTCTCCAAGGACGCGGACGTGACCGTCGGCTTCAAGGTCCGCCTGCCGGAGATCTTCACCCTCACCTCCGACGATTACGAGGCCATGCACGGCGCATGAGGGAAGGCCATTAGGGTATTGCCCTGCCATACCATCGTCCACCGTCAGGACTGGTTCCTTGAGGAGGGCTACAGGGCACGCACCGACAGGGAGGAGCTGGGATTCCTTGACCGCAGCTTCGAGCTCCATTTCAACGAGCGGCCCTTCCTGAACCACTTCTCGTACCTGTTCATCACCCGTACCACGAAGGGGCGCATGCGGCAGCAGAGCAACTTCTCCGTCCTCTGCAGGGGGCATATCCTCCCCAGGGAGGTCCGCGACAAGGACGGCGTCCTCCGCTTCCTGGAAGCCGTGGAGCAGTTCGAGCGCATCATCCGCGACTCCGGGCTGGTCCGTCTGGAACGGCTCACGACGGAGGAGATCACCGGAAAGGGAAAGGAGGCCGGCCTGGTGGAGAAATACTTCTCCCTCTCGCAGGAGGACACCACCACGCTGGAGGACATCCGGCTCGGGGGCGCGGAAATGCGCGTCGGCGACAAACGGCTCTCGGTGCATACGCTTTCCGACGCGGATGACTTGCCCGCCGCGGTGCGGACGGACGGGCGGTTCGAGAAGTATTCCACCGACCGCAGCGACTGCCGCCTCTCCTTTGCCGCCCCCGTGGGGCTGATGCTGCCCCATAACCATATCTGCAACCTGTACGTGTTCATAGATGATCCGGCAGAGACCCTCCGGAATTTTGAGAAAGCGGCCAGGAATATGCGCTCCCTCTCGCGCTACAGCCGCGCCAACGAGATCAACCGGCAGTGGACGGAGGAGTACCTGAACGAGGCGCATTCCTTCGGGCTGGTCCCCGTGCGTTGCCATTGCAACGTCATGGCCTGGTCGGAGGACAGGGAGAGGCTGAGGAACATCCGGAACGACACCGGCTCGGCCCTGGCACAGATGGGCTGCAAGCCCCGGCACAATACCGTGGACGCGCCGACCCTTTACTGGGCGGGTATCCCCGGCGGGGAGGGCGATTTTCCCGCCGAGGAGTCTTTCCATACGTTCATCGAACAGGCGGCCTGCCTCTTCATCGGGGAGACGAACTACGCCTCCTCCCTCTCGCCCTTCGGCATCAAGATGGCGGACCGGCTCAGTGGCAGGCCCATCCATCTGGATATCTCGGACGAACCGATGAGACGGGGCATCACGACAAACCGCAACAAATTTATTCTGGGGCCTTCGGGCAGCGGCAAGTCCTTCTTTACCAACCATCTCGTGCGCAACTATTACGAGCAGGGTGCACACATCCTGCTGGTGGATACGGGAAACAGCTACAAGGGGCTGTGCCGGCTCATCCATGAGCGCACCCGCGGGGAGGACGGGATCTACATAACATATGAGGAGGACCGCCCGATCACCTTCAATCCCTTCTACAGCGAGGACCGGCAGTTTGACGTGGAAAAGAGGGAGAGCATCAAGACGCTGATCCTGACGCTTTGGAAGCGGGAGGACGAGGTGCCGAAACGCTCCGAGGAGGTCGCCCTCTCCGGCGCAGTGAACGCCTATATCCGCAGGATTACGGACAACCCGGAACTCCGGCCGGACTTCAACGGGTTCTACGAGTTTGTCCGTGACGACTACCGCCGGATGATGGAGAAAAAGAGGGTGCGCGAGAAGGACTTCGACATCGACGGGTTCCTGAACGTGCTGGAGCCGTTCTACAAGGGAGGGGACTATGACTTCCTCCTGAACTCGGACAAGGAGATCGACCTGACCCACAAGCGGTTCATCGTCTTCGAGCTGGACAACATATCATCGAACAAGGTGCTGCTTCCGGTGGTGACGCTCATCATCATGGAGACGTTCATTTCCAAGATGCGCCGCCTGAAAGGCATCCGGAAGATGATACTGATCGAAGAATGTTGGAAAGCCCTGATGTCGGCCAATATGAGTGCCTATGTCTTGTACCTTTTCAAGACGGTCAGGAAGTATTTCGGTGAGGCGGTGGTGGTGACGCAGGAGGTGGACGACATCATCTCGTCCCCGATCGTGAAGGAGGCCATCATCAACAACTCGGACTGTAAGATCCTGCTGGACCAGAGGAAGTACCTTAACAAGTTCGAACGGATACAGACCCTTTTGGGGCTGACCGACAAGGAATGCTCGCAGATCCTCTCCATCAACCGTGCCAACGACCCCTCACGCCGGTACAAGGAGGTATGAATAGGACTGGGAGGCGTGCAGTCGGCTGTCTATGCCACGGAGACCTCCACAGCCGAGTACCTTACCTACACGACGGAGGAGGGCGAGAAGCTGGAAGTGGAACGGATGGCGGCAAAGACCGGCAGCATGGAACAGGCCATACGGGTACTGGCCGCCGAAAAGAACAGCGGCAGGAAATAATCTTTGTAAAACATTTAAAAGAACGATTCAATGAGACGAAAAATTTTCAGCGCATTGTGCGCCTTTTTACTTACCGTACCGGCCATGCACGCGCAATGGGTGGTGACCGACCCGGGCAATCTGGCGCAGGGCATCGTGAACAGCGTCAACGAGATGGTGGAGACCTCCGAGACGGCGCAGAACGCCATGTCCACCTTCAAGGAGGCCTCGAAGATCTATGAGCAAAGCCGGAAATACTACGACATGCTCAAGAGCGTGAACTCGCTGGTGAGCGGGAGCCTGAAGGTCAAGGAGTCCGTGCTGATGCTCTCGGAAATCTCGGAGAGCTATGTGACGAACTACGGGAAGATGCTCACCGACGGGAACTACACGCAGCGGGAGCTGGAGGCCATCGCCTTCGGCTACAACAACATCATGAAGAAAAGCAGCGCGTCCGTGGCCGGGCTGAAGGACATCATCAACCCCACCGGCATGTCCATGACCGACAAGGAACGGCTGGACCTCATAGAAAGGGTGTACCGCGAGATGAGGCATTACAGGACGCTGGTGAACTACTATACCCGAAAGAACCTGCGCGTCTCCTACCTGCGGGCCAGGGAGAAGGGCGAGACCGAGCAGGTCCTGAAACTTTACGGGGAGAACGAACGCTATTGGTAAACCTTTAAAAAGATACAGACTATATGGTATTACTATCCCTATCTTTCGACAGCCTGCACGGTATCCTGCGCCGGCTGTATGACGAGATGACCGAACTCTGCCAGCCGATGATGACGCTGGCCACGGCCATCGCCGCCCTGGGCGCGCTCTTCTACATAGCCTACCGCGTGTGGCAGTCCCTCTCGCGTGCCGAACCGGTGGACGTGTTCGGCATGCTGCGCCCCTTCTGCCTGGGCATCTGCATCCTGTTCTTCGACGTGATAGTACTGGGAAGCCTGAACGGTATCCTGAGCCCCGTCGTGCAGGGAACGGGTGCCATGCTCCACGACCAGACCTTCGACGTGAGGAAGTTCCAGGAGGAAAAGGACAGGCTGCTTTCCGAGATGCCCCTGAAGGTGGCCGTGACCGGGGAGTTCAACCCCACGGACGAGGAGCTGGAGAAGGAGATCGCCGACATGGGCTGGAACGGGGAGGACTACGCGGTGATGCAGCGGATGTCCCACACCTGTTACTCCTTCTCCCTGCAAAGCATCGTGCAGACCATCATGCGCAAGGTGATGGAGTTCCTTTTCCGCGCCGCCTCGCTGGTGGTGGACACGATCCGTACCTTCTTTCTTATCGTCCTCTCCGTGCTGGGGCCTATAGCCTTCGCGATCTCGGTCTTCGACGGTTTCCAGGGCACGCTCGTGCAGTGGCTGGCCCGTTATATCAGCGTATACCTCTGGCTGCCCATCTCCGACCTGCTCGGGGTGATGCTCGCCAAGATACAGACGCTGGTGCTGCAAAGCGAGATGGAAATGATACAGGATCCCCTGAGCGTCTTCTCCCCGGACGGATCGACGGCCATCTATCTGGTGTTCATGCTCATCGGGCTGGTGGGATACTTCTGTGTCCCTACCGTGGCGAACTGGGTGGTACAGGCCGGCGGCATGGGGGCGTACAACCGGAACATGAACAACACGGCAAGCAAGGCCGCCAACGTGGGCGGGGCCGTAGCCGGGGCATCCACGGGCAACGTGGCCGGAGTGCTGCTGAAGAAGTAAGGACGAACCGGGTAATAACATTCATTCATTTCAAGACATGGAATTCAAGAGCTTAAAAAACATCGAGTCCTCGTTCAGGCAGATCCGCCTGTTCAGCCTCGTGTTCCTTGCCGCCTGCACCCTCCTGACCGTTTTCTCCGTCTGGAAGTCCTACCGGTTCGCCGAGGAGCAGCGGGAGAAGATCTACGTGCTGGACGAGGGAAAGTCGCTCATCATGGCCCTCTCGCAGGACGCCGCGCGCAACCGCCCGGTGGAAGCGAGGGAGCACGTGCGCCGCCTGCACGAGCTGTTCTTCACGCTGGCCCCCGACAAGGCGGCCATCGAGTCGAATATAAACCGGGCGATGTACCTGGCCGACAAGAGCCTGTACGGGTATTACCGGGACTGGAACGAGAAAGGTTTCTACAACCGGCTCATCAGCGGGAACGTCAACCAGACGGTGGTGGTGGACAGCATGAGCTGCGATTTCGACAGCTATCCCTACCGCGTCACCACCTATGCCCGGCAGATGATCATCCGGGGGAGCAACATCACCGAACGCTCCCTGGTGACACGCTGCCGCCTGCAGAGCACGGTCCGCTCGGACAACAACCCGCAAGGGTTCCTTGCGGAGCATTTCGAGATTCTGGAAAACAGGGACCTGCGTACCGTGGAAAGGTAACGGTGTCCCGCAGTAATCAATCATTCAATAATATCTGGAAAATGGATATAAAATCAACGGCAAGGGAAAGGCTGAAGGCATATTTGGACGGCCTTTCCGAGAAACAGAGACGGGGCATCCTCGTGGCGATGCTGGCCTTCACCTGCATCGCATCGGGTATCGTCCTGCTGCGCGCCGCCGGCCGGCTGACACCGGCAAGGGAGCGCATGGAGCTTCCCTTCGGGGAAGGCAGCCTCACGGATACCCTGCGCAGGCTGCCCGATCCCCTGAAAGGACAAGTAACAAGTATTTACCGGACCATTAAACAACCCCAGCAGAATGGAAAACAGGAAGAGTAACATGGAAGAAGGACACGTGCCCGCCGGGGAAGCCCCGGAAGGCACACGGCCGGCGGAAGCCGGGGATATCCCCTCCAAAGGGACAAAACCGGAAAAGCGGCTTAGCGGGGAGGAAATCCTGCGCCGCAGGAAATACATCGTCATACCGGTCTTCGTGCTGGTATTCCTGGCTGTCCTCTACTGGATATTCGCCCCTTCCGGTGACAACGGGGAAACGGTGGCGGGCGGTTCCGGATTCAACGTGAACGTACCGGACCCGGCAGCGGTCCAACTGGAAGGGAATAAAACGGACGTTTATGAAAGACAGCAGGTCCGGCGTGAGAAAGACAGACGGATGCAGTCGCTCTCCGACCTTGCCGGAAGGTTGTTGGAAGGTAAGGGGCAAACGGACAGCGTCACCGCTCCAAACGGCAGCATACGGCAGTCGGCGGACACTTACGAGAAGATCACGGAGCAGCTGGAAAGTTTCTACGAGACACCGCAGGAAACGGCCGGCGGCCTGGAACAGAAGGTGGATGAGCTGAACCGCCGGCTGGAAGAGGCAGAAGCGGAAAACCGGCGAGCGGAATCCCGCGAGCGGATGATGGAACAGTCCTACCGGATGGCCGCCAGGTACCTGACCCCCAACCCGGAAGGCTCGCCCGGCGAGGCGAAGGAGGAAGAAAAGCCGGAGCCTGTCCCCGTCAGCCGGGCGGAGAGCGGAACGACCTCCGCCCTGGAGCAGCCGCTGACGGATTCCGCGTTTGTCGCCTCACTGGCCGTGGAGAGGAACTACGGTTTCAACACGGCGGTGGGCAGCAGCTACCGGATGGGGATGAACACCATCCCGGCCTGCATCTCCGAGAATCAGACCCTCGAGCAGGGAGGACGGGTGAAGCTGCGCCTGCTCGAGCCCCTGCAGGCCGGAAGTGTCACTGTGCCGGCCAACAGCCTGGTGACCGGTACGGCCGACATCCGGGGGGAACGTCTGGACATCCTGGTAAGCAGCATCGAATATGCCGGGAATATCATCCCGGTAGAACTGGCCACATATGACATTGACGGGCAGCGGGGCATCTTCGTGCCGGGATCGGAAAGCCGGACGGCCGCCAAGGAAGTATTGGGGGACGTGAGCCAGAGCATGGGAGGCAGCATCTCCTTCGCCGGTTCCGCCGGGCAGCAGGTGGCGATGGACCTCACGCGGGGTGTCCTGCAAGGCGGGACACGGTTCATCTCGCAGCGGGTCAAGGCGGTCAAGGTAAAGCTGAAGGCCGGGTACAAGGTGTTACTGGTCACAAAAAAGCAATAACAAGGTTTAACTGTAATTTTTAAGCAATCATTCAAGATGAGAACATTCATTCTTTTAATCATGGCTGCGCTGGCGGGGATGACCTGCCGGGCGCAGGAGCGCAAGCCGGAGGGCGGAGTCAGGATCCTGACCGCCGGCCAGCACATCACGCCCTACAGGATCGGCGTGCCCTTCAGCAAGACGGTTCATATCCTTTTCCCCTCGGAGGTCCGCTATGTCGACCTGGGCAGCACGGACATCATCGCGGGCAAGGCGGACGGCGTGGAGAACGTGGTGCGCGTAAAGGCGGCCGTCCGGGATTTCCCCGGCGAGACGAACTTCTCGGTCATCACGGGCGACGGATCGTTCTATTCGTTCCTCGTCTCCTACGAGGAGGAGCCGGAAGCGTTGAACATCAATATGGACAGCCGGTTTCCGACAGAATCCTCCACTGAGGGAAGCGCCGTCCGTGTGACCGAGCTCGGCGAGGAGGACCCTTCGGTCATCGCCAGCCTGATGTACACCGTACACCGTCTGGACCGCAGGGACGTGAAGCATATCGGTTGCCACCAGTTCGGGATGCAGGCCCTGCTCAAGGGCATCTATGTGCATAAGGACCTGCTGTTCCTCCACATCTCATTGGCCAACTCCTCGCATGTGCCCTTCGACATTGACTTCGTGCGCTTCAAGGTGGTGGACAAGAAAGTGGCCAAGCGAACGGCACAGCAGGAGACCTACATCGAGCCGGTGCGCGCGCTCAACGAGCTGAGGCGCATAGAGGGCAAGGGGAAAGGACGCATCGTCTATGCTTTCCACAAGGTGGTCATCCCCGATGACAAGCTCATCGAGGTGGAGATTTACGAAAAAGGCGGCGGACGCCACCAGCGGTTCCATATCGAGAACAGTGACCTGGTGGACGCCGGACTGGTGGACGAACTGATAAAGGAGTAATTCTATGAGGAAATATCTGTTTATAATAATGATGTGCGCCTTCCTGTCCTCTTTGGCGGGCAAGGTTTCCGCCCAACGCTACCTGCCCGGGCAGACGGGGCTTGAACTGAGGCTGGGCGGCGTGGATGACTTCGGAAGGAACGTAAGGCACCTGAGGGGGAATTTCCAAATCGGGATGGCCCTGAGCCGTTACAACCGCAACCGCTCGCGCTGGGTATTCGGGGCGGATTATGTGAAGAAGCATTACGCCTATAAGAAAATAGCGGTTCCCAAGGAGCAGTTCACCGCGGAGGCGGGCTGTCTCTTCCCGTTCCTCTCGGACAGGGGCAGGAACGTGTTCCTGTCCGCCGGCCTGTCCGCGCTGGCCGGTTATGAGAGGGTAAACCGGAACGGCAGGCTCCTTTATGACGGGGCGACCCTGCTGCACAAGGGTGCCTTCATCTACGGTTTCGCCCCGGCATTCGAGATGGAGGCGTACCTTACGGACCGCTGGGCTTTTCTTTTCAATGTCCGGCAGCGTGTCTTCTTCGGCTCGTCCGTAGGGCACTTCCATACGGTAGTGGCCGTCGGGCTGAAATATATCATCGATTAATCTTTTAAGAACTGGAAACAATGAAATTAGGAACATTCATCATGGGATGCGCGCTGGCCCTGCTGGCGTGCACCCTTGCCGGCTGCGACGACCGTCTGGAGGTGCGGCAGGCATACGACTTCTCGCTCTCTTCCTGGTACCTGCAGGAAGGCATCGCGCCCGACGAGACGGTGGAGATCCGTCTGACGCTTAACCGCGAGGGGGATTACCGCGAGGCCCGTTACCGCGTCGGATACATACAGCTGGAGGGTGACGGCGAGGTGTTCGCCGCGGACGGAACCAGACTGGTGAACCGCGAGCTGACGGACCTCTCCGGCATCGCGGGGCTGGACACGACGGACATCCTCCGTCAGGTATTCACCCTCTTTTACCGGAACACGGGTGGGGACAATCCCGGGATCCGCTTCGTGGCGGTGGACAACTTCGGCGTGGAACGGACACTGGACATCCCGTTCTCCATCGAGGATAAAGATATGACCGACATCGTTAAAAATAAGGAACCATATGTTGATTAGGAGAGTTTGGCAAATGCCCAACAGTCGTACATTCAGTATCAAGCCTATTCGGGAACTCATTCAAAAATACGCGAACGGCTATACCATAGATCCGTTTGCGGCCGGGAACAGGCTTGCGAACGTAACGAATGATATTGATCCCCAGTATGATACTGATTTTCATATGGATGCCACGGATTTCCTGAATTTATTTAAACCGGATAGTGTGGATACGGTTCTATATGATCCTCCTTATTCTCCACGGCAAGTTGCGGAATGTTATAAAGCGTTAGGGATCACGGTCAATATGCAAACCACCCAGGCTTCATACTGAAGCAGGCAGAAAGAGGCCATCGGCCGAATTGTAAAAAAAGGAGGCATTGTAATCACCTGCGGATGGAACTCTGGTGGAATAGGCAAGAAATACGGTTTTGAAATCATAGAGATTCTATTGGTCGCCCACGGCGGGTGGCATAATGATACGATCGTGACAGTGGAAAAAAAAGTATTATAGAATATGACGGAACAGGAAAAATACGGCATGGAGCAGCTTGCCGAGTATCTGGACATGCGGATACGGAACGAGGAAAAAAATATAAAGGAGAACCGGGATAAACTGGACCGGGATTATCTTTATCATTTTGCGTGGAACGGGGAGGAGCTGTTCAAGTCCCATTTCATGGTAAAGCAATACGGGGAACTCCGGCAGGTAATCAGGGTGGCGGAAGCTCCCGGGGAGGTGCATGGATATATACAGCATAAACGGGAGGAATGCCTGAAGGAGCTGGTCAGCGGGAGTATCCGCAGGCGTAGCACGGACGATATTTTCAATCTGGCACATACCTACCGGCTGGAATGTATGCAGGGACTGGTCAAGGATTATGCTGGCTTCGAACGGCTTCTGTCCATGAAGGCTCCCCAGAAGGAGATAAGAACGAAGAAGGCCCCTGAAAGAAAGAGGCCGGACGGATTAAAGATGTAACGTATATGAGGCAGGAAAACTGGAGCGTCCGCAAACTACGGAAATTGCTGGACAACAAGATCGCAGCCGTCGAGAATGTCATGCGCGAGGGGTTGGAGTCCGCCTCTACGGACTACTGCCGTTTCTTTGAGTGGAAAGCCGCGTACCTGTACAAGGGGGAGCTACTGCGCGGGCATTACCGCCTGTTACGTAATAAAGTCAGCAGGACGGATGACGTGGAGGATCTGAAGAGGTATTTCGGGGATATCGCCATGTACCACAGGGAAAGGCTGACGGGCGGAACGCCGGCGGGAAGCGGCACCCACCCGATGGCGGACACCTGCCGCGCGCTGTCGCTGGAATGCTCGCGGCAGGTGCTGAAAGATTGCATGGAGTTCTCGCGTATCCTTTCCCTCGGACAGCCGGAAGAGGACATGAAAAAGGAAAACAGACAACCCGTAAAACATAGGACGAACGGATTAAAACGATAAGGTATGGAAAGACAGAACCCAGGCATGGTCCGGTTTATGGACCGGCTGAATGAGAAAATGGAACTCCTGGACGAAAAGATCCAGAACAAGGCGGCAAAAGCCGGTGAGGATTACCTCTCCTTTTTCGAGTCACACGCGGAAGAGGCGTACAAGGAGTATTACCTGTACAAATGTTTCAGGGACTTGAGAAAGAAGGCAAGGGAATCGGGCAGTCCGGAAAAAGTGTTGGAGTATCTGAAAAAGAGGCAGAATGTCTGCCTGGACACGTTGCTCAGGCAGGACATCGCCGCCCGCAGTACAAGCCCGATGGCGAACATGGCGCACACGCTGCGGCTCGAATGCGTCCAGCAGCTCGTGGAGGATTACGGGCATTTCATCCGGATACTTGCCGACACGCTACGGCAGCAGGAGACGCGGCGGGATACCCGGACACTCAGGGAAAAGGAAAACCGGAGGGGGCCAAAACTATAGCCTTCCCGTTCCCGGATGAGTACGGGAATAAAGAAAAATAAAGTTAAGTTATGGATAATGAGAGTTGTATCATTATGAAAGGTCAGGATGGCCGCTTTACTTTGTAAAATAAAAACAATTGGACATGAGGATTGTGGAGCATAGCGTAAGACGTTGGGAGTCTTACCCGGAAGCAGACACGGAAACCTGCCTGTGGGAAGCCTGCGTGGAGCACGAAGGCGAATATTACGAGGTGCAAGTGGAAGCAAGGGAGGTCGGCGGTGACAAGATGTATTATATGGGGTATATCAGGAATACCCAATGTATAAAAGCGCATTTCAGTGACGGCTGGCTGGGCTTCGGCTTTTCCGATATACGTGGCACGTGCAAGTATATCCTGAAGTCAATGCGGAAAGTGATCCGGGGGGATTACAGCTCCATCAGGGGAGCGGGCCATTCGGTAGACATGCCTTGATAAATAAACCAGGTCCGGGACGGAGATTTCAAGGGCTGTTCTCCCAAATAACGGGGAACAGCCCTTTTTTTGTTGCCGCCAGCGGCGAAAGGTTAAAAGAGAGACAGGCTGCTGAAGAGGCAGTGGATGAACAGACGGCCCTTCTCGGTCCACACCGTATGCATGGCCGTACCGGTTTCCCCGCAGCGGCTCTGCCAGCTGTGCGTATGGGTCCGTGTGTATCCTTCCTTCTGATAACGTGCGGTAAGCAGCCAGGTTCCGCCAAGGCGGAACTGGATACCGAGAGCCTTCAGCCTCCGGTTCAGCTCCCTGCCGCTCATGCCCAACTCCTTGGCGATCTGCGTGACCGTGTAAGTGCTTGGAGAGTGGAGCACCTCGTCGAAATAACGTACTTTCGGGGCCTGCAGGCTCAATTTAAGGGCGTTCAGCGCGTTTTCCTTTTCCAGTCCGGATATGTACCGGTCACGCTCTCTCAGCTTGGCCTCCGCCAGTTGCAGGGTCCGCGAGAGCAGTTCCGCGTCCGTTTCCCCCTCTTTTTCCAGCAGGTAGCCGCCCTCCTTGAGCGTGCGGGGGACCAGCTCGTCGAAGATCCAGCTTTCGAACCTCTCGGCCGAGGGCAGGCGGCTACAGGCCATCAGGCGGTACAGGTTCCCCTCGTCGATGAACTTCACTTTCTGCCGGCCGCCTGCCGTCAGGAGGTCGTGGACGCATACCCCCTTCGGCCTGCAATGCCGGTTGACGGCATCCTTGGGATTGGCGTATCCCAATGCCGAGGCCACGTCCCTGGCGCAAAACCAGACCCTGCCTCCGGCTTCCACGGTCCGGACCTTGCCGAACTCGGGATGTTCTGTTATGACTAACGTGCGCATGTCGTTTACTGTTTATAGGTTGATTCTATCGCTTTGAATATCTCATGGATTACCTGGGGGACGATGGCGTTCCCGTATCCCTTGACGGACTGCTGCCGCCAGGAAGAAAAGGTAATACCGTCCAGCTCGTGGGGAACCCCATCATCTCGGCCACAAACAGGGGATTGAGTTGGAAACTCCTCCCAGTTTGGGCAAAGGAATCGGGAAGGCCGCCCTGCCGCGGGTTCTTCCCCTTCCTCCCAATGTGCTCCAAGGTCGGGAGCAGCCCGTGGAAGTCAAGGAAGTCCGTCAGGCCGTTGGGATTCTTCTCCCCGTCTTCCGTCTCGTGCATGGAGGTGCGCCCCTGACGTTTCCAACGTTCCACCCGTTGCCAGTGGTGTATCTCCGTTGCTGTCGGGGTGGGCAGCAGCATCTCGCGGATGATCTCCGGCAGGCCCTTCTGTTGGCTTCCGGGTCCCCTTACCTTGAAGTCCGAGGCTATCGGCGTGGGCAACAAACCAGACACGGTCCCTT
>UMDO01024913.1_pt1 | contig 77909 bp, 72 predicted proteins | sample 1964511 | NCBI WGS metagenome assembly UMDO01 (sample SAMEA4835996, study PRJEB28245) | human gut metagenome | biome: gut microbiome; material: fecal sample | place: Denmark | collected 2008 | reverse complement strand
ACCTCTGTGTCATCTTATGAGGGCGGTTGCGGATTTGAGGATAGAAAAAATGAAATAACTAATAGAATAAAAAAATGAAGAAAAAATCAAGTTGGTAGGCTGGAGCATCCTAGGAATCCTGCTCATAGCTGTAGCAACATTACTGTTGGCACGCTTTGTTTTCAATAAACAAGTGGAAGCTTACCTTTGCAATTCGCTGAAGAATGAAATGGTAGAAAAATTAAAAGACGCTGGCAAATATGTACCAGATACTACGTCCTATCATTTTGCATATCAGAAAGATTCTGTCCAATCACAAAAAATCCGTGAATATTTCAAACTCGATACAGTTGTATCTTCCACAATGCCAACATGGGACAAGGCCATTTCACTGGCACGTTTTGTAGCGGAAAACATTCCTCATGCCAATCAAAAGATTAATCCTAAGAGACGTAATGCTATAGATCTCTGGAAATACACTCGATCGATAGAGCCTGCGTTCTACTGTCGATTACACTCCATCCTCTTACACGAACTATTGCTGTCTGAGGGTATTGTAAACCGCATTGTAACTTGTCATCCCGCAGATTCCGAGGATTCCGACTGCCATGTTGTTAACCTGGTGTGGCTGCCAGAATTACAGAAATGGGCTATGCTAGACTCGGATATGAAAGCTTGGGCAGAAGATGAAAAAGGCACTCCACTTTCTCTTACAGAAATGTGTGAGCGATATATTGACGGCAGAGAAATCGTTTACCGTCCTCTCTTGAATTCAGATAATGATTTTGTTTATTACAGGGCATATTGGGCAAAAAACTTATACTGGTTTGATACTTGGGAGACAACAGGCTATGGTCGCGAAGATAATAATCCTGCTTATCGAAACAATAATCGCCATATCGTGCTTGTTCCTTCTGGATTCAAAGGTTTTGAACTTCCCGACCATTCAGTACTGACAACAGATACTTCACGTTTCTGGGCAGCTCCCCAAAATTAGTAACTGCCATTTACTAGATCTACCCCAGGAACAAATGAAATAGGCTTCAATGGCAAATGAAGCCTATTTCATTGTCCAACGAAAGTACTTTCATGTGCTCATGAAAGTACTTTCGTTTTTTATTGCTTTTTCTACTATATTTTATTCCATAAAGACAGAGCGCCAAAGACTGTAGCGCGCTTCAGGATTCAACCGCTCCAAATGCCGGAAGACGGCTTGCATATCCGAACGGCGGGTAGTCTCTTCGTAAGGACACAACGCCTTCTGCTTCGTGAATTGCAACTCTTCTGCCACCTGACGGATATCCGCCTCATGCACCAGACAGAGGGGACGGATGATGGTAAGCGGATAATGTTTTAAAGGAAGACTGGGCTGCATAGTGGAATGAGAACCCTCGAAGGTGATATTCATCAGGAAAGTAACGAGGATATCATCCATGTGATGGCCCAGAGCTATCTTATTGAACCCGTGGCTTACAGCAAACTCGAAGAGCGTCTTGCGGCGGTTCCACGCACAGAGAAAACAACGGGTCTTGCGGGGATCGGTGGATTCATTGAAAGAACTATGCAGAATATGAAGTTTGATGCCATTCTCTGCACAAAATGCCTGCAGATAAGAACGGTCAGTCTCGTAATGGATGTTATCCATAATGATATGCGCCGCCTCTACCTCGATATGCGGCTTATAGATGCGGGCACGCTGAGCCAAGAGGCGCAACAGTTCCAGGGAATCCTTTCCGCCGCTCAAGGCAATGAGAATCCGGTCACCATCCTCCAAAAGGTGATAATCCACGCATCCTTTATTGAATCGCTTTAAAATCTTCTGTTCTGCTTTCATCACATTATATTATATAAATGTAGCCGTATATGATATGAAAGAAAAAAGCCGCTGTCCCCTAGAGAACAGCGACTTTATCAAATACATTCCTCATCCTATGAAGGAGAGAAACGACAATTTAAACTTCGAATATATGAAAACGCGTTTTATCGCTTGATTCCTTCTTACTTAGCGTAAGCTACACTGCGAGTCTCACGAATCACGGTGATCTTCACCTGACCAGGATAGGTCATCTCGTTCTGAATCTTGGTTGCAATCTCATCAGAGAGCTTGATACTCTGCTCATCGCTCATCTTGTCGGCACCCACGATGACACGAAGCTCACGACCTGCCTGGATGGCATAGGTCTTTGTTACGCCAGGATAGCTCATGGCGATAGCCTCAAGATCGTTCAATCGCTTGATATATGCCTCTACAATCTCACGGCGGGCACCTGGACGGGCACCTGAGATGGCATCACATACCTGTACGATAGGAGCCAGAAGGGTATTCATCTCCATCTCGTCGTGGTGAGCACCGATGGCATTGCAGATATCTGCCTTCTCCTTGTACTTCTCGGCAATCTTGGCACCATAGAGTGCGTGTGGCAACTCGCTCTCCTCGTCTGGCACCTTACCGATATCGTGCAACAGACCGGCACGCTTTGCCTTCTTAGGGTTCAAGCCCAGCTCAGAAGCCATCACCGCACAGAGATTGGCAGTTTCGCGCGCATGCTGCAAGAGGTTCTGACCATAAGAAGAACGGTACTTCATCTTACCGATGATACGGATCAGCTCTGGATGCAGACCATGGATACCGAGGTCGATGGCTGTACGCTTACCGGTCTCGATGATCTCATTATCCAACTGCTTCTTCACCTTGGCTACCACCTCCTCGATACGGGCTGGGTGGATACGGCCATCGGCTACCAGCTGATGGAGAGCCAGACGGCAAACCTCACGGCGCACAGGGTCGAAGGCTGATATAACGATAGCCTCAGGAGTATCATCTACCACGATTTCCACACCGGTGGCTGCCTCAAGGGCACGGATGTTGCGGCCTTCACGACCGATGATGCGTCCCTTGACTTCATCATTATCGATGTGGAATACAGAGACTGAGTTCTCGATAGCAGTCTCGGTAGCCACACGCTGGATGGTCTGGATTACGATTTTCTTAGCCTGCTGGTTGGCATTGAGCTTGGCATCATCCATGATCTCATTGATGTAACTGGCTGCATCAAGACGAGCCTGATCCTTCAGACTCTCTACCAAGCGACTCTTCGCCTCCTCGGCACTGAGTCCAGAAAGCTCTTCGAGCTTAGCCTGCTCCTGCTTCTGCATCTTCTCGAGTTCCTGCTGCTTCACGGCGAGGAGTTTCTTCTCATTGTCGATGCGCTGCTGATACTGCTCTACCTCCTGCTTGCGGCGACCGAGGTCTTCCTGGCGCTGGTTGAGCGAGATTTCGCGCTGCTTGAGCTTGTTTTCACTCTGCTGGATGCGGGAGTTGCGCTGCTGCACCTCCTTCTCCAACTCGGCTTTCTTATTGAGGAACTTCTCCTTCACTTCGAGAAGCTTTTTCTCCTTTACAACTTCTGCCTCTTTGCTGGCAGCATCTATCATTTCATTATATTTTCCCTTAATGACATAACGGAAAATGACATACCCCACGATACCTCCCAACACGAGAGCTACCAGGGCCGCTATTATTGTTACCATATATATATTATAATTATTAATATTCTTACTTAGCCAAGGTATCTTCTATCTCCGCAGTCAGCTTGTCCAGAATATCATTATATGGTTGGGTATCATTTTTATCTGATTCCTTCTCGAATCTCAAAGCTACGTCGATGAGAGCCATATACAAAATCTCCTTGTCGCTCTTGCGCCCCTTGAAGATTTTCGCATACGAATTGACGATCTCATCGATCAACTTAGCCGACTTACGATAATACTCCTCATCCTCTCTCGGTATTCTTACCGTGAGGTCGGTATCATATACATGTAATCTGATCTGTAATTTATCTTCCATCTGATCTGCCTCCGCTTCAATAGTTATTACTTGTCGCTCAGTAGCGTTATACACTTGTTGACATCTCTGATGAGCTTGGCGATGCGCTTCTGGGTGGTCTCCATGTCGGAGTCGGAAATTGTCATCATCTTCGCCATCTTCAGACTGTCGTAATCATGCTTTGCCTGAGTCAACTTCTCCTGCAATTCCTTGATCTTGGCATCGCGCTCATCCACCATTGCATACAGCTCTGCATTCTCATGCTTGATATCTTCAAACTTGAGAATCATCTGCCTTACTCTTGTGGCAAACGTATTGATTGTTTTCTCACTAGCACTCATGCCTTTTTACTTTTTTGGCTACAAATTTAAGAGAATAATTTGAAAAAAACAAATATTCTCCTGTTTTTTTATCTTTTTGGGAGAATATTGGCTACTTTCCCATCTTTTGCTTTGCCTTTTCCACCGCTTCATCGGATGGACGTGGCTCCTTCTTTGCCAACATCAGTACCTGGAAGGTGAAATCGGTAACCCATTGCTGACTGAACTTCAGACGGGTGTTGAAGTGGCGCAAGCCTACCACGGTCTTGAGCACGCTGGCATCCGAGAAATCGTTCTTGTTGAAGATATCGTCCACAGTCTGTGCAGTGAGCTTATAGAGGGTCTTCTTCATAAAGTTGGGCAGACGAAGCTTGAACTTCATCAGGTTGCCCATGATCATCATCAGATCCTGGGTGAAGTTCTGGAACTGGATGAGATAGGTATTGACATCCTGGAGTTTCTGGCAGTTCTTGCGGATGCTGGCATCAATCTCCTTGAAAAAGTTATCGTCGGTATCATAGATGTTCTTCATCATCTTCTTGACCTGTGCCTTCTCGCCAATGCCCAGACGGTTGTTGACGGTAGGAACATGGAGGCTGGTCTTGAAGACACGGAGGTCTGGAAGCATAGCCAGATTGGTGATACCTAATTGTGAAGCCAAGGCAGCCTGGAAATATACACGGACCAGGGTCATGTAGTCTTCCATTCCACCTACTTTCTTATCTTCGTCTTTACGACTGAATAGTTTAGAAAATATTCCCATTCTTAATCTTATTTATTCATTAATGTTCTTAAATGTTCTGCAAAAATACAATAAAATCGCAAAATACCCAAATTAAGAGATGTTTTTTTTCCCCGAAAGCATGTTTTTCCTATATTATATGAAGATTTTAGGCAGATTATTTTCACCGCTCAATATTTTTTAGTAACTTTGCCACGTTTTTAAAGACGTTTTTTCAGTTCCGCACAAAGTCTGCATTGACTGTGGAATATGCAACATATAAAAATAAAAAGGTATAATAAGAACTTTTACCATAAAAAGAAATAAAGAAGAAGATATGAAAGGAATCGTATTAGCAGGTGGTTCGGGCACCAGACTGTACCCCATCACCAAGGGCATCAGCAAGCAGCTGATTCCTATCTTTGACAAGCCTATGATATATTATCCCGTATCGGTACTGATGCTGGCTGGCATCAAGGAGATTCTGATTATCTCTACGCCTTTCGACCTGCCTGGATTCAAGAGACTGCTGGGTGACGGAAGCGAACTGGGGGTTCACTTCGAGTATGCAGAACAGCCTTCGCCTGACGGACTGGCTCAGGCGTTCATCATCGGAGAGAAATTCATAGGGAAGGATGACGTCTGCCTCGTACTGGGCGACAACATCTTCTACGGAGCCGGCTTTACCGGACTGCTGAAGGAGAGCGTGAAGGCAGCCGAAGAGGGACAGGCAAGCGTATTCGGCTACTACGTGAACGATCCGGAAAGATACGGCGTGGCGGAGTTTGACAAGGACGGCAACTGCCTGAGCATCGAGGAGAAGCCGGCACAGCCTAAGAGCAACTATGCCGTAGTGGGACTCTACTTCTATCCGAACAGCGTGGTAGAAGTGGCGAAGCACATCAAGCCTAGTGCGCGCGGAGAGCTGGAGATTACCACAGTGAACCAGCACTATTTGGCAGAGAAGACCCTGAAGGTAAGAACCCTGCAGCGCGGTTTTGCCTGGCTGGATACCGGTACCCACGACAGTCTTTCGGAAGCCAGCACCTTCATAGAGGTGATAGAGAAGCGCCAGGGACTGAAGGTAGCCTGCCTGGAAGAGATAGCCTACAACCAGGGATGGATCGGCAAGGAACAGCTGAAGAAACTGGCTGAACCGATGCTCAAGAACGGATACGGACAGTATCTGATGGCTATAGCTACAGACAACAGATAAGCTCTGACTCAAGACAGAGATTTCAACAGAATAAAATAAGAATATCATTAATAGTAAAATGGAAGAAAACAAGAATTACGAACTTGAGGACTTGCAGGAGCAGGAAGAACAGTCTGCGCTCGACTTTCAGACCATCTATTCCACTCTGATCCTGAACTGGAAATGGTTCCTTCTCTCGATTGTTCTCTGCTGTGCCCTTGCAGTGGCTTACGTGAAGCTGGCACCAAAGGTATTCCAGAGTTCTACGAAGATTTTGATCAAGGATGATGAATCCAAGAAGAGCGGCGGTGCTGCCGGTGCAGCGGCTGCGGCGATGTCGAACCTGAGTCTGGGATTCATGTCCAGTTCCAACGGTATCGACAACGAGACGGAAATTCTGAACTCACGCTTTCTGGTACAGCAGACCATCAAGAACCTGAAGCTCTACGCAGAGTACAAGCACGGCGGCATGCTGGTAGATACGCTGATCTATGCCAAGCAGGAAGTAAACGTGGACATGGACACCACCAGCCTGAAGCAGCTGAATGCTCCGATGAAGCTGACCATCACCCGTGAGGGAGGTATCTACCACGTAAAGGGTAAGTATTTCAAGCCTATCGATGCAGAAACCTTCGAAAAGGCTCCTTACGAAATCAACAAAACCCTCGCCAAACTCCCGGCACAGATCAGAACCAAGGCGGGTACACTGACCCTGACACAGAACCCTGTCTATGAGCTGAAGGAAGGTACTGAGCTGAAGGTGGAGATGATTTCTCCTTTCAAGGCTTCTAAGGAATACTTCAAGCGTCTGACCATGAACCAGACCAAGAAGACGGCTAACACCGTGGAGCTGACCTTCAACGATGAGAGCAGAGAAAGAGGCGTTGACTTCCTCAATGGTCTGATTGATGCCTACAACTATCAGGCAAACATCGACAAGAACGAGATACAGAAGCGCACAGAAGACTTCATCAACAGCCGACTGGCAAAGATTTCTACAGAGTTGACCGGTAACGATACCAACCTGGAGAAGTACAAGCAGAAGAACCGTATGGTGGATATCGGACTGAACGCCAAGCAGGCTGTATTGAGTTCCGACCAGTTTGACCAGGAGTTGAACAAGGCCAACATGCAGGTGGAACTGCTCAACGAGATTGGTAAGTATATGGATCAGCCAGCCAACAAGTATCAGCCTATCCCTACCAATGTAGGTCTGGAGGATGAGAGTGCTACGGCATTGATCGGACAATACAACAGCCTTGCCCTGACCCGCAAGCAGCTGCTGCACAGTGCGAGCGAGGATTCGCCAGTGGTAACCCCTATCACGGCACAGCTGGAAGACCTGATGACTGCCATCAAGCGAGCTATGTTCCAGGCAAGAATCAATATGAAGATCCAGCGTAACAGCATCGCCGACATGGCTAGCAAATACGAGAAGACTATCGGTGTGACTCCAGAACAGGAGAAGGCACTGACACAGATCGGACGTCAGCAGTCGGTTACCTCAGGTCTTTACCTGATGCTGCTGCAGAAGCGTGAGGAGACTTCCATGTCGCTGGCATCAACCGCCGACAAGGCAAAGATCATCGAGCCTGCAGCTTTCGTAGATAAGGTAAGCCCTAAGGGAATCATCGCATTACTCATCGCATTCATCCTGGGTGTTGCCATCCCTGCCGGTATCATCTACCTTCGCGAACTGCTGCGCAGCAAGATTCTGGGTCACGACGATGTAGAGAAACTGACTCAGCTCCCTATCATCGGAGACATCCCTACTGCCAGCGCCAACGGAAGCAAGGGTAACATCGTGATACAGGAAAACAAGAGTAACCTGATGTCGGAAATCTTCAGAGGATTGCGTACCAACCTGCAACTGGCAGGTGACGACAAGGAAAAGGTATTCATCGTGACCTCTACCACAACCGGAGAAGGCAAGACCTTCATCGCTTCAAACCTTGCTATGAGCCTCGCTCTGCTGGAGAAGAAGACCATTATGGTAGGACTCGATATCAGAAAGCCTAGAATGGCAGAACTCTTCAGCATCGGCGACCGCCAGCACGGCATCACCAACATCCTTGCCAACGAGGAATGTAACTGGGAGGAAGTAAAGGCTCAGATTGTAGCATCTGGCGTGAACCACAACTTAGACTTGCTGACGGCAGGTCCTACACCAGCCAACCCTGGTGAACTGATGGTAAGAAAGAGCCTGAAGCAGACCATCGCTCTGCTGAAAGAGCACTACGACTATGTGATCATCGATACAGCGCCTGTAGGACTGGTAGCAGATACCCTGCAGCTCAGCAAGCTGGCAGACAGAACGCTGTTCGTTTGCCGTGCAGACTTCTCAACTAAGTCTAGCTTCACTTACATCAACAAGCTCGATGAGCAGAAGAAACTGCCAAATATCTCAATCGTAATCAACGATATCGACCTCTCCAAGAAGAAGTTCGCATACAGTTACGGATTTGGCAAATACAGCAAAAACGGCAACCGTTCTTTCGGTTTCTACGGTTTGTTCAGCAACAACACCAATGATGACAGCATCAAGATCTAGATCTTGAATCACGATAAAAAAACGACGTGCAGCAACTTGAATCAAAGTGCTGCACGTTTTTTTATGCATCAAAAAAAATAGGGCGCATCACAAAAGAATCGTGACACGCCCAAATAATAGAAATGATAATTACTATAATTAGAAGAACAAGTAGCGGTTATCCACTACGTGAGCCTTCATATAAAGCTCGTTCATGAAGTTGCCGGCATACTGCATAGCCTTCTGGCGGCACTTCTGCTCGTAAGCCTTCTCATCGAACTTAACAGGACGGTTGGTCTTGCCAGTAACCTGGAAGAGATAAACACCTGCGTTACCCTTTACCGCGTTAGCTACGAAAGCGCCCTTCTTGGTAGCTGAAACAGCACCAGAAACAGCAGGCTCGCTAGCACCTGTAGCAGAGATGAAGGTAGGAGCTGCAAAAGTAATCTGATTAACGGTAGCAATCTTAGCACCCTTAGCCTTAGCAGCAGCGATGCTCTTCACACCAGCTACCTTAGCCATAATCAGCTCAGCCTTTTTGTCCTTGATGACCTCAGCCTTTACCATCTCCTTAACCTGAGGATCGCTCAAGTCGCGGTAACCGATGCGATGAATCTTATCCAAGACTACTACGAGCAAGTGGTTGTTGTCGCCACACTCATACATAGGAGAAACCTCACCCTCCTTGCTCTCGAAGATCCACTTCAAGGCATCACGGGTAGAATGGATGTTGGCTACATAGTGAGTAGCTGTTGTCATATCATTCAGGTTCTGTACGCGATAACCGCTCTTGGTTGCATTCTTCAAGAGATCCTCTGACTTAGGATTAGCACTTACATAGCTAGAGAACCTGTTGTATGCTGTACGGTATGTATCGTTAGAGAACTGAATCTCCTTCTTGATGACTGCTGCCACATACTTGGTTACCATTGCCTTGCGGTCGCAAACCTGGAGGATGACATAACCCTGACCGAGCTGAAGCTCATTGTATGCATTGACAGAAGCTGTATTCAATGTGTTGATGAATGCCTTGTTGTCCTTATCCATAGTCTGAGCATACTCATACTGCTTGGTAGTCATCCAAGCCTTCTCACCAGTCTGACCATACTTCTTAGCGAGTGCCTCGAAGTCTGCACCAGCAGCAAGAGCGCTATGGATTGAGTCTGCCTTGGTCTTAGCCTCAGCCTGAGAAGCTGCTGCCACCTGGATGACACGATACTGGATAGAGTCTGGCAACTGCTGCTTGCTCATCAGCTTCACGATGTTCAATGTGTTATCAGAAGCATTAACCTTTACTGCAGAAGTAGCACCTACAGCCATGGAATCGATAGCAGAAGCAATGTCTGATGGCCAAGCCTCCTTGCTCACTGGGATACCCAGGTAAGCTACGGTAGAAGCTGACTTGCGAACAAGCTCTGCAGGATCAGCTGCAGCAGCGAGCTGTGTATGATACTCAGCAAACTCCTTGTTGAGTGCTGCACGGTCGGTCTTGGAAGCCTCAACCAGAACATCGATGAACTTGATATCTCTACTCTCAACAGGCTGCTTGAAGCGAGCCTTCATCTCGTCATACTTAGCCTTCAGGTCGCTCTCCTCTACCTTCACCTTGTCGTCCTGAACATCAGAATAAGGGAAGGCTGCCAACTGGATCTGGCTTTCCTCGTTCTCCTCCTTGAAAGCCATCTTAGCCTCTACAGGGTTTGAAAGGAAGCAGTGTGCAAGGAGTGCCTGATACTTCTGAGCCAAAGTCTGCTGACGGAGTGTCTTCTCGATGAATGACCAGTAGTTGAAAATCTTGGTGTACTGTTCCATCATCTGAGGATTAGCAGATGGGTTAGCCTTCTGAGCCTTGTAATCAGCCAGGAACTTCTGGAGAGAAGATGCGTCGAAACGACCTGTCTGCTGATTTACGAATGGAGTCTGCTGAAGCATTGGGCTTGTACCTGTCTTCAAGATATCCTGAAGCTCTGCGTCTGTTACGGTAAGACCCAACTTACTAGCCTCCTTGGCAATAATCTGGTTCTGCACGTATGTATTCCATACCATGTCCTTCACCTGATTCATCTGCTCCTCAGGAAGGTTTTCCTGACCTTGTTGCATTTTAATAACCTCTGTGTACTCATCAACGAGCTTCTGGAAATCCTGCACGCTGATTTTCTCGCCATACACCTCACCGATTTGCTGACGCTCATTGTTCTTTGCAGAATCGCAAGAGCGGAAAGCTTCCTCAGCAATGAAGGCGAAAAGACCGAAACTGATAATACATATCAGTATCACGCCTCTTTTTCTAATTGTTCCTAATGCTGCCATTACGTTTTAATTATTATTATTATTTTATTTTTTCCTTATTAGGATTGTACTGCTTTTGAAGCAAGTAGCCAATTGGTTGCAAAAATACAAAAATAATATGAGAAAAGGGAATTTTTCGGTATCTTTTTTGGCTGAAAACGCAAAAAAGTCGAAAAATTCCCTCTTCTCATCCAACTATTTGATGATGTGGAGTTTCACAAGTTCTATCTTACGGGATGTGGACTTGATAATCTTAAACTCAAACTTGTCGAATTTAATTACTTCATTCAGCTTCGGGAAGCTCTGATATTCGTGAAGAATGAGTCCACCCAGAGTCATATACTCATCACTCTCCGGAAGATCCAGGTCGAACAGATCGTTCACCTTGTCTATCTCCAGTCGAGCCGACAGCAGATAGTCGCCGTCATCGGTCTTCTTGGCTACATACTTCGCTGAATCGTGCTCATCCTCGATATCGCCGAAGATCTCTTCCACGATATCCTCCAGACTCACCAGTCCGCTGGTTCCGCCAAACTCATCTACCACAACGCCCAGCGACTTCTTCTGCTGCAGGAAAGTCTGCATCAGTTTCTGCGCCTGCATGGTCTCCGGCACGAAAGGCATCGTGCGGATATGATCCTGCCATCTCTTCGGATTGTGGAAGAGCTCGGAACTGTGGATGTAGCCCACGATATGGTCGATATCATCCTCATAGACGATAATCTTGGAGTTTCCGCTTTCGATGAACTTCTGACGAAGTTCCTCCAGAGAGGTATCTATCTCTACCGCCTGAATCTCGGTACGTGGCACCATACAGTCGCGCACCTTGGTATCTGAGAAATCCAGGGCGTTCTGGAAAATCTTCACCTCGTCGTTGATCTCGTCTTCATTGGTGGCATTGTCGATGCTCGACTGCACCAGATAGTCAAGATCTACCTTAGAAAAGCCTTCATCCCCCTCTTCAGACTCCATCTTCATACCCACCATGCGCAGCAATCCCTTGCTGAGGAAGGTACTGAACTTGCTGATAGGCCAGAGAATGACGTAGCACAGATACGCAAACGGACTGAAGATGGACAGCAATCGGTTTGGATTCGACTTGAAAAGCGTCTTCGGCAGGAACTCACCCGTAAACAACACGATGAGTGTGGAGAGAATGGTATCGCAGGTAACCTTGACACCATCATCCAGACCAGCAAAGATGGTATTATCAAACAGACGGGCTATCAGGATACCATATACTACGAGGGCTATATTGTTGCCCACCAGCATGGTGCTGACGAATCCGTTGGGATGATTATAAAAGAGCGACAAGAGTCGCTGCGTAAGTCCGTTTTTCTCCTTGTCCATTTCCGCCAACATACGGTTGGAGGAGACGAAGGCAATCTCCATTCCACTAAAGAATGCAGAAAACACCATCGTGATGAGGATACTCACTATCAGACTTATATCAACTTCTTCCATGATACATTATATCGTTAAAAAACATATTTCCTCCTACCCTATCAATGCATGACAGGAATGGTGGTGGCTCGCTGCGGTGTTGCCGGCTGACGCATAGGCGCACTGGTAGAATCGGATGATGAAGCAGGAGATGAACTGCCTCCACCACCGAAGTCGCCCTTCTCGAAGCTACCCTTAGAATTGCTCACAAAATAGCGGGTCATACGCTCATCGCTCCAGAAATAGGAACCCTGAAGGGTACGCTCCGGAGTAACGAGCTTACTGAACACATGGCTGGAGAGTTCGTGCTTGTTCTCATCCCAGGTGAGCTGCTCGCTGGTAAAGCGAAGACCATCCTTGGTAAGGATGCGCACACGACCATAGAGCTTCCATACCCGCTCCTGATCAAAGTAATAAGCCGTATCACACTGGATATAACTGTTGATGTGGAACTTCTCGTCAAACTGTTCGAGCAGCATTCCCTTATCAAAAATCCAGCGGGAAGGCACACGGTTGGTATTCACCTCCCATCGCTCGGTAACGATGCGGTACTTGATGACACCCGAATCACTGATGAGTGTATTGACACCATACGAAGTCATCATCGCCACAGAGTCTCTGTCGTGGATAGCAGGCGCAGTATGTTCTACCGGATTCTGGCAGGCAGCCAAAACCCAGGAAACTATGACACCTATTACTATGAAATATTTAATCTTATACATTATTATATATATAGAAGATGTGGCATCTCCCGAAGAAAACACCACAATATGGGCAGATTACTGCATCTTCCACTTCTTGAACCAATCCTCGTTGAAAGTGAATCCGATGTTCAGGCGGAAGATATTCTCCTTGATAAGTCCGGTAGCCGAATTCTTCACCCACTGGCCGCTGATATTCAACTGCGAACGGTTGTTGTAGGAATTCATGATAGGAATACCGAAACCGGCACTTACAGAAAGCTCCTTAGGGCCATCCACGCCGTTCACCTTATAATATGGTGTAGCAAAGCTTACACCGGCACGGTAAGCCACACGCTTGAGGAAAGCACGGTTGCGCTCACCATAGCAGTACTGGAATCCGACATTCACCTTGCTGCGATCCTTATACACTCCATCGCGCAATGCCCAAGGCTCGCTGCTGTTAGCCTCGTAGGTAGGATAGCCCAGGCTGCCCCATTTCTGCAGACTGTAATCTACACCAATCTTCCACTGGTTGTTGTGATTCCACATCAAACCGGCACCATACATCGTAGGCAACTCGTAGGCATTCTTGATGCTGAAGGCAAGTGTATCAGATGTACTGGTCTGCGCATTGGAAGAAATGATGCTCATATCGGCATCGGCATGCAGATTATGACCTGGCGAATAAGTGACACCCAGGGTTACCTCATCCTTCTTCGACAACTTCTGGGTATATTGCACACCCAGGTCGATCTTGTAGTTGTTCACACGAGTACCATAGGTGCGGTAAAGAGACTTATAATAGCTGTTGCTATAGTTGTTCTGCACGGTTCTGTCGATGGAGCCCCAGATATAGCCAATATTGGCACCGACAGACAAGCCCTTGAGTGGAGACCAGCCGGCACCCACATATACCTGATGCAAACCGCCTTCACCCTCGTAGGAGTTGGTGTAGGTAACATCCTTGTCGTTCTTGTTCACCCATCCGCTGGTAGAATAGTTGTATCCCACGTTGGTGAAAGGGATAATACCGAAACTCATACCCAGATGGCGGAAGAGGCGGAAGCCTGCTACCACATATTCGAGATTGGAGTTATTGGCATTCTTCTTCACCCCGTTCTCGTTGAAGTTGGTTACCTGACCCGAGATACCGGCATCCAGGATGAAAGTCATGGAGTCGATGGCAGCATAGGAAGCAGGGTTCAGATAGTTAATCTGATTATGCTCATGAAAACCAAGTCCAACACCATTCATACCACGGTTGAAGCCAGAAGTCTGTTCAGACAAAACGCCTAAACCATACTGGCTGTATGGAGAATTAGTACCGCTTTGGGCATTAACCATAAGAGTAGAACCCAACAAGAGGGCTGCTAAAATAAACTTTCTCATTTATATATAAATCAGTCAAAATTATATTCAGAGTGCAAAAGTATTAAAAAAAATCTAGAAAAAAGAAGGATATTCCAAAATAATAAGTTATTTTTGCATCGTGAAACGATTTAAGCATATTTTTGGCGTCATTTTAGCGGTTATTTTAACCAATTTAACTACTAATGTGACAGCACAGGATTTTTCAGGCTATCAGACTCCTGACATTTCTGTGCAGAACAGTCGTGTCAATGAGGATGCTACATCCTGGCTCGACTCGGTAGATATTTCGCTCCTCACCTGCGGACCAGGCAACGAGGTATGGTCGTACTACGGTCACTCTGCCCTGCGCATCCAGGACAAGATGCACGGAAGCGACGTGGCTGTCAACTGGGGCATGTTCAGTTTCAGGCAGAACTTCTTCATCCTGCGCTTCGTATTCGGACTCACCGACTACCAGATCGGCATCTACCCAATGACCGACTTCCTCGCCGAATATGCAGCAGAAGGAAGATGGGTACGCCAGCAGCGCATCAATCTCTCCAGGGACGAGAAGATCAACATCCTGCATGCCATCGAGGAGAATGCCAAGCCGGAGAACCGTACCTACCGGTACAACTTCTTCTTCGACAACTGCACCACCCGTGCAAGGGAGATGATCCTCACCAACATCGGTTACTGCAACACCAACTTTGATGATAAGGAAACCCAATCCACCTATCGCCAGGAAATCCACAAGCTGAACGGAGACCACCGATGGAGCCGTTTCGGCAACGACCTGCTCCTGGGCTATCTCGCCGACCAGCCTATCAGCAAGCGAGAATGGGAGTTCCTGCCGGACAACCTGAGCCGTGACTTTGCCACAGAAGGCAGAAAAGACAATATGAATGCACCCCAGGATCTGACAAGCACCCGATACTACAACGGCAAGGAGGGCTATATCACAATGGTAGATAGCACCAGCTACCTGATACCGAAGCAGGCACTGGTGGCAGAATCGGAAGCCATCACTCCAATCATGGTGGCAACATTCATCGCCATCATCATCATAGGCGTGAGCATCATCGAATGGCGCAAGAAGAAGAACTTCTGGGGGTTTGATGCCTTCCTGCTCATCTTGACGGGTCTGCCGGGCATCATCCTTTTTGCGATGATCTTCTCGCAGCACCCTACCGTGCAGATCAACTTCCAGCTTCTGCTGCTGAACCCAGTGAACCTCATCTTCGCTTGGAAAACCATTTCGAAGATGAGAAAAGGCAAGCTCTACTGGTATTACGAGATATGGGGATGGTGCCTGCTCGTGGCATTGCTCCTGCAAATCTGGCAGAGCTATGCCGAAGGAATGAGCACTCTGGCATTCTCTTTGCTGATGAGATATGCAATCAAGTCAACCCTGCTCGACCTCAACAGCAGCAAGCTGGCTATACAGAAACAATTAATGAATAAACTCAGAAAAGACAAGTAGTGACACTTCTCCAGACCGAGACTGAGAGAAGATGCTCCAAAAAGACTTTTAAAAGTTACATAAATAAAGGAAATAAAAATGATGGTAAACAGATATATCACAGCCCTTTTGGTTGTCCTGGCGGCAACCGGCATGGAGGCGCAGACTTATCAGCAGGCGCTGAAGTTTGCGCTCACGGATATATCCTACGATGAATTCATCCAGCAACCGGAGGCAAAGGCATTGGAGGAGGACATCCTCTATGTCATCAAAGCCATCAAGCAGGCTTCCGAAGAGGAAAATATGTCAGAGCATCATTACCATCAGGCAGCTGTGCTTGCAGCTGTCAAGACTGACATTCTGACAGATTCACATTTAAATATTTGTTTTCATCCCGTTGTGGCGCATAAGTACAAAGCACACTTCGGAAGCATTGTTATTCGAGGTCCAAACTGCTGATTATATGCTTTCTGACAGCAAAACTAGCAAGAAATGCAGCCAGAAAGGGCAATAATTGGTAAAATATTGCAGATTTACAGATATTTTTTGTATTTTTGCAAGCTAGTAAACAAACAACAGGAAAAAGCAGAAGAAGAAAAAGGACTGACAGCCCACATTTGTCTTAACTCCTTTAACTTCTTAACTTCTTTAACTCCTATATCATACATCGAATAATAATAAAAAATAAATATACAATGAACTTTAACAAAATTCTTCAGTCATTGTTTGGCAACAAGTCAACTCGCGATATGAAGTTGATCCAGCCAATCGTAGAGAAAGTCAAGGCAGAATACCCTAAGATGAATGCCTTGAGCAATGACGAACTTCGTGCAAAAACAAAGGAACTCCAGAAGTACGTACAGGAGTACGCTAAGGAAGAGAAGGCTAAGATTGCCGAACTCAAAGCTAAGATCGAGGACACTCCAATCGACGAGCGTGAAGGTATCTTCAATCAGATCGACAAGTTGGAGCAGGAAGCACTCGACAAGTATGAGGTTGCACTCAACGAGGTTTTGCCTCAGGTTTTCGCTATCGTAAAGGATACAGCACGCCGCTTCGCTGAGAACGAGGAGACCGTAGTTACTGCTACAGACTTCGACCGCGAGCTGGCTTCAAACCCAGCCAACGACTTCGTGACCATCGACGGTGACAAGGCTATCTATCACAACCACTGGACTGCCGGCGGCAACGATATGAAGTGGGAAATGATCCATTACGACGTACAGCTCTTCGGTGGTGTTGTTCTCCACCAGGGTAAGATTGCAGAGATGGCTACCGGTGAGGGTAAGACCCTCGTAGGTACTACCCCTATCTTCCTCAACGCATTGACAGGTAATGGTGTACACGTAGTAACCGTGAACGACTACCTGGCTAAGCGTGACTCTGAGTGGATGGGACCTCTCTATATGTTCCACGGCCTCTCTGTAGATTGTATCGACAAGCATCGTCCTAACTCCGACGAGCGCCGCAAGGCATATATGGCAGACATCACCTTCGGTACCAACAATGAGTTTGGTTTCGACTACCTGCGTGATAACATGGCTACCAACCCTAGCGACCTGGTACAGCGCCAGCACAACTACGCCATCGTCGATGAGGTTGACTCCGTGCTGATCGATGATGCCCGTACACCATTGATTATCTCTGGTCCTATTCCAAAGGGCGACGACCAGATGTTCGAGCAGTACAAGCCACTGGTAGAGAAGCTCTACGAGGTACAGCGCAAGCAGGCTACCGAGTTGCTCGCTGAGGCTAAGCAGAAGATTACAGAGGGCGGCAAGACCAAGAACCAGCAGATGCTCGAGGAAGGTTTCCTCTCACTCTACCGTTCTTACAAGGCGCTGCCTAAGAACAAGCCATTGATCAAGTACCTCTCTGAAGAGGGTATCAAGGCAGGATTGCTCAAGACCGAGGAATTCTATATGGCAAACAACAACCGTGAGATGCCTAAGGCTGTTGAGCCTTTGTACTTCGTGGTTGATGAGAAGCTGAACTCTGCCGACCTGACCGATAAGGGTACAGAGTGGTTGGCTAAGCAGGTGAACGATAGAGAGCTCTTCGTATTGCCTGATATCACTACACAGATGAGTGACCTGGAAGCTCGCACAGACATCTCAGACCAGGAGCGTCTGGACATCAAGGACGAGTTGCTGGCTCACTACGGCGTACAGAGCGAGCGTGTTCACACCTTGCAGCAGCTCTTGAAGGCTTACACCATGTTTAATAAGGACGATGAGTATGTTGTCATGGACGGTCAGGTGAAGATCGTGGATGAGCAGACAGGTCGTATCATGGAGGGTCGCCGCTGGAGCGATGGCTTGCACCAGGCTGTAGAGGCTAAGGAGCATGTAAAGGTAGAGGCTGCAACACAGACCTTCGCTACCATCACACTCCAGAACTACTTCCGTATGTACCACAAGCTCGCAGGTATGACCGGTACGGCAAGCACCGAGTCTGGTGAGTTCTGGGATATCTATAAGCTCGATGTAGTTGAGATTCCTACCAACCGCCCTATCCTGCGTAAGGACTTGGATGACCGTGTATATAAGACTGCCCGCGAGAAATACCGTGCCGTCATCGATGAGATTGAGGAGACACGCAATGCTGGTCGCCCAGTATTGGTTGGTACCACATCTGTAGAAATCTCTGAGTTGTTGAGCAAGATGTTGAAGATGCGCAACATTCCTCATAATGTATTGAACGCCAAGCTGCACCAGCAGGAGGCTCAGATCGTAGCCGAGGCTGGTCGCTCAGTAAATGGCAAGGGTGCCGTAACCATCGCTACCAACATGGCAGGTCGTGGTACCGATATCAAGCTGACCCCAGAGGTGAAGGCAGCAGGTGGTCTCGCCATCATCGGTACAGAGCGTCATGAGAGCCGTCGTGTTGACCGCCAGCTCCGTGGTCGTGCCGGACGTCAGGGTGACCCAGGTTCTTCTGTATTCTATGTATCATTGGAAGATAAGCTGATGCGTCTGTTCGCTTCTGAGCGCATTGCCAAGGTAATGGACCGTCTCGGTTTCGAGGATGGCGAACGTATCGAAAGCCCAATGATCAGCAAGAGCATCGAGCGTGCACAGCGCAAGGTTGAGGAGAACAACTTCGGTATCCGTAAGCACCTTCTGGAGTATGATGACGTGATGAACCGTCAGCGTACCGTTATCTACGAGAAGCGTCGCCACGCCCTGATGGGTGAGCGTATCGGTATGGATATCGCCAACGTAATCTGGGACCGCGTACTGAACATCGTGAACAACAACGACTTCACCGGTGCCAAGGAAGAGTTCCTGAAGGTTCTCGCCATGGAGATTCCTTTCACAGAGGAGGAATACGAGAACGGCAGACGCGACGAGATGGCTGAGCGTGCCTTCCAGGAGGCTATGGCTGCCTTCAAGCGCAAGACCGACCGCATCCAGGCTACAGCAATGCCTATCATCAAGCAGGTATATGAAAACCAGGGTGCGATGTACGAGCGCATCATGGTGCCTATCACCGACGGCAAGCGCATGTACAACATCGCATGCAACCTGAAGGAGGCTTACGAGACAGAGGCAAAGAACGTAGTGAAGGAGTTCGAGAAGAGCGTAGTACTCCACATCATCGATGATGACTGGAAGGAGAACCTCCGCAAGCTCGATGAGTTGAAGCACTCTGTACAGAATGCCAGCTACGAGCAGAAGGACCCATTGCTTATCTTCAAGTTGGAGAGTGCAAAGGTATGGGACGCTATGATCAATGATATGAACGACCGCATCGCCAGCATCCTGATGCGTGGTCAGATTCCTGTCATGGAGCAGGAGCAGCCAGTTCAGGAGGCAGCACCAGAGCAGCACACCCAGCAGAACTACGTAGAGAGCAAGGTGGATATCGATGCTGAGCGCGCAGCACAGGAGGCAGCAGCCAACCAGGATACCCGCGAGGGAGCTGACCAGGTGAACCGCACTCCATACCGTGCCGAGCACATGCCTCGTCCTAACGATCCATGTCCATGCGGCAGCGGCAAGAAGTTCAAGAACTGCCACGGCAGAAACATCTAATCACCAGAAAGGATGATAAGTGATGACAGCGAAATCTTGCCATCACAAGAAATAATGATAAGAATACCTAGATTTGATGATACTCTCATCATTTCTAGGTATTTTTGTTATAAATAACGTCATTGCAACCGAGTTGCAAATAATTATTAGTATTTTTGCAGTCGAAAAGAAAAAAGAGCTGGCAATAAAGCCAGTTTCTAGAGAAAATAAGGTTAATTCAAGGAAAGATATATGAAATTATCAGAACTTAAAACAGGTGAAAGCGCCGTTATCGTCAAGGTTTCAGGACACGGTGGCTTCAGAAAGAGAGTCATCGAGATGGGATTCATCAAGGGCAAGAAGGTAGATGTGCTCCTGAACGCCCCACTCCAGGACCCTGTGAAATACAAGATTATGGGTTACGAGGTGTCACTCCGACACAGCGAAGCTGACCATATCGAAGTGGTTTCCATCGAGGAAGCCAAGCATGATGCACAGCTCTGCAAGGCGGAAGAAGAAGACCGCCAGCAGGTAATTGGCTCTAAAGTAGTAGATTCCAACGATAGCGACGAGCAGGCACTCGGCGACAAGATGCTCGTGGCTGAAAGAAAAGACTCTGCCAGCAACGAAGCCTTGGCAGAACAGAAAGCAGAAAGACTCCACCGCGTCATTAACGTGGCACTGGTGGGAAATCCAAACTGCGGAAAGACTTCCCTCTTCAACTTCGCATCGGGTGCTCACGAACGTGTGGGCAACTACAGCGGCGTAACCGTGGATGCCAAGGTGGGCGAAGCCGAATACAACGGCTATCACTTCAACCTGGTAGATTTGCCGGGCACCTATTCCCTTTCTGCCTATTCTCCGGAAGAACTCTATGTGCGCAAGCAGCTCATCGAGCATACGCCGGATATCGTCATCAACGTCATCGACACCAGCAACCTGGAGCGCAACCTCTATCTCACTACCCAGTTGATAGACATGCACATCCGCATGGTCTGTGCCCTCAACATGTTTGATGAAACCGAAAAGCGTGGCGATAACATCGACTACGACAAACTGGGCGAACTCTTCGGTATCTCGATGATTCCTACCGTCTTCACCAATGGTCGAGGCGTGGATAAGCTCTTCGAAACCATCATCGAACTCTACGAAGGCAAGGAAGATTCCAGCGCTCACTATCGCCATATCCACATCAACCACGGACATGAGATAGAGCACGGCATCGAACATATCCAGAAATATCTGAAGGCAGATGATTCCATCCGCCAGCGCTACTCTACTCGTTACCTCTCCATCAAGTTGTTGGAGAATGATAAGCACGCTGAGGAATACGTTAGTCATCTGAAATCGGCCAAGGAAATCTTCGCAGCCCGTGATGAGGCAGCCAAACGTGTGAAGGAAGAGAGCCAGGAGGATAGTGAAACCGCCATCATGGATGCCAAATACGGTTTTATCCATGGCGCATTGCAGGAAGCGGGCTATGAACCGGGCAAGGCAAAGGATACCTATCAGGTAACCCACCTCATCGACAGCATCCTGACCAATAAATATGTAGGCTTCCCTATCTTCGTCCTCCTGCTGTTCATCATGTTCTCAGCCACCTTCGTACTGGGCGAGATTCCTAAGGGATGGATTGAGGACGGCGTGGCATGGCTGGGCGAGTTCATCAGCAATACGATGCCGGATGGACCAGTGAAGGATATGCTGGTAGATGGTGTGATTGGTGGTGTAGGTGCCGTGATCGTGTTCCTGCCACAGATTCTGATTCTGTATTTCTTCATCTCCTATATGGAGGATTCGGGATATATGGCTCGTGCAGCCTTCATCATGGATAAGCTGATGCACAAGATGGGCCTGCATGGCAAATCATTCATTCCGCTGATTATGGGATTCGGATGTAACGTACCTGCCGTGATGGCAACAAGAACCATCGAGAGTCACCGTTCGCGTCTGATTACGATGCTGATATTGCCATTGATGAGCTGTTCTGCTCGTCTGCCAATCTACATCATGGTCATCGGAACGTTCTTTGCCATCCAATACAGTTCGCTCATCATGGTATCGCTCTATCTCATCGGCATCTTCCTAGCCGTGATATTGAGCCGCATCTTTGCCAGTTTCGTGGTGAAGGGCGAAGATACCCCATTCGTAATGGAGCTGCCTCCTTACCGCTTCCCTACCTGGAAGGCAATAGGCCGCCATACCTGGGAAAAGGGTAAGCAGTATCTGAAGAAGATGGGTGGCATCATCCTCGTGGCAAGTATCATCGTCTGGGCTTTGGGCTACTTCCCTCACAATGAGGAACTTGATACCCAGGCACAGCAGGAGCAGAGCTATATCGGCAGAATCGGTAAGACCATCGAGCCTATCTTTACCCCACAGGGATTCGACTGGAAACTGGATGTGGGTCTGGTATCCGGTGTGGGTGCCAAGGAGATTGTAGCCTCAACGATGGGCGTACTCTACAGCAACAACGACAGTTTCTCTGACGATCAGGATTACAACGATGAAGACGGAAAATACGAGGTTTTGAAGAAGCAGATGACATCTGACTTGAAGAAGACCTACGGTTACAGCGATGCCGAGGCAGCAGCGAAGGCAACGCTCACCGCCTATTGCTTCCTCCTCTTCGTATTGCTCTACTTCCCTTGCATCGCCACGATAGCAGCCATCAAGGGAGAGACGGGCAGTTGGAAATGGGCAGGCTTCGCCGCCGGCTACACCACGCTATTGGCATGGGTAGTATCAGCCCTGGTCTTCCAGATAGGAAGCTTGTTTATCTAATATAACAACATGAATTCAAACAAAAAGGGTGTGACTAGTCGATTAGTCACACCCTTTTTGTTTGTTGCTCATAAGAATGAAGGCCGTTCTTACCTGCCGGAAAAAGCAGGAGAAGCAGGAAAATTCTTGGTAAGCCATAAGAAAAATGTTTCTGTCCCTAACAGAAATCTATGTTCAGCAGTGTTGAACCTATGTTCAGCAGTGTTGAACTTATGTTCAGCAGTGTTGAACTTACATTCAGCAGTGTTGAACATAGAAATCCATTAAGAAAAGAAACAATTATCATTAAGGGCAGAAACAATTATCATTAAGGGCAGAAACAATTACCATTAAGGGCAGAAAGCGAAGTGGTAACTTCTGCCATCAAAAACACGCAGCTGCATAAGATTATCGTGGTGTATAAAGGCACAGAAATGGTGGTTTGCGAAGAAGTGTAAGAAACATAAGTTATAAAAACACCATTTATAAGAAAAACCGTGGATGTATGGAAGCATCCACGGTTTTTTATTCAGATATTCATCTCATTTTCAAGATATTCATCTCATTCAAGATATTCTCTTTCCAACCTTTGCGGCAACAAACGCTATCATCAGACCCAGGCAGGCGGCAATGCTGATGGCGATGCGGAGACCGGTAGCCTCAGCAAGCCATCCGATAACCGGTGGTCCTACAAGGAAACCGAAGAAGCTGATGCTCGAAACGATGGTGATGGCAATGCTCGCCTTGATGGTTCCGAGTTTTCCTGCGATGCTGTACTTCGTAGGTTATTTTTACAACTTAACTCGTTCTATATCAGACAGATTATATCTATACATAAGCCATGTGCAACAAACCTGCACCAAAATTACAATAAAAAAATCAAATGAAGGTGGTGCGAGGGCATATTGGCAGGTCCGAATTGAAAAAATGAATGTTTTCCTTTTTCGTTTGTCCTCTCATCTTTCTCTTTTTTGGAGTTACTTTCTCTCTAATTTTTGTCTTCGGATTTCATTATGTTTTGGTCTCATCATCTGGCACGAAGCTGCGATGTTTGATATATTTTCAAATCGAAGATAAAATCATTCTCTGACACTTTTAAGTATGATTATTGGCTCAAAATCATACTCAAATGATAATTACAATTAAATTCAGCCTTCTATTCGATACAGGATTGCATTACGCTGATATACCCATAGTAACTTTGTTCTTGCCGGACTGATGTTATTGGGAAGATGTGGACAGTCGTTCCTTATCGAAGTGGCATATACACCTCCAGACATCATCAAGGCACATAGACATATATATATATTCACTCTAATAATAATTGCGTATGACACAACAAGTACAAAGTAACAAGGAGGCAAACCTCAGCAAGCTGGTTGCCGAACTTCAGGGGCGAGTCAAGTCCTTGGAGCAGCTTCTCCATCAGGGGAAGGATGTGCTGACCTTGGAAGAGGCAGCCAAGTTCATGGGCATTGCCCGCAGTTCACTCTACAAGATGACCCACGAGCAGACCATCCCATTCTACAAGCCGAATGGCAAGATGATCTTCTTCGAGAAGTCAGACCTCTTGGCATGGGTACGAAAGAACCGTGTGTCCTCTGAGGCGGAGATTTCCGAGGAGGCTGAACGGATCATTCAGCGTCTCGCTACCAAATAGGCTGGAGTATGGCAGAATACGAGGACAAGCAGAAACTGGCAGTAGAGCTGGCTGTCCACTGGGCAAAGACAGGGCTAAGGCAATTCTCCATGCGTGATGCAGTCAATGACTATATGGAGGAGGTAGGTGCGAACAAAGCCATGACGGATGAGAGCATCTTCGGCAGGAGAAGAATCTGTGCGCAGCAACTCACCATCAAGAGTATTGCTTTCCTAAGCAAGGATGAATTGCAGAGGGTGGAACAGGAATTGAAGCGGATAGCAGAGGACGATGCGCCCAAGCAACAATTGGGCTGGCATAGATGATATTTCCCTTTCTTCCCTCTGTTTTGGAACAACAACGTCTATTGACTTCTGTGCTTAGAAGGTTAATAACCTTAATGCCGTAAGATTAATAATCCTACTGCTGCAAGGTTAATAACCTTATCAGGAATGGAACCGTATAACTACGGAAGGACAACAGAATTACACGTTACATCTTCCTATCTCTCCCGACCAGTCCAAGCCAACGGCACAGCAATCGTACAGACCTTTGCACGAAGACATTATATCTGTCTTGTAAATGTGGAAAGCCCACGGAATTTATCAATTAACCAAATGTCAAACCCGGGACGGCATGGCAGGAACACCATGCGCAAGAAGCAAGGCACATCTGTCTGCCGTTCCTTTTTCTCTTTACTGAATATGCAAAGTAACAACAACGAGGCAGCAATTCTGCCTATTGACTCCTTTCTGGAGAAGTCATTTCCCTTTACTGACATCACGCTTCATCTTTCTGCGGATGCGATTACATTCCTTATGGGGACAACAAAAGGACGGCTTAACCTCATGTACTATCTGTACATCCTCCACACTATGACCATCGGTGACAAATCGCAAATGGTGCGAGGCATCCGTGTCGATACGGGCACCTGCCAATGTTCGCTCTCGGTCTCTTCCCTTGAAGAAGTGTGGGGTATCAAGCGCAAGCAAGGGCGTAACCTGCTCGACAAGATGGAACAGCTGGGACTTATCAGCCGCTCGTCTGATTTCGTCACCTCCATCGTTGATGTCGTGAGTGTGCAGGATGGTCATGCTATGGGACAGGTGTTTACCAATCCCAACCGTCTTCTCCTTGCTGAGGGAAGTCAGACCTCACCAGTTTTATCACCACCAGTCCAATCTGCACAAGGCGCAGATACGTCTACTGTCATCATGGAGACATCAGAAAAGCCTCAGACGGCTATTGTAACCTCTTCCGAGGCAACTATACCCTCCAAGGCTACAAAGATGCCCCAGAGCCTCTTTGATTTCAATGACGAAGACGGAACTGTTGTTCCTTATGGGCGGCATGAGTAGGATGGTCGGGCACGCAGAGCTTGCTCCACGGCCCAACTGATTAAGTGGGGGCATAACACAATATGCCCATTCACCTCTGCGAGGTTCAGGGCGGCACAGCAACAGTCTCATGCCCCACATGTTCCCGTGCCAGCCATGCCAGCCTATCGTCAAGGACAAGGATGAATGCCCCCACAACCCCAAAGCAATACAAGAAAAGGGATGTCTCATGATCCATAGGCATGGAACGTGAGGACATCCCCAATGTAGAACGATAACGTAACAGAACAGAAATATGAGTAATGAACCAAAAGGTGCGATGCACTTTGAGGGCAGAAAGTCCATCGGAGCGATGGAGGCTGCCGAGAACCAGCGCAGGTGGGACGAGAAGCACTATCAGACAGTGAACAAGAAACCGCTACATTGGTACGACATCACCCGGGCGCATCTCAATTTTGAGGTTGCCAAGGGTGGTATTATCCAAAAGATAGGAACATCAAAACCTGTCGAGGAACGTTTCAAAGAGAGGTTGGAAGAACTGGGTGTGAAGCCTAACCCAGAGGTAAAGAAGAACGACCCGGCGGCTTCGAAGATGTCCAACCAGATTGTAGAGTTCGTTTTCAGCGGTGACCACGAAGTAATGAACATGATGGCATTCGGCAATCAGGCTGTCGATTTCGAGCGCGACGGAACAGCGGACAACAGACACATCCAGCGAATGAATGAAATCGAGCAATGGGCTACCGACCTCTATGGCTGGATGGCAAAGAAGTATGGTGAAGAGAACATCATCGGATTTGATGTGCATCTTGACGAGACTACGGCACATTGCCATGCGACAATCATTCCTGTTGTGATGAGAACAGAAAAGAAGACTGGCAGGGAGCGACCTGTGGTTTCATACAAAGGGCTGTTCGGTAAAGACAAGGCAACAGGTCAGGAGATCATGAAAGAGTTGCACACGGAACTCTACGAACAGGTGAACAGCAAATATGGGCTGATGCGTGGCGACCCTGTGGAGATTTCGGGCGCACAGCATAAGGACAAGGTACAGATGTACTATCAGTTGAAGCGTGAGTTACCGGAGTTGGAAAACCGTGCCATAGAGCTTAGAATCTTTATCAGCAAATTGGAACTGCAATACAATGGGCTTAGCCATCAGATTGAATCCTTGAAACAGGATTTGGAGAACAAGAAAATCACCCTGTCTGAATATGAGGAACGAACATCAGAACTGATGAAGCAGAAGATTGCCCTGGGTGACAAAATCCGTGACCGTAAGAGCCGACTCATGCAATGTGAGAACCAGATTGCATCGCTTCGACAACGGCAGGCTAATGCTGAGGTTGTGGTGAGGCAAGCGACAAATAATGTGGAAAGGATGAAGGAGGCACAACTGGGCAATTCGGTCATGATGGTCAAAGGAGCTATCTTCGATGAATTGCTTTCTGGCTTGCGAACATTCCTGGATAACATGCCGAAGCCAACTGCCTATGCTTTGGAGAGCGTGCAGGGAACAATCGTTGAAGACCTGTTTGACGGATCTCTGAGTGATGTCATTTCCAGAGCAGCAGGGATGGTGGCAGCTGCCATCGGTGATGCTACCACTCCGATGTATTCAGGTGGTGGCGGTTCGTCTTCGGATGACAAACCAAAGAAAGATGATGATGAGGACTGGTGGAGGTATGCCCATCGTGCAGCACGATATGCCAGCAGGAACAAACTTTCCAAGTCAGCTACTCGGAGCCCGAGAAGATAGGCATCAACCGCTTCCAATGCTCTATGCAGGGGAAAGGGTCGTACAGGGTGAACAGCCCTCGGAAGTACGAGACCTTTTCCCCTTTTCTTATGGCTTCCGTTGCCACCTCTTTCACTCTCTGCTGTTCTGCAAGTGCGGTCAGTTGCCGTTCCATCCGTTCACGTCTCTTAGAGAAATGGTCTATGGAATAAAGGCGTAATGCTTCAAACGCATCGTTCTTGCCATTGTTACGATACAGTTCCAACAACTCATCGTAGGCATCAGGTTCCCAAGGATGATGCCCTATAAGGAACAGATAGTATTGTTCCGCTGCCACAAATCCTTGCTTCTTCTCAACATCCCTACAATATGCGAGTGTGTCTGCCAGCCTGTTCAGGTAGTCACTGATTTCCATGTCCGCATCAGCAGGAATTTTGTCTTCGTTATCACCCTCATAAAAGTCAAATGGAGGAAGACTGGCACAATACTCGTCATAGCGTTCTCCGAGGGTCGGGTGCTTGATATTCGTTGGAAAAGTGAGAACGAAAGGTTTCTTTTGCTGTTCCTTTTTCTCGCCTTTGGGCGAATCCGCTGTTTTCGGGTTGGGTGGACAAATCTTTGGCTCTTTCGGATTTTGCTGTTCCTTTGCACCTCCTGTTCCCATCACCATTCCTATGGTAACACCAGGGTATGCCTTTCCATTACTGGCTGTAAACTTCTTTTCATTTGGATTGGAAGTGAGAACAACTTGCGTCTGATGGTACTTGCCTCCGATAATAAGCACAGGAATCTTCTTATCCACGTATTTGGCAAGACTGGCTGACTCGTCGTGCATGAGCGTAGGCAGAACAGGAGGAACTATTCTTTCCCCCTGTTCCTTGTGCTGCTCATCAGCTTCGTTTGTTTTCTTGTTGCCAAATAACTTGCTTAAAATGCCCATACTCAATATACAATGTAATTTTTTAAGTGCAAAGTTACAACCTTTATTCCACATATAGTGATTCTTCTCAGACATCAGCTATAATCAACGTTAAATCAAACATTATTTAGGCATATTTTCACCTTCCTGTTAGGTGGTGGTAGCCTTTAATGAAGGCCAACCATAATATTCATTTTAGAATGTCTTTTATCTTGCCAAGAAAAGAACGGTTTTCATTACTTTGTTTGCGTTCAATTGAGCTAATAGCGATATCCAGTATTGCCATAAGCAGAATTTCTTGTGTACTTTTCTGGGGAAGCGGAATACGGACATAAGTATCCATGTAGGTATCAATCTTTTTGTTCACAAACTCCGCTGCCGACAAGTAGAGTTGCTCCTTTTCCTTTGGCACATGTACTTCTAACTCAAAACCATATACATTGACGCTCAGTTTTTTCATTTCTTTTTCCATATTGCTTATTCTTGCTTTTAAAATGTAACCAATATAAATTATTCCACAGCAATTAACACAGCCGTATAGTTGTCATCACCCTGCCTTTCACAGCGTATGCGATAAGCATCAAGTATCTCGTCCAGTGACTTCTCATCCATCATGTTTGCCAAGAAGAATTTATTCGACATACACTTGTACAAACCGTCCGAACATAGCATAATTCGATCGCCTTCTTTCAGTTTGAACTGCACTACATCAGGCACGCATACTTCAGGACGATAGGAGAAGAAACAACGGTCGATAATTTCCCAACCATAATCCATGCGGATGTGATCCTTTGTCTGATATAACAGCCCCACATCTGGGCGAACTAGATAACATCTGCTGTCACCCAAATGAGCTATGGTCACAGTATCTCCTTCTATGCTTGCCATCACCATAGTCGTCCCCATCTTTACATGCCCCATAGCGAATGTGCAATCATCTAAAGCTACTCTCGCCTTTAGACAGGCTCTCTCCACTTTCAGCTTGCTGTCAGTCTCGTCCACTTCATTTCTCCAATAATCAACAATAGCATCAGCAACCGTTTCACTCGCCACTTCACCTTTGTCATGACCACCCATGCCATCGCAAACCACAGCAAGCCATCGGTTTCCATCAGCCATACCAACTATACGGAAAGCATCTTCGTTCTTCTGTCGTTTCCCCGTTTCACTAATCGATGCGTATTGAATCTTTATCATAATTATTTAATTTTTAGTCGTTATAGTCAAAATCCTTCCAATCTATGTCATCACAATCGTCTGACCCTGTATAGTGAGAACTTTCAGCATTTATATCTATGTAGAAATCACGCACCCACAGAAGGTCGAGGATTGAAAATGTGGTGTGCTCGTATAGATTGTGGAAGGCATAACACAGTTTCATACCTCTTGTCTTTTCTCTGTCAAGTCCTTCATTCCAATTCTCTGTTTCTTCAGAAATATACACAGTCTCTTTTTCTGATGGAATTGTTTCTGGCCCTGTGAAATAAATACTATTCACACCATCTTTATAGAGTGGTATAAACTCATCGTAACTTCCATTTAACACATTCCACATCTTCCTTGCTCTGTTGGTTTGTACAGGATGAATCTCTGAATACTTGTAGTTCATGAACACTTTCCCCTGAAACTCCAAGTTTTCAAGACCTGTTTCTTTAACGCTCTCGGATAGTCTGAACAACCTTTCCCTCATCTCGCACTGCGCTTCGACAAGAGCTTTATTAAACTCTGAAAGCAAGGAATAATATTCATCCGTCCATTCAAACATTCCATTGAGAATACGTTTGCGGACACTCAATAAATGTTGTACGGCAAGTTTTGCGTCCTCACCTTTCCTACAACGTTCCTCGTCTCTGATTGTGTCGAGAATTTCCATCTCTACAGCCTTAATTGCTGGATGATCAAATATTTCTTTAACTGTCATATTTGTGATGTTTATAATAATTATGGTGCAAAATAACAAAAGAGGTGTGCCAACTGTGGGCGCACCTCCATGTAATATTATCAAAATGTTGATACTATAGACTATTTCTTCTCAAAGTCAAGTCGTGATACATTGATAAAACCAATTTTCTTCAAGTCAATGCCATACTTGTTTTTGAAGAGTTGGTTCACCGCATCGTGATGCATCGTTTTGTACAGAGGATGATCCAATGTTGGGGTAACATATTCTACGAACATGCCTTTCTCTAAGTGAACACCATTGTATGTGGTGGTGTCCTTTACTGTAATTTTCCAAATGGCCATAATTTGTTGTTATTTATTAGCTGATTGATATTTCAAGAATGCCCTATAATGATCCATGACTCCTTCATATATATCGGAATTTGATTTCCTGTCACTCGGATGATACGAACAAAATATAAGTGTGCCAGATAGCTTATGATAGTGGACTTCCTTGTGACCTTCAATGCTAATAAGTTCATCTTGTGGATACACATCTAATATGAAGCCGTAAATATAGTGGCTGGCACAAACAATCATAGTTGGTGACAATATCTCTATTTCTCTTTTGAGCAAATCTCCGAAATCATGTAGATGTCGCTTCAATTCTTTAGGGACAAGTTTTCCTCCACCTGGCTGTTTCTTACATTCAACAATAGCAAAGGGGTGGGTATTGAAAAAGTCCTTCACTTCGTCAATATGCTTTGTGACTTCATCATACCACCATGGATTATCATTGTCTGCCTTTGACAATCCCCAAAGGAGATAAGCAATATTCCGCATGAAACGAGGATCTAAATTCCTATTAGCCTCCTTTTTACTTAGTTTCTGTTCTGTTGTATCGTTTACTGTATTTACCAGCCATTCACGAATGTCTTCATCCCACTTCTCTCCCCCTTTCTGATTCTGGTCTTTTAGCAAGAACAAAACACGCTTTGGTGATGAAAACCAGGCGTCTTCATTTTGTTCATTAGGAATACTGTTATACATCAACCCGTCCCTTGTAAAATGAGATGTGCTGTCTGTCGCTTTCATTCTATTGTGCCACTCGATGAAGAGGCCTTCCAACTCTTTTTTAATACTCTTATTCATTGCCGTTGAGTTATTTAAAAATAAATTTTAAACATATTCTAATCAGTTTATTTATAGTATCTCTCTTGCTATCCACGCACATGCCTCCGCATCTGCCAAGGCATGGTGGTGGTTCTTTAAGTCATATCCGCAGCGGGCGGCGATGATGTCGAGGTTGTGATGTCCTCCTGGCCAACGCTTACGAGATGCTATGCAGGTACATTGGAACTCGTAGTCGGGATAATCCATATGATAGACACGGAAGACTGCCTTCAGACAACTCTCGTCGAAAGCCTTGTTATGGGCCACTAAGGGCAATCCCTCAATAAGAGGCTCTATCTGTTTCCATACTTCGGGGAAGACAGGGGCATTGTCAGTGTCTTCAGCACATAAGCCGTGCACCTGACTGCACCAGTAATTATAATACTCCGGCTCGGGCTTGATGAGGGAATAGAACTTATCAACTATCTCCCCACCTCTCACTATCACCATGCCAACAGAGCACACCGACGAGCGCTCGTTATTGGCAGTCTCAAAATCTATTGCTGCGAAGTCTTGCATATTTGATGTTCTTATTGATTGTCTTTATTGATTAGATTGACCACTACTTTCACCATGACATCTTTCTCTTCCGTTCGGCTTTCGGCTATCATCAACGTCAAAGCAACGAGGGTGTTGTCTGCTATACGTTTTCTGCCGTCTGTGGAATACAGGATGCCATTCTTCTCCATGAACCAGAGAAAGAGCATGGCTGCAATACGTTTGTTGCCATCGGTGAACGAGTGATTCTTCACTACAAGATAGAGCAGCATGGCAGCCTTTTCCTCTACTGAGGGATAAAGGTCTTCGCCACCGAATGTCTGATAAATCTGTCCAATGCTGCTTTTGAAGGAATCATCTTTCTCATTGGCAAACCATTGGCTACCACCAAACTTCACCTTCAAGGCATTGATGGCATCCATGGCATTCTCGTAAGTGGCACGGAATGGTTCTTCTTTGGTCGTCTTCTCAATGCCCAATGTCTGATAGTCGTAGCGATCGAGTGTGTCGAGAGCATAGACATAGTCTGTGATGACATTGAACAGTCCTGAATACTCTCCTTCAGATACCTTGTCTTGGAGGGTGAGTGCACGAGACATCAATCGCACCACATCTTTCAACTCGTCATAGTGGTCGAGGCGACGCTGGTCGATGGCATAGCCTTTGATAAGATACTGCTTTAATATATTGTTAGCCCATTTCCTAAAGACAATTCCATTCCTGCTCTTTACTCTATATCCTACAGAGATAATCATGTCAAGATTATAATAATCAATATTTTGCATTTGAGTATATCCTTCTTTTCTGCCATATTTCTTGGGTGTCGCAAATTTTGCGACTACCGGCTCACCTTCCAGTTCCTCCCTCAATGCGTTATTGATATGTTTTGCTATTGTCTTGTAATCTCTACCATAAAGTTGAGCTATTTGCTCTCGATTAAGCCACACGGTATCTTTCTCCAACTTTACTTCAAGTTGGGTATTGCCGTCATCTGCCGTATAGAGCACGATAGATGAGCCGTTGTTTGCAACAATTCTATTCTCTTTCATTCCTGTTCTTCCTTATTGTATTTATTCCACATCCTTTTTATCTTCCCTGCTATCTCCTTGCGGAGCCAGAGTGGTTCGAGCACTTCCATGTCCTCTCCATTCCATAGTATCTCCTGCTGGAAATCGAACGTAGGGCGAAGGTGATACTCGAAGATGCTGTAGTCATTGTTTTTTTCTGTCTCATGCTGCGATTCATGCAAAGGTAAGTCACGAAGGTAGTTGGCTTGTCCTGTACTCAACTTTAATCTTACCTTTTGTATGTCGCAGTCGCCTCCTGCAATTATGCCAAAACATCCTTCGAAATATTCCTGCGGACAGAACTCCTTCGGATATTCAAACGTATGACTTGACAGGCGTAAGTCGCAGATGCGGTCAAGACAAAAGATTATATCCATATTAGCAGGCCATTTGCGAGCCACCATGTACCATCGTTGGCGAAAGAGTTTTACACACAAGGGCATGACATAATGGTCACGGATGTCCTCTCGCCAATAGTTATAATAGGTAATATGGATGAAGCGGTTTTTCTTCATGGCTTCAAGAATCGAATCCAAATATTCCCGTCCACTCGGCACATCCTCCAATAGAATCCTGTCCTTAATGGATTTATTCTCTGCGAGAGAATTACTGACTGAATAGGTGCTGAGAAGCCAGCTCTCGATGCTACCTCTTCTCATATCCTCTTCGTTGTCTATGTAATATCGGTAAGGTGCTGCCTTTTCGCATTCAATCGAAAGACCGAATGTGTCGAAGATGTTCCATTTCCACTTGTGGAAAGTGCGCTTCAGCAATTCCTCACCGCCACTTAGGTCAACATTGTCCATCCATTGACGGTTGAGTTCCTCAAATGTTATCTTTCGAGCTTTGTAGATGGTTTCCACTATCCACACTAGCTTGTTGGTTTGATTCAGTGCCATATATAATCCATTTTATATACTAATACGAATTTGATGCAAAATTATTGTGTGTGTGTGCCATTTTCGTTCACACCAAGCCGAAAAATAGTACTTTTTCTAATAAATTGAGGATAATTCACTTCAAAATTGATTCAACAAGAGGGAAAAGAAGTGTTCAAAGCACGAACCATTATTGTGGCTCGCACATCGAACGTTTTCGTTAAGCGAAATGAACAAAGTCAAACATGTTTGAACTTTGTCATGGTGAGAAAACGAAGGCAACAGCCAACACTTCTTGTAAAATCAGAAGACGCCGTTAAGCATATTAACCGCATCGACTTTCTTTTCCATCACCACATCGGCATAGATTTCCGTGGTGTGGATGTTGGTATGCCCCAACATCTCACTTGTGGTATAGATGTCACTTCCTGCTGTCAGGATGAGGGTGGCGAAGGTGTGACGGCTGCAATGGAAGGAAATAGATTTGTCTATTCCTGCTTTGGCTGTCATACGCTTCAAGGCACGGTCGGCATTGCAGAGAAGGGGGATGTGTGTGAACACCCTGTCATCAAGTGAGGCGGTGCCACGTTCCGGCATCCATTCCAAAGCCTGCTTCCCCAAAGGAATTACCGCAGATTTCTTCGTTTTCTGCATGGATTGGACATACACTTGTAGCCCTTCCTCTGTCTCTCGGATATCTCGCCAATACAGTTGTAGCAAGTCGCTATGGCGCAAACCTGTAAAGCAGCAGAACATAAATGTCTGCTTCGTAACGGGACTGCCAGTTTCGACTTCCGATATGCGTTTCAACTCTTCTACGGTAAGATAGTCCCTGTCGCTCGGTGTCTTCGCAAAGGTCTCTCGCTTTTCCAGTTCATAGAACGGGTGCTTCTGTAACACACCTTGTTCCACCGCATATTTCAGCATAGAGTTGACATCGGTCTGTATCAGCAGCATTGTTTTGGGCGACAATGGCTTCGGACGATTGGGAGACTTCATGTTTCGGTACACATCTTTGATATATGTGAGGAAGTTCTTGTAGAAGGACTTGTCCACATTGTCCATCATGAGACTGGGACGGTGGATGTAAACCAGATATGACTTGACAATATTGACGGTGCTCCGCATATGCTTCTGATATGCAAGCGAGTATCTTTCTCCCTTTTGAAGGTGGAGCAGGTATTCATCCATCCATTTTGTAAACTCAGTAGCAGGTGTAGATACATCCTTTCCCTCTGGTTTGCTGCCAATCCCCAGTATTCTCTCGGACTTTATCTTCAATGCCTTTTTCAGCGTGGCTTCGTTTACCCTGCGGTCGTTGTCTGTCTTCTCAGGAATAAGGTAAAGGTTAAGCGATTCATACTGACGCTTTCCTCCCTTTTCATAGAACTCCAGATATAGGGTCGTGTTGCCGCTCTTATGCTTGCGGCTGCGTAATTCTATCTTCATAGTTTTCGGTATTATCATCCTTTGTAAATAGGTCGTTGACGAGGTTCATTGCATCCACTTTCTTCTTGTCCACGATTTTTGCATAGATGGCTGTTGTAGTCACATTAGCATGACCAAGCAGCTTGCTCGTCGTGTATATGTCCACTCCGAGAGTAAGCATCATGGTGGCGAAGGTGTGTCGGCTGCAATGGAAAGAGACTTTCTTCTCTATCCCTGCTGCCTTTACCAACTTCTTAACGTGATAGTTGATGGTCGCATCACTGGCTGGCAAGGTAAAGACAGGTTCATCCAAATCTTCCTTCGGCTGTAAGCAGTTCAGTGCCTCCTGCGACAAGGGTATATTATTCGGTTTCTGCGTCTTCTGCATGAACACATGGATGTAGAGGGTCTTGCCATCAGGTGTCTTATAGACCTTGCGCCATGTCAGCGTGCGTGCATCACTCAATCGCAAGCCAGTGAAGCAGGAGAAGACAAACGCTTTCTTCACCTGCTCATTGGAACACGGCAAAGCCATCAATGAGCGCAGTTCCTCAATGGTCAGAAACTCCCTGTCCTCTGGTGAATGCTGGAACTTCTCTTTGCGGTCAAGGCTCTTCATCGGATTTGCCGTCAGCAACCCTTCTCGCACAGCCTTGTTCAATGCTCCATTAAAGACGGCTTGATGATGGTGGGCACATCCTGAAGATATAGTCCTCTCATTGATTGTACAAACGCTGTTCTTTGCTGTTGCAAGGAATCGGAGGAAGCCACGACAGAAGTCAGCATCCACCTCGCTCATAGAAATATAAGGTGTCTTTTGCTGTTCCAGATATTCCTCAACTTTCTTCCGCATATCTACACGACCTTTCAAAGTCGATGGGCGGAATCCGAAATTCTCCTGTTCGTACTTGTGCAACCAGTCGAGCAAAGACATGTTCGACTGCTTAATTTTCTCGTACTGTTTGATGCCTCGCTCCTGCAATGCAATGATACGGTCTGCCTTGATCTTCTCCGCCACCTGTCGGGTGTGGGTATTCATCTGCTTGTCCAGTGGGGTCTTCTCAGGGATGAGATACAAGCCTAACGATTCATATTTGCGCGTACCTTTTACATAGATGTCGAGATAGAGCCCAAGGTTGCCGTTAGCAAGCTTGCGCTCCCTGAGCCTTATCGGCTCTTTTACTTTTAATGCTTTCTTGGGTCTTCCCATATTTGTCTGTTTTTATTTGTTTTGATTTGCTTTCGGCAATGCCTCAAGCATCTGATTTTGATGCAAAGTTATATCAAATTTCCGAGAACGCGCAACAAATCTGCAACAATTTTGCACCTAAAACATCAAATATAAGGAAATCAAAGAATAAGAAAGAAACAAGCGTAATACACTATATATCAGTTATATTAGTTCGCTTTTGTTTCTTTTTGTTGGATTTGTTATCATTTGTTTTTGCCTATAACAAATAGGCACCGATGAAGAAATGCCGAAACCTACCAGCAGGAAGCCCAAGGTGGCAGGAATCAGATAAGGCAAGGCGGCAGCCAGCCACAAACCGCCCAATATCAAACCACCACAAACCTTCAACACCCTGGCTGGACCATATTTCGTAACAAAGCCATCGGCTAGGAATCTGCCCAGAGTCATCGCTCCCATGCCTGCCACATAGCCCGCACGGATAAAAGCCTCATCGGGTTTTACTACTGATGAGAAATATACACCACTCCAATCGTAAACAGTTCCTTCACAGAACATGCCGACAAATCCCATCAATCCCAGGAGAAACAGAATCGGGTCAATGGTCTTGAAAGAGAACTTCGGAACATCCTCCTCTTCAGCCTTTGCCGTAGCATCATCTACCAAATATCTGAATCCGAAGGCGATAATGAGAAGACTCATCACCAAGACAGCTCCAAAGTGAACCTCTATCGGAAGCAGGGTATTGGCAAAGACGGCTCCAATGATACCGCCCGAGAATCCGCCCAAACTCCACAAGCCATGAAAAGAAGACATGATGTTGCGCCCATACATCTTCTCCACCAGGCAAGCCTGCGTATTGGTAGCGATGTTCATCAGATTCGCCATCATTCCGAAAGCCACCAGAGAAAGAATCAGCTGAAACACCGTACTGCTGCTTCCCATACAGAACAACACGAAAGCATAGAGCACCTCAGCAAGCAGAATCATCTTCCTGCTGCCAAACTTACTCACCAAAACGCCCGAAAAAGCCATCATCAGAAGCTGGCCGATGGGAATGGCGAAAAGCACCGTTCCCAGCTGTCCGTTGCTCAAGTGCAACATCTGTTTTACATCCGGAATACGGCTTGCCCAACTGGCAAACACCACTCCCGGCACAAAATAATAAGCCGCAACAGCCACTCGCTTGCGGGCTAAATCTCCCAAGTGATTCAAACTTACAGTCATCCCTATTAATACCTTTATTTATATATACCTATTTTTTATATATACCTATTTTATTTGCGGCTGCAAAATTACAAAAAAAAGCAGAAAAAGAGTGATATTTGAACAAAAAATATAGCTCGGCATGAGATTTTTGACGTACCTTTGCACTCAGAAAAAAAATTAAAAACAAACTAGCAATGAAGAAACAAACAATGATTACCCTGGCACTCGCATTGACTCCACCGTCACTTCTGTATGGACAAGAATACCCTGAAAGGTCGCATCAACATTGCCATGTCGAAGTTGAAGCAGATGTATCCTACCAAGCAAATCGTCATCATGACACTAATCCACCGTGCTTACTTTGGAAGCAGCGACAAGAACATCCAGCCCGATGAGATGTACGAGAACGTTCGTGGCATCTTTTTCGACGAATATGTGAAGGCTAGCAAGGAGGCAGGCAATGTTTGGGCAGTACCGGTCATCGACCTCAACCCCCTTTCCGGTCTCTTCCCAATCTATGATGCTGGTGCTCTGATGTTCAACAAGCCAGATACCGACCGTCTTCATCCTAATGATGCCGGCCATTCCCGTATGGCGAAGACCATCATGCAGCAGCTCTCTGCATTGCCTTGCGTCTTCTAAATATCGTAAGTGCTTGCGTCATATATCGTAAGTACTTGCCCGATACATCGAGGACAGGTCCCCCATACAACGAGGATACGTGCCCCTTACTACTAAGACAAATGCCCGAAACATCCGGTCAAAAGCACCCAACGTTTCGGGCACAAATGGGCAACGTTTCGGTTGACTTTCCTTCAGCCTTGGGTATAGTATAAAGAACGTATCGGTGTGGCAAATGTAACAATAAAATAGAAAAACTTTTTCTATATACGCAATGAAACATAGCCATCTATATCGCTAAATGTCGTATCCAAGAACGTGAGATCTGTCATTTTCAAAACATCAATCATACGATATTCCTTATACAGTTGGCGAGAAAAACGCAGTTCAAAGGCCAAGCGCAAATCATCCCTGGCATCAGCCCCTTCATCCTGCTTTGCCTCTTTACCCGTTATGGTTCTCATTCTCACAATCTCATACACATCACGAATCCCCTTACCTTTAATATATGGCACGAAATAATGAAGATCCTGCAATGCTATGGTTGACGGGAACTTAGCACCCGTATAATATAAGGTGGCAGATTGATTCAAGAAACTCTTTTCATAATCACGCCGATGACTAGGACGAACCACACCAACCAACACCCGATTATCCACTTCTATTATAGTACCCTTCTGCGGAATCACATGTTGTACAGTATCTTTCGCCTTCGTTTCTATCAGTTCCCGGATAAAACCTTCAAGCAACTTTCTGTTTTCGTTATCGTTCGGCCGAAGCGGAAAAGCACCAATGTTCACCTCCTTGATAGTTTGATAGAACTTTGACACCTCCACATCTGCCGGTTCACCATCACCAGGAAAAAGGATGTATCCACCAATCACCTCCTTCTTTAATGGAGCCTCAACATAATCACGATAATAAATGGCATCACGATAACGATGCATCTGATTGATGGCATCATCCGGCGGCACATCTACTCCACTCGCATTCTTACTGGCTATCCGATATTTAGCATCGAAGAGATAAGTCATTTTCATATCTTTCTGCAAATCATTCTTGGTAAGCTGCAAGACAATATCCGGCTTCTGAGGTACTGTTGGTACTATCAGATTCTGCATTCCAATACTATCGTTGGTCTGCTCCGTACTTTTCGGATTATATACCAATTCGGCAAGTTCTACCCCATCTTTTCTAAAGAGAATACGAGAATATTCTCCCTTACCCAACTCCCAGGTAAACAGACCATTCAACTCCATTCGGTTGCGATGTTCCACATCATCCTGATCCAGATTCAACTCCTTCTTAACTATGTGGCTCACCTCTATGAAACACCATATTTCATAAAGCGTGGCGATGTCCTTGGATTGCAACCGATAGATGCCTTCATTTAGAGAGTAAGCCTTACGGAGCAAATTCCAAGTCCGATAAACCTGACTATATCCCGTAGCTTTCTGAAGAACCATGCTTTCCTGATTCAACCCCTTGAAACGCCCAACGGTTCGGAAGAAAGAATTTTTCCTTAACCGATTCAGGGAAACATAAGTTGCCTGAAGTTCTTGCTTAGTAGCATCAGAAACCTCCTTAACCTGCTCTATACGAGTTTTTAAGAGTTCATACTTACTCGTAATCTGCGACAAAGAAAATTTCAGAAATCGATTTTCTTGGGTATCATTCGACTCTACTTTTTCGGTGATACGATAAAGATGAGCGGGTTCTTTGCGATGCTCAGCTATTTCATTTTCAAGAGACATAGGAACTCGGCGCACCTTATCTGCCCGCAGATAAGTTTCCCTGCCATGCAAGCGATGACGTGGTCGGTCGATAATGTGCCGACAAGCCTCCAAGAACTTCTTTTGTTCACCAGCAAAGATACTCCACCATATAATCTCTGGTGTTTCTCCCTGTTTATCAGGAGCAAAGCTATGATAGGTCCGTTTTAGAAAATCAAGCGAGAGCATCCGATACTCTTTCTCAATATCCTCTACTATTTTCTTCCAATGAGAATGATAATCCAGTTTGGTACTCAACACCTCGAAGGAGAATGAAAACTTTTTTTTGATGAGCTCAGAAGATACACCATCTGATTTCTTTCTCTTAATAATATAATCAAAACAGATTTCAGAACGTCCTATCTCATTGCCGAAATTCAGAAAGCCAGCCAACATACCATGCCGAAAACTGAACCTATCGCTTTCATTCTGCAAGATGGAACCAAAATGTGCATCTACAATCTTGGCATCATTCTTTTCCTCAAACTCCACCCATATCGGATAGTCTGCATTATCAAAGAATACGGCAGGAGCAGAAGAATCTTTTAATATCACCTCAGAAGTGGATTGATCATTCAAATACCGCTCCACCAGCTCAACCCCATCCGACCAGGAATATGTGGAGGAAAGTTTGTCTTCCCCCACATTCCTCTTCGCCTTATCCCAAATAGCATCAAACTTGGTACATTCTATGGTCATCACAAAGTCGTGATGTTTGATTCTTAAAAGTTCCATTACCGTTAACTCCAAAAACTTGTATAACCAGAACTAAGTTTCTTTTCCATTTCATCCAACTTAGCCAGAGAAACAGAACTATCTCTCATGTTTTCCGGCAACATCTTCGAAACCACGGCCTTTAAAGAAGCAAGCAACTCCGCCTTTACCTTCTCCTCATCGCCTTCTATTCTAGATAGGATTTTCATAGAAGTAATTTCATCCAAGGCACGAGCTACGACTTCATTTTGCGTCATTTCCTGACCTTGGCTATTTTTACGATAAGGCAAATTATTGACCACATAGAGCAGGAACTCGTTACGGGTTCGATAAGCTATCTTAAAAGGTGTACCTTCCAATACTGCATTGATTTCCTGTAAGTACTGTATCGCCTGGTTGCAAACCTCCTGGTTTTCCTGATACACGTCAACACCCTCCACCTTATCTCCTACCAAGTCTTCAAAATTAAGTTTTCCTATCTGTTCGTGTCGGGATGTTAAGCCACCATATAGATCCACCTCATTCATTTCGATGGTCATGGCTCTGTCGAGTACTTTTCTGGAGAAGGAAAAGGTTGTTTCGTCCATATTGACGGTTCCCACGATAATGAGGTTCTGGGGGATTGTAATACCTTCATCTATGAACTGCTGTTTTAAAACATCCTTTTGATTATCAGAACAATCTACCAAAAGTTCATCTATCAGTTTTTTATACCAAGCCTTAGGAACGAATTCAGCATGTTCACCATTCTTTTCATTTTCAAATTCAGACTTAAGAATTGGGTCTGTCACAACCTTACCTATTTCATTGCACTTTCGAGATTCTACAACGCTCAGATATTCTGCAAAATACTGCTCAACAGGAGCCAGGTTCATTTCATCTAAGCACAAGAAATATGGAGTACTTTCATTCTCCCATGCTCGCACTACAAACTTCAAAAAGTCACCAGCAATAAACGTTGGTTCATCTCCAAGTCTGCTTACATACCCAATAAGTTCAGAAGAGTCGTGCCAATTAGGCTTCACCTGTATCATCTCAAAGTTCTTTGGCTTATGATTATTATATTCAGGAGAATCAACATCCCAACAAGCACGAGCCAATTCACGAACAATTCTACTTTTTCCAGTTCCAGAGATACCTGCCAAAAGAAGGAAAGGCTTCGACTTAATGGCCGTGATATAAGGACGATAAGTTTGGTTAATTTCACTTTGAGTGACCGGTGGCTTTTGATTATTCTCTCGATTATCAACTTGTCCTGGTAATTTTCTCACTACCAAATCCAAAGATGTAGAAACCATAGGAGCCTTCCGTTTCAAGTTTTCCAAATTATCAGCACAATAAACACCTTTACCTTTCACAATATCAGGCAACATATTCTCGCCAATATAAGAATTCAACACCCGCAAAGGTCCAACAATCTCACCACTTTTAAACAAAGCACTATCTCCATTCTCTAAAACCTTGCAAATATTCTCCAGGTTAAAAACAACTTCTGAGCCATCAGTCTTCTTTATCTTATAGCAGCAATCTATAATAAACGTAGAAAGAATTGATTTCAATCCATCTTCGAACTTATCACCACACTCATCACCATTCAACCAATTATTCAGCAATGAATCAGTATATTCAGCCTGCATTGATAAATAAGCATCAAGAACTAGCATTTTGTCAGAAAAAGCAAGCATCTTATTATAACGATTCTCACCTTTTCGCTCCTGTTTTCCATTTTCTACAAAATCTATCTTACCCAAATGCAAAAACAATTCCAATCCCACTTGTAATGCCTCACACTGAGACTTAAATAATGGAGATTGGTTTATTCTATCTTGCAAATTAGGCAATTGTGGAAACAGCTCATTAATGCGCACCAGCAATTTCTTACTCAAACAAATTGCAATATTATCCCCAACATTCACCTCTTCAGAAAAAAGGACATTGGAAGGATTTGCACATGACTTATAAATGATATACAAAGAAGCCAAAAGTTGCTTGAAAGAATTCAAGGAAGATTTAATTCCCAATCTGAGATTAGGATTTTCTCTATAAATCAATGATGAAGGAAAAACATCTGCCATAATTGTTCTATTTTTCGTTGTTTATAATAACTTCAGCTATAGCCTTTGCCAATAAAGGAGGCACAGCATTTCCTACTTGCTTCATTTGACAGGTTCTATTACCATAGAATCGGAAAGTATCAGGAAAAGATTGTATTCTCGCTGCTTCTCTAATAGTAAGACACCTATCTAATACAGGATGAGTAAATCTGCCAGAGGATGGCGTATCAAACCTCGTGGTTATTGTTGGAGCAATCCCATCTTCCAATAATCTGCACCAAGTACCACTATAAATAGACTTAGTCAGCAATTCCTTTGGCAAAACTTCCTTTCCTTTTCCTTTAGGAATCATTTTCAATCTGTCTAAAGCAGACTTCGAATGCTTGGTTGCCACATGATTATAAAGGACTTGCGCACCTGCACGAAGTTTCTTTTGATAAGAAGACATTGCAGGTTTATCATAATCACGCTCATCAACACCTTCTCCCGATGCAATAAAAGGTAAATCGTAAATGGCTTCCTTTACCGTAGTCTGAATATCAAGAGGTTCAGGTAATTTTACCTCAAGCTTATTCAACTCTCCCAAGAAGATTGCTCGCCTTCTATCTTGTGGAACCCCATAATCTTTTGCACACAGTACACCACAAGTTACAACATACCCAAGTTCATCAAAAGACTTTATTATTTGGTCTTTAAAATATCCATTTGATGTCGTAACAATATTAGGAACATTCTCTAAAACAAAGTACTTCGGTTTGAACTCAGCCACAAATTTCACAAATTGCTTAAATAAGAAATTTCGTGGATCATCTAAACTTAATCGCTTACCTTTTTGAGAAAAACCCTGACATGGTGGACCACCAATAATCACATCTATATGAGGATGTTTTTGATGTAACTGAACAACATCAACATTACATATATCATCTGCTATCACATCCGTATCGGTATGATTTTTCTTATAAGAAGCAGCTATATCTTTATCATACTCAATAGCAAAAGCAACATCAAACCCTGCCATTCTAAAACCTTCTGACATACCACCAACGCCAGCAAACAGATCACCTATTATCATAATACTTCCTTTATTCGTTTTAAAGATAAATTAAAGTATTCTTCATTCAACTCTATCCCAACAAAATTCCTATTAAGTTTTGCAGATGCAACACCTGTTGTACCACTACCCATAAAAGGATCAAGAACAACGTCACCACTATTAGAAAGTATATTCACGAAATGTTCTATTAACGCCAATGGTTTTTGAGTAGGATGCTTACCCATTTTTCGTTCTTTCGTACTTATCGTACTTGTTTCTACGAAATCATGAATAGCTTTACCTTCGTTATTGAATGTACCAGTAGTTGCATCATTGACCATATAAACCCAAGGTTCTGTTGAATTTATAAACTGCAAGTTCATATTTCTTGGCAATGGATTCGTTTTATGCCAAACACCTACTGTTTTATAATAAAAGCCATGTTTCTGAGCTAAGTTTATGATTGTCTCGACTTTTATGATAGACATAAAAACAATCAACGAGCCACGCTTTTTCAAGACACGATTGCATTCATGAAAAAGCATGTCCATTTGCTGAGTCCATTCCACAAAATCTAGGTCATCCCAACCAGATGCAGCAAAATGACCATCTCGAAGCTTATTCATATTTGTACCACGCTTTTTCATGAATAAGCCCAAATTATAGGGTGGATCCGTTATTATTAAATCCACAGAATCTGTTGGCAACTGACGTAAACACTCGATAGCATCACCTTGCTTCAAAAGTATCTTTCCATCAATTCCCAAGAAACCTTTTATCTCTTGTAAATCTTCCATTCTGCACTGAATAAAAAATCCAATACTAGCCATACTTACAACATTCAGTTGCAAGTACACATATAGGAATAGTGACAGAGAATGGAAAAGTCAAACACAGACAATAGAACCATACGCTGCCGCTATAGAAAACTATGAGCGTTGAACTTTATTCTGGAAGTACGAGCCACAAGCAAAAAAATACCTGAGAGCATGATACAAAAGAAGCGTGAGCTTCACTTATCATACTCTCAGGCATTTGGCGTGGCCCGTATAACCGATAAGTTCCGCCCACGCTATAGCGCAGGCGTTCACTTAATCTACGGTTATACATCTGTTAATCGCCAAATTTCGAGAGTATTCCGAATATCGTAAACGCTTTGTATATTAATATATTATATGTCTAAAGTTTATTCTTTCTGTTTCTTATTATTCTATTTTATTTGTTCAACTTATGTTACAAGGGAGCAGCCCCCTAGGGCAACCTCTCCCCCTTTTCGAGGGCAAAGTTACAAAAAATAAATGAGATATGCAACTTAATACCTCAAAATATCTTTTATAGAGTAAATTTTACTTGAAGCATCAAAAGAGAAATACTGGTCGTCCATAATCATATAATCCTCTCTCTGCTTCTTACTCAGACTCTTAATGAATCTATACGACACATATCAAATCTGCTGAAGATAACTTATAGCCTTCTCTGTACCGAAAAAATACTGGCGATTCAGCTTTCTGTAGGTCAACTCTTTTGCAAGTTGCTCTAAAGTCAGTCCTCCATACAAATATCTTTCCAATTGAAAAGCGACACCATCATCAGCAACGGGACCGACCACAACATCATAGTCATGAATAAATTTATCCTTACTTCTTTTACGGTTAGCTAAGATAAATTTTGCCCATTCTATTGATGGACTATCAAAAGTCAACACTTTCAGACTTCCATCAATCAACAGTTTCTCGTCAAACAAGAATTTTGTTACGACAGGAGAACCTGAGCCAACAATACGAGTTCGCTTGATTGCCATCTCCATTGCCTGCGGAAAAATATCCGTCAGATAAAAACCTTGCCCAAAATCCTTATAAGGCTTACACTTAGTAAAATCAATCTTGTCTATAAACAGATTGGATCCATGATACAACTCTATCATACCAAAGCCCCTCCATGCCTATGACAAATAACAGCCAAATCATCCACTGCATCATCTAAAGAAAGAAGATGCTCCGCTCCATAACATTCATACAAAAAATCCAATCCCTTATGCCTTTTCAGATAAGCATAGGATTGCTTCAAAGATATGCCAAACCGCTGTGCAAATTGGCTCACACAATATATAATGTAATAAGTCTTACTTTCTAATTCCATAATTCTCAACCTACCTTTCCATATTTAATTTCCTCCTTCAGCAACTCATAGTTGTAGCCAGAACTCTGATAATATAGCCCTGTCTCTAAATCCTGAAGTTTCTCGAATAACTCTGAATTATAAACACAATCTAAAGCTTCTTCAAGAGAATACTTGAAGTCTTCCATCAGCCACATTGCCATATCTTTGATACGGGCATTAATCAATATGCCTATCTGTCCGGCAGAAAGTTTTGTTTGTCCTTCCATAATTATATATTTTTCTTTTGTGGGCAAATTTACAAAGAAATATCGAGAATACCACATATTTTATATATAAAAGTTTGGAGAATACAAAGAAAACTTATAATTTTGCCAAAAAGAATGGATTTTTAGTGACACAAACAAAATAAACAGAAGAAATCATGATAAACGACAGAAGACAACTGGCTGACGTGTATCAGCAAACTATAGATATTGTACTGAAGGGACATTACACATCTGAGAATGGGGAGGAAGTGAAACTGCCCGACAACACGAAGATGCTGAAGGGAAGCAGATTCTATACCGAGCCACTGGATGCTTCAAACATACCTACCCTTGCAGAAGGTTCCACCAAGATTATTGTGAAGAATGACGACAGCATCCATTGTGGTCATCAGTTGCAACAGAAAGGATACAATCCCTTGGTTCTCAACCTGGCAAGCCGTCGCAACCCGGGCGGTGGCGTGAAGAACGGAAGCCGGGCTCAGGAAGAGAGCCTCTTCCGCAGCACCAACCTCTTTCTCTCTATGTATCGTTATGCAGAATATGCCGAGGATTACGGTTTGCAGAAAAGCAAGTTCCAGTATCCGATGCCTGTGAGATTCGGAGGCATCTATGTGCCAGACGCTACCGTGTTCAGGGCTGGAGCTAAGGATGACTTTGCCTTGCTCGATACTCCTTATTATATGTCGTTCGTGGCAGTAGCGGCCATCAATCATCCTGATTTAGATAGAGACGGGAACATCTGCGAAGAAGATGCCGCACTGACGAAAAACAAAATGAGGACGATGCTGCGTATCGGTTTGCAGAACGGACACGACAGCATCGTGCTCGGTGCATTCGGTTGCGGTGCCTTCCACAATCCTCCGAAACATATCGCAAGACTGTTTCACGAAGTCATCGACGAGAAGGAGTTCAAGGACAAGTACAAGCTCATCGCCTTCGCCATCCTTGAAGACCATAACTCGCCAAGAGGTGGAAACCTGCAACCCTTCATCGAGGAATTCAAGTCATAAGCTCCCACAGATTTACACAGATTGGGCTTGATTAGCAATATACAATGCCTCGCTTCTCGCACTCACCTCGCAAGGCGGCGAGGAAGTAACTGCGCTCGCTGCCCAAACCACGAACCTTGCGCTCATGATCTATGGTCTGCTTCAAACGCTCATCGCTGTATGCAGCAAAGCGGGCTGCATACTCTGAAATTCTTGACTCGGCATAGTCTGCACCAACAGTTGATGACTCGGCATTAACTGCCATTACACTCTCATTGTTCTTTAAATCTGAATTTGGATTCATAAAGATAATTATTTTAAGTTGTTAAACACTTACACATTCTTTTACCACCGTGGTTATCTCTATGCGAAACTCGGTTGGTGTGCCGCAACTGGGCAACTCTTAATGCTTGATTTCGGGTGCAAAAGTACATCATTATTCTGAAACCACCAAATCTTTTCGGGATTATTTTTCTTGTTTTTTTCCTTCTTCTAAAGAAGAAGATTTTTCGGGGTAGCAGATAGCAAGAAAATACCCGACTTGATTAGAAGAGATATACTCGACTTGATTGAAGGAGATTCCCTTAAATGGTTAAACTTTCCTATATTTGCATTATAATAGTATTATAATAATAAAATTATAATTACCTTTGTAAATTGACAATCAGAAAGATACAAACAGTAGAAATATAAAAACAAAGAATGATATGATACAGCAAGTTGAATTTTCTTTGCGCCCGCTTCCTCGCGGCTTTCACCTCGTAACCAACGAGGTGATGAGGAACTTGCCGGCGCTGCCTAAGACGGGGATCCTGAATCTCTTCGTAAGACATACCAGTTGCGGATTGTCGCTGAACGAGAACTTCGACCCGGATGTGAGACATGATTTAAAGGGTATCTTCGAAAGACTGGTTCCGGATGGCGACCCAAGATATCTGCACCAGGATGAAGGGCCTACGGATATGTCAGCGCATGCCAAATCGAGCATGGTAGGCGTATCACTCACCATTCCTATTACCAATGGCAGACTGAACCTTGGTACATGGCAGGGAATTTACCTCTGTGAATTCAGAGAGGGAGGCGGAAGCCGACACCTCATCGCAACGATTATCGGTTTGTAATTCCCCACACCTTGCTTCAAAACTGATTGCTGCGGATTGCAAATCCGCAGAGCACCAACAAGTTAGGACATTTTTTGACGGCGGATTGCAAATCCGCCGGGACGCCTGACGGAAGACTTTATGGGACGCCTGGCGATTCTATTTCCTGGATGAATCGGAGGCGTCTTTATCTATTTCACGGAAAAGGCCGAAGTATCTCTTGCATACCCAGACGATACCTACTACCATTGCTATGACGAGGATTCCTCTTAAAAATCCACTTAATATCTTTGGCATACAATCCCAAATCGGCAGGAGATGCATCGCAAAACCTAAAACCGCCGTCAAAACCAACACACCGATAGTCAAGAGTTTCTCGTTTTTGATAGCTGGCTCAGGATCCTCTACTTCTACCAGGTTTCTCAACTGGTATATCTTATAAAAAAAGAATACACCGTTCAGACATAAAAGAACACAGCAAACAATCACTCCACCCACAAATACAGGCTCACTTCCGATAAAATCCATACAACTAATCCATAACCAGAAGAGGGCTGACCATAAAGCTGCATAGCGATCCAACAGAGACAGGTAATATACCTGTCGGGCATTGACTATCTTGACGAAAGGAAAGTCATTGGCCTTTGGATGATAGCTGTGAAGCAAACAAGCAATAGGGAAAAAAGTACCCATTCCAGCCAACAGAAGAAGATAAGGCAAATCATCAGATGTGGCATGAATGACATTCCTGATGGTGAGCAGCCACATGGCAAGAACCAGGATTCCTACAATAAATTCAAAGACCCTGGCACTTGTAGAACGATAAATCTTGACTTGCGCAAAGATGCCAGCTGGCTCTTCTTCATCGCCATTCTTGAATAAATCAAGCACAAAATTAAATATTTTATTCTTCATCTTTCTTCTTCTCTTCTATTTGATTTGGTTCATCTTCTTCCTTTGATTTCATTGATGCAGCCTTCTTTTTCTTCGGCAGTCTGCCAGCCTTGCGCAGCGCTTCGGCGATGATCCATTGCAGCTGGCCGTTGGTTGAGCGGAACTCATCCTCAGCCCACGCCTCAATGGCACTCATCGTTTCCGAATCGATGCGCAATATAAAACTTTTTATATTTGTTTCCTTTTTAGCCATACTTTTTTAATGATTCAATGTTCCCGTATTTACTACAGGCTGAGCGGTATCATCGCCACAGAGCACTACGAGCAGATTGCTGACCATGGCAGCCTTCTTGTCGTCATCAAGCTCTACCACATCTTCATCGCTCAACTTCTGCAATGCCATCTTCACCATCGACACGGCACCCTCTACTATCTTCTCTCTGGCAGAAATGATGGCTGAAGCCTGCTGGCGACGAAGCATCACGGCTGCTATCTCCGGAGCATAAGCCAGATAGTTGATGCGAGCCTCTACTACCTCGATACCTGCCATTGCCAATCGCTCATCGATGCGAGCCTCCAACTCCTTATTGATTTCATCACTTCCATCTCGAAGCGTAATCTGATTCGACTTTCCACCCTCGTCATCATCGTAGGCATACTGTCCGGCTACCTGTCGGAGCGCGGCATCTGCCTGAATCTGGACAAAGCGACCCAGCATGTTCATGATCTGTGCAGCAGAAGCACCGATGCCTGCCTGACCCGTAGAACCCTCAGCCATGGTCTGGGTATCAATCTCGAAGATAGCCTTGTAAGTATCCTTCAGTTTCCATACCAGCACCATACCAATCATAATCGGATTACCCGTCTTGTCATTCACCTTGATAGGTTCGGCATCGAGGTTGCGCACACGAAGCGAAAGCTTCTTCTGACTGATAAACGGATTCAGCCAATAGTAACCCGGCTCTGTAAAAGTGCCACGATACTTACCGAAGAAAAGCAACACGCGAGCCTGACCCGGCTCCACCAGGATGAAACCGCAGACGCAGATGATGCTCAGGATGAGAAGCAGTACGCCGCAAACACCACAGACATTTGCCAGCCAGCATTCTTGCGAAACGCAGGCAAATATAAACAAGCCAACTCCAGCCAGGAAGCCGATGATGTTTAACACTAACATCAGGATGCCATTCAAGGTCTTTCCCTGATACGTAAATTCCTTATTCTCCATAATTTTACTTTATTTATTACGTTATTAATGTTGATATCATTTTGATATCGCAAATATACGATATTAAAATGATATCACAAGAGCAGAAGAAAAAGATTTCAAATACTTTAACGTAAAAAGGTCGTTGGGACGATACCCAACGACCTTTTCTCAGATTTTCACCTATTTATATATAGAAGACAGAATCTATCTTCATATAGAGATAGATTCTGTCTTCTATAGAAATATTATTCTATCACTTCCATTTCTTCCTCTTCTATTTCCTCCTTGATCTCCTTCTCTTTCTTTCCGAACTCAGGATCTATCTTCAGGAAAGCGGTAACCAGGAAGGTGATGGCGCAGCATGCCATCACGATAATGAAGAACAAGCGATAGCCTACCATATCTTTCAGATATCCCGATACCATACCAGGCAACATCAAACCTAAATAAGAGATACCTGTACAGATGGAATAATGGGATGTCTTGAACTTGCCCTGACTATAGAACAGCATATAAAGGGTAAGAACCGTGAAGCCCAAACCATAACCGAACTGCTCGATAAAGAGGCAGCTCGAAACCACGATGATGTCGCTATTGAGTGAGTAACTCAAATAAATGTAAACCACATCAGGCAGGGTAATGGCACAAACCATCGGCCAAAGCCATTTCTTCATACCATCCCTACTCACCAGAATACCACCGATGATTCCACCCAGCAGTAAACCGATCAGTCCAACAGTACCATTGGCAAAGCCATATTCCTGCGGAGACAATCCCAGTCCGCCCTGCGAATTAGGACGAAGAACGAAGGTTTTGGTCATCGTATTCAAGAGTGCTTCCGGGAAACGATAAAGCAGGAGGAAGAGCATCACACAGATGGTTTCTCCCAATCCGAATTTCACAAAGAAGGTGCGGAACATATTCTTCAGTTCGTGCGCCACTTCGCCCACCGTTCTATCGGTCTGCACATCCTCCTTCGGACGCGGCATGAACCGGCTATGATAGAGCCACAATCCGATAAAGATACCTGCCAATCCGTAGAAGATAAGCGCCCATGAGAAGCGAATCTGGTTACGGAACAGCACCTGGAGAACACCAGCCAGCATCACCAGGAATCCATTCACGAAGATGATGGCAAGGCGATAGAAGGTATTTCTCAAACCCACGAACTTGGTCTGCGTATGCTCATCCAACTCTATCATATAGAAACCATCCGCCGAAATATCGTGGGTGGCACTACAGAAGGCGATAAGGAAGAAGAAACACATCGTTGCCTGGAACCAGAAGGCAGTAGGCAGCGAAAAGGCGATTCCGGCAAGAGCTGCTCCGATGAGCGCCTGCATCGTCAATACCCACCAGCGCTTGGTCTTCAGCAAGTCGATGAAAGGACTCCACAAAGGTTTGATAACCCAAGGCAGGGCGAGCCATCCAGTATAGAGACCCACCTCAGCATCGGTCAAGCCCAACTGCATATACATAACCACAGAGAGGGCTGTCACGATAACGTTAGGCAGTCCTTCCGCAAAGTAGAGTGTCGGAATCCAAGCCCATGGATTCCGACTATTTTTCAATGTTCCCATTCTACAGCTTTATTTATAGAGTTTCTTGATTTCTGCACCCTGATAGTAGTGCAGGAGGATAGCATCATAGAGATACCCCTCCTCGCCCATCATCGCAGCACCAATCTGACAGAGACCTACTCCATGGCCCCATCCTGCACCGATGAGTTCGAAACGCTGAGGTACTCCCTGCTCATCTTCATCCTGTTTATCTACCACAAAAGCTGAACTTAAAAGATGAGAATCGCTGAGCGCACGTCGGATTTCGAGTTCCTTACCGATGGTGAAGGTCTTCACGGTACCGATAATCTGGAGTTTGCTGATTCTTCCACTCTTACCACGCTCCACGGCCTTCAGGTCGAGGATGGCACCAAAGTCCATCTTCAGTTTGTCAGCGATAAGCTGCTGGAGTTTCTCCTGAGTGAGCGTTACCTTCCAGCGATAGAAATCGGCAGTCTCCTGGTCATAGTCATTCAATACCTGCGAAAGAATCTTCTTGTCTGTCGTATTGCAGAAAGCAGGTGGGTTCGAGCGAATCCACTTCTCAGCCTCTTCCTCGCTGGTAAGATCAGGCATAACCTTTGCATCCTCTACACCCAAGGCAATATCCCTTACGGCTGTGAGATAATTCTTCGGCGTATTCTCCCAGCAATACTGGAACTCTTCGGTAACACCGCCACAACACTTCGAGAATCTGGCATCACAAATCTCATCACCATCCAGCAGAACCTGTCCTCTGGTGAGTCTTACCGCCTCTGCCACATGTGGTGAGGTTTCCTTCGTAATTCCCTGATAACGCTGACAGTGGTCATCGGCACAAACATCGAAAAGAGTATGATCTTCGCGATCGTACCAACGGATGAGCATATCTTCCTTCTTCACGAAAGAGAAGAAATTGTTGCCACTCTCTGCCACCTCTCTGCGATGCTGCATCTGAGCCAAAAGCCAAGAACGGGAAATCACGGCGTGCGCCTTCAGGAGTTCGAGACTGGATGTGGCACTCATCTCACTACTGATGACACTCTCCAGATATTTCTCTACAGGCAGCTCATTAATGGCTAAAATCTTATCAGATTCTACCAGGAATCTCAGCGTACCCAGGAAAGTCTGGGTTTCCTTGCGTTCCCAATGGAAGTTTACACCGATGGTTACATCACTCAAGGAGAAAGAGGCATTCGAGCTCTGCGGATGGAAAGTCAGTGAACTATACTGATTTCCGTTCCAAAGCACGCCACCTTCAGAGAATTCCACCTCCTGCTCACCAATCACGATTTCTCCCTTGGCAAGATAAGGTTTGTTAAGTATGAAATGAACCTTCTGCGCACTCACGATCCCAACAGTTACTTCCGGCTCCTTACCATTATTATATAAGGCAGAAGCTCCGACAGCAGCCTTAGCCTCCTTTGCCGCCTTCAGCTTGTTAACGATAGTCTCTACCTTCTCTGGACTGATACCGCATTCCTGCAAGATAGCAGTAGCCTTTTCATCGGTGAGTTTACGGAAATCTTCCTCACGAGGAGTAATGATGAGTCCGCTCATATCGAGTGCTCCCGGCGAAACCATCACCTGTGCATCCCCTTCAGCAAAGTAAGCATCTGGTCGATGTTTCTCTCTTGGGATAACCACAGTGATGAATTCTTCACCCTTACGCCAGGCAACGATGTTCATCATTGGCTCTTTCTCGTCGCCACGATGAGGCAAAGCCTTGTAAAGTCGGCGGAAGAGGGTTTCATCACTCTCTTCGCTCTTCGAGATGATAACAAAGGCTGGCACGATGAAATCGCGAACCAATGCAATCTTCTCATCATCATTCAACGAGATGATATCGGTAAGATTGCGGGAAAGGCGCTGCCAGTTTGCCTGCAAAGGAAGAAGTCCACTAGAACCAGCCTGGAAATGCAGGTGGTCTGGAGCAGAAGCTCCACACTTCGGACCATTATAGAATACCATCAAGTCGCTGTGCAGACTCAGGAATCTGTGCATCTCACCATAGTTCTTATAAATGAGCTGATACTGGTGTCTGCGTGCCGGGATCGTGAAATGGATTGGCAAGATAGGGAACGGATTCACCAACAGCTGGAACTTATCGTCTATCTTCTGCACCATCTGTTCTTCCGGACGATTGGCAGCACAGAGGAAGCAAGGGCGCTCGCTCAATGCCTTCTTGTCGATCTTGGCTCCCGTGCTTACCATACGGGCCGGATTCCACTGCAACTTCACAAACTCAGAGAGTGTCTTGGTCTCTACGTGCTTGAGGTCGCGATAACGATGTCGAGCCTCCTCCCATTGCTCCAACTGCCGATTGAAGAATCGGGAGATACTGCTATCTTCCATGATATCAGCCTTACCCAACAGCATCTGCTGACGTGCCTTCAACTCCATGGTGCGCAAACGGTCTTTATAAAGATTATTGGCGTTCACCTTTTCTATACTAAGAGCAGCATCAGAGTTTCCTCCCCAGCGACGACAGAGGTAGAGTTCCTCATAGATTCTGCCGATGCGGTAGCGGCGAGAGAAAGCCAAGCCCATCGCATAGTCCTCGCCATAGCTGGTATTAGGAAACGGTATCTGTCTAGCCAACGGGGTAAAGAAAGCACGAGGAGCGCCTAATCCGTTGATGCGCAAGGCATTGTTGCATCCATTCTCCTCGGTCCACTCCTTATGGTCGATAAGTCCAGGAGGAAGGGTCTGCAGATCGAAGTTGCACATACGATAAGAACCCACAATCATCGCAGCCTTCTGCTGATGGAAAGCATCTACTATCTTCTGCAGTGTATCGGTAGAAGAATAGAGGTCATCGCTATCGAGCTGAACGGCAAATTTTCCGCAAAACTCGCTAGAGATGGCCAGATTCCAGCATCCACCTATTCCAAGGTCTTTGCTTGCAGGTTGGAGCAGGAAGAGACGTGGAGCCAGCTTTTCCTGCATCGTATATTTTACCTTTCCCTCCTTATATTCCAAATCAAGTTTCTCTACATCCTTGTTCGCACTATCAGCTATTTTCTGCACGATTTCACCGGTACGATCGGTAGAATGATTATCTACGACGATGACATTGAAATTGAAATTGGTCTTCTGCTGCATCGCACTAAACACAGCGTCTGCGATGGTCTTCTCTCTATTGAAAACAGGGATGATGACAGATGCCTCATATTCAAAGTCCTGCTCATCAAAATTCGGCTGACGATAGTAACAGGTATCAATCAGAGCGCCCAATTTGCCAAGATGCTGGGTACAAGCCTTTTCCATTTCTATCTGCACCTCCCTGTTACGAGGATTCACATAGTCGAACTGCTTCTCACCGCTCTTACGATTGTCTCTCTCAGTCTCGGTATAGAGATACTCATTGATATGGAAGATTTCTCCTACTCGACTCAGATAAAGTCTCAGGTCGTAGAGACCTGCATAAAGGTATTCCTGACGATCGCGCTGAGCGACATAATCACGGAGAGCCTGTGCCTTGATGAGCCAGAGGCTTCCAAAATCGAAATCATCACGGAGTGAACCCTGCTGATAATCGATTACCGGATGCTTTTCCAACTTAGAAACTCTCAGTGATTTCTCCTGCTCAGAAGCATCTTCACCCAATGAAGCCTGGAACTTGGCTGTTTCCTCCTCATCCAACACCTTCGTATAATGGTCGGAGTAAACCATCACAGCTCCCGTGTCATCAGCCACACGGAGAAAACGCTCCAATGCGAGATTGCCCCATTGGATATCTGTATTTTTGGTACAGATCAACACATAGTCGGCATCGGTGTTCTCAGCGATGCTCTCTACAGTGTTAGAACTCTCAAGGCGGTCAACGGCAATGAAGGTGCAACCTTCCGGCACCGGATGCTGGGCAGCGAAGTCAGCGTTCACCAGGAGGTTGATATGCTGTACTGTTTTGTCTTCGTGAAGATCTATGGTCGTAAATCTAGCTTCCTGTAGGTCGTCACAAGGCAAGAAAAGATCTATTTTTTCTCTCATTTTCACCTTATTTTAGCTTATTATATTAAAATATGTGGCAAAGATACGAATTTTTCAGCAAAAAAGCGTATCTTTGCAGTATGAATAATGAAAAAAAATATCTTTTAGGTCTTACACTTGCTGAATTGAAGCAGGTGGCCAAGGATCTCGGCATGCCTGCCTTCACCGGCGGACAGATGGCGAAGTGGCTCTATGAGCAGCACGTAAAGAGCATTGATGAGATGACCAACATCTCGAAAGCCAACCGTGCCAAGCTCGCTGCCGAATACGAAATAGGATGCGCAGAATTCTCTGACGCACAATACTCTGTGGATGGTACCATCAAGTACCTCTTCCCTACCCGAAGCGGCAAATTCGTAGAAACGGTCTATATCCCGGATAAAGACCGTGCCACCCTATGCGTTTCATCACAGGTGGGCTGTAAAATGAACTGCCTCTTTTGCCAGACAGGAAAGCAGGGATTCGAAGGCAGTTTGCCTGCCGGCGACATTCTGAACCAGATTTATTCGCTGCCTGAGGTGGATAAGCTCACCAATATCGTATTCATGGGACAGGGAGAGCCGATGGACAATCTCGACAATGTGCTTCGTGCCACAGAAATTCTCACCGCCGATTACGGTTGGGCGTGGAGTCCGAAACGAATCACTGTAAGTTCTGTAGGCGTGAAGAATAAGCTGAAGCGATTCCTGGAAGAGAGCGAATGCCATGTGGCAATTTCAATGCACGACCCGATACCATCAGAACGTGCAGAACTGATGCCTGCTGAACGCGGAATGGGTATAGAACAGGTGGTAGAGCTTCTGAAGAACTACGATTTCTCTCATCAGCGCCGCCTGAGTTTCGAGTACATCGTATTCAAGGGAGTGAACGACAGTATGCAGCATGCCAAGGCCATCATCAAACTGGTGAAGGGGCTTGATTGCCGTTTCAATCTCATCCGCTTCCATCAGATTCCCGACATCCCGCTGCAGGGTGTGAACGATGAGAAGATGGAGAAGTTCCGTGATTACCTCACTTCCCATGGTGTTTTCACCACTATCCGTGCCAGCCGCGGCCAGGACATCTATGCAGCCTGCGGTCTGCTCAGCACCTCGAAAAAGATCGGAGAAATCCGACATCATGAGGATGAGAAGCAGAAAGAGGAGATGTAGAGAGAATAGCATAATGGTGAGAAAAACGATAACGTTCCTTTTCCCGTTCTATCTTATATTCATTCTCCTGACAAGTTGCGATATAACAGGTAAGAACAGGAAAAAGCCAGCCAGCACGGGACAACCTTACGAGGTGGTACTCGAGGGTGATACCGACAGCATCGTAACCAAGATGCTGACGGAGGATGTGACAGGACTGCCCCAACGCGAACCACTCTGCCGACTGATTCAGGTGAAAAAGGGCAAGACACAGGGCAGCTATCTGCTCGTCAGAACCCGAATCGTCGTGAATATTGGAGAGCGGGACTTCTCCGTCAGGCTGAGCCACGACGAAAATGCTGCACCGCAGAATATCATCCGCATTACAGCCCGCTCGGCACAGCAGTTGCAGGAAAGGCTCAATGGCGAAAGACTCCGCCAAATCGTGAATGAGGTAGAGTTGAAACACCTGGCAGATATCGTCTCCAGCAACCCCAGCAAACAAAACAAGGAGATGCAGGACGAAATCAAGAAGATGTTTGGAATTGACATGAAGATTCCGGTCTCGATGAACGCCAGCAAAAAAGCAAAAGACTTCATCTGGATTTCGAATAATGCAAGTACGGGAATGCAAAACCTGCTCGTGTTTAAAGTGAAGAGTGAAGAACGAAGAATGAAGAATTCAAATGCAGTTCCTGCAGATGATAAAGCTCAGATAGACAGCATTCTTCGAACCAACATGCTCGGCGAAACCGACAGCATGTATATGGAGATTCCAGTCCTTTCAGAAAGAGGGCTCTGGGAGATGAAGGGGGATGCCATGGGAGGACCTTATGTCATGCATCGCATTCATAAGCCAACAAGCCTAGCAGAAATTCAGCAAGGCTACGACCTCTACATCATCGGCTTCGTCTATGCTCCCGAAATGAAAAAGAAAATATTAATCAAGCAGCTCGAAGCTGCGATTTCTACTATAAAATAAGTATTAATGGACAACAAGAAAATCAGGGTGGCTATCACCCACGGAGATACCAATGGTATCGGATATGAACTCATTTTTAAGGCATTCAGTGAGCCAGAGATGTTGGAGTTTTGCACACCAATCATCTATGGTTCACCTAAAGTGGCAGCTTATTATCGCAAGGCGATGAATCTGCCAGCCCAGTTCTCTATCATCCAGAAAGCAGAAGATGCTGAAGATGGACGTATCAACCTCCTCGCAGCCGCAGATGAAGAGGTTAAGGTAGATATGGGACTTCCTACTGATGAATCAGGAGCTGCAGCCATCAAAGCACTCGACCGTGCTATGACCGACTATCGCAACAATCTCTATGATGTCTTGATTACAGCACCAGTAAGCAGTCAGAACGTCAAAATAGAAGGATATACCTTCAAGGGACACAAGGAGTACATCGAAACATGCATCGGCGACCGCAACAGTTCCCTGAGCATCCTCATCGGAGACGACCTCCGTATCGCAGCTATCACAGAAAAGACACCTTTGGCTCAAGTAGCTGGTGCAATCAGTCAGGAAAGTATCGTGAGCAAGACAACATTGCTCTGGCAGACATTGAAGCGCGACTTCCTCATCACCAACCCACGTATCGCCGTACTCGCCCTGAATCCTAGCATCAACGAGGAACAGAGTTGCGGCAAAGAGGAACGCGAAATCATCATCCCTGCCATCGACCACCTTGCTGACAAGGGAATCCAGGCGTTTGGTCCTTACCCTGCAGACGAATTCTTCGGCAGCGGTTACTTCTGCGAATTCGATGGAATCATGGCAATGTACTACGATCAGGCTACCGTGCCATTCCATGCTCTCTACAACGAGGATGGCGTGCTCTACACTGCAGGCTTGCCACTTATCCATACCGCAGCCAACACAACTCCTTGCTACTTCATGGCAGGCTGCAACGAGGCAGACCCAACATCATTCCGCCATGCTATCTTCACGGCACTCGATGCTTTCCGCCATCGCGAAACAAGCGACGAGGTGGGTACAAACCCGCTGCCAAAACTCTATCACGAGAAGCGAGACGAAAGTGAAAAGGTTCGCTTCTCTATCCCTAAGAAGCACGCTCCATCTCCATTCCCTTCTAAGAACGGAAAACAGGGAGCACCAAAGGGTAACGAGCAGAAGGAGGCACAGAACAATGCTCCAAGAAACAACGAGCAGAAGGAGGCACAGAACAATGCTCCAAGAAACAATGAGCAGAAGGAGGTGCAGAACAATGCTCCAAGAAACAACGAGCAGCACAACAACAACCAGAAAGCTCAACAGCCAAATAAGCTGAAGGCTGCACAGACTGCAGCAGCACTCTCAGCTGTTCTCTCTGCAGTGCAGGCTGGCCAGAAGCCAGCTTCTAAAGAGTAAAAAACAAGACGAAAACTGCTACTGAAACTTATGAATTTCCAGCAGCAGGACAAGTCCTATATAAGACTAGAAATTAGGGAAAAAGAGCAGAAAGATAGGCGAAAAAGTTAAAAATCACCTATTTTCTGCTCTCCATAACCTATTTTTGGACGAAAAAAGCAGATAATTCAAAAAAAATATGTAATTTTGGCAGCTAAATGGATAATTCCGAACTTCAAAAGATAAAACAACGATACAATATCGTCGGAAACAGCGACGGATTGAATCGTGCTCTCGATGTTGCCTTACAGGTGGCACCGACAGACCTTTCCGTGCTCATCATCGGAGAAAGCGGAGTGGGTAAGGAAATCATTCCAAGAGTCATCCACGACAATTCTCCACGAAGAAGAGAGAAATACTTCGCCATCAACTGCGGCAGCATCCCAGAGGGAACCATTGACAGCGAACTCTTCGGACACGAAAAGGGTTCCTTCACTGGAGCCATCGGTGAAAGCGAAGGTTACTTCGGAATAGCCAACAAGGGAACCATCTTCCTCGATGAGGTAGGAGAACTCCCTATCCAGACCCAAGCCCGACTGCTTCGTGTGCTGGAAACTGGTGAATATATCCGAGTAGGAGGTACAGAAATCCGAAAGACCAATGTTCGTATCGTAGCTGCCACCAATGTGAATATGCGCAAGGCTGTGAGCGAAGGAAGATTCCGCGAGGATCTCTACTATCGTCTCAATACGATTCCTATCCAGATGCCTCCTTTGCGCGAACGTGGCGGTGACATACTCCTGCTCTTCCGTCTCTTTGCCATGCAAATGGCTGAGAAATACCACTTGCCGAAAATCTCGCTTTCGGAAGATGCCAAGCAACTGATGTTGAAATACAAGTGGCCAGGAAACGTACGACAGCTCAAGAATATCACAGAGCAGATGTCGGTACTCTCAAAAGAAAGAGAAATCGGACTGGATGCACTTCTCCAATTCATCCCAAAAGATGAGGAGAGTACACAGCTGGCCCAGATTCCTCAACAGAGCGTAGGGCAGCACAGTTATGAAAGCGAACGAGAAATTCTCTATAAGATTCTGTACGAATTGAGAGGAAACGTAAGCGACTTGAGACGCGAAATGAACTCGTTGAGAAAACAACTTGATGAAGCGCGCGGACTGAACGGTGCCCAAGGGTTCTCTCAATCACAACCGATAGACAACAGTATCATACCCGCAAACTACCCAATAGATGTGACACCATCTCGTACGTCGGATATCATACAGTCGCACTCGGATATGCTGAACTCTCATTCAGACCTGATACATTCCCGACCAGAAGCTCAGGAAGTAGAAGCAGAGGAAATCAAGGATTTCGACAACGAAGAGATGAGCGAGAACGAATCGCTAAACCTCAGCAGACTCGGCAGGCAGATGATAGAAAAAGCATTGGAGAGAAACAATGGCAACAGAAAAAAAGCAGCCGACGAATTGGGAATCTCCGACCGCACCCTCTATCGAAGAATCAAGAAATACGGGCTCGGAAATGATTAACGACCCATTGCTGGGAAAGACAATAATAAAGAATAAAAAAATGAAGCACTTACGCGCGTACCTATATATAATAGGCATCATATTGGTAATGGGAGCTACTGCTGCCTGCTCCGTAAGCTACAAGTTTAACGGAGCCAGCATTGACTATACCAAGACCAAGACCATCCAGTTGGCCGACTTCCCTATCCGAAGCTCGTATGTCTGGGGACCAATGGGTCCGATGTTCAACAATGAGCTGAAAGACAAGTTTGCCAGCAACACTCAGCTACGCCAGGTTTCCCGAAACGGAGATTTGAAGATTGAGGGAGAAATCACCCAATACTCACAGCGTAACAAGTCGGTGAGTGCAGAGGGATATTCTGCACAGACCGAATTGAGCATTACAGTGAACGTCCGCTTCACCAATACCAAAAACCACAACGAGGACTTCGAGCGACAGTTTACCTCCGCCAAGACCTACGATACCACTCAGAGCCTGGCATCAGTGCAGGAAGAGCTGGTTACCCAGATGGTAAAGGATTTGGTTGATCAGATATTCAATGCAACTGTAGCTAACTGGTAAAAATTCAATGTTCAAAGAAAAAAGCAAAACATCGTGGAATTAAATAGATTAATACAACATCCTGAGGAAATGGACCGAGAGACGCTCTACGACCTACGTGCGCTCTTGGCTCTTTATCCGTACTATCAGACGGCTCGCCTGCTGATGTTGAAAAACCTATACCTGCTCCACGACCCCAGCTTCGATGAAGAACTTCGCCGAGCAGCCATCTATATCTCCGACCGCAAAGTCATCTTCCAGATGATAGAGGCAGCTCACTATCAGCTCAAGCGTACCCAGAATAAGCCACAAGGTATGGGCATTCTTGATGCCAAGAAGAAAGAAGATCGCACCAGCAGCCTCATCGACCACTTCCTCGACTCCATCCCTACCGATGCTGAGGAAAACGAGAAGAAGAAAGAGAAACGCAAACCTACACCAGCAGATGCAGCAGTAGATTACGTATCATATCTGATGGAGACAGAGACAGAACAGAAGATGGAACAACCATCCCGTACAATCAGTCTCATCGATGACTTCATTGAAGAAGGTGGTTTTAATCTGGAAAAGATTAACGGCACAGAGGAATCTGAACCAAAATCATCAGCAGACACAGAGCCTGCAGAAGCAGCTCCTCACAATGAGTCTAGCGATCATGGCGGAATCTTTACAGAAACCCTTGCTAGAATCTACATCAAGCAGGGAAAGTATGAGAGAGCCTATCAGATTATCGATCGCCTGCATAAGCAGCACCCACAAAAGAGTGCCTATTATGTAGATCAACTCAGGTTCCTGGAGAAGCTGATACTGAATGCTAAGAAATAATATGCTCTGCAAAGGGATAAAAAGTAAATAAATAAAATAATAATAATAAAACTAGTTTTAAAATTAAAAAATGGCTTACACATTATTTGTAGTATTAATCGTCCTGGTTTCAATCCTGATGGTTCTCATCGTGTTGATCCAGGAGTCAAAGGGAGGTGGATTGGCATCTAACTTCTCTTCAACCAATTCCATCATGGGTGTACGCAAAACTACCGACATCGTAGAAAAGATTACATGGGGTCTCGCAGCTCTTATGGTAGTAATCAGCGTTGCTTGCGCATACGTTGCTCCGCAGGCAACAGGCGAAAATAGCGTTATGGAGGGTGCAACTCAGGAGCAGACTGCTCTTCCTGCCATGCCAGGCGCTAGCAAGGATGCAGCAGCAGGTGCTCAGAAAGCGACTCCTGCAGCAGGTACAGATGCTCAAAAGGCAGCTCCAGTAGTGCCAAATAGCCCTGCTAAATAAAAAAATAGAAAAAAGGTACGAAAAAATTTGGTGGGATCATTTTTTTTTCGTACCTTTGCACCCGCTTACGAGAAAATGGTGGACGTAGTTCAGTTGGTTAGAGCGTCAGATTGTGGTTCTGAATGTCGTGGGTTCGAGTCCCACCTTCCACCCAACTTTTCCGGATAAGCAAAACATACCAATATGGTGGACGTAGTTCAGTTGGTTAGAGCGTCAGATTGTGGTTCTGAATGTCGTGGGTTCGAGTCCCACCTTCCACCCAGGACAAACCCTGCAAGATTTATTTATTGCAGGGTTTCTTGTTATATTATCATATTAATTCTTGCTATATGATATATCTACAGTTAAGGTATAGACTACGAAAAAGCCTGCTAAGAGAAAAAACTCCTAGCAGGCTTGTTTATATACAGCAATCAATATAAATGATTATCTGATAACCTTTACTTCGCCGTTCTTAGCTATCTTAACAATACTTGAAGGCTGGTGAGGCTTATGCTCCTGACGACGGGTCCAGCACACGTAATCTACCGCATTCAGAATCTCTTCAGAAATATCACGATAGTTCTGAGCTGCAGGCTCGCCACTTACATTGGCACTTGTACTTACGATAGGCTTCTGGAAACGATAGCAAAGCTGCTTGCTGAACTCCTCGTAAGTAACTCTCATTGCCAAACTACCATCTTCTGCGACAAGATTATTAGCCACACCATTCGCGTCATCCAAGATAATGGTAGTAGGCTTAACAGGCATAGCCGCATCAATGAAATCCCAAGCCACCTGAGGCACGTTACGGAAATAACGAGCCATACGGTCAGCCGAGTCGATGAGGCAGATAAGCGCCTTAGAATCATCGCGCTGCTTAATCTCATATACTTTCTTCACAGCCTCGGGATTAGTAGCATCACAACCGATTCCCCAAACTGTATCTGTAGGATAGAGAATCACTCCACCCTTACGCATGCATTCTACTGCATTCTTAATATCCTCTTCTCTAGTCATTTTCTTAACTGTTTGAAAATTGAACCCTGAAATTTAAATCTAAATTACCGTAATCCTGCATCAGAATCTGGTGCTTTCTGACATTCGTAATATGCAATATCCTTCATTCCATTGAGGAAGGCAGAAGCTTCCATACGCTTTTTACCAGCAAGCTGCAGCTCATAGATATTGAGCCAATGGTCGATACAAGCTATCTGCAAATGTCCGCCTTCTATTCTGAAACATCCTACAGGTGCCATACCTCGCGAGTCTTCGCTAACTGTAGTCTTGAAAATCTTAAGCACCTGCTCTTTCACAGCATCTTTCTTCTTGATATAGGTCCAGGCACCCGGATATGGTGAGAGACCACGTATGAAATCGTGTACCTGTTTAGCAGGCTTGTGGAAGTCAATGCAGCAAGTATCCTTGAAAATTTTAGGAGCAGACTTGAGTTCTACACCTTCACCGATGAATTCTTCCTGAGCAATGCTCGAAATATTACCATCTGATGCAATCAGCTGATCGATGGTTTCCAAAGCAATTTCAGCACCTAAATGCATCAATCCATCATATACATACTCTACATTCGCCTCGTCAGGAATAGGGAAACGCTTCTGCATAATGATGCGACCTGTATCTATATCATGATCGAGGAAGAAGGTAGTAACACCCGTCTCTGTCTCACCATTGATAACAGCCCAGTTGATAGGAGCTGCACCTCGGTACTGTGGCAACAAGGCAGCGTGAACATTAAAGGTACCAAACTTTGGCATTGCCCATACAACCTCTGGCAACATCCGGAATGCCACCACTACCTGCAAGTCAGCCTGATAGCTCTTAAGTTGTTCCAGGAAATCGGGATCCTTCATCTTCACAGGCTGAAGCACAGGCAGTCCATGCTCTACAGCATACAGCTTCACCTGAGAAGGCTGCAAAGTGTCCTGATGTCTGCCCACAGGCTTATCAGGCTGCGTAACCACAGCCACCACATTGTAGCCGCCCTCTACAAGGCGCTTGAGGGATTCCACAGCAAACTCTGGAGTTCCCATAAATATGATTCTTAAATCTTTCTTTGTCATACTGTTCTTTATTAATATTATTACTCTGCAGATATATCTGCCACAATGTGTCGATATACTTCATACACCTTGGTACGACTGATATAGCCCTTCAACACACCATTTATATCTACTACTGGCAACTGTGCGGCATCAGTCTTATCAAACTTCTGCATCACCTCATCCATCCTCTCGTTCTCACTAATTACGGCAGAAGGCTGCAACATAAGCTGTTTTACCTTGAAATGCTTATAGAGTTCGGTTCGGAATATGATATGACGAATCTTAGTAATATCGATAACTCCCTGCAAGACACCCGCTTCATCGAGCACAGGCAAGAAGTTATTATTACTTCGACTAATCTCGCTCACCAGTTTTTCCATCGGCAAATCTTCCTTGATTGGATGATAATCCTTCTCAACCAAGCTCTGCATACTCATCAGAGTGAGCGCTGCACGATCAATATGATGCGTGAGAAGTTTGCCCTCTCTAGCCAAACGCAAGGCATAGATACTGTGGCTCTCAAAGATACTGATGGTAAGGAGCGAAGATATGCACACAATCATAAGTGGCATAAAAAGCTGATAACCACCTGTAAGTTCGGCGATAAGGAAAATACCGGTAAGTGGAGCATGCATCACGCCCGTTATCAGTCCTGCCATTCCCATCAAGGTGAAATTCTGCTCGGGTACATAAACACCTACCTCATAGACATTCCAGAGTCGGGCAAAGAAGAAACCTGCAAATCCACCGATGATAAGAGAAGGAGCAAAGGTTCCACCACATCCTCCACTACCATTGGTAGCCGAAGTAGCAAAAACCTTGGTAAAGGTCACCAAGCCGATATAGAGAATCAACAGATTCTGATGACCTGAAAAAAGAGAACGGTTCATCACCTGCCCCCACTCTGCCTCATTCTGCCCCTTAAGAAGCACATTTACTGCCGAATATCCCTCTCCATAAAGAGAAGGAAGAAGGAAAATGAGCGAACTGAGAATGAGTCCACCAAAAACCAACTTACAATAAGGATGACTCTTCATCTTGGCAAAAAGACCTTCACACCATGACATCGTGCGCATGAAGTAAAGACTCATCAAACCGCAGAAGATACCCAAGAGGATACATGCTGGCGTACGATTCAACTCCCATGGATTGGTAAGAGTAAAATCGAAAAGCGAACTGTCACCCATAAAGATATAGGTAAAACAGGTAGCAGTGACACAACTGATAAGGATTGGCAGAAGTGAAGCCATACTAAGATCAACCATCAGTACCTCGAGGGTGAAGACAAGTCCTGCGATTGGAGCCTTGAAGACTCCTGCAATAGCAGCACTGGCTCCACAGCCCACCAGCAGAATCATGGTCTTCTTATCCATACGGAAAATCTGTCCCAGATTGGAACCGATAGCAGAACCGGTAAGCACAATAGGTGCCTCGGCTCCAACAGATCCACCGAAACCAATGGTAATACCGGACGCTACCACCGAAGACCAGCAGTTATGTCCTTTTAGTCGAGAGTTCTTGGTCGAGATGGCGTAAAGCACACGGGTAATACCATGCGAAATATTGTCCCTCACCACATACTTGATAAAAAGTGAGGTAAGGTAAATACCAATAATAGGGAAAAGCAGAAAGAGCAGATTATAACTGCTCTGCTGGAACCCGGAAGTAAGCAGCAACTGTATTTCGTGCACGATACCATGCAGGAAGAAACCTGCCACAGAAGCAAGCAAACCTATCACAAAGGCGAGGATAAGAGTCATCTGACGGTCGGAAATATGTTCCTTCTGCCAAACAACAAATCTTTCTATCCAGCCTTGTTTGTATTCTGATAACTCTTCATCCATCATTCTTTTGTTATTTTAGAATTCCGATGTAAAGTGGAATTTGATATGTTCGAAGTCTTGCTGAGCCATACTCAACACATAGCCAGAATCAGCGAGGAACACATCGCGGCCCTCAATATCCTTTGCCATATACTGATACTTACGCTTCTTGAAGTTCTCCAATTCCTTCTCATCGTCAGCCTCAATCCAACATGCCTTATGCAAATGAACAGGCTCCCAACGGCACTTGGCATTGTACTCGTTCTCCAAGCGATACTGGATAACCTCGAACTGCAACTGACCGACGGTACCCACGATGCGACGACCATTGAACTGGTTGATGAACAACTGTGCCACACCCTCGTTCATCAACTGCTCCAAACCCTTCTGGAACTGCTTGCTCTTCATTGGGTCATCGTTCTCGATGTACTTGAAGAGAAGTGGAGAGAACGATGGCAATCCACGGAAGTGAATCTTCTCGCCCTCAGTCAGAGTATCACCAATCTTGAAGATGCCGTTGTCTGGCAAACCAACGATATCGCCAGGATAGGCCTCATCGATGGTACTCTTACGCTGCGCCATAAACTGGGTAGGTGAAGAGAAACGTACTGTCTTGTCGAGACGTACATGGTAGTAAGGCTGGTTGCGCACAAACTTACCAGAACAAATCTTGCAAAATGCAATACATGAACGGTGGTTAGGGTCGATATTTGCAGTAATCTTGAAGATAAAACCAGTAAACTTAGGCTCCTCCGGTTCCACCATACGCTCCTCTGCCTTTGTTGGCTTTGGTGATGGAGCAATCTGCACGAAGCAATCCAAGAGTTCCTGCACACCGAAGTTGTTCAAGGCAGAACCAAAGAATACCGGTGCCACTTCTGCTGAACGATAGGTCTCCACATCGAATTCCGGATAAACACCATCCACCAATTCCAGTTCTTCGCGCAACTGATTTGCCTCTCGCTCACCTACTCGCTCATCAAGTTCCTTAGACTGAATATCTACCTCAACCTTCTCAGTAACACGCTGTTTATTAGGTGTAAAAAGATTGAGCTGATGCTCATAAATATTATAAACTCCCTTGAAGCGAGCACCCTGACCGATAGGCCAAGACAAAGGGCGAACAGAAATCTTCAACTCTTCCTCCAACACATCAAGGACATCGAATGGGTCACGACCCTCACGGTCCATCTTATTGATAAAGATGATAACAGGAGTATTGCGCATACGGCACACCTCCATCAACTTACGGGTCTGTGCCTCAACACCCTTAGCCGAATCGACCACGATGATAGCAGAGTCCACCGCGGTGAGAGTACGATAAGTATCCTCACAGAAATCCTGGTGACCCGGAGTATCAAGAATGTTTACCTTATAAGGCTCGCCACTCTGACCAGCAGGCAGATAATCGAACTCCATCACAGAAGTTGATACGGAAATACCACGCTGCTTCTCGATATCCATCCAGTCAGAAGTAGCAGTCTTACGAATCTTATTATTTTTAACGGCACCAGCCACCTGAATCTGTCCACCGAAGAGCAGGAACTTCTCGGTCAATGTTGTCTTACCAGCATCAGGGTGCGAAATGATGGCAAACGTTCTTCTTCTTTCAATCTCTTTCATCAATAATATATATTATAATATGTATATCCTAAAAAAATAAATACTACTCTCTAATTACTAAAAAACACTTGTTACACCAGCAGATTACATATCGTCATCTTCAAACTTCAAGCCTTCAGTACGATCCTTGATATAATAATCACTGAGCAATCCAACGAAGATTGAGATTTCCTTGATAGCTTTCTCTGTTTCAGGGGTAATCTCCTTCTTTTGCAGTCTGAGCATCATTACTCCGTAAAGTGCATCAAGACAGGTCTCAACCTCATTAATATCCTTATCACCACGATTGCGCAACTCTACAATAAAAGGCAACACCTTGTAATACTCAGCATTGTAAATAGGGAACTTCGAACTCTGAAGGAGTCTGCCGTGCAGATCAATGACATCCTGCAATAACACTCTATTAATATCAAGATGCCCGCTCTCACGCTTACCTTCTTCATTCATCATACGAATAAGATTTCCAAACCAATCGAGTTCCTCGTCTTTCTGCTCAGGAGTGAAATCGAACCGTTCGATATAGTTTTTCTTAATCACCGGCAGCGAGCATCCGTAGGCACGGATGATATCCTCTATCTGCCACATATATAAAAGGTATTCTGCAATACTTTCTTTTCTTAATTTCTGTGCTACAAACATAACTTAAAATTCTGGTAAATGATAAAGATTAAATATCGTTCCAAAAAGAGCGATGATCGAGAAAATAATCACGATACTTCCTATCACTTTATTGATGATAAGGATTCCATTAGTATCAAACTTACCTCTGATCTTATCGACGAGCCAAGTGAGTCCAAACCACCACAACAAGGCACCAAACATAATGCTCAGATATCCCATACCCATCTCTAGCGGCATATCCGGAACCACAAAGGCAAACTGTGCAAAGGTAGCCATGAAGAGAAACACGATGAGCGGATTACTCAAGGTAACCAGGAAAGCCGTAATTCCATTATGCCATAAAGTACCCTGCTTATTGCTCGACTTGTGCATATTCTTCATCGGATTACTCTTGAAACAATAGATTCCGAACACCAGCAGCAATACACTACCGAAAATCTGCAGGTAGAACTTGTTCTGCGCATTATTCACAAAGTCCATCACGAAACTCATACCTAGACCCGTGAAGAGTGCATATACGATATCACTGCACGCAGCACCAATGCCCGTGACGAACCCAAACCAGCGTCCCTTGTTGAGCGTACGCTGAATACAAAGAATACCTACAGGCCCCATAGGGGCAGAGGCAATCACTCCGATGATAATTCCTTTGAATATAAAGTCAAGGATGTTTATCTCTATTGGAAATGCTAAACTCATTTTCGTACATTATTCTATAACAGCGGGCAAAGTTACAAAAAAAAGGGCACATTTGCAATATTTTTGCCCAAAACTTCTAAAATTATACTTTTTTATACAAGAAAAAGTTGATATTTTCAAAAGGATTCATTATCTTTGCAGCATAAATAAACAATTCTAACTAATTTAAAAAGTAACATGACTGAAAATACATTAAAACCGTACGTTATTGGTTTAGACCTTGGCGGTACTAATTCTGTGTTCGGAATCGTTGATGCTCGTGGCGAAATCAAGGCAACAACAGCTATCAAAACTGGTGGTTATGATAAGGTAGATGACTATGTAAAGGCATCTGTAGAGGCACTCCAGCCAATCATCGAGACCGTAGGCGGTATCGAAAAGATCAAGGCAATGGGTATTGGTGCTCCTAATGGAAACTTCTATACGGGTGCTATCGAGTTTGCTCCAAACTTGGCTTGGGCTCACGATGGCGTTGTACCTTTGGCTGATATGTTCAGCAAAGCTCTCGGTATTCCTGTAGCTCTTACTAACGATGCCAACGCTGCTGCACTTGGAGAAATGACCTATGGTGCTGCTCGTGGAATGAAGAACTTCATTGATATTACCCTCGGTACAGGTGTAGGTTCTGGTATTGTCATCAATGGTCAGATGCTCTATGGAAGCGATGGTTTCGCAGGTGAGTTGGGTCATGTTATCATGGTTCCAGGCGAGGCTGGTCGTGTTTGCGGCTGCGGTAGAAGAGGCTGTTTGGAGACATATTGCTCTGCTACAGGTGTAGCTCGCACCGCACGTGAGTTCCTGAAAACAAGTGATGAGCCTTCTTTGCTCCGCGAGATGGATCCAGAGAAGATTACCTCTTACGATGTCAGCGTTGCTGCCAGCAAGGGTGATGCTTTGGCCAAGCGCATCTACGACTTCACTGGCAAGATGCTGGGTGAGGCTTGCGCTAACTTCGCAGCATTCTCAGCTCCTGAGGCATTCGTATTCTTCGGCGGTCTCACCAAGGCAGGTGACCTCTTGATGAAGCCTCTGAAGGAAGCTTACGACAAGAACGTGCTCAAGATTTACAAGGGCAAGGCTAAGTTCCTCATTTCTACTCTTGATGGCAGTTCTGCAGCAGTACTTGGTGCAAGTGCTGTAGCTTGGGATTTATAATATTTGATTATATGTTCTCTTATTAGAGTTCATTATATAAAAAGCAAAAAAGAGTTTGGTGTCCTTCAGAACATCAAACTCTTTTTTTTTAACAATCATCGCAACATCACACATTTCAAGGTGCAAAGAAAAAGCTTTAGCCCCAAAGGACTAAAGCTCTAACCAATTCTGAATCATCTTTTTTCCATCAGGTGTCAGCACACTTTCAGGATGAAACTGAATGCCTCGAATATCGTAATTCTTATGCTTGAGACCCATGATCTGACCATCATCACTTACAGCCGTAATATCCAGGCAATCAGGAAAACCACTTTTATCTACTACCCAGGAATGATATCTGCCAATCTCGATACGCTTAGGCAATCCTTCAAAAATAGGATCGTTACCAAACTGAGTACAAGGTGTAGCTACTCCATGATAAACCTCAGAGAGATTGGTTAGTTTAGCACCAAAAGCCTCACCAATAGCCTGATGACCTAGACAAACTCCCAGCATCGGTTTTCTGCCTGCATATTTCCTGATCACATCCATCAGAAGTCCAGCCTCCGAAGGAATACCTGGTCCTGGGCTCAATATGATCTTGTCGAAACGGTCAAGCTCCGACAGCTGAAACTGATCGTTGCGGAACACCGTCACTTCAGCATCCAACTCCTTTACCAAATGGGCAAGATTATAAGTAAAGGAGTCGTAGTTATCTATAATTACTATTTTCATCTTATTAATGTTTAGAGTTTAATGTTTACTTGAAGCACATGAATTCTTCACTCTTCGTTCTTCATTTTTCACTACCTAAAGCTTCTCAGCAATATGAATTGCCTTAGTCAAAGCTCCTAGTTTATTATTACACTCTTCCAACTCATACTGGTCGTTGCTCTTCGCCACAACTCCACTTCCAGCCTGGAACCAGAGTTCGCCATTACGGCTGATAAAGGTACGAATTACAATAGCCTGATTCAAATCGCCGTTCAGTCCTATGAATCCGATACATCCACCATAAGCACCACGATTGTGAGGCTCCAATTCAGAGATAATCTGCATCGCTCTCACCTTAGGCGCACCACTCAAGGTACCAGCAGGGAAGGTATCTATGAATTCCTTAATATGGTCAGCATTCTGATCCAATGTTCCGCTCACACGGCTCACCAGATGAATCACGTGACTGTAAAACTGCATATCCTTATAGAAATCCACCTTCACATTGTGGCAGTTACGGCTCAAATCATTTCGTGCCAAATCCACAAGCATGACATGTTCTGCATTCTCCTTCGGGTCATTACGGAGGAATTCTGCAGCCTTTCTATCCTGTTCCATATCACCCGTTCGTCGGGTCGTTCCTGCAATAGGATCAATGAAAGCCTTCTCTCCAACAATACGATTATGAGTTTCTGGTGAAGAACCGAAGATACGGAAGCCACCAAAATCGAAATAGAAGAGATAAGGTGATGGATTGATGCTGCGCAAGGCACGGTAGAGCTTGAAGTCATCCCCCTCATAACGCTGCACAAATCTTCGGCTCACCACAATCTGGAACACATCGCCACGCATACAATGCTGGATACACCTGCGAATATTCGCCTTGTGCTCCTCATCAGTAAGAGTAGAGGTTGTTTCGCCTACCGGATGGAAATCATAAGGCTTCACATTTGCCTTGTTCACCGCCTTCATCAATGCATCCAACTCAGCATTGCCGACAGCCCTATTTGCCGCAGAAGCCTGATCATCATCAGCGGTTCCCTCTTTGCCATACCGTTCGCTCAAAGCGATAAGTTGCATCGTATTATTGAAATGATCGAACACGATGATGTCCTTATACATAATATAATAGATATCCGGCGCATCATTCTTTGCCATCGTGGTATCCTTTACAGGGATATTCTCGAAGTAGCGTACTGCATTAAAGGTCGTGAATCCATAAAGTCCACAGAAATTCTTCCCCTCTCCCTCAACATGGAAACTCTGGATGAACTCATTGAAAGCTTTCGAAATGGCGAGCTTACAATCTTCTCCCTTTCCTTCGCCAAAAGCTGGAAGTTGCTGTTTTTCAACACTGCCATCAGGATAAGTCTTGATAACCTCTCCATGACTCACGGCAATGCTAGCCAATGGATGTACACCTATAAAGGAACGGGAATTCTCAGAACCATGGTAGTCGCTACTCTCCATCAGAGCCGACTGGGGGTAAATATCTCTCAATCGCATATAAACTCCCACAGGCGTATAGAGGTCGGCGAGAATCGTGCGAGTTACTGTCGTATAATTAAACTTAGCCATTTTTTCTTATTGATTGAACTTTAACTAATTACACCCACACGCCCTGAAAGGGCAGAAGCTCCTAGCCCAGGGTAACACCCTGGGTTGTAATGAGTGTAAGTCTGTCGCCCTGAAAGGGCAAAAGCTTTAAAATACTTTAGAAATTTCCATATTCTCCAGCCATTTCCTTATGGCTCAAATAGGTTTCTACATCCTTGTCACCACGGCCAGAAACGGTCAAAACAACCACGTCGTCCTTCTTGAACTTCATTTTCTTCAAGGCAGCCACAGCATGAGCACTTTCAATGGCAGGTATGATACCCTCCATACGAGTCAGTTCATAACCGGCATAGATAGCCTCATCATCCTTGATGGCAAGTACATGACTTCTGCCTCTTGTTGCCAAGTCTGCATGCATTGGTCCAATACCCGGATAATCTAAACCGGCACTGATGGTGAAGGCTTCCTCAATCTGTCCATCCTCTGTCTGCATCACAAGCGTACGGGCACCGTGAATGATTCCCTCTGTACCACAATGCATGGTTGCAGCCGTGTAATTGGTATCAATACCATGACCGGCAGCCTCAGCCAGATAGATCTGAACCCGCTCATCATCGATATAATGATAGATGGTGCCTGCAGCATTGCTACCGCCACCAACACAAGCGATGAGGTAATCAGGATAATCGCGACCAATCTTCTCTTCCAACTGCCATTTCACCTCCTCACTGATTACGCTCTGCATCTTTGCAACGATATCAGGATAAGGATGAGGTCCCATCGTAGAACCTACGATATAGAATGTATCCTGTGGATGACAGCACCAGTCGCGGATAGCCTCAGAGCATGCATCACTCAAAGTCATATTGCCCGTACGGACAGGATTCACCTTGGCACCCAGCATCTTCATACGCTCCACATTGGTATGCTGGCGCTCCACATCGGTAGCACCCATAAAGATTTCACACTTCATATCCATCAAGGCACAGACGGTGGCAGTTGCAACACCATGCTGTCCGGCACCGGTTTCGGCGATGATACGCGTTTTACCCATCTTCTTTGCCATCAGAATCTGACCGATGGTATTGTTAATCTTGTGCGCACCGGTATGATTCAGATCCTCACGCTTCAGATAGAGTTGACATCCATACTTTTCGCTCATTCTCTTCGCATAGTAAAGAGGTGAAGGGCGGCCAACATAATCCTTCAGGAGCGCATAATACTCTTTTTTGAACTCCTCACTCTCAATGATAGGCTTATAAGCCTCCTGAAGCTCAGTTACACACTTATATAAAATCTCAGGAACATAAGCTCCTCCGAATTTTCCAAAAAATCCTTTATCGTCAACTTGATACATCTTTCCTATAAAATTAAAAGGTTGAATTATTTTTTCAATGCTTCGAAAAGCAGGTCGAGTGCCTGGTCTGGACAGCCAACTTCATTGAGCAATGTCACAAACTTACTACCAATGATGGCACCAGCTGCGTTATCCTGTGCACTCGTAAGAGTCTGCTTGTTACTGATTCCGAAACCAATCATACGAGGATTACGGAGATTCATAGCATTGATATGATTGAAATAAGCCAACTTAGCATCGCCGAAGCTACTCTGGGCACCCGTAATGCTGGCGGAGCTGACCATATAGATAAAGCCGTCAGTATGTTCGTCGATGAATCGGATACGCTCCTCACTTGTCTCTGGGGTAATCATCATGATAACGCGGATATCATATTTGTCAGCAATAGGCTTTACCACTTTCAGATAATCATCAAATGGAAGATCAGGAATGATAGTTCCACTCACACCACTTTCTACACAACTCTGGAAGAATTTCTCAATTCCGTAGTGCATGATAGGATTCAGATAGCCCATCAGCACAAGTGGCAACTGCACTTCATTCTTGATGGCCTTCAACTGAGCGAAGAGCTTCTTTACGGTCATTCCATTCTTCAAAGCCTTAGTACCAGCACTTTGAATGACAGGTCCATCTGCCAGAGGATCACTGAACGGGATTCCTACCTCTATCATATCTATTCCCTTGCGCTCCATCGCCTTAATCACATCACCCGTTCCTTCGAGGGTTGGGCAACCTGCGCAGAAATACAAGCTCAAAAGCTTGCGGTCTTTATTGTTTGCAAACAATGCATTTATCTTATTCATAATACTCTTTTTAAATTTCTTTGTTTCTATATTTTCAAGAAATGTATTCAACTTCTCCACATCCTTTAAGCCCGGCTTCAACTCGAATTTCGAATTCAGATCGATTCCGATGCACTTTGGATGATGGAAGTTCCTGACTCTCTCTACATCCTCCGGCCCTATTCCACCACTCAAGATGAATGGAACATCGCCATCGTAATTCTCCAAAACCTGCCAATCAAACTGCTGACCACTTCCACCCACCGTTTTACACTTGGTATCGAAAAGGAAGTAATCAACAGCGCCTACGTATTCCTTATATTTCTGGATATCTCCGGCTGTGGAAACGCTGATAGCCTTGATAACTTTCAACAAACCATTCTGCTTATGAAGCAGTTCACAGAGTTCGCGGCTCTCATTTCCATGCAACTGCACGGCATTCAAATCAAACTGATGAATCTTATCAGAAATCAATCCAGCAGATTCATTGACAAAGACACCCACTCTGCAAACATTCTTATCTGCAGCCGTTCGATCCACAGATTGAGAAGCGAATCTCGGCGACTTTGGGTAGAAGATGAATCCCATCATATCTACCCCTAGCTGAGCCACCTTTTCTATATTCTCAGGCTCACGCATTCCACATACCTTTACTAACATCTGCCTATGATTTTAACTGATTGATAAATTGAGCGAGCGCCTCTCCAGGCTCAGCCTGTTTCATAAACTGCTCTCCCATCAGGACCCCCCTGAATCTACCTTCTTCTCTTAATCTAAGAACAGTCTGGGGCTGGGAGATTCCACTTTCACTCACTCTGCATACATCCTTCGGAAGCATTTCGGACAGTCGGAAACTGTTTTCCACATCCGTCACAAAGGTTCCGAGGTTGCGGTTATTGATTCCGTACATATCCGGTTCCAACTCTGCATATTCGAAATCACGTTCGCCATGCATTTCCAAAAGAACCTCCAATCCCAGCTGATGAGCCATTCTCATCAGATTTCTGCATTCTTCCTTGGAAAGACAGGCAGCAATCAGCAACACCGCCGAAGCTCCACAATATCGAGCCTGCAAGAGCTGATATTCATCTACCACGAAGTTCTTATATAATATAGGTAGAGTTACACCTACATGGCGAGCCTCCTGGATAAACTCATCATAGCCACCAAAGTAATCTATGTCTGTGAGGATACTCAGTGCCGTTGCCCCATTCTGCTGATAGCTTAGAGGAATGATGCTGGCCTTTCCATCTTCCTTGATCCATCCTTTGCTAGGAGATTTACGCTTGAACTCTGCGATGATTCCAGTCTCCGACTTCATCAACGCTTCCTTCATGCTTCCCCCCGGAACACATCCTTCATCCTCCTGCATCTTCTGCTCAGTGAGGGTAATCATCTGGCGGGGTTGGATAAAGCGTTTACGCTGTTCTATCTCGATTCTCTTGTGAGCGATGATTTCTTCTAAAATATCCATTTTCCTTAACTATTGAGTTCCACGAATTTCTTGAATGTTGCAAGAGCCTTTCCAGAATCAATGCTTTCGCGTGCAATCTCCACGCATTCATCGATGCTCTTCTTTCCCTTCTCCATCACCTGGATGCCGAAGGCTGCATTAGCGAGCACGATATTCTTCTGCGCTGGCAGGGCACGATTTTCGAGCACTGCATCAAAAATATCCTTTGCTTCCTGCTCGGTAGCTCCTCCTCTTACCTCTTCAGGCTTGGCAATCTCGAAGCCCAGGTCCTCTGGTTTGAAGATTCTCTCGTAATTGTTGGTAGTAACCTTGAAATCACTGGTAAGTGAAATTTCATCATAACCATCAATACTGTTTACGATTCCGTAATCTATGCCGATTTTCTGGTAAACCTGATTATAGAGACGCATCTGGTCGAGGTTGGCAACACCGAGCAACTGGCATTTTGGCTGACTAGGATTAACCAAAGGCCCCAGGAGATTGAAGACTGTAGGAAACTGAAGAGCCTTGCGGATAGGACCCACAAACTTCATTGCCTTGGCGAAAAGCTGAGCGTGAAGATAAACGATTCCAGCCTCTTCGAGAGAACGGTTGAGTTTATCAAGATCATCAGTAAACTGTACTCCGTGATTCTTGATAACATTGGAAGCACCACTCACCGAAGTTGCAGCGAAGTTACCATGTTTAGCCACCTTATATCCTGCACCAGCAATGACGAAACAAGAGGTAGTAGAGATATTAAAAGTATTCTTGCGATCACCACCAGTACCTACAACATCGATATATCGGTCACAATTGAGAATGGCAGGAACACCAGTCTCCAAAATACCATCACGGAAACCGAGAAGTTCATCTACGGTCACACCGCGCATCTGCAAACCAGTAAGCAGGGCTGTAATCTGTTCCTCGGGAAACTCACTCTGAGTAATTCCCAGGATAATATTCTTGGTCTCGTCACGGGTCAACTCCTCGTGGTTCAACATTCTGTTCAAGATATTCTTCATTTCCATAATCCTGTTCTCCTATATATTTTTATTTTGTTAATACTCTTTCAAGTAAGAATCATTTTCCGAAACTCCCCAGATATGTAAAAAGGGCCTGTCGTAAGTTACGGCAGGCCCTTAGTATATTTGGATTCGCATCCACACGGGTACTCGACTCACGACTTTCTAGATCTTGAGTTACGCCACCACCATGCTGTAGATACAAACGAGTTCATCATATTTTTAATTTTTTATTTTGTTTCTTTTAATTATAATTTGTTACTGGCATAGTCACTACAACTAACCGATTGCAAAATTACACTTTTTCTACGAAATAGCAAAATTTTTATCTAACCTTAATTCCGCAACACTATAATTTAACTTTATTTATAAG